>Ga0180216_1002362_pt1 | contig 15841 bp, 13 predicted proteins | sample eDN3rd37CBELigMG_FD_128879 | JGI IMG/M metagenome (GOLD analysis project Ga0180216, IMG submission 128879) | Enriched Miracle-Growth compost microbial communities from Emeryville, California, USA - eDNA 3rd pass 37_C BE-Lig MG (version 2)... ... | reverse complement strand
CTCGACGAGGCCGTGGCGGCCCAGGGCGCGATCGCCGGCGAGAGCGCCATCCTGGACAGCGCGGGCCGCAGGCTGCAGGCGGTCGACATGGACCTCCTGCGCCGAGAGCTCGGTGCGCCCGTCGTCTGCATCCATCGCGCCCGGCTGCACCAGGTCCTGCTCGACGCCTGCGGCGCCGAGGCCGTCCGAACGGGGCGCGAGGTGATCGACTTCGAGGAGCGAGGCGAGCGGGCATTCGTGAGGTTCTCCGACGGGAGCGCCGAGGAGGCCGACCTCCTCGTGGGCGCCGACGGGCTCCACTCGGCCGTGCGGGCGAAGCTCCTCGGCGACCGACCGCTCCGCTACTCCGGGTACACGAGCTGGCGCGGGGTCTGCCGGGATCCCGAGCACGCCTCGATCTCGCTCACCAGCGAGTCGTGGGGCGCCGGCGCGCGCATCGGGATCGTCCCCATCGGTCACGGCGAGATCTACTGGTTCGCCACCGCGAACGCCCCCGCTGGCCAGCAGGATCCGCCGGGACGCGCGCGCGAGAGCCTGCTCGCCCGCTTCTCCGGCTGGCACGATCCCATCCCGCGGATCATCGAACGCACGGCGGAGGCGGACATCCTCCGCACCGACATTCACGACCGCAGGCCGGTGAAGCGCTGGTCGAAGGGGCGCGTCGTGCTGCTGGGGGACGCCGCGCACCCGATGACGCCGAACCTCGGTCAGGGGGGGTGCCAGGCGATCGAGGACGCCGTGGTGCTCGCCGAAGTGCTCACCTCGTGCGCCTCGGTCGGGGATGCGCTGCGGAGGTACGAGAGGCTGAGGGTTCGACGCGCCAACGACATCGTGGCGAAATCCCATTCCGCCGGCCGCGTCGCGCAGTGGGAAAACCCGCTGGCGATCCGCCTGCGAACCGCCCTCTTCCGGGCGCTGCCCCGCTCGGCGGTGCAGCGGCAGTTCGCCCGCGTGATGCGCTTCGAATTGCCGGAGCCGCTCTGAGGTCAGCGTCCCCTCACCGCCAGATAGCCCTTGTCGACCAGGCCCCGGAGCAGGGCGCGGGCGTCCGGGAAGTTCTGCGCCTTCTCGAGCACGCGGTCCACCCGGTGGACGAGGAGCACCGCCTGCACGAGATCCAATTCGCCGGCGGAGAGCTGGCTGAGCGGTGGCGCCCCCTCGGCGAGCACGAGCTCCGCATCCGGGGGGAGCGCGTCCTCCCCCTCCTCCCAGGTCCCGCCGGTGTCGGTGCGCTCCTCTGCCCCCAACGTCTCGGACGGCGACGAACCTTTCGTGGAGCCATCGCCTTCGCCCGCACCGCGGGCCACCACCTCCGCCCCCGCCTGCGAGTTCGCCGCGACGGTCGCCGTCAGCGCCTCCGCCAGGCTCGAGCCCGAGGGGAGGAGCATCTCTTCGTGGGCCACCACGCTGAGGATGGTGGCTCCGAGGAGGACGCGATCGCCCTCGGCGAGCCGCACCTCCCGCACCCTCTTGCCGTTGACGAAGGTCCCGTTGGTCGAGCCGAGGTCGCGCAGGTGCACGCCGTCGTCGCTCACGGTGATCTGGGCGTGGCGGCGGCTGACCAGATCCTCGGGGAGGACGAGATCCAGGCCCTCCATCCGGCCGATCGTCAGCACGCGACCGTGCTGGAGCGGCACGAGCGTGCCCTCCTGCCTGCCCGAAAGGATCAGCAACGCCAGCGACTTGCCTTCCACGTTCACGCCCTCAGACTAACCAATTCCGATCGGAGAAGGATCAAGGAAGTCCGGCCTCGAAGCGCCAGCTTCCGTCGACGAAACGCAGGCGCATCCGTCGCTGCCGGCCTTCGGGATCGGCCTCGCCGACGATGGCGGAGTCGGTCTCCACCCGCACGTACCAGCCCCGAACCGGCCGCTCGGCGGCCTCGCGCACCTCCCCGTCGGCCAGGGGTCGCGGGTTCGAGGCCAGGCGCCCGAGCGCCGTGGCATCCCTCGCCTCGAGGGCCCGGCGCCGGGAGAGGAGGGTCTCTACCACTCCTTCGAGTCTCCGGGCCAGCGGCCCCTGGACCGAGCAGGCGGAGGCGCTACAGCGAAACTCCAGCCGCTCGTTGCCGAGGTACGAGACCTGGACCTCGCCCACCCTCCCCTCGATCGAGAGCTGGGCGAAGCCCTCCAGCCCCCCACGCTCCAGGGCGTAGGCGTCCATGGCGAGGACCTCCACGCCACCCGGCGGGACGACCAGGGTCTCGCCGGAGGGGAGCTCGATGGAAAGGCCGGCTTCGCCCAGGCGCTCCACCGCCTTTCGCGCCCGATCGCGGGGGCTCTCCAACGCGGTGCAGGCGAGGACGAGGGGAAGGAGCCAGAGAACGGCCGAACGCAGGCTCACGACTCGTCCGCACCCTCCTCGATCCGGGCGAGGAGGCGCCGGGCCTCCGCGGCGCCGTCCCCGGAGTGCTCCCGGAGGAAGTCCTCGAGGATCCGCTTCGCCTCCGCGGGCCGCCCGGCGCGCCATTCGGCGTGGGCGAGGCCCAAGGTGGCCTCCACGTCGAAACCGATCCCGGGGTAGTGCCGCAGTAGGTAGCGGTACCGTCCGGCCGCGCCGTCCCACTTATCCCTCGCCTCGTGGAAGCGGGCCACCGCCAGCTCGTGCTTCGCCAGGATCTCGAGCACTTCCTGGCGGATGCGGATCGCGTGCGGCGCGTACTCGCTCTCCTCCCCGAAGCGCTCGAGGAAGGTGTCGACCGCCGCCAGCGTGGCGCGGACCGCGGTCTGATCCCGCTCGGAGACGGGGGGGAAGACGAAGAAGGACGAGGGAAGCGTCCTTTGGTGCGCCTCGGCGATGCGGAAGTAGGCGTAGTCGAGCCGGGGATGGGTCGGGTGGAAGCGGGTGAAGGCCTGGTAGGCGTCGATCGCCTCCAGGTAGCGCCCCCTCTCGTACTGGGTGTCGGCGACCGCGAGCTCGGCCAGCGCCGCGTACGAGGAGTAGGGGAAACGCGCGCGCACCTGCTCGAAGACCACGATGGCCTGCTCGTAGTTCTGGGCGTCGAGGTGCGCCAGGCCCTGCTCGTAGAGGACCTGTGCACTCTCGGTGTAGGACCGGGGGCCGGTCGTCTCCACCGTCGCGCAGCCCAGGAGGAGGATCGCCGCAAGGGGCCAGAATCTCATGGGTTTTCCTCTACTCCCCCCGAGCCTCGGGGTCAACGCGGCCCCGGCTCAGAACCGCTCGATGGGGATCTCGGTCTCCTGCTTCTGGGGCGCTTCCTCACCGCGCCCGCCGCCCTCGTCGCCACCGAAGGGCGCCCACTTGGAGTCGGAGGAGGTGTCGATGCCCGAGAGCTTGAGGAGGAAGTCGTCGCGGTTGGAGGCCTGCTTGATCGCCTCCTCCTGCGTGACGAGCTTGGCGCGCAGGAGCTGCATCAGCGACTGATCGAAGGTCTGCATGCCGTAGGCGTGGTGCCCGTCCTCGATCGCGTTGGCGATCTCCTTGGTCCTGTCCTGGTCCTCGATGAGCTCGCGGACCCGGGAGGTGCAGACCAGCACCTCGACCGCGGGCACGCGGCCCTTCCCGTCGGCGCGCGGGACGAGGCGCTGGGAGATGACGGCGCGCAGCACGGCCGCGAGCTGCAGGCGGACCTGCTGCTGCTGGTGCGGCGGGAAGGCGGAGATGATGCGGTTCACCGTCTCCGTCGCGTCCACGGTGTGCAGGGTCGACATGACGAGGTGGCCCGTCTCCGCCGCCGTGAGCGCGGTCTGGATCGTCTCCAGATCGCGCATCTCGCCGACGAGGATCACGTCGGGGTCCTGGCGCAGCGCGCTCTTGAGCGCCTGGGCGAAGCTCTGGGTGTCCACCCCCACCTCGCGCTGGTTGATGATCGATCGCTTGTCCCGGATCAAGAACTCGATCGGGTCCTCGATCGTCATGATGTGGCGCGTGGTGTGCTGGTTGATGTGCTCGATCATCGCCGCGAGCGTGGTCGACTTGCCGGAGCCGGTGGTTCCGGTGACCAGCACGAGGCCGCGGGGCTCGAGCGCGATCTTCTCGATCACCTTGGGCAGCGTGAGCTGCTCGATGGTCTGGATGCGGAAGGGGATGACCCGGAAGACGGCGCCGATGGTACCCCGCTGCTGAAAGACGTTGACGCGGAAGCGGCCCAGGCCCGGCACGCCGTAGGCGAGGTCGCATTCGTTCGTCTGGCGGAACTTCTGCCGCTGGAAGTCGTTCATGATCGCCTGGACCATCCGGGCGATGTCTTCGGGGGCGAGCCTCTGGGCGTCCTTGAGCGGAAGGAGGGAGCCGTCCACCCGGAAGATGGGGGGGAGGCCGGATTTGAGGTGGATGTCGGAGGCGCCGCCGCGCAGCGCGACCTGGAGGATCTCGTTCAGTTCCATCTCTGATCCCTCGTCGCGTGCAGACTAGCAAAGCGTGAGACGGCCGTCTTCTTTCCGTGCCGCACGCGCCGAGCCCCGAAAACGAAGAGGCCGCATGCCTGACCGGCCGCGGCCTCGATGAGTGCAAGGTTGTCGACGCTGCCGGCGCCGCCCGCGCCTCGCTGCGCCGTGAGCGACGCAGCCCCGTATCCGGCGTCCGCCCTCCCTTGGCTGCGGAGGTCGCCGGCGCTAGCCGAGCCGGCCAAGCGCAGCGACGACCGAGCCGAGCGTACTCCAAAGTACGTGAGGCGAGGAAGCGAGCACGGCCGACGCAGGGCCGCCCGCGGCGTCCGCTTACCTCTTGGAGAACTGGAAGCGCTTGCGCGCCCCCGGCTGCCCGTACTTCTTGCGCTCCACCGTGCGGGCGTCGCGGGTGAGGAAGCCCGCCTTCTTCAGCGGGGCGCGAAGCTCGGCGTCGAGCTTGGTGAGCGCGCGGCTGATGCCGTGGCGGATCGCGCCGGCCTGGCCCGAGAGCCCGCCGCCGGAGACGTTCACCCAGACGTCCACCTTGCCCTTCTGGTCGACGAGCTCGAGGGGCTGCATGAGGATCATCTTGGAGGTCTCGCGGCCGAAGTACTCGTGCAGGTCGCGATCGTTGATCGTGATCTTGCCCTCACCCGGCTGGATCCAGACGCGGGCCACCGCCTCCTTGCGGCGACCGGTCGCATAGAAACGCTGCTCGTTTGCCATGGGAACTTCCTATCAGGCCTTGATCTCGAGAACCTGGGGCTTCTGGGCCTGGTGCGGATGATCCGGCCCGGCGTACACCTTCAGCTTGGAGAACATCTGCCGTCCCAGCGCGTTGCGCGGGAGCATGCGGCGCACGGCGTTCTTGATGAGATCCTCGGGCCGCTTCTCGCGGAGTTCCGCGGCGGTCGAGACCTTCAAGGAGCCCGGCTTACCCTGCAGGCCGATCCGGTAGTACTTCTTGTTCTGCTCCTTGGAGCCGGTCAGCTTCACCTTGTCGGCGTTCACGACGATGACGAAATCGCCGGTGTCGATCGAAGGCGTGTAGAGCGGCGTGTGCTTGCCCTTGAGGATCGAGGCGACCTGGGAGGACATGCGCCCCAACACCGCGTTCTCCGCGTCCACCACGTACCACTTGCGGCGGATCTCGCCCTTCTTGGCGCTATGGGTCTTCATGGGATTTCGCTCCACCGTGCAAATCTCTCCGGGATACGGGGACCCCGAGAATTGGGGCTTCCTAGGGCATCGAACCCCTGTTGTCAAGCATCACTTCCCCGCGGCCGAGCGCTCGAGCATCGCCACGAGATCGCTGAAAAACGTGCGACTGCGCGCCTCGGATTCGGCCGTCGGCTCTTCGAGATCGATTTCATCGATCGCTTCGGGCGGCAGGTCCGAAAGGAAGCGTGAGGGCGTGCGCACGATCGCCCTCCCCCGCTGCATCCGGGCCTTGCTCCGCGTGATCGTGAGGAGCTCGCGGGCGCGGGTGATCCCCACATAGGCCAGCCGCCTCTCCTCGGGCAAGTCCTGGGGCGCGCCCTGGATCCCCTTGTGCGGGAGCAGGTCCTCCTCGAGCCCCACCAGGAAGACGACGGGGAACTCCAGCCCCTTGGCGGCGTGCAGGGTCATGAGCACCACCCGGTGGCCGGGGAGTTCGCGCTCCTCCTCCTCTCGCCGATCGAGGGCGAGTTGGGCCAGGTATTGGGTGAGGCTGGCCTTGCGTCCCTCCCGGGTCTCGTAGCGCTCGAGCGAGCGCACGGTCTCGTGGAGGGTGGCCACCCGCGCCGCGGCCGCCTCCGCCGAGGCGACCTGGGCCCGCACGGCACCCTCCAGGTCGACCTCCTCCATCAAGTCTCGCGCCACCGCCGAGGCGCGCCCTCCCTCTTGGATCCGTCGGGCGTAGCGGTCCACCAGCTCCACGAAGGCCCGCACGCGGGGGGCGGCGTTCCCCACCTCCTCCCACTCCCCCTCCCCTGCTCGGCGGAAGGCCTCGAGCAGGGGCATGCCCTTCGTGGTGGCCCGGTGGCGCACCTTCTCCACCGTGGCGTCGCCGATCCCGCGGGGCGGGAAGTTCACGATCCGGAGCAACGAGACCTCGTCGGCCGGATTGGCGAAGACGCGCAGGTAGGCGAGCAGGTCCTTGACCTCGCGGCGGTCGAAGAACTCCGTCCCGCCCACCACCTCGTAGGAGATCCCCTCCGCCCGAAGCGCCTCCTCCAGGGGGCGGGATTGGAGGTTGGTGCGGTAGAGGATGGCGTGGTCCCCCGGCCTTCGACCGCGGGCGATGGAGTCGCGGATCTGCGCGGCCACGTAGCGGGCCTCCGACTCCTCGTCCGGGCAGGCGACCACCCGCACCTTCTCGCCGGCGCCCGAGGTGGTGAAGAGGGTCTTGTCCTTGCGGTCCTCGTTCTTGCGGATGACGGCGTTGGCGCAGGCGAGGATGTTGCCGGTCGAGCGGTAGTTCTGCTCGAGGCGCACCTCCTGCGCCCCCGGGAAGTGCCGGTGGAAGTGGAGGATGTTCTTCACCTCCGCGCCACGGAAGCCGTAGATCGCCTGGTCGTCGTCCCCCACCGCGCAGACGTTCCCCCGCGGCAGGCCGAGGAGTTCGAGCAGTTCGAGCTGCGCGCGGTTGGTGTCCTGGTACTCGTCGACCAGGAGGTAGCGGAAGCGGTCGTGCAGGGCCTTCCTCAGGTCCTCGTGCGTGCGGAGGAGCTCGATGGGGATGCGGATGAGGTCGTCGAAGTCCACCATCGCCATCGCGCGGAGCGCCTGCTCGTAGCGGGGGAAGACCTCCTCGGCGACCAGGTCGTACTCCTCCCCGAAGGGCGCGTACTCGCCCTCCCGACGGATCGGCCCGTCCGGCCGACGACCCGCGCCCTTGGCGAGGGAGATCAGGGTGAGGACGCGGCGGGCGTCGAAGCTGCGGTCGTCGATGCGCACCTGCCGCATGGCGCGACGGATGAGCGAGATCTGGTCGCCGGTGTCGGCGATGGTGATCTGCCGGGGGTAGCCGAAGCGGGCGTGCTCGGCGCGCAAGAGTTCCAGACCGAAGGCGTGGAAGGTCCCCACCGTCAGCTCCTTGGCGAGCTTGCGCGAGACCAACTTCTCCACGCGCGCCCGCATCTCCGCCGCCGCCTTGTTCGTGAAGGTCATGGCCAGGATGGCCGAGGCCGGCACGCCCTCGTCGATGAGGTGGGCGATGCGGTGGACGATCACGCGGGTCTTTCCCGAGCCCGCGCCCGCGAGGACGAGCAGCGGTCCCTCGGTGCGCAGGACGGCTTCTCTCTGGGCCGGATTGAGGTGGGAGAGGTCGACCATGGGGGGCGCGGAGGATAGCGGCGGGCGGTCGCGCTTGTCCACGGACGAACGGGGTTCCCGCTGCACGCCCCTTGTCTTGTTCTTAGCTTTTCCTGAAGGTGACGGACTACACACACGAGGGTGGTCCCGAGCGGGGACCCGTTTCCGCGCCGGTGGATCGACGCTCACCGATGGAGAGGGGCGCCCACCTCCTCACCTTCACGACGCTCCAGGCCGCGGAGATCCCCTTCGCCGTGGCGGGTGCCTACGCCCTCCACGCCTATACGGGGCTGTACCGGCAGACGAAGGATCTGGACGTCTTCCTCCGTCGCCAGGACGTCCCCCGTGCGATGGAGGCCCTCGAGTCGGTCAACTTTCGGACCGAGATGGTCGACCCCGTATGGATCGCCAAGGCCCACGCCTCGAACGCCTACTTCGCGGATCTGATCTTCTGCTCGGGGAACGGGGTGGCGGAGGTGGACGACCTCTGGTTCGAGCGGGCGCACTCCCACGTGATCCACGGATTTCCCGTGCTCATCGCGCCCCCCGAGGAGATGATCTGGTCGAAGAGCTTCGTCTGCGAGCGCGAGCGCTACGACGGAGCCGACGTCAACCACATCATCCTCGTCTGCGCCGAGAAGATGGACTGGGAGCATCTGCTCTGGCGCTTCGACGAGCACTGGGCGGTGCTCTTCTCGCACCTGGTCCTCTTCCGCTTCAGCTACCCGGGCCACCGCCACCTCGTCCCGCGCAGGGTCTGGGACGAGCTCCTTCGGCGGGCGAGCGAGGAGGAGCCGGAGCCCGACAAGCGCAAGCTCTGTCGAGGAACCCTCCTCTCCAAGGCCCAGTACCGCATCGACCTCGACCACTGGGGCTTCGAGGACGCGCGCGTCGTGGAGGTGGAGAATTTCCGTGACCACTACCGGCAGGGTCCGGATCGCGGCGGTGGCTGATCTGCACTGCCGCCTGGGCCGAAGGGACAACTTTCGCCGACTGGTGAAGGCCGTCAACGAGCAATCCGCGGACATCTTCCTGATGGGCGGGGACCTCACCGACCACGGCCATCCGGACGAAGCGCGGCTCCTCGCCGACTCGTTGAGCGAGATGGTCCCCCCGATCGTCGGGGTGCTCGGCAACCACGATCTCGACTGCGGCAAAAAGGAGGAGGTCGTCGAGATCCTCGGCTCGGCCGGCATCACCATCCTCGACGGCGATCGCTACAAGCGGAAGGGGGGCCTGGTCGGTGTGGCCGGGGTGAAGGGTTTCGCCGGAGGCTTCGGTCGCACGGCACTCCAACCCTTCGGGGAGGAGGCGATCAAGGTCTTCGTCATGGAGGCGATCCAGGAGTCCTTGGCGCTCGAGGGGGCGCTCTCACGCGTGGAGGGGCACGTGAAGATCGCCCTCACCCACTACGCGCCCACCGCCTCCACCTGCGAGGGCGAGTCGCCCCAGATCTTGCCGTTCCTCGGCAGTTCCAAGCTCGGCGAGGCCATCGACGCGCAGGAGGTCGCGGCCGCCTTCCACGGGCACGCCCACCACGGGCGGCTGCGCGGCGCGACGCCCGACGGGCGCCCCGTCTTCAACGTGGCGCTGCCCGTCCTGCGGCGGATCCACCCCGACCGGCGAGTCCTCGTCGTCGACCTCCCCCTGCCTCCGGGCGTGGAGCGGGAGGAGCTTCCCCCCATCGTGGAATCGACCGCGATCGAATACGTCTCCCTCGCCGCGGACGGGCTTCAGGCGTAGCCCCAGCGGCGGCGGAGCACCCACTCCCCGCCCAGGCAGACCGCCAGGAGGAGGATCGGCCAGAAGCGATCCCAGATCGGCCGGTCCTCGGAGCGACCGACCTCGACCACCTCGGGCTCGAGCAGGCGCATCTCCGGGAGCCGGCGGGTCGAGCTCGAGATCGAGCCTCCCCCGGTGAGCTCGGCGATCTCCTGGAGGAGCTCGGGGCGGGCGCGGGTGTCGCTGCGCTCGAGGGTGGAGGCGCGGACCGCGATCACGTCCTGGCCGCTGCCGAGCGCATTTCCGCCGAGCTCCGCCCGGGCGATCACCTTGAAGGCCCCCACGCCCGGCGGCGCGAACTCCACGCGGGCGGTCCCGTCGGGCCCCGCCTCCAGGATCTTCCGGGCGATCGGCGCGCTCGAGACGGCGTCGACCAGGTCGACCTCGATCCGCGCGCCCTCGGCGGGGGCGTAGTCCGGTCGGCGAGCCGAGATGGTGGCCGCGAGGGGGGTGCCGGGCGGCACGCTCCTCTGCGCCGCCTGGACGCGTACCTGCGTGAGATCGGGATCGCGGACGAGCCAGCGGATGGCCTGCGACCAGAAGCGCTCGTAGTGGCGCGAACCGCCCTCGCCCGACTGTGCCGCCACCATCGACCAGTACCAGGAGGCGTCCGTCGTGACGGCCATCGTGCGGCCGCGGCCCACCTCCATCACCGCCACCACCGGGGCGTTCTGCCCCCCGGCGACCACGTGGGGATGTTCGAGCAGGACCTGCGCCCCGGGCCGGGCGCGGGTGACGTTGATCCCGGGGATCTGCGGCAGCCTCTCCCATGCGGCGCGCGTGAGGTCCGGGCCGCCGGAGAGCTGGGTCACGGGATGACGCAGCCCCGACTCGGTGAGGCGAGGAGCGAAGAGCGACTCGTTCGGCGCGGCGCCCACCGCCTCCACCGGGAGGATCCCCGCGATCGGGCTCATCTCGTAGCCGCCCTCGCCGAAGGAATTCTCCCCGCCGATCATCACGAAGGCGCCCCCCTCCTCCACGTACTTGCGGAGGTTGGGGAGGTAGCGGTCCATCCGGTACGGCCGGTAGTTGAAGTTCTGGAAGACGACCAGGTCGAAGCTCCAGAGCTGCTTCTCGAAGATCTCCTCCACCGGGAAGGGGATGAGCGAGAGCTCGTTCTCCGAGGCGCGCGGCTGATCCTGCTGGGTGCGGAGGATGTAGAAGGAGACCAGGTCCACGTTGGGATCGTTGCGGAGCAGGGTGCGGAGGAAGCGCTGATCCCAGGAGGGTCTCCCGACCACGTGGAGGGTGCGGACGCGGTCCCGGATCACCTTGAGGACGAAGGTCTCGGAATTGTTCGCGGAGGTGGCCTCTCCCTCGTAGACCGGCACGGAGACGGTGAAGACGAACTCGCCGATGCGGTCCGGGACGAAGGAGAGCTTCACGGTCTGCCTGGGCTGCTTCGGGCCCAGCGAGACCGTCTTCTGCGCCACCACCTCGCCCTCCTGCCGAAGCGCCACCGGCACGTCCAGGGTCCCCATCTCCACCGCGGAGAGGGTGACCTCGACCTCCACGGTGTTGCGAACGAAGGCGAAGTCCTCCACGCGCAGGGATTCGATCGCCAGGTCGCGGGCCCGGCCCTCGCCGGTCGAGACGGTGGAGACCGAGACGCCGAGGGCTCGCAGCCGCTCCCTCGCCTCGCGGGTCATGCCGTCCCGAAGCGCCGCGTTGTCCGCTCCGTCCCCGACGAGGAGGACACCCGCGAGCCTCCGGCCCCCCTGCCCCTTGGGCAGCGCCTCGAGCGCGCCGAGGAGATCCGTGGCCTCGTCGCGGGCCTCCACCGCGGCCTCCGGCCCCGAGACCGGCGCGAGCTTCTCGCCGTAGCGGAAGAATTCGAGCGTGTACTTCTTCTCCAGCTCCGATAGGGCGGGCGCGACGGCGCGGAGGTACTCCGCGGCCTCGGCCGTGCGCGTGGCCTTCCCGTCGCCCATCGGCAGATCCATGGAGGCCGAGCCGTCCACGAGCACCGCGAGCCTCCCCTTCACGGTGGCGGTCTGGAGGTGGCGGACGCCGGGCTCGAGCACGAGGAAGAGGAGCGCGGCCATCGCGACCGCCCGGAGCCCGAGCAGGACCGCGCGGCGCGGGAGCCTCCGCTCCTTGCGCAGCCCCAGCGCGGCGAGGACCACCCCGAGGAGGGCCGCCGCGACCAGCGCGGCGACGACCCACCGCGGCCACGGCGTGAGCAGGACCAGTTTCCAGTCGTCGAAGGTCTCCACCTACCGCCGCCTCTTCATGATGAAGGGGAGATGGACCTGGTCGTCCTTGTAGTCGGTGCAGAGCGCGTACATCGCCACGTTCACGCCGAGGCGGAAGGCGATCTCGCGCTGCATCTCCCCGCCCGGGACCACGTCGAAGCTCCAGGAGCCGAGCTCGTCCCGCGCCCAGGCGCCGCCCAGGTCGTTCGAGCTGACCACCGCCGCGAGCCGGCCCCCCTCCACCACCCCCGTCAGATAGGGCCGGGTGAGGGTGCGGCCCGCGGGCTGCTGCACGAGATAGAAGGTCTTGAAGAGCACGTGGTCGGAGGGGATGCGGCCGACCGGCCGGCCCGGGAGGATCCGGGCGAGCTCCCGCTCGCAGGAGGCCGCGAAGGCGCCGTCGCCGGCGTCGTCGCAGAGGAGGAAGCCCCCGAAGGTGAGGTAGCGCCTCAGATTCTCCACCTCCGCCCGGGAGAGCTCGGGGAGGGGCCCAATCCCGCTCAGGTAGAGGAAGGGGTAGAAGAAGAGTTCGGGGGAATCGAGGGGGAGCACCTTCTCCTGCGGGAGCGTGACGATGCTCGTCCGCGTCCCCAGCTCGAAGGCGAGCCGTCGGAGCGCGGAGGGCCGCGGGTTCCAGTCGCCCTCGTATCTCCCCTGGACGAAGACCAGGCGCGAGGTCTCGCCGAAGGCCGGCGCGTCCTTCGGCGAGGCCAGGAGGAGGAGGGCCAGAAGGCCGATCTGGAACGTCTTCCTGCGCGTCATGGGAGGTTGGGCCCCGATGCGGCGATCGCCTGGCGGGCAACCGCTGGCTACCGACCGGGATTCCCAGCCTACTTGCCGGCCTTCGAGGTGGCGACCCAAAAAACGGCCGCGCGCTCGGACCTTGCGCCCCGCCCCGGACACGTTAGGCTCGGACCATGGCCAAGAACGACACTCCCGTCGGGGTCGAGAACATGAGGGCGGCCTTCGCCGCGGGCGACGTGCGCCGGGCGCGCGAGCTCGCCCGCGCGCTGGCGGAGGCGGAGGGGCCGGTGGGCGAGGAAGCCCGCCGCCTCCTGGAACGGACCGCGATCGACCCGCGGGCGCTGGCGATCGGAGCCGGCGCCTTCGGGTTGGGCCTTCTCTACCTCGTCGTCTTCGTCCTCCTCCGCTGATGCGCCGTCTCCTCCCCCTCGCCCTCCTCCTGCTCCCCCTCGTCGCGAAGGCGGAGGCGGAGCTGGTGGACGTGCGGACCTTGATCCCGGACCTGGTGGTCGACCTCCGCTACGCCACCGCGAACAACCTCTTCGAGGAGGCCGTCTACCCCGAGGGGGCGCGCTGCCTCCTCCTCCGGCCCACGGCCGAGAAGCTGGCGCGGGTGGCCGAACGGCTCCGCAAAGAGGACGGAACGAGGCTGCGCGTCTTCGACTGCTACCGCCCGCACTCGGTGCAGTTCCGGCTCTGGGAGATCATGCCGGTGCGCGGCTACGTGGCCCCGCCGCGGCCCGGGAGCGTCCACAACCGCGGGGGCGCGGTGGACCTCACCCTCGCCTCGCCCTCGGGCGAGCCCCTCCCCATGCCCACCGACTTCGACGAGCTCACCGAGCGGGCCTGGCACGCCTACGAGGGCGCCACCGAGGAGCAGAAGCGGAACCGCGCGCGGCTCAAGGCGGCCATGGAGGCGGAGGGCTTCCGCTCCATCCGCAAGGAGTGGTGGCACTACGAGGATCCGTCCGCCCGCCAGGCACCGGTGCGAAACGTCCCCCTGGTGCAGTAGGGCTCGTCAGACCGATGTGGTAAGGCTGGAACCATGGCTGCCGCAGACTTCGTCCACCTCCACCTCCACACCCTCTACTCGCTTCTGGACGGCGCGATCCGGATGCAGGACCTGGTGGAGACCGTGCGCGACAAGGGGATGTCCTCCGTGGCGGTGACCGACCACGGCAACCTCTTCGGCGCGATCGACTTCTACAAGAAGGCCAAGGATGCGGGGATCAAGCCGATCTTCGGCTGCGAGACCTACGTGGCCGGACCCAAGGGGCGGAAGGACCGGACCGAGCGCGTCTCCCACCACCTGGTCCTCCTCGCCAAGAACGAGGAGGGCTGGCGCAACCTCCGCTACCTCGTCTCGATGGGGTACCTGGAGGGCCACTACTACCACCCGAGGATCGACAAGGAGCTCTTGCGCAAGCACTCCAAGGGCCTGTACGGGCTCACGGCCTGCCTGGGCGGCGAGATCACCCAGCTCGCCAAACAGGGCGACATGGACGGGGCGCGCAAGGCCGCGCAGGAGTACAAGGAGATCTTCGAGCCCGGCCACTTCTTCCTGGAGATCCAGTCGAACGGGATGGCCGACCAGGAGCTGGCGAACGACCGGCTCAAGCAGCTCTCCCGCGACCTGGACATCCCCCTGGCCGCCACCGCCGACGCCCACTACGTCAAACGGGAAGACGCCAAGGCCCACGAGCTCCTGATGTGCATCGGCCAGGGGCGCCTCTACGACGATCCCAACCGGATGCGGCAGGAGACCTCCGAGCTCTACATCAAGGGCCCGGAGGAGATGCTCTCCTACTTCTCCGACGTCCCCGAGGCGGTGTGGAACACGGTCCGCATCGCCGAGAGCTGCAACGTCGAGCTCGAGCTGGGCAAGGTCCACCTGCCGAAGTTCCAGGTCCCCGACGACTACGACAACGACAGCTACCTGGCCCACCTGGCGAGGACGGGGCTCGACCGGCGTTTCAAGGAACTCGAGGCCCGCTATCCGATCGACCGGGACGAATACCGCCGGCGCTTGGAGGTCGAGCTGGACGTCATCCAGCGCATGGGCTTCTCCGGCTACTTCCTGATCGTCCAGGACTTCATCAACTGGGCGAAGCAGAACGGGATCCCGGTGGGGCCCGGTCGCGGTTCGGGCGCCGGCTCGCTGGTGGCCTACGCCCTGCGCATCACGGACATCGACCCCCTGCCCTACGGCCTCCTCTTCGAGCGCTTCCTCAACCCCGAACGCGTCTCCATGCCCGACTTCGACGTCGACTTCTGCCAGACGCGGCGGGAGAAGGTGATCGAGTACGTCACCCAGAAGTACGGCGAGAAGAACGTCGGGCAGATCATCACCTTCGGTCAGCTCTCGGCCAAGAGCGCGATCAAGGACGTCGCCCGGGTGCTCGGCCTCTCCTTCTCGGAGTCGAACGAGCTCACCAAGAACATCCCCAACCTCATCGACGGCCGGGCCGCCACCATCGCCAAGGCGCTGGAGATCGACCCCAGGCTCCGCGAGCGGATGGAGCAGGATCCGAGGATCCGGGAGGTGGTGGAGATCGCCCAGGCGCTCGAGGGCCTGAACCGCCAGGCCGGCATGCACGCCGCGGGCGTGGTGATCGCCGACAAGCCGCTCTGGGAGTACGTGCCCCTCTACCAGCCCTCGGGGGAGAAGGCCCTCGTCACCCAGTTCGCCAAGGACGAGGTGGAGGCGGCGGGCCTCATCAAATTCGACTTCCTCGGGCTGAAGACGCTCACCGTCATCGACAACGCCGTCCGGATGATCAACGAGAACGATCCGGAGGCGAAGCTCACGGCGGAGGCCATCCCGCTCGACGACGAGGCCACCTTCCAGATGATCTCGAGGGGGGACACCCAGGGCGTCTTCCAGCTCGAGTCGAGCGGCTTCACCGAGCTTCTGCGCAAGCTCAAGCCGGACCGCTTCGAAGACATCGTCGCCGCCGTGGCCCTCTACCGCCCCGGCCCCCTCGGCTCGGGGATGATCGACGACTTCATCGATCGCAAGCACGGGAGGCAGAAGGTCACCTACCCGCACCCCGACCTCGAGCCCATCCTCCGGCCCACCTACGGCGTCATCGTCTACCAGGAGCAGGTGATGCAGATCGCCCAGGTGATGGGCGGTTACTCCCTGGGTCGCGCCGACCTCCTCCGCCGCGCCATGGGCAAGAAGAAGCCCGAGGTGATGCAGAAGGAGCGCAAGGGCTTCATCGAGGGCGCCAAGGCGCGGGGGGTGGACGAGAAGCTCGCGGGCGAGATCTTCGATCTCATGGAGAAGTTCGCCGCCTACGGCTTCAACAAATGCGTGGTCGGCGACACCCGCGTGATCGAGGCGGCCACGGGCCGGCGGGTGACGGTCCGGGAGCTCTTCGAGCGCAAGGGCGAAATCGAGACCCTCTCCTTGGACGAGGCCCGGGGCCGGATCGTCGCGCGCAAGATCACCGACGTGATGCAGAACGGGGT
>Ga0180216_1002359_pt1 | contig 15853 bp, 15 predicted proteins | sample eDN3rd37CBELigMG_FD_128879 | JGI IMG/M metagenome (GOLD analysis project Ga0180216, IMG submission 128879) | Enriched Miracle-Growth compost microbial communities from Emeryville, California, USA - eDNA 3rd pass 37_C BE-Lig MG (version 2)... ... | reverse complement strand
TCCGTGATGTCGTAGGCGAGCACGGCCGCGCCGGCGGAGCGGCAGTAGAAGGATGACAGCATCGCGTACTTTTCCGTGCCCGCCGTGTCCTGCCGTGATGAGCGGGGAGAGACTGGCAAGCTCACGGGGTGGGGTTAGGAGAGCGCGTCGGGAGCGCGCTGCAGCGCCGCAGCGCGGGCGGCGTACCCAGATCCCGAGCTTGTACGCCCTCCAGGGCTTGAGCGCAAACGCCGCGGCGATGGTCTGCATTCGGCGTCGCCAGCAGCGAGGCGCGGCGCGGCTGGGTGAGCGCGAGCACGCGACAGCGACGGGCGCCAAGGCGGGGGCTGCGCATACCGGGATCGTCGTCTCGGTGAAGGTGCCGTGGACGTAGCGGTAGATGATCGACGTCTTGCCGACGCCAGCCGCGCCGACCGTGACGACCTTGAGGTCTGCAGCCACACCGTCGCGGACAGCGAGGACCCCGCGGCCATTAGGCGTTGCGGACGGCGGTCATTTCGCGAGCACACCCAGCCGTACCGACGCGCTGGTTGGGTGCCGCCATGCTTGTGTCTCTGCTGCCGCCGCTGGCGAGGCCCGAGCTCACGACGCTGGCGTCGTTCTCGCCGTCCGCCAGACTAGAACAATGCGCCAAGTTGGCAACGACGCATGCCGCGATTTCTCGGTTATTCACATGGCCGCTTCCAGTCCTTGTCCGTCGAATGCGTCCTCTCAGTCCTCTCCTGCTTCTTTGTCCTCTTTAACGTCCTCTGCATGCTCCTCTTCGTGCTCCTCTGCATGCTCCTCCTCCTTCCTCCGCGTCCGTTTTCGCGCCAAAAATCGGCGATGACGTCATTTCTGGCCACGTGGATGAGGCAAGGACGGAGGACGGAGGAGAAGGAGGACGCTGGAGGAGGACGCTGGAGGAGGAGGGCGCAGGAGGACGAAGGAGGACGCAGGAGGACGGAGGAGGACGCTGGAGGAGGACGGAGGAGGACGAAGGAGGACGCTGGAGTAGGACGGAGGAGGACGAACAAGAAGGACGGAGGAGAAGGAGGACGCTGGCGGAGGACGCTGGAGAAGGACGCTGGATAAGGACGGAGGAGGACACCGAAGGGCGGAGGACGACGCTGGCGAGGGACGCTGGCGAAGGACGCAGGAGGACGGAGGAGGACGACGCTGGCGAAGGACGCTGGTGCACCGCCTGCACCACCGGCACCACCTGCAACAGCTGTAACAGCCGCAACAGTTGTAACAGCCGCAGCCGTGCCACGCTAGCGACGCCATGGCGCGCTCCCGCTCACCGTCGCCGTACGTGTTTGCCGTGCCGATAGTCGGTGCAAGCGGCGACAGGCTGACCCCGGACTTCTCCCCTTGCGGGGCTGGCACGCGCGCACAGGGCCCGCCGCGACGACGGCGATAAGGACCGCGACCGCCGCGGCGACCACCACCGCGACGACCGCGACCGCCGGGACTACCGGGACGATCGCAGTGACCGGCGCGGCGACTATCGCGACTATCGTGACCGCGACCGCCGGGACTACCGTGATGATCGCGACCGCGACCGCGATGGCCGGGACTACCGCGATGACCGCGACCGTGACCGCGACCGCGACCGCGATCGCCGGGACTACCGCGATGGCCGCGACCGTGACCGCGACCGCGACCGCCGCGACTACCGCGACGACCGCGACCGGCGCGACCGGGAGCGCGACGAGCCGGCGGCCAAGCGCGCGCGGCCGGACGAGGCAGGGCTTGCCCGCGCCGACAGCGTGCCGCCCGCCGAAGCCGCGGCGTCTGCGGCGATGGGGGCCACGCCGTCCCCCACGGCGGCGCCCACGAAACGAGTGCCGCTCAGCTTGGACGAGCTGCTCAAGCACAAGCAGGAGGTCCAAGAGGCCGCCCAGAAAGTACGAACCGCGTCCCGCGAAGTGATCGACATCAGCGCGACGGCGTACTGACCTTTATTTCTCTGCGCCACTGTGTATGCGTGTCATTAAACAGCCGGTCTTCTTAACGAAGGAGCAGCGGGCGCAGCTGGCGCTGGAGCGGCGGCAGCAGGAGGTCGCGGAGCAGCGCGCGCGTCAGGAGGAGGAGCGCCGGCGCCGCGAAGAGTTCCTGAAGGCCCAGGCGGCCGCGGCGGCGGCCCCCGCGCCCACCGGCGGGCGGCCCGGCGCCAGCGACCGCGACCGCGACCGCGACCGGGGCCGCGGCCGGGGCCGGGGCCGCGGTGGCGACAGCAGCGACGACGACGACGACCGCGGCCGCCGGGGCCGCGACCGGGACCGCCGCGGCAGCGACCGCAGCCGGGACGGCCGCGATAGCTCCGGAGAACGGTATGCTCACAGCACGCTCACTCAGCGCCGGCGCCGGTAGCGGTACTGACGTACCTGCGTTTTTCGTTGCGTGGTGGAGGCTGGCAGCCGGCTGTCGGACTCGGAGCTGGCGCAGCGGCTGGCGGCGGCGGGCGCCGACCCGAACCTGATTCACAAGGCGGACCGCAAGGTCATCGAGGCGCTGCTGGACGAGTCCGTGCAGGAGAGCGAGCAAAAGGCGATTCGCGTATGAACCCCCCAGCCCGAGGCACTTGTTAGCCGCACCTCGCTGCACCACACTGACACGACGGCCAAGTGTCATGCTGCGTTGTACGGGTCCACCCAGGATCGGTACATGGGCGGCAAGCAGGAGAAGCGCAAGATCCGCAAGTTGAACGAGCGCAAGTTTGTGTTCGATTGGGACGCCAACGAGGACACTGCCAAGGACTTTAACCCGATCTACACCGAGCGCCACGACCTCCAGCTCTTTGGCCGGTGCGTGTGCTGCTTACCCACACAGTCCCGCCTCTCCAGCGTGCACGAACGCTAACCGAGAACACATTTGCACGGGTTTGGCGCGACGGTGCAGTGGCCACATCGCGGGCATCGACATCAAGGAGCAGCTCAAGAAGCGGTCGCAGTTTTACCAGCAGCTGCTCCAGGAGCGGCAAACCGACACCGAGAAGGCCCGTTCGGCGTACGTTCTTTATTGGCGATGCCGCCTGCTCCGTTGCGCCCTGCTGACCCAGAGCCACGCGAGGGTGTTGTGCGTGGTCCTGCGCGGCCTCGCAGGGAGTTGGAGCAGCTGGCGGTGAGCAAGGAGAAGAAGGCGGCCTTTGACGATCGACACTGGTCCGAGAAGCCGTTGTCGGAGATGAAGGACCGCGACTGGCGCATCCTCAAGGAGGACTTCAACATCAGCACCAAGGGTGCGTCGCCGCGCGACGCCCGCCGTCCGGCGTGGCCCAGGCTGACGCACGCGCGCGGGTACGCGCGGGCGTACCGATCGGGGGTCGCACAGGCGGCAACGTGCCCCACCCGCTGCGGTCGTGGGACGAGAGCCCGCTGCCGGACGAGATCAAGCGCGTGATCGAGGACGTCGGCTACAAGGAGCCCACGCCGATTCAGCGCGCGGCCATCCCGATCGGCCTGCAGAACCGCGACCTGATCGGCATCGCGCAGACGGGCTCGGGCAAGACCGCGGCGTTCCTCCTGCCGATGCTCGCGTTCATCCGCCAGCTGCCGCCGTTCACGGACGAGAACCGGCTGGACGGGCCCTACGCGCTGATCCTGGCGCCGACGCGCGAGCTGGCGCAGCAGATCGAGGGCGAGACGAACAAGTTTGCGTCCCGGATGGGCTTCAAGTGCGTCTCCATCGTCGGCGGCGTACGGCCAGCGGGCCACTCGATGCCGCAGGGCTACCCCGGGAACGTGCTAATGCGTTGCAACCGACGATTGGCCTGGTCGGGAGGGGGGGCGGCGCCTGTCGCAGCACTCGCTGGACGAGCAGGCGTTCAACCTGCGCGACGGCGCCGAGATCATCATCGCGACGCCCGGGCGGCTCAAGGACTGCCTCGACCGGCGCATCCTCGTGCTGTCGCAGTGCATCTACGTCGTCATGGACGAGGCCGACCGGATGATCGACATGGGCTTCGAGGCCGACGTCAACTTTATCCTGGACCGCCTGCCCCTCTCCAACATCAAGCCCGACACCGAGGACGCGGAGAACCCCGAGTGGCTGCGCAACCGGCAGTACCGCCAGACCGTCATGTTCACGGCCACGATGCCGCCCGCGGTGGAGCGCATGGCGCGCGCGTACATGCGCCGGCCGGTCGTGGTCACCATCGGCACGGCCGGCGAGACCGTCGACTCGGTCGAGCAGCGCGTGCTCATGCTGTCCGAGGCGCAGAAAAAGTACGGGTCCCCTACCGTTCGGCGAGCTGGCGTCAAGCGGGTGGAGCTGAGCGTCCCATGCGCACGCGATGCGTTGGTCGGAGGTGGGCGCGTGCACAGGAACAAGCTGCTGGAGGTGCTGGAGAGCGGCTTCGAGGCGCCGATCATCATTTTCGTCAACCAAAAGAAGGGCGCCGACACGCTGGCCAAGGCGCTCGAGAAGCTGGGCTACAGCACCACCACGCTTCACGGCGGCAAGACGCAGGAGCAGCGGTGCGGCCGCCCGACGCGACACGCGCGCGCAGGTCGCCTGCAGCCTGGCCTTGTTCAGCTCACCAGCGCGGTCATTCGCGCCTTCGGGGTGGGACGGTTGTCCAGCGAGGTGGCGCTGTCACAGCTCAAGAACGGCACCAAGGAGATCCTGGTCGCCACCGACGTCGCCGGCCGTGGCATCGACATCAAGGACGTGTCGCTGGTCATCAACTACGACATGGCCAAGTCCATCGAGGGTCCGTGGCAGGCCGCGTGCACGGACGCCTGGGTTATTGGTCGCGCTAACCCGTGTCCGCTGGTGCGTTCGCCGGTCCCTCCCCCCCCGCAGACTACGTGCACCGCATCGGCCGTACGGGCCGCGCGGGCAAGTCCGGCGTGGCCATCACGTTCCTCACGCCCGAGGACTCGGCCGTGTTCTACGACCTCAAGCAAAAGATCATGAGCTCGCCCGTGTCGACGTGCCCGCCGGAGCTGGCCAACCACGAGGCCGCGCAGGTGAAGCAGGGCAACTTTGCCGGCATCAAGAAGCGCCGCGACGAGACCATCTTTTTGTAACTCGTGCCTGTACATAGCCGAAACGATGCATTCGGACCCGTGCTGCATGTGCTATAGGCCGGGACCCTAGGGGCACGTACTATGGTGACGCTGCCATTCAGCTCGTACATCCATGCGCCGTCGCATGTCTACCGGTGCATCGCTGCATGCAGCGCGTCGACCCCTGCCCCCAGAGGCATGCCTGCATGCACACGCACGGCGTTCACGGACCATGGAGGATGCGCCTACATTGTCGATCTGCATGCACACGCATGGCGTTCACGCACCATGGAGGACATGTATGCCATGGAGGATGCGCCTACATGACACGCGTGGCGTTCATGGACCATGGAGGATGCGCCTGCATGCATGCCATGGAGGATGCCATGGAGGATGCGCCTGCCATGGAGGATGCGCCTACATGTCTGCATGCCTGCCATGGAGGATGCGCCATGGAGGACATGGAAGATGCGCCATGCATGCCTGCCATGGAGGATGCGCCTGCATGCATGCCATGGAGGATGCGCCATGGAGGATGCGCCATGGAGGACATGGAGGATGCGCCATGCATGCATGCCATGGAGGATGCGCCATGGAGGACATGGAGGATGCGCCATGGAGGACAGGACATGCGTGCCATGGAGGATGCGCCATGCCTGCGCTCAGAGGCACACGACCACACGACGTTTGTCCGCCGCCCACGTCGGCGTCGGTGCGGCGGTGGCGGCCATGGCGGCCATGGCGGCGTGGCGCCGGGTCGCCCGGGTGCCGCTGCGCCACGGGCGGCCGGCGGTGGTGTCCCGGGCCTACACGGCCGCCGCCACGGCGGAGGCGGAGGTGCGGCCCGCGCCGCCGCCGGCGTACGTGACGACGCCCATCTTTTACGTGAACGCCGGTACGCGGACCGCGGCGCCGGAACGCCTGTGCTCCACCGCCCCCGCGCGGCGCCCCATCTGACCTTTCCCGCTGCTGCGTTGGGTGCCGCGCGCCCGCGGACCGCAGCGCCGCACGTGGGCCACCTGCACACGCTCGTGCTGAGCGACGCGCTCGCCCGCTGGCTGCGGCTCACCGGCCGGCCGGCGCCGCTGGCCACGGGCACCGACGAGCACGGCCTCAAGATCCAGCAGGCGGCGCAGCGCGCCGGCGAGACGCCGCAGGCCTTTTGCGACCGCATCGCCACGCGGTTCGAGGCGCTGGTGGCCGCCGCGGGCGTCGAGGCCGCCGACTTTGTGCGCACCACGCAGCCGCGGCACCACGCCGCCGTCGCCGCGCTGTGGCAGGCGCTGGTCCGGCGCGGCCACATCTACAAGGGCGAGCACGAGGGCTGGTACTGCGTGCCCGACGAAGGTGTGGGCCGCGCGCTGGGGCGCCGCCCTAGGACGACGCCGCTGGTGCACCGGCTGACCGCGTTGGCGCCACGCCGCGCGCTGGGGGACGGTCCGTGCGCAGCGTTCGTGCCCGAGTCCCAGACTGAACTGCGCACGGACGCGGCGGGCCGGCCGGTGCGGGTCTCGCTGGAGAGCGGCCACCCGCTCGAGTGGGTCAGGGAGGAGAACTACAAGTTCCGGCTCAGCGCGTTCGAGGGCCGCCTGCGCGCGTGGCTCACGTCGGACCCGAGCGTCGTCCAACCGGCCACGCGGTACCGCGAGGTCATGGGCTGGCTGGACAAGGGCCTGCCGGACCTGTCGGTGTCGCGCCGCACCGAGCGGGTGCGGGTGTCATGCATGCACGAGGCGTGCGGACGGCGGCGGCGGCTCATGAGGCCCATGAAGGGGGTTGCCCATCCGCGCCGCCTTGGCCTTAGGTACAATGGGGCATCCCGGTGCCGGACGACCCGGACCATACCGTGTACGTGTGGCTGGACGCGCTGACCAACTACCTCACCGTCGCCGACTACCCGTGGACCGCATCGACCGCGCGGTGCGTGGCGCGCGCCGTGAACGGCGGCGTCGAGCGAAGCGAGGCGCTGACGGACCGTGCGTCGGTCCGTGCACCGCACGGGCGGCCGCAGGCGAGACTGGTTCCCGCCGACGTACCAGGTGATCGGCAAGGACATCCTGCGCTTCCACAGCGTGTACTGGCCCGCGTTCCTGATGGCGGCGGAGCTGCCGCTGCCCCGGCGGATCATCGCCCACGCGCACTGGACCGTCGAGGTGCGTCCCTGTGCAGGCAATGGCGGGCGCCCGGAGGGAGGGGGCAGGCGCGCTGATCCGTTTTACGGCACGCGCGGCACGCGGCTCCGGCTCGCGCCAGCGGCAAAAAATGAGCAAGAGCCTCGGCAACGTGGTCGACCCCTTTGCGCTGGTGCAGCAGTACGGCGAGGACGCCGTGCGCCTCTTCCTGCTGCGGGAGGGCGGCCTCACCGACGACGCCGGTACGCTTCCGCACCGCGCAGCGCTAGGGGGTCACTCGCTTGCGCGTTCTGACCGCCAGCCGTCTGCTTGCCTCGCGCTGGTGGCCAGACTTCTCGCACGATGCGCTGCGGGTGCGGGCCAACCACGACCTGGCGGACCAGCTGGGCAACCTGCTCTCGCGCGCCAGCGGCGCCGCGCTGCTGCCCGAGCAAGCCTGGCCGCAGCCGCACGAGTTTACCGACGCCGACCGCCGCGTCCTCGACGCGCTCGACGGCCTGCCCGGTAGGATGGCGGCGCGAAGGAGCCCTTCCCCCCCCTGCGCAGTCGCGGCGTGCGCTCACCCGATGATGCCGAAGGCCGCCCGCTTGCTGCCCATCGCAGCGCGCGTCAACGCGGCGTTTGCCGTGGGCAACACGGTGGAGGCGCTGGACGCCGTGTTTGGCGCGGTGGCGCTGGCCAACCGGTACTTTACGGAGGCGCAGCCGTGGACGCTCAAGAACCAGCGGGCGCGGCTCGACACGGTGCTGCACGTCGCGCTGGCCACCGTCCGGGCGGCGGCGCTGCTGCTGCAGCCGGTCATCCCGCGCGGCGCCGCGCGCGCGCTGGACCGGCTGGGCGAGCCGGCGGACCGCCGGCAGCTCGCGCTCTTTGGGTGCGCCGCCGACTGGGCAACGGCGCTGCCGGGCCGCGCGCTGGGCACGGCCGGCGGCGTGCTGTTCCCGCGCGTGGCGAACGCAGCTGCCAGCGACGCAAGAAAGCGGTAGCATGCATGTTGTGTTTGGTGTACAAAGTGCAAACGAACTGTATGACAAAGTAACGTATAACAATCTCGTCCGGCGTATGGAAAAATGACGCGTCGACGTATCAAAACAAACCCGTCCACCAAATGGACGTAACCAAACGGCACGCAGGCACTGTAAAACTGTAAAAGAACTCCAACGGCATGTGAACCAACTGTAAAGGTATGACACAGCAACGGTAGCGGCCAGCGGCGGCCAACTGTAAGACGGGCGAACGCGAAACGGCAAGCCAACGCAGGCGGCAAATGACCCATCAACACGGCTTCAAAAACCATGAACACTGGTAAGGAAACGTGGGATGCGGGGTTAGATCAGCTGTTCAGGCGTGGGCGTGACGGCGGGCCCGCCAGCGGACGCGTCGAGCTTGCGCCACACGTCGTTGTGGTTGAAGTAGACGCCGCGCACGTGGCGCGGGCCCGAGAAGCCCGTGCGTGCGTGGAGCATGCGGTAGTTGTCGTACAGGACAAAGTCGCCGGACTGGAGCTGGTAGAAGAACTGGTTGCGGCGGTCGTGCAGGATCGCCGAGAACGCCTGGTAGGCGCGGTAAAACGCGCGCATCTGGCTGAACGGCAGGTGGAACGGCGCGAGCGTGAAGTAGCTGTGGCGGATCTCCTTGATCGCGCCGATGGCGTCCAGCTGGATGAGCGGCACGACCTGGATGCTCTCAAAGGCCTTCTGCTTGCGGTGGAACTTGACCGGCACCGTGGTCAGGATGCGAAACGCCTCCGGGTCGCGCTCGCGCAGGTACAGCGCGGCCTGGCGCGAATCCACCAGGAAGCTCTCGCCGCCCGCGTCCGCCGGCCGGATGCACTGGAGCAGCTGCATGCCTATGCAGACGGGCGCGTGGCACCGGATGGGGTCCGGGGGGCGGCGGGGCGGGCGTCAGCAGCGGCGGCGCGTCGCCCAGCACCCCCACGCGGCCCTGCGGCTCACCGGGAGGGCTGGCGATGAACGGCTGGTCGGTGTGGAGGTTGACCGGCGCGTCGGTGTAGCCGAGCTGGTCGGTGTTCTTGTTGGTCACGTTGTCCGTGCGCAGGTCCTCGATGCGGCCAAAGTGCGTCTCAATGACGTCGGCGCCTGCCGGCAGCAGGTCGGTGATGATGGCCTCGGTGTCGAGGCCGCGGCCGAGCACGATGACGAGGCCGTAGCGCCGGAGGCGCTCGCGGATCGCGGCATAGTAGGCCGGCGACGCCGGGCCAGTGCCGTCCGCGTAGTCGCGGTAGCGCAGCGTCACCGCGGCCAGGTTGCTCTCGGGCGGGGCGACGTGCGTCTCGTTGCGGCTGTACGCGTGCTCCTGGAGCCACGCGAGCGGGTACCGGCTCTCGTGCGCGTGCGGGATGGGGCCCCAGCGCACGACGAGCTCGCTGCGCGCGGCGTCGAAGCTGACCTGCTCCGGCTCGATGTCCAGCGGCACGTCGGCGGCGTCCAGCGTGCGCTCGCCGGTCTTGGGATGCCGGCAAAACTGCGTCTCGTTGCAGAGGTGCCGCAGCCAGAACCAGTGGAAGTCGAGGTGGCTGCCGGTGCCGTCCAGGACGCGCACAAAGTCGCGGTGCCGCTCAATCCGCGGCGCCGGGCTCGTGGCGGACGATGCCATGAAGCGGCGCGGCAGCTGTACCGCGGCGGCCGCTGGGGCGGCGCGCGGCCGCAGCGCGGCTGCCACTGCGGGGGCCTGAACGGCCCGCCGGGCGGCCGGCTGCCCGCGCAGCAGCAACCGCGGCAGAGCCGCCGCCATGGCGCTACTCGGAAAAGGGAGCGGGGTGAAAGGCACGGCAGCGTGACGTTCGTTCTGGCACCTTTCAAGCGGGAACGCGGGCGGCTGGCAGACCGTACGTGCGGTAGGAGAGCCGCCCCGCTTTCGTGGACGCGGGCGAGAAGGTGTTCGGACGGCGGTGCCCGGCGTCGCGGGTGGCCAGGGGGGGTCTATCCGCACCGGCGTGGCGCTGCGTCGGAACCACCCGTCCCGATCGCACACCGCCACGTGTCTCAGCCCCGCCGTCGCCTCCCACGTCCGCCCACCCACCGCCCACCTCCCTACCTTTTCCCGCCCTCCCTGCGGGGTCCCTACGCCCCCTCGGGGAGGCCGTCGGGCGCGCTGGTGGCGTGGCGGCGTGGCGGCGCCCTCCCGAATCGCGCCGGCCGCCGTAGATCGCGCCATACACCGCTCACATGGCGTCTGATGACGTCATAGACACATACCCCAAACCCTAAAATGACAGCATGATGACGTCATGAATCCATACCCCGAACCCTAGACTGCTGGCATGATGACGTCACTTGTGCATAGCCCAGACCCTAGTCAAGTATGAACGGCGACGGCATAGGAGCATGGAATAATACCCTGTAGTCTGTGGCGCATGGCGCCCGAGTTTCCTTTAGCGTCAATATACCAATACCAGTAGGAGCATAGGACAAACCCTGCCATGGAGTGGGCAAGGGATCGTCGTCAGGGGGTATCTGAAGTTTGGCTATAGGCCTGCCCCCTGTCACAGTCCAAGCCCCAGGTGCCACGTGTGAGAGCACTGCCAGGACTCTGACGGTCACGGCGTCACTGCCACAGCAGACGCTGCCGGCCGGCGAGAACGCTGTTAGAACTCTGACGGTCACTGAGTACTCGGCTCGGAGTCCACGGGTGTCACAGCAGACGCTGCCGCCCGCCGGTGCCGCGTGTGAGAGCGCTGTCAGGCCTCTGACGGTCACTGAGTGCTCAGGCGTCACAGCACTCGGACGCTGCTCGGCGGCTGTCAGAGTCACAGTCGCGCACCGTCTGACCGTCGCTCGCTTGCGTCGCTCGCCCGCCTGCTTTGCCTGCCGGACAACGCGGGGTTTGCACCAAATGTAGACTTTTATCACACGGCGATGAAATCCATGACGAACGTCGCGCACCGGATCAGGTGGGACAAGGTTGTGCAGCCCTTTGCCTCCGATCTGTTCCTTCGGCGGCCGTCGCCCACGGCTGCCGAAAGTGCTGTGCAGGACTGGTGCATCCAGCTTGTTGGAGAGGCGATGGCACCGGACGCCGCCGTCGCCGACACTCACTCACGTTCGTCCATGATTGACAGGATCCTCAACGATGTCCTTGACGGTCAGAAGGCGGACGAGGTGATTCTGGCGCGAGACGTTTACGACACCTACGTCAATCGCCCAGCGTCTCCGAGCAAACCCGCGGTGCTCCTTGCCATTGGAGGCAATAGAAAGGGGGGCGGCAGTGAAAGCTTTAGCCACGGCGACATGGGGCAGGTGCTCAGCTGCGGTTCTGCGTACGCCACCGCCATGTGCGCCGACGGCGTCCGGAGGCTGCTCCTGTTCTTGATGAACACGGAAAAGATGCGTCTGTGGGAACTCCAAGTGACGGCGGCGCAAAACGTGCACTACTTTGACTTTGGCGAACTGACGCTGGAGGTTGGCCTGGCCGCGCTCAAGAAGGCGCTGACGCTGCCCACGCTGTTCTCCCTGTCGGGCCATCCGGCGTCGTACATCGGCCGCGGTGCGACGAGCGTTACCTTCAAGGTAACGGACGGCGCGGGCAATCCCACCGGGCAGGTCGCCAAGGTCATCATCCACGAGGCCGCCGCGGGCGTGCTGATCAAGGTCTCTGACCACGAGCGCGAGGTGCTGACGGCCCTGCGCAACCTCCGCGACGAGGCGGTGACGCATCACACCATCCGGCTGGTTGATCACGACCCCCTGAATGCGATGACCCCGCTGCACCGTGCCACGTTGGTCATGGAGCCGTTTGCGACGCCGCTGACGCCGGAGGCGCTGCTGGCGCACCCGCAGTTCGCCGCGGACCTGGTACGAGCGCTGAGGGGCGCGCACACCGCCGGTATCATCCACTGCGACGTTCGGTTCGAGAATGTGTACGTGCACGCGGGCGGTGTGATCATCGCCGACTGGGGGTTCGCGTACCGACTGGCGCCCGACGCCCAGCCGCGCCCGGCGATTGGTACCGTCGCAACTGCCGCGGAAGAGGTGCTGATAGCGTACCTCGGCGACAGATTGCTGACGCCCAAGAAAGCAGCACGACCTACAAAGCTGTGTTCGGATGGCCGTGCTCGCGCACGAGGACGGCCGTCTGTTGGAGTTATTCCAGCTCGCAGTGCAGCGACACGGATACATTGTCCTCGACAGCTTTTGGCGCTGGCAGCTTGCCTACCCGCCGTGGGCGCGTGCCGAAAAGCTGGCCATTGATTGCTCCTACGACGAGCTCGCCACCTGCCTGCAGACCCTACTGGAGGGCGCATAGCCTTGGCGATCGACGCACTCGCGCTCGGGCGCGCTGGCGCTGCATGGTGTCGGCTACGTACGTTTCCCATTTATGGACTCGCCCCTGCATGCATGGACAGGAAACCCATCGACAAAGGCCGAGGAGACATTATTTGTATGACGTTGCAACATGCTTATTGAATACAGTTAGTAGGGAGATTCCATGCATAGTACGCCCCCCCGGTCTATAAACTGTCTTCGCAAGACAGGACCCTGGGGCCCTATAGAAGCTGCTCGATCCTGAAACGTCCCAGACGTTCTTCTTTTTCGCGCCAGAAGACGGCGGACGCTGTCGGCGGCGCGGCGTCGGCCGCCGCAGCCGTGGACGAGCCGAATACGAGGAGGAGGCCGGCGGGTGTGCAGATGAATTAAGGCGAGGAAGAGGAGTACGAATACGACGAGGAGGCCGGCGGATGTGCAGACGAAGGCGCGGAGGTGCACATGGTGGTGGAGCACGAAGCGCGAGAACAGTGTCCGGTGTCTGGCGCCGCCGAACGGCGACCTGTGGGCGGGTTGGCGGGTTGGCAAGTATGACGTCATCAGAGGACGCCGAGAGAGGTGGCAGGAGGAGGCGGAGGAGGAGGAGGAGGAGGAGGAGAATAGAGCGAGGAGGAGGAGGATGAGGAGGAGAAGGAGGAGAAGGCGGGGAAGGTGAGGAGGAGGAGGACGGGTGGTGGATGGACGTAGACCATCACTGGACGGCATCAGAGGACGCCGGCCCAGACATGCCGTCGAGGACGCCGATGAGGACGCTACCGGGCTCGTGGGGAAACGCGCTGGCACGGCAGGAGGGAACGGTTGGAGGTGAAGACGGCGAAGGAAAGAGAGGCAGGCGGACCGAGGTGAGCCATAGCCTGGAGACCACTGACAACGTCAGATCGGAATGATGGCGGCCTCTGTGCCCGCGGACGCTGCGGCGCCACTCGAAGGCGATGCCGCCGCCGCCGCCGCCGCCGCCGCCGCCGCCGCGGCAGCGGCACCGGCCGCGGAGGACAGCAGCCCGGACCTGTCGTCGCTGACCCTGGAGGACTCCGCCGCGGACGAACGCCCCTCGTCTTTGGACGGCGACCGGCCGACGCCGCGGCGCGCGAGCAAGCTGGCCGACCTGGGCCGTCGCGCCAGCCACCGCTTCCGCTCGCTCCGACTGAGCCGCGGAAGCACGGCGTCCGCGACGGCGGCGCCCACCGCGTCGGGCGAGCTGGGGTCGGCGTCCCAGGGGTCCGAGGGCAGCGTGGTGTCGGCCACCGACCCGGACGGCGACGAGGCGAGCGTTCCTGCGCCCGCGCCCGCGCCTGCGGCCGCGCCAACGCCGCCCAAGCAGCTCACCGAGGACATGCGGCGCGAAGCGCGGCGGCACGCGCAGCGCATCGAGGCCGAGCGCCGCAGCCGGCGCGAGCGGCGGGAGCAGGTAAGCATCAATCGCCACGGGCGCAGGATACACTTCAGCGGACGCAGACGATTCACGCCCCAGTTCGGCTCTCTCGCGCTTTCTCTCTCCCTCGGCGGGCCACTTCTCCAGCACTTGGCCGATACGACGCAGGTGTGGGAAAAGGAGATCTTGCCGCGATGGGAGGCGCGCCGCGACGACAAGCGCACCGTGCAGCTGTGGCGGGCGGGCCTGCCACCGCGCGTTCGCGGGCGCGTGTGGGCGCTTGCCATCGGCGACGCGCTCGGCATCACCGACGACCTCTTTGAGATCTGCCTGGGCCGCGCGCAGGCCGCGCTCCAGGCGGGCGGGTCGGCGGCGCCGCTGGGCAAGGAGAGCACCGTTGCGCTCATCGAGACGGACCTGGAGCGCACCTTCCCGGCGCTTGCCTTCTTCCAGGCCGGCGGCCCGCTGCACGCCAGCCTGCGCGATGTGCTGCAGGCGTACGCGTGCTTCCGGCCGGACGTTGGCTACGTCCAGGGCATGTCGTTCCTGGGCGCGATGCTCCTGCTCAACATGGACCGCACCGACGCGTTCCGCGCGCTGTGCAACCTCCTCAACCGGCGGTGCCACCGCGCGTTCTACCTCATGGACACGCCCACGGTGGCGCGGTACCAGGGCGTCCTGACGCTGCTGATGCAGCAGCAGCTGCCGGCGCTGGCGCAGTGGTTCCTGGAGCTGGGCGTCGGCGTGGACCTCTTCATCTACGAGTGGTTCTTCACCCTCTACGCGCGGTCGCTGCCGCTGGACCTCGCCACGCGCATCTGGGACCACTACCTCCTAGCCGGCGACGTACGGCGACCGGCAGCGCACGCCCGAGGGCGGAAGCGGTAGCCACACGCCACTAACGATGAGGCGGGGCCCGCCTCTCTGCCGCACGCTGCTGCTTCAGGTTCACCTGTTTCGCACGGCGTTGGGCGTGCTCCGCGCGATGGAGCCGCGGCTACTGGGCCAGCCGTTCGAGACCGTCGCGCACGAGCTGACCCACCTGCCGCAGACGTGGGACATGGACGAGTTCCTGGCGACGATCGACCGCGTCGACCTCACCGACGCCGCCTTCGAAGCGCTCCTGGCCTCCGTCGGGCTGCCTCCGCCTAGCAAGTGAGCCGGTTCCGTGTACAGCGCTCGATGCCGCAACAAGGGTTGTGTATAGAATTTTGTTTGTACAGTTCGCAGTGCCCAAACGGAAAGCAACAAATTAGTATACGGGGAACTGCTGGGGGGTGGGGTGCATAGAGCGCGCGCATCGCCTACGCGACGGCTCACGGCGCGATCTCGAGCAGCAGGTCGCCGCCGGCCACGTCCTCGCCGGGCTTGACGGCCAGCCGCTTCACCGTGCCGTCGGTCGGCGCGGCGACGACCGTCTCCATCTTCATCGCGGAGAGGACCACGAGCGGGTCGCCCTTCTTCACCGCGGCGCCCTCCTTGACCTTGAGCGACACGACGTTGCCGGGCATCGGCGCACCCACCGAGCCCTTCTCCGACTTTTTGGCCTTCTCGCGCGTGACCGATTTCTGCGGACCGTCAGTTACCCATCGGCGGTCGGCCGCTGCGGGTGAGTCCCGATCTGCCTTGCACCGGGCAACGTCGGTGCGGCGGCGTACCGCCGCGTTCTTCGTGTCCACGACGTAGACGGACCGCGGGTGACCGTTGAACTCGAAGAAGACTTCGCGCTTGCCGGACGGCTCCAGCTTGCCGACGGCCAGCAGCTTGATGTTGAACACCTTGCCCTGCGAGGTTTGAACTCCGAGGGGAACAATGAGCTTTAACAGGCAGAGGTCAGCCATTCGCAGCTTTTGATAGCGCGCGCGCAGGGCCGATCGCACCTTCTCCACTTCGAGCGTGGTTTCCTCGCCGACCTCGGGGCCCACCAAGAACTGGCGCGTGGGCATCGACCAGAGCTTGCCGTTCTCGAGGATGAACTCCATGTACTCGTCAAAGACCTTCGGGTACAGCGCCGCCGAGAGGACGTCCGCCTCGGACAGCGCGGACGGCTCCAGCGAGAACTTGTCCTGC
>Ga0180216_1002358_pt1 | contig 15857 bp, 16 predicted proteins | sample eDN3rd37CBELigMG_FD_128879 | JGI IMG/M metagenome (GOLD analysis project Ga0180216, IMG submission 128879) | Enriched Miracle-Growth compost microbial communities from Emeryville, California, USA - eDNA 3rd pass 37_C BE-Lig MG (version 2)... ... | reverse complement strand
TGCAACGCGGACCGCTGCCGGAAGACAAAGGAAAGGGGAACGACAATTTCCGAGCGAAACGTTACATCGCCAAATACACAATCAATCCGGCGATTGCGCACGGAGTGTCCAAACACATCGGGTCGGTAGAGGTTGGCAAGCTGGCCGATCTCGTCCTGTGGTCGCCAGCTTTTTTCGGGGTGAAGCCCGATTGCGTTCTTAAGGGCGGCGCGATTGCGGCCGCGCTGATGGGTGATCCGAACGCCTCTATCCCCACACCTCAACCGGTGCATTACAGACCAATGTTCGGCGCGTATGGCAGCGCAGTGAGCGCGACATCGCTTCTATTCGTTTCGCGCGCCGCTCAGGAGGCCGGTGTTCGTGACAAACTTGGGCTCGGCAAGGAGGTGGTCGCCGTTGAGAACGTGCGCGGCGGCATTTGCAAAGCGAGCATGGTGCACAATGACGCCACGCCGGAAATTTCGGTCGACCCGGAAACCTATGAGGTGCGAGCCGACGGCGAGCTCCTGGTTTGCGAACCGGCAGCAGAGTTACCAATGGCGCAGCGCTACTTCTTGTTTTGAGGTCCTCATGCATCGGGCAATCCGCGTTATCCGCAAAGCCGAGCTTGGCTCACAGGTCACAGTCGACAGCATCACGCTCGATCGCGCCTCCCGCTTCCGCCGCAGAGTAGCAATGACAACGGACGGCGGTGTTCCCTTCCTCCTCGACTTGCCGGAGGCAACATACCTTGCGGATGGTGATGCCCTACTTCTGGATAACGGGACTCTCGTGGCCGTGGCGGCGGCAGCGGAGCCGTTGCTCGAAATCCATGCCGACAATTCGCACGAGCTGGCGCGTATCGCATGGCATATCGGCAATCGCCATACGCCAGCGGAAATTACGCCCAGTGCCATCTACATTCAGCCCGATCATGTCATGGAAGCGATGGTGATCGGGCTCGGAGCGCACGTTCATCACGTGGTGCGCCCGTTCGAGCCGGAGGGCGGAGCCTATGGCGGGAAGGGGCCACTTCACAACGGCCACCATCATGGCCACGATCACGACCACACGCACTAGCCCGATCGATACGGTGTCCGGTCTTAAACCCAGCTTAGGGCAACGCGAACTGACACCGAAAATGCGACAGGCAAAGACGCAAGCTCTGCTGCAGATCTGGCTGTCTCCCGCTTTTCCTGTCGGAGCGTTCGCCTACAGTCATGGGATCGAAGCGGCTGTTGATCAGGGCTGGGTGGGCGACCGGCAGACATTGAAGGCGTGGCTTGCGGATCTCGTAAAATTCGGATCTTTGCGGAATGACCTTATTTTTCTGGCCTGCGCTTGGCGGGCAGCAGCGGCACAAAACTACGAAAACCTGCGGGAGATAGTCGAACTCGCTGCCGCACTGCAGCCCTCCGCTGAGCGTTTTCTCGAGGCGACGCAGCAGGGCCGTTCGTTCCTTATGCAAATCGAAGCTTCGTGGCCGCCGCCGAGACCGATGCCTGCGATCATCCGGGATTGCGATGACATGGTCCATGCGGTTGCAGTGGGCATCGCCGCTGCGCTACATGAAATTCCGATAGATGACGTCCTGCTCGCCCACGCAATTGCGTTTGTCGGGAATTTGCTTTCGGCTGCCATTCGCCTGTCCGTTATCGGTCCGACCGAAGGTCAGCAATTGCTCTCGGAACTTACCTCCGATCTCATTGTGTTGGCGGCTGCTGCCGAGACATCCACGCTACATGACCTGGGCGGTGCGACTTGGCGCTCCGATATCGCATCGCTCCTCCACGAAACGCAGCATACGAGGCTATTTCGATCATGACGTCACCTCATGGCCCACTTCGGGTTGGAATCGGCGGCCCAGTCGGTTCCGGGAAAACGACGCTCACCGAGATGCTCTGCAAGCATTTCCGCAATACCTACGATATCTGCGTCATTGCGAACGACATCTATACGAAAGAGGACGCGGAAATCCTCATGCGCGCCCAGGCGCTGCCCTTGGAGCGCATCATGGGCGTGGAGACTGGAGGCTGCCCGCATACGGCCATCCGCGAGGACTGTTCGATCAATCTCGCGGCAATCGAGACCATGAGGCGGAAATTCCCTGACCTTGATCTCATTCTCATCGAGTCTGGCGGCGACAATCTCGCGGCGACATTCTCCCCGGAATTGGCAGATCTCACCATCTACGTCATCGACGTGGCCCAAGGCGAGAAGATCCCGCGCAAGGGTGGGCCCGGGATCACGCGGTCTGATCTGCTCGTCATCAATAAGGCGGACCTCGCGCCTTACGTTGGCGCCGACCTCGAGGTGATGGAGCGCGACACCCGGCGCATGCGAGACGGCAAACCGTATGTGTTTGCCAGCGTGCGGTCGGGAGACGGCGTCGGCGAGATCGCCCGTTTCATCGAAGCCCACGGCGGGCTGGGTTGATATGCTCAAGACGTCCCGATCGCCTGGCTACAGAAATTATGACTTCCGGGGAGAAAAGTGGAATGGGGGGTGCGCGTCGTCTAATTTCGATCGCGACGGTCAGCAGATCAGAACGGCGTGACCGATCGAGCACATAAATGCTCAATTGGGAAAAAGTCCCCTTACCTCCTAAGTCGTTGAAACTTAGAGATTTTTTAGTTTGAAATTCTTCCGCGTTCTGATTTGGCTGCTATTCTGTTTACGAACTTAATTTCGCATCCCTGCCACAAAGTTCCCGAAACTGCCCTCTTCGTAGTACGGAACGCTCAGCTTGCGGGGTAGCTGGCGTTCTCTGATGAGAAGGAGCATGCATATGAAGATGCTGCGAGGGGGAGTTTGTGGATCGCTGTTCATGGCCTGCATAGCCATGGCGGCTAATCCGGCAAGCGCAGCCGATCTGGGTGGTGGTCCGCGGCCTTATGCGGAGCCGCTGCCCGAGATGCCGTTCACATCCGTCTGGCAAGGCCTCTATGGGGGCGTTCACCTCGGATATGGTGATGCCTGGAATGGCGATGGCATCATCGGTGGTGGTCAGATCGGGTACAACTGGCAGGCAGACCGGCTCGTCATCGGTGCCGAGGCGGACATTTCACTGTCCGATATCGATGGGCATGGGACTTCGGTCGACTGGCTCGGGAGTGCCCGTGGCCGCATCGGCTTCCTGCTCGACCCGCGTCTCCTGGCCTATGCAACAGCCGGTGTGGGATTCGCGGACATCGATGACTTCGGTGGCAGCGATACCGAGACGGACTTCGTCTACGGTCTCGGCCTCGAGGGCAAACTCAACGAAAGGATGACAGCGCGCCTCGAGTATCTGGCCTATGACGATCTGGACATCGATGTCGTCCGAGCGGGTCTGAACTTCAAGCTCGGCTACTGAGATATTCGAGCTGGACTTGCGCCATTGGCACGCCCTGCATCAGCGGGGCGTGCCTTACTTTGGATGAGTACGAACCGGCATTTTCGGTAGCCGGAGTCAGCGGGGCAGCTTTTTGATGCTGCCGTTGTCGGCCATTATGGGCCCATTGCGGGTGGCCTGAGCGGTGCGAAGGGCTGTCAGTTGGCTCTTGAGCTGCGTGATTTCCTCCAACGCCATTTCGATCGCCTGCGCCCGGCGGCGAGACGTCATCTGCTCGATCCGAAGCTGCTCGCGTAGGGAGGACAGCTCGGTGCTCATGGCGTCTTCGCAGCGCTGCGTCGCTTCGGCCATTAGCACGTACTTATTGGGCCCAGACAGCCAAAGGACGAAGAAGAGGGCGGCGAGCATCGGCCAGGCATACGAGGCCGATTTTGGTGCCAGACATTTCAGAGCAGTGGTCGCACGCATCGGTATTGCACCTTTCGTAAAGAAGTGTCGACCAAGTCGTGCAACTATAAATTGTTATCTATTAACCTAAGGTTGTTGACATGATTCGCTCAAGAAAAATGAGCGCTCAGGCCCGCTCTGCTCGCAGAGTGCGGAAAATCAGCTACACTTATGAGAGTGAAGGATCACTGCAGCCACGCTCAGCGGATTGAAAGCGCGGCTTATCGCGACGTATTCAGCCCAAGGAAACGGGGGCAGTCCGATCGATGAGTCGAGCTGCCATCACGATGCAGCAATGGCGGGCTCTGCAGGGAGCTTCTCCTCGCCCGTTTTTCGCTGTTTTAGCGGCGGGAAATCTTCCGGAGTAATTGTTTCTTTTTCGAGCAGAAGCTTCGTTCCTTCTTCGAGGATGGAGCGTTGCTCTGACAGGATGGACTTGGCGCGCGCATAAGCCTCGTCGATGAGCTCCTTTACGGCAAGATCGACCTCGCGCGCAGTCTGTTCCGAATAGTCCTTTTCTTTCACTCCGAGTTTCTGATCGCCAAGAAACGTCGTCGTTTGACGCTCCAGAACAGCTTGGCCGAGAGATTTCGTCATTCCAAATCGGGTCACGATCTGACGCGCAATGTCCGTCACCTTCGCCAGATCGTCGGCGGCGCCGGTCGAGATTTCACCGAAGACGAGCTCCTCGGCCGCCCGGCCGGCGAGCAGCACGACCATTCGATCCTTCAGCTCCTGCTTGGTGATGAGATAACGATCATCCGTCGGCCGCTGCATCGTGTATCCCAGCGCGCCGATCGAGCGCGGAATGATCGACACCTTGTGTACCGGATCTGTGCCGGGCAGGTTCGCGGCGGCGAGAGCGTGGCCCATTTCGTGATAGGCGACGACCTTACGCTCGTGGGGATGCAGCAGGCGGCCCTTGCGCTCAGCACCCGCCACGATCCGCTCCACGGCCGCGGTGAAGTCGGCGAGCGTGACCTCGTTGCCGCCGCGCCTCGTGGCGACGATTGCGGCCTCGTTCACGAGATTGGCCAAGTCGGCGCCGCTGAACCCAGGCGTAATGCCGGCGATCTTCTCCAGGTCGGCGTCAGGCGCCAGTTTGATCTTTTTGGCATGGACCTTGAGGATCGCCTCGCGCCCTTTCTTGTCAGGGCGGTCTATCACGACCTGCCGGTCGAAACGGCCGGCGCGCAAAAGTGCCGGGTCTAGAATTTCAGGACGGTTCGTTGCGCCGAGGATGACGATGCCCTCACGCGGATCGAAGCCGTCGAGCTCCGTCAGAAGCTGGTTGAGCGTCTGCTCCTTTTCATCGTGGCCGCCATAGAGGCCACCAGCACCGCGGGCTCTGCCTAAGGCATCGAGTTCATCGATGAAGATGATGCACGGAGCAGCCTTGCGAGCTTGCTCGAACAGGTCCCGCACGCGAGCGGCGCCTACGCCGACGAACATCTCGACGAATTCGGAGCCGGAGATCGAGAAGAATGGCACGCCGGCCTCTCCCGCGACGGCCCGTGCCAGCAGGGTCTTGCCGGTTCCTGGGGGGCCGACCAGCAGGATGCCCTTCGGAATGCGAGCTCCGAGCCGCCCGTATTTCTCTTTGTCCTTCAGGAACGAGACGATCTCCTGCAGTTCCGTCTTGGCCTCGTCGACGCCAGCAACATCATTGAATGTGACGCCGGTATCCCGCTCTACGAGAACGCGCGCTTTGGATTTTCCGACGTTGACCAGACCTCCCAATCCTTGCCGTTGAGCGATATGGCGAAATGCGAAAATCCAAATGCCGAAGAAAATGAGCATTGGGATGAGCCAGGACAGAAGGGTCGACAGAAACGTATTTTCAACCGTTCCGGTGACGGTCACGCCCTTGTTTGCAAGTTGCTGGGCCAGTTCGGGGTCGACGCGATTGGTGACGAAGAGCTGCCGGCCGTTGATTGGCTGCTTCAGCCGTCCCGTGATCTGCTCCTGATGGACGGTGACCTCGACAACCTGACCTTCGTTGAGGAGCTTCAGAAATTCGCTGTAAGGGATTGGCTCCACGGTCCGATAGGTGGTCCATAGATTCTGGAACAGCACCAACAGCAAGAGCGCGGCAATGAAATATGCGATGTTCCACTGATGCTGCTTGTTCAACGCGTTGGCTCCCGTCTCGAGTTGTGAGCAAGATCCGGTGGAGAGCAGTGCCGAGTCCCCGCATCGACAGGCGATAGAGATGGACCTGTCAGATGGGCGGAGCCTTGATCTCACGCAAGATCAGCTCTGCGCTCGCCAAGCTCTTCAGACTGGGAGAGGAACTGCTATCAAGCAGGCCGGGTTCGCCTTCGCCGCGCGCTTCACGTGACGCGCTGGGCGAAATTAGGAGAGAGTAAATGGGCCTTGGAGCCGGCTGCCAGCTCCAAGATGGGTTAAGGGGCCTGCTACTTCTTGGTCGCCTCGATAGCCTTAAACAGGCTGTCGACGTAGGCTTGGCCGATCTCTTTCTCCGCCCACTCCTTGACTGGCGGCTGGGCAAGCTTGCGGAATTCGGCGACTTCGGCAGGCGAAAGCTCGGTCACCTCCATGCCGACCTTCTCCAGTATCGACTTGGCATTCTTGTCCTGATCGCTGGTCATCTTGCGGTGGATGGCGATGGCCTTCTGCGCGCCTTCGTCCACGGCCTTGCGCTCCTCCGGCGTCAGCCCTTGGTAGAAGCGATCATTAATCAGATAGGCGTGCACGCTCCAGACATGGCCGTCGAGTGTGACGTACTTCTGGTGCTGGTAGAGGCTTGCGGCCAGAATGTTCGTGACGCCGTTTTCCTGACCATCGACGACCTTCTGCTGTAGAGCTGTCGGCAGGTCCGCCCAGGGGATGGCTGAGGGGGAGGCGCCGAGCGATTCCACCAGCGTCTTGAACACCGGAGAAGGCTGAATTCTGATCTTCAGACCTTTCATGTCCGCCGGCGATTTGATTGGTCGGGCGCTATTGGTGAAGTGGCGTACGCCGTTGTCCGCCAAGCCGAGCAGGCGGATGCCGGTCTTCTTGACCATGTCCTGCGAGAATTCCTGAAGCCACGGGCTGTCGTATACCCGCCAGGCGTGCTCGTGATCGTCATACAGGAACGGAATGCCGAGCACGCCGATCGGCTTGTATACGGTGGCGATGGCACCGTCGTGGGCAACGGCCAGCTCCAGCGTTCCGAGCTTCAAGCCTTCCATGGTCGGCTGATCCTTGCCGAACTGGCCGGCAGGATAGATCTCGACCTTGATCGAACCGCCTGTCGCGTTCTCGACATGCTCCTTGAACGCCAATGCCGCAACGTGTTTCGGCTGGTCGTCTTTCGCCGGCTGGAAGTGGGCATACTTGAGAGTTTTTTGCGCCTCGGCTGCCGATGCGCCAAGGGCGGCGACTATGGCGACAACCGCTCCCGCCAATGTCCTTCGATCGATCATCGTTTCCTCCCAGTTTGACTAACGCGTGTAACCGAACCATGCCGGCACCGTGGTGCTCAGTGCCGGAAAAAGGATGACAAGCAGCAGAACGAAGACCTCCGCTGCAAGAAGCGGCAATATTGCTTTCGAGAGTAAGTCAAAACGGAGCCGTCCGACGGACGTCATGACGAACAGCACTGCGCCGACAGGTGGCGTGATCATCCCGACGGTCAGATTGAGGACCACGGTCATGGCGAAATGGAGTGGGTCGAGCCCGAATTGATCGGTGAGCGGCGCCAGGACCGGAACGAGTATGATGACCGCGGGCAGCGTATCGATGAACAGCCCGCAGATGAGCACGAACACGGCCACGATCAGCATGATCGCTGTCGGATCGCTGGTCAGCGTGCCTATCATCACCCCGATCGTTTGCGGGACCTGCATGAGCGTGAGCAGCCAGGCGAACAGCGAGGCCATCGAAACGATCAGCAGCGCCGCGGATGTGACGAGCCCACTTTGCAGCAAGACCTTTGCGATGAGCGGCCCGTTGAGTGTTCTCGTCACGAACAGGCCGACGAAGAGCGCATAGAAGACGGCCACGGCCGAGGCTTCTGTCGGCGTGAAAAGCCCGGTCAGAATGCCCACCAGAATGATGGCCGGCATAACGAGAATGGGAGTGGCCTTCCAAAGCGCGATGAGGCGGTCGCGCCAGGAATCGCGCGCGTGAGCGGCACCGTAGCCCCGCCGCACCGAAATGATTTGGTTCGCCACCATCAGCGCCAGGCCGAGCAGTAGACCCGGCACGATGCCTGCCAAGAACAGCCCTGCCACTGTCACCCGGCTGTCCGTGAGGGCATACATGACCATGATGATGGATGGCGGGATGATCGGCCCGATCGTGGCCGTCGCCGCGGAAAGAGCGGCCGCATAGTATTTGTCGTAGCCGGCCTTGTGCATCATGCGCATTTCGATCGCGCCCGGGCCGGCGGCATCCGCCAGAGCGGACCCGCTGATGCCGGCAAAGAAGATGCTCGTCAGCACGTTGACGTGCCCCAGGCCACCGCGAATGTGTCCGACGAGGGTATTGGAAAAGCGTAGGAGCGCCGTCGTAATCCCGCTCGCGGTCATCAGGTCGGCCGCGAGAATGAAGAACGGGACGGCCATCAGCGGAAACGAATTGATGCCGTCGAACAGACGCTGCGGCACGGAAAGCAGGGAGAGATGTCCCTCGTATAGCAGCGCGAGCAGGCCGGCGAGACCCATCACGAACGCGATCGGCAGGCCGATCGCCAAGCCGATCACGAAGGCGGCCCCAAGAACTGTCGTCATGGGCTCTACTCCGCGTAGGCTTCCAGATCCTCGACCTGCTCAAAGCGCTTCTCGACGAAGTCTCGAGCGATCAAGACGAGGTGCAGAGCAAAGAGCAGCGCCCCGATCGGAATAGCGAGGTAAGGGATGCCCGCGTGCATATTGAGGACCGGTGTTTCGTGGTCCCACGTGAAGGCGGACATCATGAAGCCCAGCACCGTGAGCGCGATCAGGAACGCGAACATGGCGATCCAGATGAAGATGCGTGCAAAACGCCTCAGAGAAAGCGGGAGCAGGTCCTGCAGGCTTTCCAGGGCCACATGGCGCCCCTCCCGGAGGGCTAAACCCGCGCCAAGATACGTGACCCAGATCATCTCGTATTGAGTGACCTCTTCCACCCAGATGATCGAGTGGTTGAAAACGTATCGGCTGATGACGTTGACGAACACCAGCAGGGCCATCGTGGCCATCAATGCGATCACGGCGGCACGATTGAGCCAGACGAGTGTCTCTTCTGCACGTGCGAGCAACAGGCAGCCTCCCTGCGCCGGTGGTCGGCGTTTATCTTGTTGAGTGTTGCCAAGCTAGCAGCTTTGTCGGGCCGCTCAAGCAACCACCGGATTGGGATGCTATGCTGTCCGAGCATAATAGTCGGGTGGAGGATTGCCTATGGAAGGTGGATGTACGTGCCGGCAGGTGCGCTATCGACTGATCGGTGAGCCGCTCATCGTCCACGCCTGCCATTGCCGGTGGTGTCAGCGCGAAACGGGATCGGCTTTCGTGCTCAATGCCTTGTACGAGGCGGATCGCGTCGTGCATCTGGCCGCTGAGCCGGAGCTGGTGCTCACGCCGTCGGCCAGCGGCAAGGGCCAGCGCATTGCCCGCTGCCCTGCGTGCCGTGTGGCGGTCTGGAGCAATTATCCGGAGGCGGGGCCGGGTGTGCGTTTCGTGCGGGTAGGAACGCTCGATGAGCCCGACCGGCTGCCCCCGGACGTCCATATCTTCACGTCCTCGAAGCAGCCCTGGCTCTCTTTGCCGCCGGGGGCGAAAGCGTTTCCGGAATTCTATGAGCTGGAGAGTACGTGGTCTGCCGAAAGCCTGGAGCGGTTTTGGGCTGTGAAAGCGAAGAGCGCACCGCAGGCGTAGGCGCTGGGCTTCTAAGGCGGGCGCGGGTCGATGCTATGGCTGGTCTGCATTCGTGATAAGGTAAACGCGTTTATAGAGCCGGCCACATCGGGGAGTAGAATCTACGTGCCTGCCGCATTTCTAAGGCGAAGCATTGCGGGCCTCGTGGCTCTGGCCGTGGCGACGGCACCAACGCTCCAGCAGGCCAGCGCGGCCGTCACGCTCACGCGCGCGGAATACGAGGCGTGCCAAGCGGAAGACGAGCAGGCATTCCGTTCGGCTGTCGAGAGCATCACCCTCAAAGCCCTGCAGAGCGGTCTGCACCAGGTTGATTTCCGGTCTCTGGTCGCGGTGGAGTGGCGGCGCATCGGGTTCGACGAGATCGTGGACAAACAGGTCGATGCGGCCGTGAGCGAGGTCCACGAAGAGTCGACCTGGGGCGATCTCCTGCAATCGTTGGCCTACAAGGAGAAGGCGCAGGAACTGGCCACCGCGGTCGCCGAGCGGGTCTTCCAATCGCAGCCCGTCAAGTCGGGCATCGAGCAGCTTGCGACCGGTGTGGGCAAGGAAATCGGCCGCAACATCGAGCTCGCGACGGTGGATGCCGCCGAGCCGTCGCTGCAGTGCCTGCAGGCTTACCTGGGACCGCGCTTCGGGCTGACGGTTTCCCGCGTGGTAGCGAGTGATGCCGGCAAGGCATTCGCGATCGATCCCGGGAGTGCGACGGCGCAAGTCTCCACCACCTCCGTGCTTGTCCAAGGTAGCGAGGGTATTGCTGGAGCTGTGATCCTGCTCGTCCGGCGTCAGCTCTCCAATATGGCCGCGCGAATTGGACACCGCCTCGTCGGCGCCGTGCTGGGGCGGCTCGTTTCGATCGTAGCTGGCGGCATCGGCGTCGTACTGATCGCCAAGGACATCTGGGAGCTGCGCAGCGGCGTCCTGCCGATCATTGCCGAGGAGATGAAATCGCGATCGACAAAGGAGCGGGTGCAGGAAGAGCTGGCGAAATCGATATCAGATCAGCTTGACGAGCAGGTTCGGGACCTCTCAGCCAAGACGGCGGATCGTATCGTCGAGATCTGGCGCGAATTCCGCCGGTCTCACGCCAAGGTGCTCGAGCTCGCGGAGAAGAGCGCGCCTTTCAAAGCCTATCTCGACGCAGCCCATCCCAATCAGCTTCCCCGCATCGATGAACTGGTCGGGCTTATTGCGGGCAAGGAGGGCGACGAAGGAGTTCTGAAGCGGCTCGACAATGGCACGCTGCCTCGAGCCGTGAACACACTCTCTGAACCCGGAATGACGATCGCGCGCGAAACGCGGTCCGTGGACGATGCGCTGCTCTGGACGACGATGGCCGGTGATCAGATCGGCCTCGTGATCGACTATGAAATCCATAGGCGCGCGAAGGCCGATGACTTCACCACAGTATCGCTGGGTCGCATTCTGGCGCTTGATGACCGGCTCGCCGCCGCTCGGCTCGCGGGGATCGAGCGCTCCGCTCGCGACGTGCTGTTCGAGCTTGATGATGGGCAGCTCAGGTCTCTGGCTCGTGGCCTGAACGAAACCGAGCTCAGCGCGCTAGCGCGCTATCTGAGCGGCCTACAGCCGTCTGCCAGCCAGCGCGTGTTGCGCGCCGTTGCTCAGACGCCCGCGAAAATGGAAGCGCTGGGGTCCGCACGGGTGCGCGATGCCATTCTGGCAAGCCGTGACCAGGATGCAGCCGTCGCCATGATGCTGCGCACGAACGCGCTGCCCAGTCCGGTTCTCGTTGCTTCGGATTTCCAGCTCGTTCTCGATGGTCAGGTGAGCCCGGTCCTGCTGTGGGAACGACACTCAATTATCTTAAGCGTCTTGGCTTGTGCCGCTCTTGTCGTGCTGCTCTATTTCAAGCGGCTGCTGTTTGGCCGACGGCGGAGGGCAGCGGCGTGAGCTTGGGAGGGGAGCACGGCACGCCATGCGACTGGTGACGACGGAGACGATCGACGAGCCAATTCAGCGGGGCGATCTTGTTTATGCCTGCGCCGTCAGCGGGGCCAATGTTTTGCGCGACATGCGGGAGGCGATCACCAATACGATCGGCGGCGAGATGATTCGCTACGAGTCTCTTGTCGACAAGACGATTGCCCGCGCACTAGCCAACTTGGCCGATCGGGCGAAGGAAAAGGGGTACGACGGCGTTTTAGCCGTGCGTATCTCACACCCGGTCATTACCAACGGCGCCGTCGAAGTGGTGGTTACCGGCACCGGGTATCGGCTCGCAAAAGCGTAAGAGTTTTCATTGGCGGATCTGCTGGCAAGAAACTGATCACTTTGTACAGCGGGTCAGTGCAACTTTACCCTCGGTCGCGACGTTCCGCGCAGCCATGTGCCGATCGTCGAAAGGATGGCGGCGCTCCAACCGAACAGGTTGGCCTGATGGCGCTTGTAGAGCCAGCGATATATCGTGCGCGCGATGAAGCCTTGGACGCGGATGCTGCGCCCGCTGATGTAGCCCATCAGCGTTCCGATCGTGTTTTCCTCGCCGAGCGACACGAAGGAGCCGAGGTCGTTGTAAGTGAACGGGCGAGCTTCCTTACCAGCGAGGATTTGCGGGATCGCTTTCGCGAGATAGTATGCCTGCTGTCCCGCAGCCTGGGCGCGCGGCGGAACGTTGCTCTTTCGCCCGATCCAAGGCGCCGCAGCACAATCACCCATGGCGAAGACGTGTGGATCCCGGGTCGACTGCAAGGTTTCTGTCACGACCAATTGGTCGAGCTTATTGGTTTCGAGCCCGGCGACGTTTCTTAGGCCGTCTGGTGCTTTCACGCCCGCGGCCCACACGACGAGATCGGCCGGGTAGCGATTGCCGCTTTTCGTCTCGACATGATCAGCCGTGACCGCCACCACCTGCTCGGAGTTTCTCACGGCCACATCGAGTACTCCCAGCTCCTCCGTAATCGCATTGGAGATGCGTTCCGGCAGCTGAGGGACAAGCCGCGGATCGAGATTCAAGATCGTGAGGCGGATGAAGCGGTCCGGGTCGATCTTGTCGAGGCCGTAGCTCGTCAGGATGCGGACCGCAGAGCGAAGCTCGGCCGCGAGCTCGACGCCCGTCGCTCCGCCGCCGACGATCACCACGTTCAAGTATTCGGGCCGCGCTTCCGGAGCCGCGTAGTTGGCGCGCAGGCACAAGTTCAGGAGACGGCGATGGAATTGCTCCGCCTCCTGGACGTCGTCGAGCGCGTAGGTGTGCTCCCGGACGCCGGGGACGCCGAAATCCCGGGTGATGCCACCGACGGCCAGGACTGCGACGTCGTAGGGCAACTTGCGCGCCGGAATGACGATCCCGTCCTCGGCGCGGACGGAGGCGATGAGAACCTGCCGCGCATCGCGATCCAAACCTTCAAAAGCTCCGTGACAGAACGTGAAGCCATGCCAGCGGGCGAGGGCAGCGTAGTCGACCTCCTCGGTACCGGGGTAAAGGCTACCCGACGCCACCTCGTGCAGTAGCGGTTTCCAGACGTGGGTTTCGTTCTGGTCGACGAGCGTGACGGCAACGCGCCGGCTGCGGCGCAATCCGGCAAGGTGGATCGCAAGCTCCAGGCCGCCGGCCCCGCCACCGACAACGACAACACGAGGCGGTTCGCTCTGTCGCTGCATTTTAACCGCCCTGTCGCAGGATGAGGCGCTTGCGCAGCCCGGCGATGGCTTGCGCAGGGTTCAGGCCCTTCGGACAGACCTTAGCGCAGTTCAGGATCTGTCGGCAGCCATAGGCACCCATGGGTTCCGAAACGCGATCGAGCCGTTCGTCGGTGGCCTGATCCCTACTATCCTCCACCCAGCGGGCAGCCTGCAAAAGAACGGCCGGTCCGAGAAACCGGGCCGAGTTCCACCAGTAGCTCGGGCACGCACCCGAGCAGCATGCGCACAGAATGCATTCGTAGAGCCCGTTCAGCCGCTCGCGTTCTTGCGGCGTTTGCAGCCACTCCTGCTCGGGCTCCGGCTCCTTCGTCTGCAGCCACGGCTGCATCGCGTGATACTGGCGGAAGAATTGCCCCAGATCCGGAACGAGATCGCGGATGATGTGCATATGGGGCAGCGGATAGACGTTAAGCCTGCTGCCGAACTGTTCGAGCGGCTGCAAGCAGGCGAGCCCGTTGTCCCCATTCATGTTCATGGCGCAGGAGCCGCAAATGCCCTCGCGGCACGACCGGCGAAAGGTCAGCGTCGGATCGATCTCGTTTTTAATCTTGAAAAGAGCATCGAGGACCATCGGGCCGCAGCGATCGAGGTCGATCCAGTAGGTGTCGAGCCGCGGCTGGCGATCTTCGTCCGGGATCCAGCGATAAACGCGCAGCTCTATCCAGCGCCCGGTGTCCTTGCGTTCGTTCCATGTGCGACCGTGAGTGACGCGGGAGTTGGCCGGCAGCTGCAATTGCACCACGGGGGATCTCCGCAGGTTCGGTTCGAGGCCGAAACGCGGGACGAGTAGCGGGGGTTCGCGGGTGGGCGGTTGGATCTTCGGCGCAGTGGTTATCCGACGGCCGGCGCCGGGAGTTTATCCACAAGCTCCATGGTCGAAGTCGCGGCCTGTTGATAAGTCTTCGAGGCAAAGGACAGGTAAGCGGGAAACTGCTGTGCTCAGGGTCGAGAAGCTCAAGGTCGGCGGCCTTCCGCCACTCTCTTTCGAGGTGGCTGAAGCCGAGTGCATGTCGATCGAGGGCCCCTCCGGCTCCGGAAAGACGCGGCTGCTGAGAGCCATCGCCGACCTGGATGATGCACCGGGTTACGTGTTCCTGGACGGAGCCGAGCGCCGCGAAATGCCGGCGCCGCAATGGCGGCGTCAGGTCCGATACTTCGCGGCGGAGCCGGGCTGGTGGGCTGCGACAGCTCGGGAGCATTTTCCTGCGACGGCGGATCCCGAGAGACTAGGGCGCTTGCTCGATTCCGTAGGGATCGAGCGCTCACTGCTCGATCAACCTATTGGCCAGCTCTCGACGGGGGAACGTCTGCGCATGGCACTCGTGCGCGGGCTCATCGATGAGCCGCGCGTGCTTTTGTTGGACGAGCCGACGGGAGCACTCGATCAACAGTCCAGGGCACTCGTCGACGAGCTTATCAAGTTCCAGCTTCTTGCCGGTCGAGTTGTTCTCCTGGTCAGCCATGACCCCACCGAGGTCGAGAGGCTCGCACATCAGCGCCTGCAGTTAGGTGAGACGGGCCGACGGACAGGCAGCCGTTCGCAGCCAGTCGTGAACGGGAGCGCGATTTGATGAACTACGTCACGCTCTCATGGCTCGATTTAGCGGCGGCCGCTGTCCTGATCGTCTTCAACGGCGTCCTGTCGTGGACGCTGCGCCTTGGCCTAGAGCGCAGTATCGCCATTGCCGCGCTCCGTATGCTCGTGCAACTCGGCGCCATCGGCTTTGTTCTGAAGTTCATATTCGATCAAAGCTCGCCATTTGTGACGGCTGCCTTCGCACTCGTCATGGTGGGGGTGGCCGGGCACGAGGTGCTTGCCAGACAGGAAACGCGCATCGGCGGCTGGACGGCCTACGGCATCGGCGCGGGTACTCTGTTCTGCGTCGGGCTGGTCGCTACGATTTACTGTGTGACCGTCATTATCGGGCCGCAGCCGTGGTATGACCCGCGCTACCTGCTCCCCATTCTCGGAATGATCCTTGGCAATGCGCTCACCGGGGTCTCACTGGTCCTCAACGCCGTCACGCAGGCTGCCAGGCGCGAACGGGCGGCGATCGAGGGCCGGCTGGCGCTGGGAGAGTCCCGCTTCGAGGCCACCTCGGGCGTCGTGGTGCATGCCGTGAAGACCGGTATGATGCCGATCCTGAACGCGATGGCCGCCACCGGCCTCGTAACCTTGCCAGGCATGATGACGGGGCAAATCCTCGCCGGCGTCGATCCGGTCGAGGCCGCCAAGTATCAGATCATGATCATGTTCGTGATTTCGGCGGCGACCGCACTGGGGGTGATGCTCGCGGCTCTCGGTGGAGCCTGGCTCATCACCGACGGACGCCATCGCCTTCGCCTGGAGGCGTTACAACTCGTCTAAACCGGAACTCTGGGGCCTGACAGCCCCAGCCTGCGCCCGACCGACGTGCCGAAAACCGAATCCGTCCGTATCTCAGTTCTTCTTCGCCGGCATGCTGCCGGACCAGCATACCGTCGCCTCGGCGTGGCACGTGTGCTCGTCGAAAACGATGAAGTCGAGGAACAGCTCGCATTTCATCGTTTCTTTGCTGACGGTGTACTTCTTG
>Ga0180216_1002356_pt1 | contig 15863 bp, 12 predicted proteins | sample eDN3rd37CBELigMG_FD_128879 | JGI IMG/M metagenome (GOLD analysis project Ga0180216, IMG submission 128879) | Enriched Miracle-Growth compost microbial communities from Emeryville, California, USA - eDNA 3rd pass 37_C BE-Lig MG (version 2)... ... | reverse complement strand
GATGCGCGTATTCTCATCGATGGCGGTTACCGGCTGGAGACCGTCACGCCCATCGATCAATTTCTCTACTCAGCGCACTTGGAGCTGGTCGCCATCTTCCGCCACTGATTTACCGCGCGTTCGCCAGTAGCCTTTCGACCCACTGCGGCACGACCTGTGTTGCTGGCCCGTGGATTTTCTCCGCGAACAGGCTCGTTCCCTCGGACGGTTCGAGATTGAGCTCGACCGTATGCGCGCCAGCCGTAAGCGCTTCGCGCACGAACCCGGCCGCGGGGTAGACCGTGCCGCTTGTCCCGATGGAGGCGAAGAGGTCCGCTTGGGCGAGCAGATCGTAGATTTCATCCATTCGGTAGGGCATCTCGCCGAACCAGACCACATCCGGCCGCATGCCGCCTGCCCGGCCGCAGCTTGGGCAGGCAACCTCGGTCGACAGATCGTCGTGCCATGGGTGGCGCGCGTCGCAATGCGCGCACAGTGCCTTGAGCAGTTCGCCGTGCATGTGGATCAAGCGCTGAGATCCTGCCGCCTCATGCAATGGGTCGATGTTCTGCGTGACGATCGTCACTTGGCCGGGGAATTCGCGCTCGAGCCGGGCCAGCGCTAAGTGAGCCGTATTCGGCGCCGCCAGCCGCAACCCTCGGCGCCGCTGATTGTAGAAATCGTGCACCTTCGCAGGATCGCGGGCGAACGCTTCGGGGGTCGCTACCTCGCTGATGTCGTACTTGCTCCAGATCCCGTCCTTGTCACGGAACGTCGCAAGTCCCGACTCCGCCGAGAGCCCCGCCCCTGTTAGGATGACGATTCGCTTGAATGCGGCCATTCCGCCTCCTTTTTTCAATTTTTGGCCCAGCAACCAAGATGGGGTTGGCGGTCAGCCCTTTCGGATCAGTTACAGGGCGAAAAGGGAGATGCAATACCGACGCCGCCGAAGTGGCATTCGGCTGGCCAGATCTGGTCCAGCAGGCGTCGACTTGCAAGCACCGTACGGCACGTGGAGCGGTTTTCCTGGTCTACTTGGACCTACTTGACAGCCCATGCCTCCACCTGACCATTATAGGCGCCCAAGCGCGAGGTCCCGCCCTGCACGGGATGCCAGCTAAGTGCTTGATTCGCGGGCGTAGTTCAGTGGTAGAACATCAGCTTCCCAAGCTGAGTGTCGAGGGTTCGATTCCCTTCGCCCGCTCCAATATCTCCTAAAACTCAGTTCTCCTTACGACTCAACGTTCTCCCGACCGCATCACGCCATCCTGCGAGTTTGCGCGCACGTGTGGCCGCGTCCAGCTTGGGTTCGAAGCGGCGGTCGCACTTCCAGCTTGCGGCAAAACCTTCCTCGCCGGGCCATACACCTGCTTGTCGGCCGGCGAGCCAGGCGGCGCCGAGGGAGGTCGTCTCCAGGACAGCGGGGCGGTCGACGGGGGCGTCGAGAAGATCAGCGAGCCACTGCATCGTGAGATCGCTTGCGACCATGCCGCCGTCGACCCGCAGGACGGTGCCGGCATTGCCGTGCCAGTCCCGACGCATGGCATCGACGAGATCGCAGGTCTGATAACAGACTGACTCGAGGGCCGCGCGCGCCAGCTCGTTGGGGCTGGTATTGCGCGTGAGGCCGAAGAGGGCGCCTCGAGCCTCTGCGTCCCAGTACGGCGCGCCGAGACCCGTGAAGGCGGGGACGAGATAGACATCCTGGTGCGGATCGGCAGCCGCAGCCATGGCAGCGGACTGGTCGGCGCGTTCCAGAATCTTGAGAGCGTCTCGCAGCCACTGTACTGCCGCCCCGGCAACGAAGATCGAGCCTTCGAGCGCGTAAGTCGTTCGGCCGTCGAGGCGATAGGCAATGGTGGTGAGCAGCCGATTGCGCGAGGGGACAAGGTCGGAGCCGGTGTTGAGCACGGCGAAGCAGCCCGTGCCGTAGGTAGATTTCATCATCCCCGGCGCAAAACAGGCCTGACCGACCGTGGCGGCCTGCTGGTCGCCGGCAATGCCGCGAATCGGAATGGGTGCTCCAAAGAGTGCCGGGTCAATGACGCCGAACTCCGCGGCTGTATCGCGCACTTCGGGGAGAAGGGACGCGGGAATTCGAAAAACCCGCAGAAGCTCCGGGTCCCACTCTCCGCGGGCAGTGTTGTAAAGCAGGGTCCGCGAAGCGTTGGTTGCATCAGTGGCGTGGACTTTGCCGCCGGTCAGATTCCACAACAGCCAGCTGTCGACCGTGCCAAACGCGAGCCGGCCCTGTTCCGCTTTGGCGCGTGCGCCTTCGATGTTGTCCAGAAGCCAGCTGAGTTTGGTGGCCGAGAAGTATGGGTCGAGCAGCAGGCCCGTCCGGGCTGTGATGTCAGGCTCGAGCCCCTCGGCCCTGAGTGTGGCGCACTTCCCAGTAGTCCGCCGATCCTGCCAAACGATGGCTGGGCCCACGGGGTAGCCGGTCCCGCGGTCCCAAAGGACTGTTGTTTCCCGCTGGTTGGTGATGCCGCAGCCGGCGATCTCGGATGCCGCCACGCCGGATTGGGCAATCGCCTGCCGGACGGTTTCGACCGTTGTTCGCCAGAGATCCTGTGGGTCGTGCTCGACCCAGCCGGAGCGGGGAAAATGTTGCGGAAACTCCTGCTGACCAAGTCCCCGGATGCGATAGTCCGAGTCGAAAACAATGGCGCGCGTGGAGGTCGTGCCCTGATCAATGGCGAGAACGAAACCGCTCATGCGGGCTCCCCTTATGTGGACGCAATCAGGTCTGTGCGACTGGTTTCGAGACTAACCGCACCTAGGCGCGTGGTCACCTGGGGGGACGGGTTCGTGAGCGATGTTCCGTCTTCTCCCAGAAGTAGGGTGCGGTGGTGAGCTGAACTACGGCGCGGTAGGCGGCGAGGGAGACGAGCAGCCAGTAGATGGGCATGAATGGCGCGCTGAGGGCCAACCATCTCCTGCGACGGCGCCATACGGCTATCACGGCAGGAATGACCGACGCTGCATAGGCCGTGACGAGGTTGAAGATGGCGAGCAGCCACACCGTGTTGCCCGCAAGCGATCCGGAGCTGTGCAGCCAATCGCCTCTCCACGCTTCAAAAGCTGCGACCGCACAGAAGATCGGGAACACGAGCGCGGAAAGGATGAGGCCGCCCGAATAGAGATGGAAGCCGAAGAAACCAGCCGGACCAAGCTCGCGAAACAGACGAGCCGGCTGGCGCGTGTGGACGAGATAGGTTTGCATCCACCCTTTCAGCCAACGCGTGCGCTGCCGAAGCCAGACGCCGAAACGTGCGGGAGCTTCCTCCCAGGTGGTCGACGTCAGCGTGCCGATACGACCACCCGTGCGCGCGAGACGGATGCCGAGGTCAGCATCCTCTGTGACGTTGAAGGGATCCCAACCCAGCCAGCGGTCGAGGACCTCCCGCGGGAAATGGTTCGAGGTGCCGCCGAGCGGGATCGGCAACCCGAGCCGCGCGAGGCCAGGCAGGGTCACGTCGAACAGGACCGAGTATTCGAGCGCGAACTGCCGCGTGAGCCAGCTTTCGCGCGCATTGTGGATGTTAAGCCGTCCCTGCAGGCAGATCGTACCCCTGGGGCTGTTCTGGAACACCTGGAGCGCCTCCCGGAGTTGGTCCGGCTCCGGCACATCCTCGGCGTCGAAAACCACCACGTAATCGCCCCGGGCGAACTGAAGGGCGTAGTTGAGGGCCTTCGGCTTCGTGCGCGGCTGGGAATCGGGAACCACGATGATTCGCATGAAGCCGGGCAGATCCAACCGTCGCGCAACGTCCTGGGTCTGGGCGTCGACGCTTTCGAGCACCAGAAGCACGTCGAGCTTCGCGGTTGGATAGTCGAGGGCGGAGATGGCAGCCACGAGGTCCGGCAGGACTTGCCCCTCCCGAAACATGGGAACGAGGATCGAGTAGATCGGGAGTTCGGCATCTGCGATTCGCTCGCTGCCCGCGGGTCTTCTCTGCGGGACGAGGCCAACCGCTGTAATGATCAGACGCAGGACGACGACGGGCAGAAAACCAAGGGTCAGCAGGACCATCAAGGCGCGGATGACGATCTCGGGCGCCATGAGAACCGCGCCCAGCAGGGCGCCGAAGAAAACGGTGACTGCAAGGAGCTGCCAAGTCCATGTGGGCGCTCCAGCGGATAGCACCGGCCGCCAGCGTAGCAGCCCATCGATTGCCCGTGTCAACCGCCATCGACCTCGCTGATTTGCCTCGTGCTCCAGAATTTCACTTGGCGACGCGAGGATCACGATGTGGCCCGCGGATTCGAGTTCGGCAACCCGGGTGGCCACCTGCCAGGGAGTGTCCGACAGAGCATCGAGCAGGATTGCTCCTGCGGATATATGGGCACGGCCGCCATCCAGAACGGGAAGCCTCAAGTAGTCCGCCAGGGCGGCGGCATAAGCCTGTTCGCTTATCCAGCCGTTCGCAATGAGCACCTTATGGGGATTCACGGCCCAGCTCTCGGCCGTGGACAGCGCTCGCTCCAGCGTTTCTTGGTCGATCAGCCGCCCTACCAGGAAGTCGTACTCGGCGCCGATGTGGTGCGATGCAGGTGGGCGTGGTAGCTCGGCGAGGGGCCTTTGGTTCAGGTGATACACGGCTGAAGTGCAGCGACCGGAACTCGTTGTCGAATAGGTCGCTGCAGACTAGATGTTCTAAGTGGACCAATGACCTGGGTACGAACCTAGGCGACTTGGCAGTGGCCACGCGTTCGCACAATCGGTCCCAGCTTCGGAAGCGCAACCGACATGAAAAAATGGCCCCAGGTGCTTGCCGCGGTGCTCGTCCTGTTAATCTCGAGCGGGCTCGGGATGTCGTTCGCACAGACCGTTCAGCCGGAACAGGAGGGAGCGTCCTCCGAAACGCCGGCGCGTCGCCTCACGCTGCGGTTCCTCACAGACGGGGATTTCCCACCCTTCAACTATTATGACGAGGAAGGCGTCCTCACCGGCTTCAACATCGATCTCGCACGTGCCATCTGCCTCGAAGCCAGCACGTCGTGCGATATTCAGGTCCGGCCCTGGGATCAACTTATCCCTGCGCTCATGCGTGGCGATGCTGATGCCGTCATTGCGGGGCACAAGGTCTCTCAGGGCCTGCTCCAGTCCGTCGACTTCACAGATCGCTACTTCCACACGCCCGCCCGGTTCGCTGCCCGCCGTGACGCCGAGAAGTTCGATATCGAGCCGGAAAATCTTGACGGCAAGACCATAGCGGTTGCCAAGGGAACGGCGCACCAGGCTTATCTCGAGGCCTTTTTTCGCTTCAGCACGATCAAGGAGTTCGACACGCCCGAATCGGCGCGCGAAGGGCTGATGAATGGCGAGGCCGACCTGCTCTTCGATGACGGCATCAGCCTCAGCTTCTGGGTGGTGGGCACAGCCTCGCGGGAATGCTGTGAACTTCGCGGCGGGGCTTACTACGAACCGAAATTCTTCAGCGACGGCCTCGCCATTGCCGTCTCGAAGCGTGACCAGGATCTCAAGCATCTCCTCAACGATGCACTGAAGCGGGTACGTACGAGTGGCCGCTACGAGGAATTGGTCCTGAGATACTTCCCCAACCGGGTATACTGATCAGATCATTCGGCCGGCCCTCGAATGCGGGCATTCGATTGAGCCGGCTCGTGCCGATGCCGAGTTCGCCTGATCTGAGCTGTTGAAGGGAGAACCGATTTGCCCACGAAGCAACTGCCAAGCCGCGACGATCTCGTAATTTGCTTCGCCCACGTCGCTTATCGAATGGGCGATGCCTTCGCGCGCCGAGAGACCGGGATCAAGTGGTTCGAGGTGAGATCGGCCGAGGAGCTGCGCACGGCGGCGAGTCGGGCTCACGTCGTGGTCACGTCCGGATTCTGGCGCAATGAGCTGCTGGATGAAGGTCCCAACCTGTGCTTCGTGCAATCGATCAGCGCAGGGACTGATCAGTACGACAAAGAGCGTTTTAGAGAGAAGGGCGTACGGCTCGCCAGCGCGAAGGGTGTGAACGCCAGGGCCGTTGCCGAGCACGCCATGTCGCTCATCCTGGCACTGTCGCGTCAGCTGCACACCGGCCGCGACAATCAGAGGGCAAAACACTGGCGCGGCATGATCGGCGACCCCGCCGCGCGGGAGGATGAACTCGGCGGAAAGACATTGCTGATCGTCGGGCTCGGCAGCATCGGTAACCGTCTCGCTCAGATTGCCAAAGCTTTCGACCTCAATGTCATTGCGACGAGGCGTGATCCTGCCACCGGGGCTGGCGCCGCGGATCGCGTGTACGCCCAGAGCGAGCTTCCTGCTTTGTTGCCGCAGGCCGATATTGTCGCGCTGACCTGCCCGCTGACGCCAGAAACCGAAAACCTCATTGACGCCAGAGCCTTCTCGTTGATGAAGCCGTCTGCTCATCTCATCAACGTGGCGAGGGGCAAGGTCGTCGACGAGGATGCTCTCGTTGCGGCGCTCGCGGAGGGGCGTATCGCAGCGGCCGGCATCGACGTAACTCGTGAGGAGCCGCTGCCGGCGTCGTCACCATTGTGGAGCATGCCCAACGTTCTGCTGACGCCACATACGGCGGGCGAAACGCGCCGTTACGAGGACAACGTTCTCGACATCCTGATGGAGAACCTGGAGCGACTTTGGCGCGGCGAGAAGGAATTGCGCAATCAAGTTGTCTAAGGTCACACGCAGCGCTGCGCTCTAATGCGTAGTGCCGGGGACCGCCGGTCCGAAATTTTCGATTGTGGAATTAAGTAGATATCCCTGTCGTTTAGTCGCGCGGCAAGGATTTTCATAACAACTTGTTTACCCGCGGCGCCAAGCTGCTAGAGTGTTCCCCAAGTGTAACCAGATGACGCCTGATGACGAAATGCTCCGGTGGCGGACTTGCCGCTCCCCCGAGCTGATCCAGGCGCTGGGGATGGGAAGTGGAGGCGCCAACCGACGAAAGGGAGTCGCTCCTGCCAGCCGATGGCTTGGACGCATCGGAGCACTCCAGTCGCAGCACGACAGATGCGGTTGCGATCGCGCCTGTCGAATGTCCCTCGGTATTACCTGCGCCTGTATGGCCTTCGTCTCATCGGCCGCGAAGGCGGCCCCAGCATCCACAGATCGGGAACGACCGCGTCTATGCAGCGCTCGATCTCGGCACCAATAATTGCCGGCTCCTCATCGCGCGCCCATCCCGGCGTGGGTTCCAGGTCGTGGACGCATTCTCGCGAATCATCAAGCTGGGCGAAGGCGTGGCGACGACGGGCCGCTTGTCGGAAGCGGCCATGGCGCGAACCTGGGATGCGTTGAAGGTCTGCGCGGCGAAGATGCGACGCCATAATGTCGCGCGCGCACGGCTGGTGGCAACCGAGGCCTGCCGGGTCGCCGAAAACGGTCCTGAGTTCGTCGACCGGGTCGGCCGCGAACTCGGGCTCAAGGTCGAGATCCTGTCGCGTGAGGCTGAGGCGAAGCTCGCCGTATCTGGCTGCGCGACCCTGCTCGATGACAATTCCGACCTGGCCCTAGTCTTCGACATCGGCGGCGGCTCCTCGGAGCTTGTTTGGCTGGACTTGACGCGGCGGCGGCGCAACTGGCGCCGTTCTCTCGGCCATCGGCTCGAGGCTATGAACTGCATCGCCGCCTGGACGTCACTCCCCGTCGGCGTGGTGAGTTTGGCCGAGCGTTTCGGCGGACGGCAGCTCACTGCCGCCGGCTTCGAGGCGATGGTGGATCATGTGACCGAGCTGCTGACGCCTTTCGAAGCCGAGCACGGCTTTAGGGAGCGCGTGCAAACCGGACGTGCGCATCTGCTCGGCACCTCCGGAACCGTCACCACGATGGCGGGGATCAGGCTGGGTCTGCCCCGTTACGACCGCAGCCGGGTGGACGGTTGCTGGCTCGATGCGAACGAGGCGCGAGCGATTACCTATGACCTCCTCTCGCGCTCCCATGAGCAGCGCGTCGCGGAGCCCTGTATCGGCAAGGAGCGCGCCGAGCTGGTGCTTGCCGGATGCGCGATCCTCGAAGGCCTTCTGAGGATGTGGCCGGCGCGCCGCCTGCGTGTTGCCGACCGAGGCTTGCGCGAAGGAATGCTCGCCACCATGATGGCTGAAGACGGGTGCTACCGAAACGCCAGTCGCCGCGCCCGCAAGGCTCAGCTGAACGGCTGAGCCGCAAGCCTGCCAAACAGAACAAGAAAGCATCGATGGTCAAATCCTCCAGGCCGAAGAGCAGCCAGGGTGGTCAACGTCAGCTCAAGGTGCGCGTGCGCAGCGGCAAGCGGCGCACCGCGTCCTCGCGGCGCTGGCTCGAACGACAGCTGAACGATCCCTATGTCGCCGCTGCTCAGCGGGAAGGTTATCGCTCGCGGGCGGCGTACAAACTGATCGAGATCGACGACAAGTTTCGCTTTCTGAAGCCCGGTCAGCGCATCGTCGATCTCGGCGCAGCGCCCGGCGGCTGGAGCCAGGTTGCGGCGAACCGGGTCAAGTCCATCGAAGGACGCGGCCAGGTGGTGGCGATCGACATTTCGGAGATGGAGCCGCTGGCTGGAGTCGATGTCCTGCATCTCGATTTCATGGACCCGAAAGCGCCTGATGAGCTCAAGGCGCTACTCAGAGAGGGCGGCGCGGATGCCGTCCTCTCCGACATGGCAGCGCCTACAACCGGTCATGCCAAGACGGATCACCTGCGGATCATGGCGCTCGCCGAGGCTGCGGCCGAGTTCGCGCGCGAAGTGCTGTCTCCAGGAGGGGTCTTTCTGGCGAAAGTGTTCCAAGGCGGCGCTGAAGGGGAACTGCTGACCGCGCTGAAGCGGGATTTCGCGAAGGTTCGCCACGTAAAGCCGCCGGCAAGCCGGGCCGACAGCGCTGAGCTCTACGTTCTGGCCACCGGGTTTCGCGGCCGAAGCGAAATGGCCGGATCATCGGGGCCAGCGTAACTTGTGGCGCATTTGGATTTCGGCGCTGTTCTGGGGGCTGAACTGGCCAGCGGTCAAGCTCGCCCTGGCTGGCTTCTCGCCGTGGACGCTCAGAGCCGTGGGCCTCGGGTTCGGCGCCGCATTGCTGGCGATCTTAGCGAAGGCCATGCGGCGCTCACTCTTCGTGCCTCCGGGGCACCGCGTGGCCCTGTTCATCGCGGGGTTCTTGTCCGTTGCCGGGTTCAACATCTGCGCCGTGTTCGCCCAGCTGGCCATGTCGACGTCCCGGGCGGCGATACTGACGTTCACCATGCCCCTTTGGGCGGCGCTGTTCGCGGCCTTGTTCGCAGGGGAGCGGATCGACGGCTTGCGCGCGGCGGCGCTCGCCTGCGGCGCCGTGGGACTAGCTCTGCTCGCCGAGCCCTATTGGCCGGCTCTTGCCGCCGGCTCTCTGCCTCCGGGGCTGATCTATGTGCTCGGCGCCGCCATCTCCTGGGCAGCAGGCACCGTCTACACGAAGCACCGCGGCTTGCCGGGGGATCCGCTCGGCCTTGCGGCTTGGCAACTCGCCATCGGGGCAGGCATCGCCGCCTTGGGTGCTGCGGCCTTCGAGGTACCCCGAATCGACGTCAGCAATCCGGTTGTCGCCGGCGCCTTCGTCTACCACGTCGTGCTGGCCCTGGCGCTTGCCTATTTCCTCTGGTTTCAGCTCCTCGAACGGGTGCCGAGCGCAACGGCGGCTCTTGGCACTCTGCTAATTCCGGTATTCGCTGTGGCCGGGTCGACCATCATTCTGGATGAGCGCCCGACGGTCCTGGACTTCGCAGGGTTCGCGCTGATCCTGGTCGGCGTCGGGCTGGATCAGCTTCTGCGCGCTCCTTCCACCAAAAGGTCCAACCAAACCGAGCCGTGAATCAGGACGAGCGCGTCTGGGGACAGCAGCGTCAGACCGCCACCCGTGACGGCTCGTGAGCTTCCTTTGCTCCCCCTCGCGTGCTATGCGCGTTCCGAAATCGTCCGGCCGATACGGACCATTTCACTCATCTAGGAGCCAACCCCCATGGCTGCACGCCCGATCGAAATCGTCGAGAATGTCGGGCTGACATTCGACGACGTTCTCCTGGTGCCTCAAGCCTCCGAGACTCTGCCTGGCCAGGTCGACGTATCCACGCGAATCACCAAAACCGTCACGCTCAACATCCCGATCATTTCGTCTGCCATGGACACCGTCACCGAGTCCCGGCTGGCCATTGCCATGGCACAGGCCGGCGGCATCGGGGTGATCCATCGGAATCTGACACCTCAGCAGCAGGCCAAGGAAGTCGAAGCGGTCAAAAAGTTCGAAAGCGGCATGGTCGTCAATCCCGTGACGATCCAGCCGACGGCCAGATTGAAGGATGCCCTTCAGCTCATGAAGGAGCACCGCATCTCCGGCATTCCCGTCGTGGAATCGGACGCCAGCGGGCGGAGCGGAAAGCTCGTCGGCATCCTCACACATCGGGACGTGCGCTTTGCGACCAATATCGAGACGCCGGTCTCTGAACTGATGACCAAGGAGCGGCTGGTCACCGTCAAATCGAATGTCGACCGGCAGGAAGCGAAGCGGCTGCTGCACCAGCATCGCATCGAAAAGCTGCTGGTCGTCGACGACGACTATCGCTGCATCGGCCTCATCACCGTCAAGGACATCGAGAAGGCGACGCTCTATCCTAACGCGTGCAAGGACGAGCAGGGCCGTCTGCGGGTCGCGGCCGCAACGACGGTCGGCGAGGATGGCCATGAGCGTACGGAGCGGCTCATCGCGGCGGGATGCGACGTGATCGTCGTCGATACGGCGCATGGGCACTCGAGCCGGGTGATCGAGGCTGTGGCCCGCATCAAGCGGCTCTCCAACAGCACGCAGGTCATTGCGGGCAACGTGGCCACTGCAGAAGCGACGCGGGCGCTGATCGAAGCTGGTGCGGATGCGGTGAAAGTGGGCATCGGACCGGGCTCCATCTGCACGACCCGCGTCGTGGCCGGCGTTGGTGTTCCACAACTCTCGGCGATTCTCGACTGTGTGGCGGAAGCGCGGAAGACGAGCACACCGATCATCGCCGACGGCGGCGTGAAATTCTCCGGCGACATCACGAAGGCCCTCGCGGCGGGAGCCGATGCCGTGATGATCGGGTCGCTGCTGGCGGGCACGGACGAGAGCCCGGGCGAGACCTATCTCTACCAGGGGCGGACCTACAAAGCCTATCGGGGCATGGGCTCGGTGGGCGCCATGGCGCGCGGCAGCGCCGACCGCTACTTCCAACAGGAAGTGAAGGACACGCTGAAGCTCGTTCCTGAAGGCATCGAGGGCCAAGTGCCCTACAAGGGGCCGGTCGCCACAGTCCTGCATCAGCTCGTCGGCGGGTTACGTGCCGGAATGGGATACATCGGTGCAAAAAGCCTCGCCGAGCTGCAGGCGCGCGCGAAGTTCGTGCGGATCTCCCCGGCTGCTGTGCGCGAAAGCCATACGCACGGCGTCGGGATCACGCGCGAGAGCCCAAATTACCCCGGCAGCATCTGACGGTAACGGAGAGATGCGGCCAGGCGCGCGGATGAGGGCTGCCCTCGAGGTGCTGGACGAGATTTTCGTCCGCCACCGGCCCGCAGCGCAGGTACTGGCCGACTGGGGCAAGGCGCATCGCTTCGCCGGCTCTGGCGATCGCGCGGCCATCGGCAATCTCGTCTTCGACGTGCTCCGTCGCCGGCTCTCGCTTGCGGCACGGATGGGCGACGACTCGACCCGCGCGCTTGTGCTCGCGGCTGCGTCCGAAGCCTTGGCCATGTCTGCGGAGGAGGTCGCGGCGGCAGCCGATGGTTCCGACTATGCGCTCGAGCCGCTCTCGCCGTCCGAACGCGCGGGGCTCGAGCGGGAGGTGCCTGAAGACGCGCCCGCGCATGTCCGTGCTGACATTCCCCAATGGCTGGCGCCGTCGTTCGAAAGAGTGTTCGGTGATCGCCTCGTTGACGAAGGCAGGGCCCTTGCGCGCCGGGCGCCCGTCGATCTCCGAGTGAATGCGCTGAAGGCGGATCGTGAGCGCGTGCTCAAGGCGCTGGCGCGCTTCGGCGCCGAGCCGACGCCCATGTCGCCCTTGGGCGTTCGCATCCCCGCTCCCGCTGGACCGGGCCGCACACCGAACGTCGAAGCCGAGCCTGGGCACGGAAAAGGCTGGTTCGAGGTGCAGGACGAGGCAAGCCAGATTGCTGCGCTTCTCTCAGGAGCCTCGCCGCGTCGACAGGTGATCGACCTCTGCGCAGGAGCCGGTGGCAAGACGCTGGCACTGGCGGCTGCGATGCAGAACACGGGGCAGGTCTACGCCTACGATTCCGATCGCGTGCAGCTCCGCCCCATCTTCGAGCGGCTGAAGCGGGCCGGTGCGCGCAACGTGCAGGTGCTGCCCGCGGGTGACGAGGCGTCCGTACGCGCGTTGGGGGACCGCTTCGACGTCGTATTCGTCGATGCTCCCTGCACTGGCTCGGGCGTGTGGCGGCGCCGGCCCGACTCGAAATGGCGCGTGAAGCCGCAAAACCTCGCCGACCGGCAGAAGGAGCAGCGGGAGGTGCTGGAGCTCGGCGCGCCGCTCGTGAAGCCAGGTGGACGGCTCGTCTACGTGACGTGCTCCATCCTGCCGGAGGAGAACAGGGATCAAATCACCGACTTTCTCGAGCGCCATCCGGAGTTCTCGCTGCAGCCTTACGCCGAGAGTTGGGCTGTCTCCATTGGCGGCACGCCTCCTCCCTCTGCAGATGGCGGCAGCGACGCCCTCCTGCTGACGCCGGCTACTCACGGCACGGATGGCTTCTTCATCGCAATCCTCGTGCGCAACAAGTAACGACTTCGATATTTTCACTTGAATACCACCACTGTCGAAGTTGTCCCCCAACTTGTCACTTGCATTGGTCTTGCGAGCCGTTAAGTAGAGTCATGCTGAGGCCAAAGGGGCCTCGTATTTTGGCCTGGCCGTACGGCCGGCTGACGGGGGTTTCAAGGCATACCCTCGCCGTCGCTCCGGCGGCATCGGAAAGGAACTTCCGTCCATCATGGCAATAGCTTCGAAGGTGAAGCGGCCACGGCGCGCGCCGGCCCGCTCTTGCCTGGGACCCGTCGCCGATCTCGAGGCGCATCTCCCGCAGGAGTGGTGGCGCAAGCTCTTCAATGCCCTCTACGTGAAGACGGACGGCGACGTCGTCGAGAACATCGAGAACACACGCCGCGAGGTCGACTTTATCGTGTCGGCCGCAGCGATCCAGCCGCACAGCGCGATCCTCGACCTGTGCTGCGGACAAGGCCGCCACAGCCTGGAGCTGGCGCGGCGCGGCTTCAAGAACGTGACCGGCGTGGACCGGTCCCGCTACCTCGTCCGCCTTGCGCGCAAGCGGGCGCAGAACGAGGGCCTGCAGGTCGTGTTCAAGGAAGGTGACGCGCGAAATCCGCGCCTGCCGGAGAGCACGTTCGACTGCGTAGCAATCATGGGCAACTCGTTCGGCTACTTCTCCAACAAGCAGGATGACGAGAAGGTGCTGACGACGGTCGGCAAGATCCTGCGACCCACGGGCCAGCTCGTGCTCGACATTACCGACGGCGCCTACATGGCCGAGCACTTCGAGCGCCGCTCCTGGGAGTGGATCGACGAGCACCACTTCGTCTGCCGCGAGCGCTCCATCAGCCAGGACCGCGAGCGCCTCATCAGCCGTGAGGTGATCGTTCACGACGAGATGGGCGTCATCGCGGACCAGTTCTACGCCGAGCGGCTCTACACGAAGGAGAGCATCGCGAAGCTTCTGGCGAAGACCGGCTTCCGCAACGTCCGCTATCACGGCCACGCGGAGGCGCTGTCGGACCGTGACCAGGACCTCGGCATGATGGCGCGGCGCATCCTGCTGACGGCAGATGCTCCGCAGCTTCCTGCCCGCAAGAGTCGCGGGAAGGTGCAGAAGCTCGACGTTACCGTGCTTCTGGGCGACCCGCGGCTGCCGGATGACGTCAAGCGCGGCGGCACCTTCAACCCGGAGGACCTGGAGACCATCCGCAAGCTCAAGGACGCGCTGTCGACGCTGCCGAACTACACTTTCCGCTACCTCGACAACCACGCTACCCTGGAGCGCGACTTGGCGGGCCTTCGGACGGACCTCGTGTTCAACCTCTGCGACGAGGGGCTCAACAACGATCCGTTCAAGGAGCTCCACGTTCCGGCGATGCTGGAGGTGTTAGGGCTTCCCTACACGGGCGCAGCGCCGCAAGCTCTCGCGGCCTGCTACGACAAGGGTCTCGTGCGCGCAGTGGCCATGACGCTCGACGTGCCGGTGCCGCTCGAAACCTACGTGCGCCCCGGCGACCAGGGCGCCACGCTGCCGTCGGTGTTCCCGGCCTTGCTCAAGCCCAACTACGGCGACAGCTCACAGGGCATCACCAAGGATGCGGTGGTGACCAACGAGCGGGCGCTGCTCGACTACCTGGAGCGGCTCAGGGCCGAGTTCCCGCGCCGGCCGATTCTGGTGCAGGAGTACCTGACGGGGCCGGAGTATTCGGTGAGTCTCATCGGCAACCCGGACCAGGGGCTGCGCGCACTGCCTGTCCTCGAGGTCGACTACTCGCGGCTTGATCCCAGCCTGCCGAAGATCCTCGGTTACGAGTCGAAGTGGGAGCCGGACAGCCCCTACTGGACGCAGATCCGCTATCACGAGGCGAACCTGCCCGATCACATCCAGTCGCAGCTCATCGAGCACTCGGCCCGTCTCTTCGAGCGCCTCGGCTGCCGCGACTACGCCCGCTTCGACTTCCGCGCCGATGCCAACGGCGAGATCAAGCTGCTGGAGGTCAACCCGAACCCGGGCTGGTGCTGGGACGGCAAGCTCAACATCATGGCGGGCTTCCAGGGCATGCGGTACGCCGAGCTTCTGGGCCAGATCCTCGCCGCCGCGGAGGAGCGCCTGGGCATCGTCCCGAAGCCGCACACGCTGACTGTCGGCGCTGCACCGAACGGCGCTCACGGAGCGGTGCAGGGGCAGCCGGGCGCGGTGATGGCGCCGGAGATGAAGTAGCTTTGCCCGACTTCCCCTTCCCCGCGGGGGAGGGGGCCGAAACCCGGCCACGCCGAAAAGCCGCGGGCGCGAATTTCGCCCGCGGTTGAGGAGAAAAGAGGGGTGCGGGGCGATGCGGCGCCGCATCCTCATTTTTTTTGGCGGTTCCTCACCGCCCCGTTGCGATCCGCTGTCCCCTAGCGGCGCCTATTTCGATTTATCCGCGCTCGAGGGGCGGAATTGAACCGCCGGTCGGCGTTGGACCACCGGGTACCGGCCGCGTCCGCTGGTGAGCTTAACGGGAGTCACTCCCGCTGCCTGCATCACGACAGACGTTACCGCCTGCCGCTAGCACCCGTGAGATCGCATCCGCTCCCCGTTCACGGACGCCTCCGGAGAACGTCCCTCGTGGAACGGACGAGGGGAGCATAATGCAGGAGGGAAAAGCGGGGATAAATTTCGGGATGCTGGCGAAAAAAGGGAGGCGAAAATTCCACTCCGATGCCAACGAGGAGATCGAGCTGCCGAACGTCGGTCCGAACCCGGGCTGGTGCTGGGACCCGGTTTCGCTGCGACATTCCAATCGAAACAGATAGTTAAAGACTGACATTCGATGCCGATCTGAAGCCGCAGGCCGAAGGCTTGAGCTGTTTGGGGCCAGCTTTCTCGTTATTGGGCAGTCCAAAGTTAGCGTCAGGTTGTTACAACGAAAAACATTGGCCAAGTTCCCGTGGATGAGTACAAATACGCCGGCTCAACTTAAGTGAATCGCATCGCCCGAGAGCAAAGAGAGGGAGGTAACATGGCGGATAAGATCGATTTGGTTGTCTTCGTCGCGTTACATGAAGAGGCTGATCACGTCATCAGCACACTACCCTCTGGCTATGAGGTGGTTGAGGATCATGAGCTTAGCGTTACGTATTATCGGTTTAAGATACT
>Ga0180216_1002355_pt1 | contig 15879 bp, 15 predicted proteins | sample eDN3rd37CBELigMG_FD_128879 | JGI IMG/M metagenome (GOLD analysis project Ga0180216, IMG submission 128879) | Enriched Miracle-Growth compost microbial communities from Emeryville, California, USA - eDNA 3rd pass 37_C BE-Lig MG (version 2)... ... | reverse complement strand
GCAGTGCCGTTCGGGTGCGCGGCGCTGGCCTAGGCTCGCGCGAGCTGTGGAAGAAGATTTCGCTCTTTGGCGCCCTGCCGGTTGTCGGCCTCACCGCCGTGTCGACCTGGATGTCCGTGGCGAAGCACGAGAAGCACGACCACCACGAGTACGTGCAGGTCGGCACGTACATGCGTGTCCGCGCCAAGGTACGGTGTCCGGCGGCCCAATATTTCCGGCCGGTGGGGCGCGCCCCGCGGGTGCCTGACGCTGTGTGCCGTGCGTGCGGGGGGGGGAACGTGGCACGGGCAACAGCCGTTCCCGTGGGGCGACGGCGACCACTCGCTGTTCCACAACCCGCACACCAACCACTAGACGCGGACGGCGCCCGGAGCGCGGCGACGCGGCCCGGCAGCGCCCGGCCGCGGTTCCGCCATGGGAGAATGAGCAGCTGCGCGCGCTTTCCGCGGCGTGCTGCTCTGTACACTGCACAGTTGTGAGAAATGCAACTCTTTCTTCTTGGCATCTCTTCCAAGTCTCGTCTCGGCCCAGCCTTTGCATGAATGCTGTCCGGGGCACATAGCAAACTCCCCAACCGCCCCGCAGCGTGTAGCAGAAGCGTCTGGTCACCGTCGATCATCCCGTGTTCCACGTCGCTGTGTGCCGCATGCCGCATGCTGCCGCGCCCATCCCGACTGGCAGGGCGCAAGGAAAACAAAGCAGCCAGGCAGCGGGGCGCTGTCCTTTGAGGGCGTCACTGGCGGGCCTCGGGGCGTCACTTGCGGGGCGTCGCTAGCGGGAAGTCACTAGAAGAGCAATACTAGAGGGGCATCCTTAGCGGGGCATCATTAGCGGGGCACTTTGATGTTTCCACTGGCGGGGCACTTTGATGTTTCCACTGGCGGGGCACTTTGATGCTTCCATTGGCGGGGCACTTTGATGTTTCCACTGGCGGGGCACTTTGATGTTTCCACTGGCGGGGCACTTTTGAAAGCGTGTTTTTGCTGGGCGGCGCCGACGCAGCGGACGGCGCCGACGCAGCGGACGACGACGGCGCCGACGCAGCGGACGACGACGACGCAGCGGACGGCGTACACGAGGGCCGCCCTTTGAACCGCTCGGTTTCTCTCTCTCTTTCTCTCTCTGTCTTTCTCTTTGCTCAGTGTGTGTGTGTGTGACACAGCTTGGCTTTGGCGGGGGGTGGTCCGGAAGGGAGGTTGCCGCGGGCATCCGCTTCCTTGGCCGGCCGAGCGCCGAGCTCGCGTACGGGCAGCGGCAGACGTGCGGGCGGCGAGAGCGGACAACGACACAGACCAACGGACGCAAGTTCGACGCCGACGGACCGGCAGAGGCGAGCACCGCGGCGTGGCGTGGCGGCAAGGCGCAGCGGCCCGAGTCGCGCCCGCGTGGCCTCCCTGCGGCGGAGCTGGCGGGCGGCCCTGAAGCCGCGCCTGGCAGACCGCGCAGCGCGGCGCACGGCGGCGAACGCGGCACGCGTGCCCTGCCTGCGCCGCAGTCCACCCCAGCCGGGGTGACGAGCGGCCGTCCTTGCTGAGACGCCGGTCGCCAGGCCTGTGTCGCGCGCAGCGCCGCTGCCCTGGGCCGCGGTCGGAAGTACCAGCGGTCGGGGCGGTCCGTCGCGCAATGGCCCATCAGGGCTTTTATGGTACGCGGCGGTAGTAACTGGAATCCGGGAGGGCGTCGTCGCCGGCTCCAGCACGCACTCACGGCGGATCTCCAGCCTTTGGGTCGCTTCCGCGCGCTCCAGCAGGCACCGGCGCCCCAGTTGGGCCGCCCAGTACAGCAAGTAACGACGTGCGCGGCCTCAGCCTCCCCGCGCTGGGCGACGTCACCGTCCCCACTGTGGATCTCGGCGCGCCGCAGCGTCCCACCGACGCCGCTTCCCGCCGCAAGACGGCCGTGCCGTCCACCGGGACCGCACCGGCATCGTCGGGCACCGGCGGCGCGGCAACGGCCACGCTGCCCGCCAAGCGCAAGCCGAACGACAAGTACGCCCGGCGGACCGCTCAGCGAGGCGGATCCGGAGCGCGTGGCCTTACACAGGCTTGGCCTCCGCAGCGTTTGGGGCGATCGCGGGTTAACCAGGCAGTGGCCCGCGGACACGCTCGGGCCCAACTGGCACAAGCGGTCGGCAAGCACCGCCAACAGCAGCAGCAGCAGCAGCAGCAGTAACAGCAACAACGTAAGCGTCGGGCGCGCTCCTGCCACTGCAGCGAGCTCCTCCAACAGCAGCAGCGGCAGCAGCAGCAGCAGCAGCAGCAGCAGCAGCAGCAGCAACAGCAGCAGCGGCGCCTCCAGTGCGGCCGTATCGCCGTCGGTCGGCCGGGCCACGCCGGCGGCGTGGCCGCAGCAGAAGCGGAGGAACTCGAGCTCGCCGACGTCCTCAGTCTCGGCGCCTCCGGCCGGTGCGTCCCCGACAGTGCGTTACTTGCAGTGGCGCCCCGCCAGACCCCTCCGACTAACGTGGCCGCCCCTGTGAGTTTCATGTTGCGTTGCCATTAGGAACCAACACCACACCGGCGCGGCCCGCGGCGCCGACGCCCACCGCCGCGCGCAAGCTCAAGTCGGCCAGCGCGCCCGCCTCCGGGTCCAGCCCGACCATGCCGACCATCGTGCCTGGTGCTGGGGTTGGGGCCATCGTGGGCCGCAGCGCCTCGGCCGAGTCGGCCGTCCCGGCGGAGGACCTGAACGCCACCGTCGTTGACCGCGCCAGCGTGCCACCGACGGCCCCGGGTGGCGGCGCGTCGCCACCGCCGACCGCCCTGGCGCGCCAGCCGTTCGGCAACCCCGGTGCCACCGGCGGCTTTACCACCGAGGGCGTGACGTTCAACATGGGCGATCGCCTCAGCCCCAGCCGCGACGGCGACTCGCGGGCGCCGTCCACCGGCGAGGCGAGCAGCAAGGCGGCTCGGTATGGAAGGTTTGTGAGATCACTTGGCGTCCAGTATGAAAACATACTCACGCTAGTGCCGGCCGCTTGCTCGCGGCCGGTCGGTCCCGCAGCTTTGTCTTTGGCGGCCACGGCACTGGTGACGCCTCTGCGGCGACCGCCGCGGAACCCATGGAGCAGGATGCGGCTGCCCCAGCGACAGCAGGCGTCAACGCCAAGCCGGCCCCTCCGCGCGGTACGACGGCGCAGCTCAACGGCGGTAAGGAGGTGTGAACCGGCGCTGACACGGCGCGCCTTGGGACTGAGCGGCGGCAATGCCCGTGTAGTGGTGACGAACGGTTTCATTGCCCGCACGGATCCGAGGATCCTGCGCCGACCGCGGCCGTCCCTCCTGGCGTCGGCATCGCACGTCTCCATCGTCAAGGTGCGCGCAGCCGCCCGCCCCTCCGATCGCTTCGCGTTTGCACTGCGTTGGCCAACGCAGGGCGACCCGATGTTCAACTTGCGTGTGGAACCCCAGCACGACGAGGCGGACTCGCCGGCCGCCGGCGCGGGCCTGGACATGGACGATGCCCTCGTCGATTTGGACGTCTACGCGCCGCTCGCCCTGGCCGGTACTTTGAGCGCGTCATGGTCCGCCCTAAGCGCGTCCGACCCTGCTGACGCGCGTTTGCGTGTTCTCGACACGCCCCGCGTCGTCTGGCGCAGACGCGCTCGCGCTTCCGTTCGAGGTGTCCAGTGCGCGTAGCAGGCGTGCCGCGCGTGCGGTGCACCTGAACACGCACGACTACATCGAGTACATCAAGCGGGACCTGATGCATACGATCGAGCGCGAGAACGAGAGCCGCAAGGCGATGATGCGCCTGGCGGTCCTGCTGCACGGCGACTCGGGGACGCTGCCCAACTACCAGTGGACCGACACGCCGCCCGAGCTCCTGCGGTCGTCGCGCCACACCGTGCTCGTGCGTTCGACTGAGCCAACCAACCGCCTGCGGGGAAAGAACTCAAGGCAATTAATCTCATGGTGGCCCCGTCGCATGCGCCCATGGCTGCCCTTGCCACAGGAGGTGCTGCAGCGGACCACGGAGCTGGTTAACGCGCTGCAAGAGCTGCGCTCGCAGGTGCAGCACGCCGCCGGCCAGTACACGCGCCTGCGTCGCGTGCTGGGCAAGCAGCGCCAGCTCCGGCGGCCGTCGCTCGAGCGCGTCGAACCGCCGCTGCCGTCGCCGACCGGCACGTCCTCGCCCAGGAGCGTGGGCAGCGTCAACGCGCCGCCGGGCTACCGCGCGTCGCCGTACCGCCCGCGGCTCAACTCGACGGGCAACGGCACGGGCGCGCCTGCGTCGACGGCGGCGCCGTCGCACCCCGCGGGCAAGGCCACCGGCGGCTCGCAGGCGCGGTCCGGCCAGGGCGCCGCGGCGTACCACGGCGACGGCAGCATCAACAGCTCGCCGTCGCCGTTGGCGCTGAACCACGGCCCGCTGACCGCGTTCCGGATACCCAGCGTGGGCGCGCGTCCGCCGGGCCGGCCGCCGACGCGGCACATCGCTCGGGAGCCGCAGCCCAGCATGCCGATGGCGCGCGATGCCATTGGCTGGGGCAACGTCCCGGCGGCGACGGCGCCGCCGCCGGACGCCCCGCCCACTGGCGGCGTTCAATGACGCGCCCGCCCGCCCGCCCGGGCTCGGGCCTCTGTAATGGACGGATCGCTCCTGCTGCACCGATTGCCTTGTTGCCGCCCCCGTTGTAAAACCTTTTTTTCGATCTAGATCTATGCGTTTGCTGTACAAGGTGGCCCTAGGCGCGCCCAGCGCCCGCGGTCGGCGCGGCGGCGCCGGTGCCCCCAAACTGCTCGCGCAGCACGCGGTTGGCGAACCGCGTGATGGGCTCGTAGCTGTTGACCAGCTGCTGCAGCTCGTTGACGGGCAGCGGCGCCGCGAGGATCACGGCCGCGTAGCCAAAGAGCCAGGCGTCGACCAGCGACGGCCTGTGCGGTTCGGCACCCCACCCCCGCCGCGCGGGCATCGGCGCGGGGTAAGCAGTGCGCACGGGACACCGCGCGGCCCACCGCAGGCTCTGCCACGTACTGGTTGCCGATGCAGAACGTCCGGTCGCCGACCAGCTCGGCCAGCGCCGCGATGGCCTCGGCCGCGTGGTCAAACACCTGCGCCCCCGGCGCCATCCACGAGCCGGACGCTGCGGATGCGCGTCAGCAACGGCGCGCGGCGTCCCGCCTCGAGCAGCGCCGCAGCTGCCCACGGACCGTGTCCCGGTCGAGCACGACGCGGCCGCTGTGCAGCTCTTCGGTGACGTCGCGCCGCTGCAACCGCGGCACGATGCGGTCCAGCGGAAACGGCAGCGACTTGCCGGCCAGCGGGCACGCGACCGCGGCAAAGTTTTCTGCGTCGCACCACAGGGTGTAGTTCTGCGCGGCCCGTAAAGCGTTGAGGGCGTACGCTACACCGTCAGCGGGGCGGTTTCCGAGCCGGGGCGGACCGCAGGCGACCCGACGGCGTACCCAGGCGGTGCGCACCGAGTGCTCCAGCAGGGCGCAGTACGCGTCCACCTCGGCCTGGCGTGCAGCCGCGGCGGCGGTGTCGACCGGCTCCCACTGCCGCGTGGACCGCTTGCGAATCTCGGCGAACATGGCCGGCCCCGCGACGAGGCGGTTCTCTGGCTGCAAGCTCAGGAACGGCAGCGTGCCTGGAAGGCGGCCCGCCCACGCTGGACTGCCGCCGGCAGCGGAGTACGTTCGTCACCTGCTTTGCCCCTGCGCGCGAGAGAGAGGCCGCGGCGTACCCGAGGGCGACGCCTGCGGGCTTGTGCACTCGCGGGTCGTGTACGGCACGCCGTGCCACCGGAGCCAGACCTGGCGGCGGTGCAGCGGCCCACGCGCGCGCGCCCCGTGGCGCGTCCCCGCTGTCAGTGCCCCTGTCTTCGCCCCGGAGGCCGCGCCCCCACGCAAAGACGCATGCCCGTACGAGGACTGCGAGGCAGGCCGGGTCGCCCGAGGGCAGCCCCCACGCGCCCGGCGCCACAAACGCCGTCACGCCCGCGCCCGCCGCCATCGCCGCCGCGCCGCGCCGTGACGCCGCGCTACCGATGACGTCATCAATGACGGTTTGGCGCGAAAGTGGCGGCAGGCGGCGCCTCGTGCGCTGTCGGCGGCGGCGGCGGCGGCACTGCGCCCCTGCGGTCGGCACGGGCGGCCGGCGAAGGCCGCGGACGCTCGGCAAGCCGCGTCCCGGAGAAGCAGTGCGAGGTGCTGCCGGAGCTGGCGAACGCGGCCGCTGCACTGGTCTGGCCGCTGGTTGACGAGCACGGCGGCGGCGGCGACGGGCGGCCGACCGCGGCTCGGGGAGCGACGGCCATGGAGGACGCCGAGGACGACCTGTGGGAGGCCGTCGACGTGCCCAGCGCCGACGCGTCAACGTCGCTGTCCTTGGGCGATGTGGACGTGGAGGCGTCGCCGCTGTCGGCCAGCCAGAGCGCCCAGTCGTCGCTGGTCATCTCGTTCGGCCCCGAGTATGGCGGGCGCCGCGGCGGCGCTGGCATGGATGGCAAAAACCGTTTCGATGGTTGACTGCGGGCACCTCGTGGAAGATCTACGCCTTGCGATGGCAGGGATGACGAGGCGGCCGCCGAACGCACGGACGCGTCGCGCCGCAACGCCGAGGCACGCCAGGCGCGGGTGCTGCGCGTGCTCGTCCACCGCGTCCACCTCGTGTGCCTGCTCGCGGCCCTGCGCTACCGCAGCCGCCTCGCCGACGCGCCGGCCGTTCAGGTGCGGCCACGGGGCGCTCAGAACGACGTGTGCCTTGCCACATGCCTTACTGGCAGCCCAGATCATGTCTGCACCTTGGCTCGCGTAGGACGCGGTGTGGACGCGCGTCCCGGAGCGGCTGCGGTCCGTGGCGCAGAAGCCCGCGACCGTGGCGGCCCTGACCGAGCTCGTACAATGGTGGGCGCCCACCGTCCAGCTCGTGCGGGATGCGCCGCCGTGGTCAGACGTGGCGGTAGGGTGAGGCGCCTTACCAGAGGCGCACCAAGGATGCATTGTTGACGATGACACGGGTGCTCGCATGCAGGAATTGCACCTGCCCAGGCCACCGACCCGCCGCGGCCGGCCAGCGCGTCGCCCGAGGACGACTTGCAATCAGCCGCACAAACTTTGCGGTGTTCCCGCGCCGCCAGTGCCGAAGTATGCAAGGTGAAGGACACTGCGTTGCCTCATCCCGACTGTCCCCTAACCGGTCCTGCCTCCCTCATAGCGAGCCACGCGAATGCAGCTCCTGGCCGCATTGCTGCGGCGGGCTGGCCAGCGGTGCCGCCTGGTCGGCGTGCTGCGGCCCGCGCCCATCCAGCGCCCATCCACACCGGAGCCGGCCGATGGGCCGTGCGCGGCACCGGCGGCCGATCGCGTCGCGTCGCTGGCGTGCCCAACGTCGGAGCCCCTGCCGTTTGAAGCGGCCGAGGTGCTCCAGCCGGTGGCCTGGGTGGAAGTGTACTCGTCGTCGCTAGGCCGCTGGATTGGTACGCCTCCGCGTGATGGCCCCGTTCACGGCAAGTGCAGAGGACTCATCGTGCAAGGTCGGTTGGCTAGATGCGACCGGCAGTCGTCGACGGCGTCCGCGCGCGCGTGGATGAGCCCGACGCCTTTGATGCGCCGCTGGGACGGCCGCCCGCCAATCAGCAGCAGTGGCGCCCGCTCGTCTATGCTGTCGGCGTCGATGGTTTGGAGCCGTCCGCGCGCGCAATCACCGATGCGTGGCGCTACTAACTAGGGACGGTTGCCTTCTTGTGTCACGCCGATAGAGCGCGGCTACGCCAAGGATGTCACAAAGCGCTACGCCGCCGCTTGGGGCGCGCGCACCCTCAAGCTGCGCCACGTGCCCGCCGAGTGGTGGCTGGTCCTGCTCTCCGGAGGACGCCACCGTGGGCCTCCCGATGGCGGGGTAGGCATTGCGTTGGGCCCCGATCAGGCCAACCAAAGTTAAGCCTCACGTTGCTAAGCATCGGCCTCCTGGTTCGTGCGGCCTGCGGTCTGAGCAAACGATCAGGAGGCGATGGAGGACGCGGAGCTCGATACGCGGTCAGCGACGGAGACGCTGCCAGCCCACTTGGACGCGTACCGCAACCACCCGCTGTACGGCCGCGCAAGCGCGTACGCTCGCGGGTAAGTCATGGCTGAGGGCGGTGCTCTGTACCATGGCGCGGGACGCCCCCCCGGATCCAGCTACGCGCTGGAGCGGCACCTGAAAAAGTACGAGTGCATCCATCCCAAGCTGCCGATCCTCGGCTACTGCCGCGGCGAGCCCGTCTACCCACGCAGCCACGTCCATGTGGTCGGCTCCCTTGGCGCGCGCGCTCTGCTTGGCCGCCTTCTTTTTTCTGACGGACGGCCGCTCGCACGGCCGCGGTGAGGCCCCGTACACAGCTGCACACGAAAGAAGCGTGGCTCAAGGAAGCGCGTGTTGTCAAGGTGCGTGCTGCCTGCCTCACAAGGCGTCCAGGGCGATGTTCTGAATCCCGCGTGCCGTGTGCGCTGTGGCGCGCTCGCGGCAACAGGAGGGTGAGACGCCGTACAAGACGGTGAAGTCAGTGGCCGCCAGCAATCGCAAAGGGCGCAAGGAGGAGACGCCGCCGAAGAGCCGCACGCCCACACCCGCCAGCGGCCACGACAGCGACGACGACGACGCGGGCACGGCCGCCGACGTAGACGACGGCATGGCGGCACTCTACGGCCTCTGGCAGACAGAGCCCTACCGGGCACCCCCCGCGGTGAACGTGCGTCTTGCAAATATCACAGCCTGCTTTGCGACGTGCGGTAACAGTACCGTGCTGTGCAATCCCTGACGCCTTCCCGCCACAGGGCAAAGTGCCCAAGAACCAGTACGGCCGCGTCGACCTCTTCCAGCCGTCGATGCTGCCGGAAGGCACCGTCCATTTAGCCGGTACGAGGACGCTACCGCGGATCGAGGCTAGAGAGTAAGCGGCTGATCAGTCCGACTAAGATGTCTGCTGGCGAAACTCGTTCCTCTCACAGAGCCGGGGCTCGGGCGGCTGGCACGGCATCTGGGCATCGACTTTGCCGAGGCCATTGTACGCGACGAGGCGCGCTGCCATCTGTCTCGTACGAGATGGCTGATCCTCTGCCGACGGCGCCGTTGCTTTTCCCCACAGACCGGGTTCGAGTTCCGCGGCCGACGCGCCATTCCCGTCACCAACGGCATCGTTGTGTGTGCCGAGTTTGCGCCCGCCATACGGGCGGTACGACCGACCTCGCTGGCTCGGCCGCGTGGCTCGCCTGGCACTTACTTCCACCTAGGCCGTGGCCACCCTCCCGTTGATCCCTATTGGTTGCCGCAGGCAAGGCGCGAAGAGGAGGAGCGGGCCGCGCAGGAAGCCCGCCTGCGCCGTGAGCGCGCCGCGCTGGCGCACTGGCGACGGCTGGTGAAGAAGATCTGGATGACAGAACGGCTCGCTGCGACGCACGCTCCCCCCGCGGCTGCGGCACCCGCGACCGCGGGGGCTCCCCGCACGAGCGCTGCCGCCGCTGCCGTCGCCGCTGCCGCAGCACCCGTGGGCGCCCAGCATGAGCACGAGTGGATGGAGTATGCGGACGTGCTCTCCGATGCTGTGCAGTGGCGTTGCCATTGTGGCGCCGTCCTCACGGAGCCGCCTCCGCAGCCCTGGGCGGACAGCATCGACGACGACCACTTTGATCGGCCGCGCCCGAAGCGGCGGCGCCCTTTGTAATCTTTTGCTCACGCTGTTGATGCCTCACACTGCCCATGTACAAACTGTACAGAGCCGCTAGCCATGTAGAGCAAAATCGGTCGGGTGGCTGGCGGGATGCATCCCCTACTCCTGGCCGCTGCCGCTGCCGCTGCCGCCGCCGCCGCTGCGGCTGCCGTGCGAGCGCTGGCCGCCGCGGCTGCGCTCCTCGTCGGTGAGGCGATGCGCGTGGCCTGTGCACGGGCCGCCATCCACGTCAACTGCAGGTTGTCTAGCATGACCGCAGTGCCGCGAAGCCACCCCGAGATACCCGACGGCCTACCCGTCTCCTGGGCAATCTGGCCGCCCTTGCTGCCAATCTGGGACATGTGCTGCCGGTCCTGCGCCGTCGTCTGGCCGCCGACCTTGCCGCCGCGGCTGCGCTCCTCGTCGGTCAGCTTGTGCGCCGTGCCTGCGCGGCGTCCATGCGTGCGGTGAGCCGTTCCTTGTTAGACCTGCCGGCGCCGTCAACCCACCCAAGGCAACCGAGGCGTACCGCGCGCCTGGGCGGCGTGGCCGCCCTCGCTGGCAATCTCACGCTGCCGCTCCGGCGGCATGGCGGCAAAGCCGCGCGGGGCGCTCGCCTGCTCGTCCGACATGGTGGCGCGTATGTGGCCGCGAGGTGCGCCGGGGCACAGAGCACTGGACGACCGCAACCGTCGGCGTCGAGGAGCGAGGCAATCGAGTTGGCGGTGTGCACGTTTGAGCGGGCGTTGCGGCGCGCAGCCGGGTCCTTTTGTACGCGGCTCTCAGCCTATCGGCGTCGCCTGCGTCGGTGATGCCGGCTGGGCCGTGCCGTCCCCTCCCCGGGCTGGCCACCGTATGTCGGCCGCGGTGGGCCGTCACCGTGACGTCACGTAGGCAAGGCCACCGTCCAGCCGGCTCGACCGGCCGGTCACCACGGACCGGCCGGCTTCGGTGACGCATGCCTGACGTCACGGCCAGCCCGGCGACGCCCGGCAGGCGACGGCGCACACAGCCCAGGCGAGATTTTATTGTTGGTACTATGCATATGCACAATTCAAACAAACTTTATAGACGCGCAGAGATAGGTCGTAGCGGAGGTGTGCATGGCGTCGCGCGTCACACGGCGGTGACGGGCGCGGTCACAGCTCGCTGTGGTGGTGGTCGCCGGTGTCCATCGGCTGCTGGACGTTCTGCAGGAGCTGGTGGTAGAAGGCGATCGCGTCGAGATAGTTCTGGACGCCGATCCGCTCGTCGATGCCGTGAATGCGCTGCACGTCCGAGTTCTTGAGGATGCTCACGCTGAAGCGGATGATGGTCTGGGTGATGTCCCAGTAGTGGCGCGTGTCTGGACCACCGCCGCCCTCGCCTCGCAGCGCGCATCGATCTCACGTCAGCGCCCAGGTCACCTCGAGGAGCGCGTCCGCCTCGGCCGGCGCACACGGACCGGTGTTGGCGACCATGATGCCGGGCGCAATAAGCAGGTCGGGCAGCGGCGGGGGCGACGCGCTGTCGCCGGCGGAGCCAAACGTCTGGTGCAGCGTCTCCTCGACGACGCGGTAGCCGAACGACTCTTCCGACGACACCGGCGACGGCTCGATCAGCGAGTGCTTGTCCGGCACCATCTCGATCTCGACCTGCGAGAGGTACGGGTCCTTGGCAATCAGCTTGCGGATGTGCGCCATCACGGCCTTCGAGTCCTCCCACGGCGCCACGCGGAAGTTGAACGTGGCGCTGGCCGTCTGCGGGATCACGTTGGCTTGCACGCCACCCTGCCAGGCCGCCCCGCATCGAGATCCGAGCGCCGACGTCGGGCGTCAGCAACGCGTCAGCCGCCGGTCCCCGCCTGCCCAAGCTTGATCGTACCGAGATCATGGTGGCGGCCTGCGTCGTCCAGAAGAGCGGCCGCGCCGTCTGCACAAACTTGAGGCCCCAGACCAGCAGGGGCTCCCACAGCCACAGGTTGGCGAGGACGATGCGGTGCGCAAAGCCGAGGTCGCGGCCCAGGTGGACGAGCAGCCGCCGGCCGGGGCCCTCCAGGCGCAGCGGCAGCGGGTTGTTCTCGATGGCCGCCACCAGGCGGCTCACCAGCCCCACGGCCGTGTGGTCCGGCGGCGATGATGCGTGGCCGCCCGTGACCGGGCCCACGCTGGGCGGCGGCAGTTGGCCGATGGCAAGCGGGGTCGGGTGCCGTTAGCGGCGCCACGGCCACGCTCCTGTGGGGAGGCGCGGCGCCGTACGTGAGCTTGAGCGACAGGAAGCCCTTCTCCGACAGGCCCAGCGTCGCCAGCGGCTGCTTCACGCCGGGCACAATCTTGTCCGTCATGATCGGCACGCCTGCGTGGTGCCACGGCGGTAAAGACCGAAAAGGCCGCTTCGAGTGAGCCTTCGCAAACGAACGGCGGCGCCCGCTCACGGGCGCAACGTACCCTCGTCCATGAGGAAGTCCAGCTCGACGTTGCGCGACTTGAGGAGCTGGCCGATGCGGCGCGCGCCTGGTCGGTAGCGCGTGGAGCACGGCGACGGAGCGCGAGGACATTAGCACACCGTAAAGTACGGTCCGCAGTGTTGTCCGCGGCCGCACCGTCGTGGCCGCCGGTCTCCTCGTCGTGGCCAAACGCCAGGTAGATGGTGCGCTCTGGCTGGAACCCGCCGGCCACGAGGCGCTCCACGGCCTCCAGCAGCGCCCACGCGGCGAACTGCGCGCGCGCCCGCATGGCCCGCCGTCCCTAGCCGCATGCCCTCTCACGTTAGCTGCGCGAGTTGCGGCCCCGTCTCTAGGGCCAGCGGGCGCCCCGCACCTTGTCGTCAAGGGTGCCGCGGCCCCAGATGAAGCCCTCGTCGACGACGCCCGCAAACGCCGGGTGCGTCCACAGGTGGACGGTGGCCTCCTCGACCGGCACGACGTCGAGGTGCGCGGCGAACATGACCGGCCGCAGCGTTGCGTCGCGGCCCTTCCAGGTGTAGAGCAGGCTAAAGTCGTTGACGACCTCGCGCGTGAGGGCGCGGTGCGTGGCCGGGAACTGCTGCTCAAGGAGGCGGTGGAGCTCGTGGAAGGCCGAGGCGTTGCGCATGCTGGCGTCCGGGTGCGAGATGGTCGGGATGCGGATGCCCGCGACGAACCGTGCCACGACCTCGTCGCGGCTGCTCGCCAGCTCGGCGCCCAGCCGGTGGTGCGCGGCGCGCTCGGCGTCGGTCAGGTCGCGGGGGCGGCGCACGTGGTGGCGGTTGGGCGCGACGGCGGCGTTCCAAATCGCGGCAGCGAGCACCAGCACAATCAGCGCGCCGACGCCCTTCACCACCGTGCCCAGCGCGCGGCGCAGGGCGCGGCCGCGGCTGCTCGGCGCCGGCGCCGGCCGGCTGCGGCCCGTGCGTCCGTCCATCGCGTCCCAGCGCCGCCTCCGCGCCGCGCCGAGCCGCTCAATGACGTCACCGATGACGTCATAGTTGGCCACGTGGCGCAGTTTTGGCGCGAAAAAACGGGCGGCGGCGCGGACGCGGCCGACGCCGCGGGCGCCGTGGCGGACGGCGTGGACGTGGACGCAGAGGGCGCCGTGGAAGCGCGTCGCATGGGCCAGCGACGGCGTGGTGGTGGGGCGGTTGGGGCCTTTTTGTTGGTGGTGGATTGTTGTGGGAGACGGCGGTGAATGGAACGAGTGCGCACGCACGCGGGAGCACATGACCTCGCCGCGCGACGACGAACGGCAAACGGCAAACGGCGGCGGCGACGGCGACGCCGGTCTACGCGCGCGTGGGAGCAGCGCGGGTTGAGGGCAAGCGGCCGGCAAGCGGCGCGCCGCCGCGGACGAACAGAACAGACCCACGGCTGCAGAAGCGGCGTGGACGCAGTTTGGCACCATCGCCCGTCATCCGGTGCCTGAAGTCCACTGGACATTTTTGCGAGATCTAGCGGCCCGGTCCCGCCGCGACGCGGTGGAACGCGCGGCCCGCCAGGCCGGCGTGGCGCCATGTCGGGCAAGCGTACGCCCGGCGGGGCGGCCACGCCCATGTCGCCGCCGCGGCCGCACCACCTACCGTCAGCGGCCGCCGTCGGTGGGCCGACTGCGGCGCTGCTCCAGACCGGCCAGGGCAGCGTGGTGCGTCACCCGACACCCGCGGTTAGACGCGTCTCAGCGGAGCTCAGCCAGCCGGCCCTAACGCTTGCGCCGCACGCCGCTTCGGGCTGTGAGGGAGCCGAACCGACCGCAGCTGCTGCTGTGCACGCCGGCGTCGCATGGCCGCCGCGCGCACCTGATTCGCATCGACCGGGCCACGGGCGCGCTGCGCTTCGTTGGGCGGCCCGGGGTGGACGTTTTCCCTTCCGAGGCCGACGCCCTGGCGTACCTGGCCAGCCCGGCGTCTGGCGAGCACGGCGTCGCGCACCAGCGGTGCGTGCTGGGCGTGGCCGGTGGGGGGCGCACGCCAAACGCCGGCAGGCGTTCTAAGCTATCGGGGCCGCGCTGGGCGTCCTGCGGGGGGGCTGCAGGCGCGGCCGCGTGCCGCTGGGCTACCTTGTTGCGGGACAAACGGCGCACCTGCTGCTGGCAACCGAAGTACATACAGTGGCAATCCCAACAGCGGGACAAACCAGCGATGGCCGCTAACCCTTGACCGGAGCACGTTGGCTGGCCTGCGTGCTAGGCATTGCCCACTGTTTCGCTGCACGGTGGCCACGCTGTGTGGACGGTGCAAGCGACCGCTTGGGTCGAGGTTCGTGTGTAGCAATGCATGCGGAAGGGGGTGACCAAGTGGACTAACTGGGGTGCCGTGAGGCGTCGCCGGTGATTCCATGGTGCAGATCCCGCTGACGGGCCGGGCGACCGTCTTGGCGCCGCAGGAAGCCGAACGGCTCCGGGACATGAAAGAGCTCATCATCAGCGGGCTGCACTACTACTGCGAGACGCTAGACCTGACCCGGTGCGCTCCATACTTGTCCTGCGAACGGCCCAGCGCCCCCCGGGCTCAACGCGGGGGCTGCTGTGCCCTCGCGCGCTGGGGAACCCGCAGCCCGTTTCCGTCCACCCACGCGGCCACGGACCCGGCATCCGAGTTTGTGTTCAACGCGTTCCTGCGCGCGCCGTTCGAGCACGCTGGCGCCGCCTTTTGTTGCCCGCCGCTCCTCTCGGGCGTGGCGCTGCAGCACCCCATCCAGTGGCATGGGTACGCGCGGCTTTCTTTTCCGCCTCTCGCGCCCCAGCCTGCTCGCGACACTGAATGCCGATTGGTGTGCGCCCGCGGCCCACCCCCGACGCCAGCGAGACTGTTATGGTCGCCCTACTCACTCGGAGGTCGGCGGTGCAGCCGGGATCCCGGCTGGTCGCCTGCGGCCTGGACGCCAGCGGCAAGTACTGCCGCAGCGACGTGGAAGGCGAGCTCTTGTGCACGCGGTCCGAGTCGGTCGGTCGCAAGCACCCTGCGGCCGCGCGCGGCAGCGACAGCCCGGCCAAGGCGCCGGAGCCAGGCGCGCCCACCGGCGTGTTCCGGTGGGCGTCGCTGCTGTGGCGTGCCGGCCCGCCGCCCTTGCCGCTCGCGGTGGCGTGGGAAACCGCTGCCGACGCGGACGCAGCCGCCGCCACGCCAGCCAGTGCAACCCGTCCTCCCGGGCCGGTGATTGAGCTGGGCGAGTCTGGGGCCGACCCGGCACGGTACGGTCGACCGTCGGACGGCTCATATGGAAGCGCGTTCAGACCGCGCCGACCTTTTTTCGTTTGCCGTGGCACGCTTTTTTCCGGCTCCCGCGCTTGCCAGGTATTTTGATGCGCTGGTGGAACGGCTCGGCGTGGCGCACGTGCGCGTGCTGGACATGCACCGCAACCACGCCGCGGATCATGACATTTCGACGGCGGTGCGGACGACGGCCACCGGAGGCGGCGGCCGCCGCGGCGGTTTCCTGTGCTAACTGGCCGCCCGCTGCGTCTGGCGTGGCATGCGACGCGTAGCTGTTCGAGACGGTGCAGCGCGTGGCGCGCGACCATGCCCTGGACGTCAGCTACCTTCCCTTTGACTGGGACGGCCACCGCGCCGCAGGCATCGTGGACAGCGTCAACCGGCTGCTGGAGCTGCTTGCGCACGGCCCGCCGCCGGGCGCCGCCGGTGCCGGTGCCGCGGCCGAGGCACCCTACGGGCACGGCGAGCTGCTGCTGCTGGCCGCGCCACTGCGTGGCGCCGACGCCGGGCCCGACGGCGGGCTGGTGGCCGAGCCGTCGGTCCGGTTGGACCACTGCCCCGACGGTCGCAGCGCCCTGCTG
>Ga0180216_1002352_pt1 | contig 15891 bp, 11 predicted proteins | sample eDN3rd37CBELigMG_FD_128879 | JGI IMG/M metagenome (GOLD analysis project Ga0180216, IMG submission 128879) | Enriched Miracle-Growth compost microbial communities from Emeryville, California, USA - eDNA 3rd pass 37_C BE-Lig MG (version 2)... ... | reverse complement strand
TCGATCTTGTTGAAGATCTCGTCGACCTCGGCGTTCGTCCAGCCGTAGGGGTTGTTCGGACCGCCGGTGATGTAGTTCGCAGCGCTCTGCGTCACACCGGTGCTCGTCTGGATCCACGCGAAGAGCGCGGCGTCATACGTGTTCGGCGCCGTGAAGACGAGCGTCGACCAGTCCGGGCTGGAGGCGTCGACGAGGTCGAAGCCGGCCTGGGCCGCGTACGGCTTGATGAGCTGGTACTCCTGCTGACGACGCGTGTTCGTCTGCGCGAACATCGTGCGGACCTTGATCGGCGTGGAGACGCCGACCTCGGCGAGGAGAGCCTTGGCGCCCTCGATGTCGGGAACCTCGAGGTTCTCGTAGCCGCTGGCCTCGGAGGCCTTCGTGCCGTTCTCGCTGCCCGGGAGGAACAGCAGGGTGTTCATGACCTCGGCGTCCGCCTGCAGCGGGACGATGAGCTTGTCGACGATCTCCTGACGCGGGATGACCTTCATGAAGGCCTCGCGGACCTTGAGGGCCTTCTCCGCGTCGCCGCCGTAGGTGGCCGGGTCGAAGGGGCCGCCGTTGGTGACCTGGAGGTCGATGTGCTCGAACGAGGCCTCCGGAGCGCCGACGTAGTCGACGTTCTTGATGCCCGCGGCGAGCGCGTTCGCGATGTCCGGCGTCGGCTGACCCGACGCGATCGCGATCTCACCGTTCTGGAGAGCGGTCAGCTGCGCCTGCGAGTCGGGGATGACGCGGATCGTCACCTTCTCGAACTTGGGCGAGGGACCCCACGAGTAGTCGGGGTTCGCGGTGAGGGTGACGAACTCGCCATCCTTCATGTCCGTGATCGTGTACGCGTAGTTCGAGTACAGCTTCGGCGAGTCCTTCTCAGGCATCTCGGTGAACTTGTAGTCCTGGTTGAAGGACTTGGACACCGGGGCGAGGAACTCGTAGTCCTCGTCCTGGATGGCCTTGATGATGTCTTCCTTGGCCTTCTTCGCGCCCTCTTCGCCGTCGTACTTACCCGGGTAGGCGAGCTGGACGGTGCCGTGGGCCGAGACGCCGATCGGGTTGGTGAGCTCCCAGTCGGTGTAGAAGGTGTCGTAGACGACCGTCATGCTGCGGTTGTCGTCGCTGAGCGTGGGCAGGTCCACGACGTTGTCGAAGCCCACGCCCTCCTGCGCGGCGGTGTTCCAGAAGGTGCCGGTCTGACCGGTCAGCTCACCGGTCTCCTCGTCCGCCTGGCCCTCACCGTCGGTGCGGTGGGTGGTGAACGCGGCCCAGTACATGAGCATGTCGGCAGCATCCACAGGAGTGCCGTCCGACCACTTGACGCCGTCCTTGATCGTGTACTTGACAGTCCACGGGTCCTCGGAGGTGACCTCGTAGGTGCCGAAGTCCTCGTTCTTCACGAGCTCCGACTTGTCGTTGTAGTAGTTGAACGTGTCGAGGCCGAGATAGGCGACCTGAGCGTTGTAAAGGCTGTTGGTGTCAGCCAGGTTGACGTTCCACGCGGTGAACTTGTCGTTCATGGCGACCGTGATGTTGGTGCCCTTCACGACCTCCGACGCGCGCGGCGGCGTGCAACCGCTCAACACCATGGCGCCGGCAGCGACGAGCGCTCCAGCGGCCACAAGGCGCTTGTACTTCACTGATTCCTCCTGTGCAAGGGGCGATGTGTCCAGGCCGAGACAGGCCCCGGACACGGATACCGTTCAGGGTAAGCACCCTTGCCGCGATGGTCAAAACGTCCTTGGAAAACGTTACAGAGGCTTAACTCAACGCCTCATTCATGTGACATTCTGACAAGGTGACCGCCCCGACCGCCCCGTCGCTTCGTCGAGAGTCCACTGATCGCGCCCGTCTGTGGTGGGAGATCGGACTGGTTCTCGCCATCTCGCTCGGCCAGTCCGCGATCTACTCGCTGCTCACGCTCGTGCGGCGCTTCATCGTCGCCGCGCAGCAGGGCCAGTCCATCGGCAGCCAGCAGACGACGCTCAATCCGACGCAGGCGGATCAGGCCTTCTGGGACATCCTCTACCAGCTCCTGGACATCGCGTTCTCGCTGGCCCTGGTCGGGATGGCGCTCTATCTCCTGTGGGCCCCGGGGCGCAGTCCGTTCCGTCGCATCGGCCTGGACTTCACGCGCTTCGGCCGGGATCTCGGGATGGGCGCGATCCTCGCGCTGTGCATCGGCATCCCCGGGCTCGGGCTGTACGCCGTGGGGCGCGCACTCGGCTTCACCGTGGCCGTCGTCGCCGGGCCGCTGGACCCCACCTGGTACGCCATCCCCCTTCTCGTCCTCAGCGCGATCCGCGCGGGCCTGCTCGAAGAGGTCATCATGATCGGCTACCTCTTCACGCGCCTGCGGCAGCTGGGCTGGGGGCCGTGGACGATCATCTTCACCTCGGCGGCGCTGCGCGGCGCCTATCACGCGTACCAGGGCGTGGGACCGATCATCGGCAACTTCGTGCTCGGCGTCGTCTTCGGCTGGGCGTACAAGAAGTGGGGCCGGGTCATGCCGCTCGTGATCGCGCATTCCTTCCTCGACATCGTCTCCTTCGTCGGGTATCCCCTCGCCGCCGCGTGGTGGCCGGGCATCTTCGGCCCGATGCCCGCACCGACCCTCACCCCGACGCCGACGCCGACCGGATCCTGACGCGCGCCGCGGCGCCCGCTGCGGCGTGTGCCTCTCCGCGTCGCGGCGCCGCCTGCGGCGCCCCGCACCGCCGCCCGCCCCTCCGCGTCGTGACTCTGCGGTGCCCCGCACCGTCGCAGGCCGCGACTCTGCGGATTCGTGTCTCGTCTGTCGCCGTCGGGCGCAGACAAGACTCCATCCCGCAGAGTGGGGTGGCCCGGCCGGCGAGCGTCGGCGACGCCGGAGCCGCGCGGGCAGGGTCCTGCACAGGCGTGTGACGGCGCGGCGCCGTCCACGGGCGTTGCCGGCGACCGCCCACGCGCGGACGGACGGCGGCAGGGTGACGGGATGTCGTCGCTCGCCGATCGCTCAGTCCATCCCTACGGACTGCTTCTTGCGAGTCTCGCGCGCCTGGAGGGGTGGGACGGTGCGCTGTTCGGCGCGGCCCGCCGCGGCGAGCTCGTCCGCGTCCGACCGGGTGTCTATCTGCCGCCGGCCGCCTGGGAGGGGCTGTCGCCGACGCAGCGCCATCTGGCGCGGATGCATGCTGCCGCACTGACACTGCGCGGAACGGTCTTCTCCCACCAGTCGGCCGCCGTCGCACACGGGCTGCCGCTCCTGACGCGCCGCCTGGATCGGGTGCACCTCCTGCAGCGGACCGGCAAGGGATCGGGCGCTCGTGCGGGCGCGGTCGTGCACGCGTTCTCGGGTGACGCGGATGTCGTGCTGCGCGGAGGTCTGCGGATCACGGGCGGCGCGCGGACCGTGATGGACCTGGCCCGCACCCTCCCGCACGCAGAAGCGCTCGCTGCCGCCGACGCCGCGCTGCGCGCTCCGAGCAGGACCGGCCAGGACCGGCGGCGGGGTCCGGTGGCGACGCAGGCCGAGCTGCTGGCGCGCGCGGAGCAGCTCATCGGAAGCAGGAACGGGCACGCCGCCTACCTCGTCGCCGCGGAGGCCGATCCGCGGGCCGGCTCCCCGGGCGAATCGTTCAGCCGGTCGCTCGTTCTGCGCCTGGGCGCGCCCCGTCCCGAGCTGCAGGTCGCGTTCCACGACGGCGACGGACTCATTGGATACGGCGACCTCTACTGGCGCGAGTGGGACGTGCTCGGCGAGTTCGACGGCCGCCTCAAGTACGGCGCGGACAACCCGAGCGGTCTGCCGCCCGAGACCGTGGTGTACCGGGAGAAGCTGCGCGAGGACCGTCTGCGGCGCGTGTGCCGTCGCGTCATCCGCTTCAGCTGGGCGGACCTGGAGGATGCGCCGCGGTTCGCGGCGCTGCTGTCGGGAGCCGGCATCCCTCTGGATCCGCGTGCCGCGTGGCCGGAGCTTCGGACGATCGCCCGGTCGCACGTGCGTCCCGGGGCCTGAGCCGGGGCTCGCCCGCGCGCCCGAACCCGCCGCCCGGTCGACGTGGCACCCCGCGACTCTGCAGATTCGTGGCGTCTCCGCTGCACACGACAGCAGAGACGCCACGAATCCGCAGAGTGGCGGGAACCCGGAGGGCGGGCGCGACGCCGAAGCCTGGCGTGGCCGCGTCCGCGTACGGCCGGCGGCGGCGGCCGCCGCCGGGCTAGGTACAGCTAGGCGAAGGCCTCCACGGGCGGGCAGGCGCACACGAGGTTGCGGTCGCCGTACGCCTGGTCGATGCGGCGCACCGGCGGCCAGTACTTGCCGGCCACGAGGCTGCGCACGGGGAACACGGCGGTCTCGCGCGAGTAGGCGTGCTCCCACTCGCCCACCGCGATCGCCTCGGCGGTGTGCGGGGCGTTCACGAGCGGGTTGTCGTCGGCGGGCCACTCCCCCGCTGCGACGGCGAGGGCCTCGTGCTTGATGGCGATCATCGCCTCGACGAAGCGCTCCAGCTCGGCGAGGTCCTCCGACTCGGTGGGCTCCACCATGAGGGTGCCCGCGACGGGGAACGACATCGTCGGCGCGTGGAAGCCGTAGTCGATGAGGCGCTTGGCGACATCGTCGACCGTGATGCCGGTCTGCTCCCGCAGCGGACGCAGGTCGAGGATGCACTCGTGCGCGACGAGGCCGCCCTCGCCGGTGTACAGCACCGGGAAGTGCTCGCGCAGACGCGCGGCGATCCAGTTGGCCGCGAGCACCGCGGCGCCGGTCGCGTCGCGCAGGCCGTCCGCGCCCATCATCCGCACGTAGGCCCACGAGATCGGGAGGATGCCGGCCGAGCCGTGCGGCGCCGCCGAGACCGGTCCGCCCTCGAGGACGCCGCCGGCGTGGTCGGGCCGCTGCGAGAACGGGTGTCCGGGCAGGTAGGGCGCGAGGTGCGCCTTCGCCGCCACGGGGCCGACCCCGGGGCCGCCGCCCCCGTGCGGGATGGCGAACGTCTTGTGCAGGTTGAGGTGCGACACGTCGCCGCCCAGGTCGCCGAACCGCGCGAAGCCGAGGAGCGCGTTGAGGTTCGCTCCGTCGACGTACACCTGGCCGCCGGCGTCGTGCACGGCCTGGGTGATCTCCAGGACGTCCTGCTCGTACACGCCGTGCGTCGAGGGGTACGTGATCATGAGCGCCGCGAGCGCGTCGGCGTGCTGCGCGATCTTGGCACGCAGGTCGTCGAGGTCGACGTTGCCGGCCTCGTCGCACGCGACGACCACGACCTTCATCCCCGCCAGGACCGCCGAGGCCGCGTTCGTGCCGTGCGCAGACGACGGGATGAGGCACACCGTGCGCTCCGCCTCGCCGTTCGCGTCGTGGTACCCGCGGATCGCGAGGAGCCCGGCCAGCTCGCCCTGCGAGCCCGCATTCGGCTGCAGCGACACGGCGTCGTACCCGGTGACCTCGGCGAGCCACGTCTCCAGCTGCTCGATGAGCGCGAGGTAGCCGCGCACGTCCGCCTCGGGCGCGAAGGGGTGCACGCGCGCGAACTCGGGCCACGTGACGGCGGCCATCTCGGTCGCGGCGTTGAGCTTCATGGTGCACGAGCCCAGCGGGATCATGCCGCGGTCCAGCGCGTAGTCCTTGTCGGCCAGGCGCTTGAGGTAGCGCATCATCGCCGTCTCGCTGCGGTGCGCGGAGAACACGGGGTGCGTGAGGAACTCGTCCTCGCGCCGCAGCCCCTCCGCGACGCCGGCGAGCGGCGCGGCCTCATCGAACGGCAGATCGCGCACGTCGTGCTCGTCGGCCTCCGGCAGACCGAACGCCCACGCGACGGCGGCGAGGTCGTCGGCGGTCGTGGTCTCGTCGACCGAGACGCCGACCGTCGCGTCGTCCACCCACAGCAGCTGGTACCCCTTCGACCGCGCGCGCTCGATGACCCGCGCCGCGGGACCGGGGGTGACGACGCGGATCGTGTCGAAGAACGCATCGGTCACGAGGTGCAGGTCGTAGTCGCGCAGCCGCTGTGCGAGGGCCTCCGTCTTCCGGGCGACCTCCGTCGCGATCTCGCGCAGCCCGTCCGGCCCGTGATAGACGGCGTACATGGCCGCCATGACGGCGAGCAGCACCTGCGCCGTGCAGATGTTGGACGTCGCCTTCTCGCGCCGGATGTGCTGCTCGCGCGTCTGCAGCGCCAGGCGGTAGGCCGGGTGACCCGCGGCATCCTGCGACACGCCGACGAGGCGTCCGGGCAGCTGACGCTCGAGGCCCGCGCGCACCGCCATGTACCCGGCGTGCGGACCGCCGAACCCGAGGGGGACGCCGAAGCGCTGCGTCGTGCCGATCGCGACGTCCGCGCCGAGGGAGCCGGGCGAGCGCAGCAGCGTGAGGGCGAGCAGGTCCGCGCCGACGACGACGAGCCCACCCTGCGCCTGGACGGCGGCGATGACCTCGCTGGGGTCCCAGACGCGTCCCGACGCGCCCGGGTACTGCACGAACGCGCCGAACACGTCGATGTCGGCGGGCGGCGGACCCATCTCGAACGACGCGACCTGCAGCCGGATGCCGACCGCCGCGGCACGGTGCGCGAGCAGCGCACGCGTCTGCGGGAGGGCGTCGGCGTCGACGAGGAACACGTTCGACGTCGACTTCGAGGCGCGTCGTGCGAGCAGCATCCCCTCGACGGCCGCGGTCGCCTCATCGAGCATCGAGGCGTTCGCGGTCGCGAGGCCGGTGAGGTCGCTCACCATCGTCTGGAAGTTGATGAGCGCCTCGAGCCGCCCCTGCGAGATCTCCGGCTGGTACGGCGTGTACGCCGTGTACCACGACGGGTTCTCGAGCACGTTGCGGGTGATGACCGAGGGCGTGAGCGTGTCGTAGTAGCCGAGGCCGATCATCGGCCGGGCCGGCCGGTTCTGGCCCGCCAGGGCGCGCAGCTCGGCGAGCGCCTCCGCCTCGGAGGCCGCGGGCGGCAGCGACGTGGTCTCCCGCGGACGGACGTGGATGGATGCCGGCACGGCGGCCTCGACGAGGGCGGCGACCGAGTCGTAGCCGAGCGTCGCCAGCATCTCCTGCTGGGCGGCGGCATCCGTGCCGATGTGCCTCCCGGCGAAGGTGGTCACTCGTCGCCGCCCGTGAGTGCGAGGTAGGCGTCGCGGTCCAGGAGAGCCGCGACGGCCGCCGGGTCGACCTGGATCTTGACGAGCCAGCCCGTGCCGAACGCATCGGAGTTCACGAGCGAGGGGTCGTCCACGACGGCGTCGTTGAGCTCGACGATGCTGCCGTCCAGCGGCGCGTAGAGCTCACCGACGGATTTCGTGGACTCGATCTCGCCGCACACCTGGTTCGCGGTGACGGAGGTGCCGACGGCGGGCAGGTCCACGTAGACGACGTCGCCGAGCTTGTTTGCGGCGTAGTCGGTGATGCCGACGGTGGCCACGTCACCCTCCAGGGCGACCCACTCGTGCTCGGCGGTGTACTTGAGGGCGGTGAGGTCGGTCATTTCTTCCTCCGGTAGAAAGGCACAGCGGTGACGGTGGCAGGGATGCGGGTTCCGCGGATGTCGATGGTGAGCGCGGTCCCGGGGGCGGACAGCGTCGGCGCCACGAAGGCCATGGCGATGGGGTGCCCGAGGGTCGGGCTCAGCGCGCCGCTCGTGATCTCCCCCACGAGGGTGTCGCCGTCGTACACGCCGTACCCGGCGCGACCCGCACGCCGCCCCTCCGCGACGAGGCCCACGAGGACCGGCGCATCATCGGGGGGCGTCGTCGCGTCCTTGCCGACGAAGTCGTCCTTGTCGGCGACGACGACACGGCCGAGCCCGGCCTGCGCAGGACGGATGTCGCGCGACAGCTCGTGGCCGTAGAGCGGCATGCCGGCCTCGAGGCGCAGCGTGTCGCGGGCGGCGAGACCCGCCGGCACGAGGCCGTGCGGCACGCCCGCGGCGAGGAGCGCGTCCCACAGGTCGGCGGCGTGGCGGTTCGGCACGAGCAGCTCGAAGCCGTCCTCGCCCGTGTACCCGGTGCGTGCGATGAAGAGCGGCTCGCCCGCGAACGTCGCGGACGCCCACGCGTAGTAGCCGAGGTCGGCCGGCGACGGTGCGGCGTCCGTGATGGAGGTCGTGGCCTCGACGATCGCGCGGGCCGCAGGCCCCTGCACCGCGATGAGCGCGTACTGGTCGGAGACGTCCTCGACCGTCGCTGCGGGCACACGCGTGACCCGCTCCCGGAACGCCGTCGCGACGGCATCCCGGTTCCCCGCGTTCGCGATCACGAGGAAGCGGTCCTCGGCGAGGCGATAGACGATGACGTCGTCGACGATGCCGCCGTCCTCGGCGAGGACGAGCGAGTACTTGGCCTTGCCGACGGCGAGCGACGAGAGCCGACCCGCGAGCGCGTAGTCGAGGAACGCGCCTGCCGCCTCGCCCGTGACGAGGAGCTCCGCCATGTGCGAGATGTCGAACAGGCCGGCGGCGGACCTCACGGCGTGGTGCTCGGCGAGATCCGAGCTGTAGCGGACGGGCATCATCCATCCGCCGAAGTCGGTGAACGAGGCGCCGAGGGCCTCGTGGCGGTCGCGCAGCACGGTGTGGCGCGGCGGGGACGCCTCGTGGGGTGGGGCTTTGTCTGACATGAGTTCTCCGTACTCGGTGAGGATGCCGGTCGGCATCCCAGAACTCCCCCTCTGTCATTGGCCTGAGAGCTTCACCCCGGGGGCGGGGCTTTCACCTTCGGCACGCATCGCCGCACGAGGGCGACGCGTTTTTCAGAGCGGCCGGACGCGGGCGGTACACGTACCTGAGAGATTGGCGGGGAGGCTTGCTCCTTCGGTGCCCGGTCCTGTCCGGATCCGGGCTCTCCCGCACGCATCGTTCGGCCTGTCTTCAGTTGCAGGGCCAGCATACCGCGACACGCGGATTCGCCCCGTTTGCACTTCAAGTCGCGGTGACTATAAGATGCTCTCGGAGGTTAGAGTCACCATGACACGAACAGAGGCGGTCTCCCGCGGCGCAGGCTCTGCGCCGGCGGACGACGTGACGCGCGTCGCGGTGTCCACGGTGATCTTCAGCCTCCGCCGCGAGCCGGGCAGCGACTGCCTCTCCCTCGTCCTGCCTCTCGTGCGGCGCACGCGCGACCCGTTCGCGTCGCGCTGGGCGCTTCCGGGCGGCTGGCTGGACACCACCGAGAGCCTGGATGCCGCGGCGTCGCGCACGCTCGCCGAGACGACGGGTCTCGCGCCGAGCTATCTCGAGCAGCTCTACGCGTTCGGGGCGGTCGACCGCTCCCCCACGCGTGTCGTCTCGATCGTCTACTGGGCGCTGGTCCGCGAGGACGAGTCGCGGACCGCGGCCCCCGAGCACGATGAGGAGAACGTGGCATGGTTCGACGCCGCGACCCTCCCCGAGCTCGCCTTCGACCACAACCAGATCGTCGACTACGCGCTGTGGCGTCTGCGCAACAAGGTCGGCTACACCCGGATCGCGCACGGCCTGCTGCCGGAGACCTTCACCCTCGCCGAGCTGCGCGAGGTGTACGAGGCGATCCTGCGCCGCAAGCTCGATCCTGCGAACTTCCGCCGCCAGGTGGAGAACTCGGGGACCCTCATCCCCACCGACCGGTTCCGCACGGGCAGCCATCGGCCCGCGCGGCTCTACCGCTACAACCGGGACATCGAGGTGGCCGAGCGCGGCCCCCTCGACGCCCATCACTGAATCGGAAGAAGCAAGGCCATGCCCGCCGTCAACATCACGCTCCAGCGTCGCCCCGAGATCGACCCGTCGGTCGACCACGAGATCCAGTCGATCGTCGCGGGAGCCTCCAGCGCCGAGACATGCAACACGGATCTCGCCGCCGGTCCGTGGAACTTCGACACCCGCCCCGGCTACGGCCCCGGCTCCTCGATGGGAGACGTCATCCCCGCAGGCGCGCCGCGCCAGGGCGAGCTTCCCCGCGAGTACCGCGAGGCATCCGAGGAGGAGCTGGCCGCGCGCATCCAGCAGGCCAAGGCGACCCTCGGCGACCGCGTCGTGGTGCTCGGCCACTTCTATCAGCGCGAGGAGGTCGTCACCCACGCCGACTACGTGGGCGACTCCTTCCAGCTCGCGAACGCCGCCAAGGCGCACCCCGAGGCCGAGGCGATCGTGTTCTGCGGCGTGCACTTCATGGCCGAGACAGCGGATCTCCTCTCGCGCCCCGAGCAGTCGGTCATCCTGCCGAACCTCGCCGCGGGCTGCTCGATGGCCGACATGGCCGACATCGATCAGGTCGAGGAGTGCTGGGAGCAGCTCGAGGAGGTCTACGGCGACCTCGACACGCCGGATGCCGACGGCCTCGTGCCGGTCATCCCGGTCACCTACATGAACTCGTCGGCGGCCATCAAGGGCTTCGTGGGCCGTCACGGCGGCATCGTGTGCACGTCGTCGAACGCGCGCACGGTCCTGGAGTGGGCCTTCGCCCGCGGGCGCCGCGTCCTCTTCTTCCCCGACCAGCACCTCGGCCGCAACACCGCCAAGGCGATGGGCGTCCCGCTCGAGCAGATGCCGATGTGGAACCCGAACCGCCCGCTCGGCGGCAGCGACGCGCAGACCCTGCGGGACGCCCGCGTGATCCTCTGGCACGGCTTCTGCTCGGTGCACCGCCGCTTCTCGGTCGCGCAGATCGACAAGGCCCGCGCCGAGCATCCCGGCGTGCGCGTCATCGTCCACCCGGAATGCCCCATGGACGTCGTCGACGCCGCGGACGAGTCCGGCTCCACCGACTACATCCGCCGCGCGATCGAGGGCGCGGCCGAGCCGACGACGTTCGCGATCGGCACCGAGGTCAACCTCGTGCAGCGCCTCGCCGCCGAGCACCCCGAGCACACGATCTTCTGCCTCGACCCGGTCGTGTGCCCGTGCTCCACGATGTACCGGATCCACCCCGGGTACCTCGCGTGGGTGCTCGAGGGACTCGTCGAGGGCCACGTGGAGAACCGCATCACGGTGCCCGCCGATGTGGCCGACCCCGCGCGCGTCGCGCTGGAGCGCATGCTCGCCGCCAAGCCCCCGGCAGCCTCCCCCGCCGTCGCCGCCGGCTGGGAGAACGCGTCATGACCGACGTCGTGGTCGTCGGGTCCGGCATCGCCGGGCTCGTGACCGCCCTGCACGCGGTGTCGCACGGATGCCGCGTCACGCTCGTGACGAAGGACGTCCTCGAGCACGCCAACACGCGCTACGCCCAGGGCGGCATCGCGGGCGTCATGTTCTCCGACGACCGCATCGACGACCACATCCACGACACGCTCGTCGCGGGCGCGGGACTGAGCGATCCCGACGCCGTGCGCGTGCTGGCCCAGGAGGGGCCGGCGCGCATCCGTGAGCTCATCGAGCTGGGCGTCGCGTTCGACCGCGCCGAGGACGGCGAGTTCGTGAAGGGTCTCGAAGCCGCGCACTCCTACCCGCGCATCCTGCACTCGGGCGGCGACGCCACCGGAACCGCGATCGAGAAGGCGCTCGTCGCGCGCCTGCGGGCCAGCGACATCACGGTCATCGAGCACGCGTTCCTCATCGACCTCGTGCTCGGCGCGGATGCCGCACGGGGTGACGCACGCGTGACGGGTGTCGAGCTGCTCATCGGCGACCGCGCGGCATCCGACTCCTCCCCGGCCGTGCTGGGCCGCCGGGAGACGGTGGCCGCCGACGCCGTGGTGCTCGCGACGGGCGGCGCCGGCGAGCTCTACGCCTACACGACCAATCCCCCGGTCGCGACGGGAGACGGTATCGCGGCGGCGCTGCGCGCGGGCGCCGATGTGCGCGACCTGGAGTTCTTCCAGTTCCACCCGACGATCATCGGCGTCGGCGACGCGTTCCTTGTCTCCGAGGCGGTGCGCGGCGAGGGCGCCACGCTCATCGACGAGAACGGGCGCCGCTTCGCCTTCGATGCGCACCCGGACGGCGAGCTGGCCCCCCGGGACGTCGTGGCCCGCGCGATCGCGCACCAGATGGAGCTGCAGGACGGCCGCCCGGTCTTCCTCGACGCGACGCATCTGCGGCCCACCGAGGAGGAGCGCCGCGCGTTCCTCGCGCACCGGTTCCCGACGATCGACGCCGCAGTGCGCGAGCGCGGCCTCGACTGGGCCCGCGCGCCCATCCCGGTCACGCCGGCCGCGCACTACCTCATGGGCGGAGTGACCACCGATCTCTTCGGCCGCACGACGCTCCCGGGGCTGTACGCCGTGGGCGAGGTGGCCCGCACCGGCGTGCACGGCGCGAACCGCCTCGCGTCGAACTCGCTGCTCGAGGGCGCCGTCTTCGGCGCGCGCGCCGGCGACGTGATCGCCTCCGACGCCGCGAGCGGCGCGTGGCCGGCCTCCGCGCCGGCTGCAGGGCCCGCGTCGGCGCCGGCCGGGGCGGCGTCCGACGACGCGGCCGTCGACGCCCCGCCGTTCTCGCGGGCCGCGCTGCAGGAGCTCCTGTGGGACGACGCCGGACTCGTCCGCGACGAGGAGGGGCTCGCCCACGCGGCGTCCGTCCTCGCGGCGTGGCGCGCCGCCGCCCGCACGCCCCAGACCGAGGCGGAGTACGAGGACGAGAACCTCCTCGAGGTCGCGCAGGCGCTCGTCGCCGCCGCGCGGGCGCGCCGCGAGTCGGTCGGCGCCCACCACCGCCGCGACGTCCCGTCTGCGCACGAGCCGTCCGTGCCCCAGCCTGCCGTGAGCGGAGCCGCCTGATGCTGACCAGAGCCACCATCGACCGCGTCGTCGCCGCCGCCCTCGAGGAGGACGCCCCGTGGGGCGACCTGACCAGCGAGGCGCTCATCGTCGAGTCCGCGGTCGCGCGCGCCGAGCTGTCCGCCCGCGAGGACGGCGTGTTCAGCGGCGGCGAGGTGTTCGCCGCCGCGTTCCGCCTCACCGACCCGCGCATCGAGGTCGAGCTGCTCGTCGAGGACGGCGCGTTCTTCCGCCGCGGCGACGCGCTCGCGGTCGTCACCGGACCCGCCCGCGCGGTCCTCACCGGCGAGCGCATCGGCCTGAACTTCGTCCAGCGCATGTCGGGCATCGCGACCCTCACGGCCCAGTACGTCGCCGAGGTCGCGCACACACGCGCGCGCATCGCCGACACCCGCAAGACGACGCCGGGGCTGCGGGCCTTCGAGCGCCATGCCGTCGTCAACGGCGGCGGTCGCAATCACCGCCACTCGCTCTCGGACGCCGTCATGGCCAAGGACAACCACCTCGCGGTGCTGGCCCAGAAGGGCGTGTCGGTGACGGACGCGCTGCTCGCCGCGAAGTCGCTGCTCCCCCACACGACGCACATCGAGGTCGAGGTCGACCGGCTCGATCAGATCGAGCCGGTGCTCGCGGCCGGGGTCGACACGATCATGCTCGACAACTTCTCTCTGGAGGACCTGCGCACCGGAGTCGCGCAAGTCGCGGGCCGTGCGGTCGTGGAGGCCTCGGGCGGCGTGTCGCTGGAGACCGTGCGGGCCATCGCCGAGACGGGTGTCGACGTCATCTCCGTCGGCGCGCTCACGCACTCGGCGCGCGCGCTCGACCTCGGGCTCGACATCCGGGTCAGCGCCGGGGACTGAGCCGTGCGCTACCTCGACAACGCCGCGACGACGCCCGTGCGCCCCGAGGTGCTCGAGGCGATGATGCCTTTCCTCACGCGCTGGTTCGGCAACCCGTCGAGCCATCACACGGCGGGTGAGGCCGCGGCCGGAGCGCTCGCCGACGCGCGCGCCCGCGTGGCCCGGATTCTCGGGATGCGCACGGGCGATGTCGTGTTCACCTCGGGCGGGACGGAGGCCGACAACCTCGCCGTCAAGGGCATCGCCGTCGCCGCCCTGCTGGGGCGCGGTGCGCGTCACGTCGTGTCGACGCCCATCGAGCACGAGGCGGTCCTCGAATCGGCGGACTACCTCGCCCGCGTGCACGGATTCGACGTCACGCTCGTCCCCGTCGGCGGGACGGGCCGGGTGGATCCGGATGCCGTCGCGGCGGCGCTGCGCGACGACACGGCGCTGGTGTCGTTCGGCTACGCGAACAACGAGGTCGGCACCGTGCAGGACGTGCCCGCGATCGCGCGCGTCGCGCGGGAGCGCGGCATCCCCGTGCACATCGACGCCGTCCAGGCGGCGGGCTGGCTTCCGCTCTCGGCGGCGGACCTCGGCGTCGACGCGATCTCGATCGCCGGGCACAAGCTCGGCGCGCCCAAGGGGACGGGCGCGCTCGGCATCCGCGGCCGCGTGCCGCTCGAGCCGCTCCTGCACGGCGGCGGCCAGGAGCGCGGACGCCGCAGCGGCACCGAGGACGTCGCGGGCGCCGTGGGCCTCGCGACGGCGCTCGAGCTGGCGGAGGCCGAGCGGGAGGAGTCCGCGGCACGGGTCCGCGCGCTCGTCGAGCCCTTCATCGCGCAGGTGCTGGCGACGGTGCCGACCGCGCGCCTCACCGGCGACCCCGTGCACCGACTGCCCGGCACGGCGAGCTTCACGTTCGCCGGGACGAGCGGCGAGGCGGTCCTCCTCGAGCTGGAGCGGCGCGGATTCGTGTCGTCGAGCGGCTCCGCCTGCGCCGCCGGCAGCGACGAGCCGTCCCACGTCCTCCTCGCGATGGGCGTGCCGGCCGAGATCGCCCAGACGGCGGTGCGCTTCACCTTCCCCCACGACCTCTCGGGACCGCTCGACGACGTCGCCGCGGCGGTCGCGGCCGCGGTCGCGGCGGTGCATCCGGGCTGACCTGCGTGCACCGCGGCACACGGCCTCTGGACCCGTCGGGCACCGGTCCGCAAGGGGTACGATCGGCCCGATGAGCACTCCCGTCGTCACGGTCGTCGTCCCCGGCTTCGACGTCGCGCCCTACGTCGCCGAGGCCCTCGCCTCGCTGCGCGCGCAGACACGACAGGACTGGACCGCGATCCTCGTCGACGACGCGTCCACGGATGCCACGGGCTCGCTGTTCGACGAGGCCGCGGCTGCCGACGCGCGATTCCGCGTCGTCCACCACGAACGGCGCCGGGGGCTGGCCGCCGCGCGCAACAGCGCGCTCGACCTCGTGGACACGCCCCTCGTCGGGTTCCTCGACGCCGACGACCGCATGACGCCGACCGCGCTGGAGCGCCTGGTCGGGACGCTCGAGCGCACCGGGAGCGACATCGTCGTGGGCGCGTACGTGCGACTGCGTCCCACCGCGGACGGGGCGTATGCGGCGGGGAGCGTGCAGCCGTGGGTGGCGGCGGCGACCGACCCGGCGCGGGACGGCGTCGACCTCGCCGCGCACCCCGCGGTGTCGGGGAACATCGTGGCGTGGTCGAAGGTGAGCCGCGTCGACCTGTGGCGGCGCACCGGGCTGCGCTTCCCCGACGGGCGCCTCTACGAGGATCAGATCGTCGCGCAGGCGCTCTACACCCGCGCGCGGGCGATCGACGTCATCCCGGATGTCGTGGTGGAGTGGCGCGAGCGCGCAGACGGCTCGTCGATCACGCAGCGCAAGAACACCTTGCCGGTGCTCTCGGAATACCTGGTCGCCCTCGCCGGCGGCATCGAGGTGCTCGAGGCGGCCGGGCGCTCGGCCGCCGTGCAGGAGCGGATCGCCCTCATCCTGTCGATGGATCTGCCGCCGCTGGTGCGGATCGCGCAGGATCATCCCGACCCCGCCTACCGCCGCACGCTGGGCGCCTTCGCCCGCGACCTGTGGGACCGGGCGGGAGCCGCTCGCGACCGCGTCGACGCGGCATCCGCGGGTCTGCTCGCCGCCGCCCGGCTGTGGTGAGCCGCCCCTGACGCCCCGGCGGCGCCGTCGGCCGCGTCGCCCGAGGGCGGCGATCAGCCGGAGGGAGGCCGTTTCGCGCGGCATCCGCCTTCCCCGGGCGATCCGCCTGCGCTCGGCGACGCCGCGACGCTACGGGCGCGGCGTGATGCCGCCGTCGAGATCCGCCCAGCCCCGCGCAGGGGTGTCGT
>Ga0180216_1002345_pt1 | contig 15907 bp, 14 predicted proteins | sample eDN3rd37CBELigMG_FD_128879 | JGI IMG/M metagenome (GOLD analysis project Ga0180216, IMG submission 128879) | Enriched Miracle-Growth compost microbial communities from Emeryville, California, USA - eDNA 3rd pass 37_C BE-Lig MG (version 2)... ... | reverse complement strand
GCCGCGTGGTTCTTCACCGTCGTCGGCGCCGCGCAGATGATGCAGTGGGCCGACAAGAAGCACCGCCAGTACAAGCGCGACTTCCCGGACTACCCGAAGGGCCGCAAGCGCATGTTCCCCTTCGTCTGGTAAGCCGGTTCCCCTCCGGCCTTGTAGGCCGCCAATCCGGGCAGCAGCATCATTGTGCTCCAGATGAATACACGTTAGCTTTCTGACACTTGAGAGCGGCTGTGCTGGCGCCAGGAAAGGCCCTCTGTCTGTCTGTAATGCTGCAGAGATACTGGGCGGATGCTAGCCCGCAAGGATAGCTCAGCTCAGTCGGCAGCAGCGATGCATGGACCTGGCCTGGGCAATCACGGATCCCCACACTAGACATGGTGCTCCCCAAACTGTCTCTGACGCCATTCTTCCATGGTTCTGCCACAATTCCGCCGCAGTTCTGCCACTCACTAGTTTTTTTCCCCCCTCTTCAGTCCGTCGCCACGTCGGCCGCCGCACCCGGCGCACCCCTCCATCCGCGACCATGGTACGCGCCCGTCCGCGTGGGCCTGCAAGGGCGCGCCCCCCATCGACGCGGGAGGTCGGGTGGGATGGGATGCACGCTTGACTGGACGCGGATGGCGCGATGGGGAGCGGTGCAGCGGCTGCGCGCGCCGCGGCCGATGGAGGATGAGCGGTGCGCGGCAGGAGCAGCGTGGCCCGCGCTGGAACGGCGAATGGCGGCGGAGGCAAGCCAGAATGCGTGCACGCAGCACGGCCGCGCATGCACCGTGGCCGTGGCCGGAGGGGCTCCGCTTTTCACGAACGGTGCCCCGCGTGGTGCGACAGCCGTGCGCTGACCCCAGCCCTCGCATCGTGGTGTCTCTGGTTGCTCGGGCGGCCCCACCCCACCAGTCTCACCGCAAGTTCGAGGCGCCTCGCCACGGCTCGCTGGGCTTCAGCCCGCGCAAGCGGGCCACCCGCCAGCTGGGCCGCATCAAGGCGTTCCCGAAGGACAACAAGGCGCTGCCGCCGCACCTGACTGCGTTCATCGGCTTCAAGGCGGGCATGACCCACGTTGTCCGTGAGCTGGACCGCCCGGGCTCCAAGATGCACAAGAAGGAGATCGTCGAGCCCGTGACCGTGGTGGAGACGCCGCCGCTGGTCGTGGTCGGCGTGGTCGGCTACGTCGAGACCCCGCGCGGCCTGCGCTCGCTCACGACCGTGTGGGCCGAGCACCTGAGCGACGAGGTCAAGCGCCGCTTCTACAAGAACTGGTACCGCGCCAAGGGCAAGGCCTTCACCAAGTATGCCAAGAAGTACGCCGACGGCAAGAAGGCCATCGAGCGCGACCTCGAGCGCATCCGCAAGTACTGCTCGGTCGTGCGCGTCCTGGCGCACACCCAGATGAAGAAGGCGCGCATCGGCGACATGAAGAAGGCCTACCTGCTCGAGATCCAGGTCAACGGCGGCAGCGTCGCGGACAAGGTCAACTTTGCCGTCAGCAAGTTCGAGAAGGAGGTCAAGGTCAGCGAGGTCTTCAAGAAGGACCAGATGATCGACGTCATCGGCGTCACCAAGGGCAAGGGCTACGAGGGCGTCACCAAGCGCTGGGGCACCCGCAAGCTGCCGCGCAAGACGCACCGTGGCCTGCGCAAGGTCGCGTGCATCGGCGCCTGGCACCCGGCCCGCGTGTCGTTCGCCGTCCCGCGCGCCGGTCAGCGCGGCTACCACCACCGCACGGAGATCAACAAGAAGATCTACCGCATCGGCGAGGGCATCCACGAGGTCGACGGCAAGATCGTCAAGAACAACGCCGGCACCGAGTTTGACCTGACCGAGAAGTCGATCACCCCGCTGGGCGGCTTCCCGCACTACGGTGTCGTGAACGAGGACTTCCTCCTCGTCAAGGGCACCACCGTCGGCCCCAAGAAGCGCGTCCTCGTCCTGCGCCAGTCGCTCCTCACCCAGTCGTCGAAGCGCGCCACGGAGCAGGTCAACCTCAAGTTCATCGACACCTCGTCCAAGTTTGGCCACGGCCGCTTCCAGACCCCCGAGGAGAAGAAGAGCGTCATGGGCCCGACCAAGAAGGACCGCGACTAGGCGGCTGACCTGTGCCTGGCTGTATGACGCCGCTAAAATACACAGTTTATTCGTGTTTTCGTGGCACCCGCCCCACGGAGGTCTGCGCGGCGCGTGGACGGGCGGCCGCCACCACCCACCGTCCACGTGGCCACAGCCGTGTTTGGCGCCAAATTTGTGCGCCGCCGCCGCCGCAGCGGACGACGCAGGCGGACGGACGCAGCGGACGCCGCCGCCGCCGCAGCAGCAGCGGGACGAGGTCGAGGCATGCCGGTACACCGACGCCGCACGCGCCCCACCGCGGGCACACCCACGGCTGCCTGAACCGGAGACGAGATCGTCGGCCCTTATGCAGCGGGAGCTGGTTGCAGAGCCGGCGCACCGCAGGACGAGCGGGCTGCCGGCAGAAGTGCCGGCGGAGGGCGCAGTGGAACCGCTAGTGCCCCTCCTCGCCGTCCGCGGCGTCTTCGCGCGCAGGCTCAAAGTCTGCCCCCCGTCGTCCTAGTGCTCCACGCTGGCTCGCGCCCCCCTTCCCCGGCGGCCAGCTTGACGCCGGGCACGTCGACGTCGTGATGACGTCGTGTGGGCCAAGCAGCGGCGGGCCCCGCGGGGGCCGGCCACGGGGGGGTGCCCAGCCGGTGCGCCGCAGGTGACGCCGGCGCTCAGAAAGAAACACACAACACTTGACGAGAGCGCAGCTACAACGGCTGCACGAAACCCGGGAGACCATGGGGCGCGGCGGCATCAAGCTCGACGACCAGCGGCCGGTCGTGCCCGTGGGCGGGCGGCTGGAGAACGAGCCGGCCGCCCTGCCCAAGGACGCGCCGGCGGCCGGCGGCGGCAACGTGCCCGGCGCGTCCACGGTCGAGCGCGTCGGCGCCGTGGCGGACGACGTGCACAAGCTGCGCGACCTGCCGGCCGGCAAGGTCGGCGTCGACGCGGGCCAGGTGGACGACAAGCTGCGCGTGGTGCGGCTGCCAGAGGACGAAGGCGCGCGGCCGCTCGACGTGGAGCAGCTGGCGGCGCGGAGCAACGAGCGCAAGGCCGGCGGCGCTGCCGCCGGCGACGTCGACATTGTGAAGCGCGGAGGGCCGCGGCAGGGCGCGTGGGGCACGACGCCGACGCCGCCACGCGCTGCGCCACCGCCGCCGCCGGCGGCCGAGACGCCCGGCAAGGCCGGCGGCGAGGCAGACGAAGAGGGCTGGCAGACCATTGGCCGCAAGAAGCGCCTGCCGACGCCGACGCCGGACGAGACCGCGCGCACGGCGATGCCGCCGACCTCGGGCGAAGCGGCAAAGCCGACGCTGCCGCCGCGGGGCGAGCGCCAGGAGACGGAGACCAAGGGCGCGGGCGCGCCGAGCACGCGCGCGGAGCGCAAGGCGCAGGCCGGCGGGCCGTCGTACGAGCGGGAGGTGAAGCACCTGCGCGCGGCGTTCCGGACCAACAAAACGCTGCCGGAGGAGTGGCGGACGGAGCAGCTCCGCGCGCTCAAGAAGGGCATCACCGACATGATGGAGCAGATCAACCAGGCGCTCTGGGAGGACCTGGGCAAGAGCGAGTTTGAGACGTACCTGAACGAGATCTCGCCGGCGCTGCACGAGCTCGACTACTTCGAGTCCAACCTGAACGCGCTCATGCAGCGCGAGGTCGTCCTGACGTCGCTGGTGCAGATGCCCTCCATGGGCTACGTCATGGCGCAGCCGTACGGCGTCGTGTTCCTCGCGTCGCCGTGGAACTACCCGTTCCAGCTGGCGCTCGTGCCGCTCATCGGCGCCATCGCCGCCGGTGCGTGCACGCGCGGTGGTGCACGTCCGCGGGCCGGGCCCACGGCCCACGGCCCACGGCTAACGGCGGCGGCGGCGGCGGCGGTGGCGGCGGCGAGGTGTGGGCGTGTTCGGCCCTGCAGGCAACTGCGTGCTGCTCAAGCCCTCGCACCGCTCCAAGGCGACGCGGCAGGTCATCAAGGATTTGGTGGAGCAGTGCGTAGCGGAAGCACGTGCCGGCGTACCACGACGGCGCGTGCGGCCCTGAACCAGAGACCACTAGTGCTACCTCTGCGCGCGCGCTCCCTGTGCAGGTACCTGGACGCGGACTGCTTCCGCGTGGTGTGCGCCGACACGCACGAGGAGCAGGATGCCATCCTTCGCGAAAAGTTTGACTACATCTTCTTCACGGGCAGCCCCAAGGTCGGCCGGAAGATCATGGTGCGTCGGCATCGCCTGAAGCGGGATCAGAGGTTGCGCGGCGCGCTGACGGCGCCCTCGAGACGCCCCTCCGACGGTGGCTGGACGTGCTTCCAGGAGGCCGCGGCCGCGCACTTGACGCCGATGACCCTGGAGCTGGGCGGCAAGTCGCCCGCCATCGTGGACCAGTCCGCCTCGCTGGCCGTCGCGGTGCGCCGCATCTTGTGGTACGCCGCGCGGCCGGACGGCGTGCGCCTGCGTTGCGCCAGCATCGTCCTGAGGTCTCGGGCTGCGCTATTCCGCCCCGCGCGTGCCGTGGACAGGGGCAAGCTGCAAAACGTCGGCCAGACGTGCATCGCGCCCGACTACGTGATGGTGCACGAGTCGATCCTGGACGATTTTGTCAAGCTGGCCATCGAGACCATCCGCGACTTTTACGGCGACGACATCAAGAACAGCAAAGACTACGGGCGGCTCATTGACGAGAAGCACTTTGACAAGCTCGACAAGCTCCTGTCGGACACCAGCCAATACACCCTCCTGTTCGGTACGACGGCCGAGTCCGCGCACCGTGCGCGGCTGACCCTTCATTTGGCTGATGCGTTTTGTCATCGCCGCCACCCCGGTGTCCGGGCTGTGGTCCAGGCGGCGAGCGCGACCGGTCGGCGCGGTTCTTTGGCCCGACGCTGATCCGGGACGTCAAGCCCGACTCGGAGCTGGCCACGACCGAGATCTTTGGGCCGATCCTGAACATCATGCCCTTCACCAACGTCGACGATGTCATCGACTACATCAACGCGCGCCCGCGGCCGCTCGCCCTGTACTGCTTCGCGCAGGACGACGCCTTCATCGAGAACGTGCTGACCCACACCACCTCGGGCGGCTCCTGCGTCAACGAGACCTGTACGCAGCGGGCGCCCAGCCAAAGCCGCGGGGCCTGCCACGGGCTCACCCACAGATGCGGCGGTGGTGGGTCCGGCCGACCTCCCCGTCAGTCATGCATGCGGCCGTCCAGGGCCTGCCGTTTGGCGGCGTCGGCGAGAGCGGCATGGGCCGCTACCACGGCAAGTATTCGTTCGACACCTTCTCCCACCGCAAGAGCATCCTGAAGAAGCTCACCTTTGTCGACCCCCGGGTACGCCGGCGCCAGCACGAACGCGCGACCGGCGCGGCAGCGGTGCTGAACGCGTACGGCGGCGCTCGCTTGAGGAGTGCGGTGCTCACAGATGCGCTACCCGCCGTACACCAGCACCAAGCTCACGATGATGCAGCTGCTCACCTAAATGCTAGCGCGGCAAACTGTAGGGCGATGCGCTCGCGAACGAGGTGAAATCAATAAACGCCAGGGTGTACAAGGGGGGGTGCAAGAGAGCGTACATGCGATGCGGGCATGCATGCTACACGGCGGTGCACTACTACTACTTCTACTGTTACGCCTAGTACTACTATCATGTCAACGTGCAGTCCTACAGGTGTGTCTAGCTTGCCGAAGCGGCCGGGCGGGCCGCGTCGCCCGTGGCCGGCGCCGTGCTGCCGCTGCCGCCGCCCGTGCTGCCGCCCGCACCGCCGGAGCCCGCGGCCGCGGTGGCGGACCCGCTGGCGTTGGCGCCGCTGTTGTCGTAGTTCGGGTTGACCATGCAGGAGCGCGCGACCGAGTCGAAGAGCCGCTCGATCTCGGGCGCCGCCCGCGTGAACGGGTAGTTCCAAAAGTTGTACCGCGGATTCTTGATCAGCTCGATGAACGTGATCAGCAGGCCCCACGGGTGCGGCCGGTTCACGATCAGGCGCTCCAGCAGAACCCTGCGCCGCCGCGCCCGCCCCGCACGCGCGCAAGCGACATGCGGCGTCAGCAGCCGCGTCCGCGCCCGCCCCACCTCCGCCGCGGCCCTCGGCATGCCCGTACCGCGTGATCTGCTCCTGGATCAGTGGCTGGGTGACCTCGGCGAACAGGTAGAGGATCACGCAGCTAAAGTAGTGCGTGTGGCTGTTCGGGTACCGCAGCTGGTTGGCCAGCGCGTTCAGGAAGAGGTAGCGGCCTTTCGGCGCGCGCGGAACGCAACACAGAACGGCGTCGCGCCGGCGCCATTAGAGTGGAGCGGGTGTGGCCCAGACGGCGCCGCCACGGAGGCGTACCCTCCGTGTCCAGGTCAACGATGAGCTGCTGGAAGATGTCCATCGGCGCCGAGTGCGTCATGGGCGGCTGCGTCGGCTTGGACTGCGCCTGGGCGACGGCGTACATGCCGACGTGCAGCACGAGCGCGTTGATCAGCGGCACGTTGTACTTGGTGCCTGCACGGTCGAGGGGAGCACACATGCGACGGGGGCGGGCGTGGTCAGAGCGCACTCTCAACAAAACAACTCTCTCGGTCGCCCGTCCGCTCGGGCTGCGTACCGGCCACGGCGGCCTCGCGCTGCGACAGCAGCAGCTTGCTGCGCAGGTCCGCCAGGAACGCGACCGGCGCCCGCGTCTTGAGGTAGTTGTCCAGGCTCGCCCTGCGTGCGCGCGCGCGCGCACGATGCGAGAGCATTCATCGAGCCGGCGCTGGGTCAGGGCAGACGCGTCGCAGGTGGCCGCGCACGGCGCACAGGCACGCACAGAAAGTTGCCAGCCACGAGCGCCTTGGTGTACGTGTTGAGGATGCGCGGCGACTGGCTGATCTCGGGCAACAGGTCGACCTTGAGGTTCGGCGTGAACGGGTCCGGCAGGCGCATGTTGCGCGGGAAGGCCGACAGCACGAGGTTCCGCAGCTGGATGCACGAGATCGGGATCACGTCGCAAAACGCCACGTGGTAGTCGCTGAGGAACTCGGGGAAGTCGTGCAGCAGCACCAGCAGCACCCTGCGCGCGGCCAGGGTGGCGAAACGGCGAGCGCGGGCGGCCGAGGCCGGTTGGCACAGGCGTGCTGGGGGCGGGGGGGGGGGCACGGTCCGCTCACGCGGGCGCGCGCCGTACCGGAGCGTGCCGCGGTACAGGTGCCGGATTGGCTCGGTCATCTCGCCCACGCGCAGGTACGGCGCGAAGAACTTGAACAGGTCCACCAGCAGGCGCTGGAACCACGGCCAGCCCTTCATCTTGCTCTGCATGAGCTGTGGCGAGGCAGCGCCAGTGCGACGCCACGCCCATGCCGGTCGTCAGCAGGCGCCGGACAGCGCGATACATCACACAGCATCGGCCGGCAGCGCACCTTGGGCATGAAGGCGCGGTGCGAGATGAGCTCCAGCCACGCGAACGCAAACTGCGGCACGCGGGACGGGCGCAGCGCGTGAAACGCGTCGACAAAGGCGCCCAGGATGCTGCTGTTGAACGCGTCCAGGAACTTGTCCGGCGCCGTGACGTCGTAGATCAGGCTCAGGAACAGGCGGTAGAAGACCTGCACCGGCGCGCACCACGCCGATGGCGGGGCCGTGTCGGCACCAATTGCCGGAGGGGCCGTCGGCGAGCCACTCCTTCCCGCCCGTACCTTTTGCGGGAAGGCCACCTTGGTCGCCAGGGACGCGGCGCTGAGCTGCGTCATCATCAGCACCACCGTCGCGAGGAACCTGTTCAGAACGCTCAAAGGCGGCTGCCGGCAACGGCGCCGCACGGGAATGCCTTCGAGGTCCAGCGCGTCAGCCCACCGGTGCGCGCACTCTTCTTGCCCCGCCGAGAGCGTCGTCCGCCATACCAGAGGCCGCGCGGGGCCGGCGCCGGCGGCGGCGTGCGCGACCGCCAGGGGCTCCGCCTGCGCGCGCGCCAGGAAGAGTACCAGGCGCGCCAGCGCATCGGTACTCTGGTACACGTTCTGCACCGCCACCAGGTTGTCGGTGATGCTGCGGCGCGCGACGACGAGACGAGCGCGACGGCGACGCATCAGCTCACGCACACGTGCTCCCGTTCTTGGCGGGGGGGCCGCCGCGCGTACCACTTCTCGATGCAGGTGCGCATGAACAGCGCAAAGGTCTCGTCGCTGGCAAAGAGGCCGCTGTCCGGCTGGCCGAGCTTGCTGGCGAAGGTCTGTTGCGCCCGCTCCGACGTGTTGGGGTCGTTGACCAGTGCGGTCCACGAGTCGAAAATGTGGGCCTGCGTGAAGGGGGTGCCTACGGACCACACGGCGCTCGGTGAGGCCCTCCTCGCGCGACCAGCGGCGTGTGCCGGCGCTCGCCGGACGCGACGCACCATCTGCGCGCGCGGGTCGTCGCTGTCGGGCTTGGCCGGCACGTTGACGGGCGGCGGCGGCGCGTACTGCAGCCGCGTGCGCGCCTTGGCGGTGATCCGGAACAGTTCCTCCGCGAACGGCTGGCCGTACGCGCGCGCAAACTGGCCGAGCCAAGCGACGCCCACGCGACCGCCCGCCGTGCGTGAGCGCGCGCTGCCCGTCCGACCTCGGCCGCTGCGCTCCGTCGCGTACCCGCGCCAGCGTCTCGAGGGCGCCCGGCAGGTCGGCCTCGGTGGCTCGCAGCGCCTCGGGCGAGTCGTCCGACAGGAAGGCCTGGACGACCTTGACGACAAAGTCGACCGGGATCGTCGCCGTCGGCACCACCGCGCTGGCTTGGTGGAACGGCCGCTGCGCGATGCGGACGAGCTCGGTGAGCGAGATGAGGCGGTGGCGCGCGAGCGCCACGGCGACCGGCACGGCCGTCGGCAGGACGTGCTTGCCGTCCTCGAACTGGCGCACGACGACGACCGCGACGTCCTTGGCAAAGCGGCGCGGCGAGCCCTCCACGAGCTTGTCGAGAATGAGGCAGCAGAACTGGCGCACGATCTCGACGTTCTTCTCGAACAGAGCGAGGATCGCGCGCTGCGCAACGAGGTTGGTGGCGTCCTCGCGCTGGCTGGTCGAGGCGATCAGGTGGAGCACGTTGCGCGCGAGCGCGATGAGGTCCTGCGGCAGCGCCGTCTGCGCGCGCTCCAGCTCCAGCACGGCCTGCACAAACTTGTCGAGGCAGAGCTGCACCGTGACGAGGCTCTGGATGCTGCCCGTTGCCGCTGCCAGCGGCAGATCCTTGGCCGGCGCCGGCACCGGCACCGGCACCGGCGGCATCAGCGGCGGCGGCACCCCCTCCGGCAGCACCCCCTTGAGCAGATCAGCCGCGGCGGGCGTCGGCGGCACGCCGCCCACGAGGTCCGGGCGGCGACCGACCAGGCGGCCAAAGTCTTCGTAGACGCGCAGCTGGAACGGCGCCAGGCCCGGCTTGGGCCGCAGCGGCTCGGGCAGCATGCTACGTCGGGAGGGCGCCGGGCCACGAAGGCGAGCGGGGGCATGAGGGGTGAGCGTCGCGCCAGCGCGCCCGGGGCATCCCAACGGGTGCGTGTCCGTACCGCGTCGCCTGCATGACGCTCGTGTCGTAGTAGGGCCGGCCGGTCTTTTCGCGCGAGCTCTTGCGCATGGCGAACGCCGGCGCGAGCTCCTCGTCCACTTCGCGGATGCCCTTCTCGGCGGCCGCCTTGTCGATCGACGGCATGAGCATGTCCAGGTGCGCGTCGGACGTGGCCACCTGCAGCGCCTGCTCGATCAGCGCAGCGTCGACCGCCGCCGCTGCCGACGTCGCGATGACGCGCAGGTGGTTTGCGATGCTGCGCGCGGGAGGGAAAGCCGCCGCCGCCGCAGCGCGCGCCAAGAAACCGCGTCAGATTGCGTCGGTCGCCCATGTCTGCGTCGACCATAGCACGGTGGGCGCCGTCGCACCTGGTGCGCAGCGGGTCCTTGTACGCGACGAGCGCGAGAGACGACGCGAGGTTCTGCACCATCAGGTGCGCAGCCTTGCGCATCTTGTTCTCGTCCGGCTCCATCGCAAAGTCCTTCATCACCATCTCGCGCGTGGCAATCGCCGCAATCTTGGCCGAGCGGTCCACGATCGACTGGAGGATGTCGCGCATGGCGCTTTCGGTGGCGACCGTCACGATGCGCTTCACGTTCGGGTTGGCCTGCGCCGCGGCCAGGAACGCCGCCTGCGCCTGGGCCGACAGCGCCAGCTGCTCCGCGCTCGGCGCAAACTGGCCGCGCCGTACATGCCACGAAGGGTCGCCGCCCGCGCGCGATGAGCAACGGTGCAATGCCAACCCACTTTTGCCCGCAAACACAACGGCCAGCAGCAGCGTGTGTACCTGGCCAGCTGGCGCGGCGGCGGCACCGGGGAACATGGCAGAGCCGCCCGCGAGGCTCGCGGCCGCGCGCGAGAGGTCAAACTTGTCGCCGGCCGCGCCCGGCGGCAGCAGGCCCGCGCCCGCGGCGGCCGCGGGCAGGGCGGCGAGCGCGGCAGCGCGGCCCTGGTGGCGCGTCTTGAGGATGTTGGACGGCTCCACGGTCTTGATGTCCATCTTGAGGCCCTTGAGCAGCACCTCGATCTCGAACTTGAGGTTGAGCCGCAGGTCGGCCGTCTGATAGAGCTCCACGAGCAGGCGCACCATCGCCATCGTCCACGGGTTCGGCGGGCGGAACACCTGCGCAGGGCCGCGGGTGCGGGGTTGGCGCAGGCGCAACGGCATCAGCGCGCAAACCATGAAGGCTTGGGCGCGCGCCAAAGCGCCGACGTACCCGGCTGCGCGGGCATTGGTCCAGCACCTTGCACACGAACGGCACCACGACCAGGAGCCGGTTCTCGTCGTAGGCGCGCAGCAGCAGCTCCTTCATCGGCAGGTGCTGTGCGACGGTGCCCACGCCGGGCCATGCGTCGCGCCCGCGTGAGATAAGAGACATCAGCCAAGTCAGACAACGTCCTGTCGTGTGTGTAACCGACCTTGTGCAGGATGGGCTTGTTGCGCGCGAGCGTGATGCTGCCGAGCCAGATGCCCAGGTTCTTCAGCAGGGTGCGGTCCGACGACGACGTCGCCGTCTTGTCCGACTGGATCAGGATGCGGATGTTGGTGTACGTCTCCAGCAGGACCTTGCGCTCTGCCACGAGCGCTCGACCCACCACAGACGGCGCAGGGCGACGGATCGCGTTGGCACGGGCGCTTCACCGAGAGCGGTCCTAGAGGGTCTGGCGCGGGGACGCACCCAGCAGCGGCGACTTGAACGTGTCGAGCACGAGGATGTAGAGCGAGTGGAAGTTGGGCTCGATCGACGCGCGCTTGACCACGAGGTACTGGGCGAACCAGTCATAGTACTCCTCGGGCAGCATGTCGCGCATCTGCGCCACCTTCTCTTCCACGTTGGCCGGCGACACGTTGTTGATGATGAAGTGGATGCGGTCGACGGTGGCGTCGCTCGGCACGCGGAACGACGACGACGCTGCCTCCAGCAGCGTGTTGATGTTGACCGACGTGAGCGACCGCGCCGGCTCGATCGCCGACCCAGCTGCAGCCAGTGCACACCCTCACGCAGCGCGGCCACGACGGATCGGTCAGCGCCCGCGTGCTTGCTTTCGCCCCTGTCGCCGTGGACGGCAGGCGCGTGGCCGTACGGCGCGAGGACGCGGCGGTGCCGGCGGCGCCGGCCGCCGGGCGGGCGGCAGCGGCCGCCCCGGCCTTGGCAGCGTCGCCAGCGGCCGGCGCGCCCCCAGCGGCGGCCGTGGCGAGGCCCGGCGGCGCGCTGGCGGCGGGCGTGGCTCCGGCACCCCCCGCGGCACCGCCCGCGGGCGCGGCGGCCGCCTGCTCCTCCAGCACGCGCTCAATGTACTGCACCAGCTCGGGGTGCGCCTGCTGCAGGTGCGAGATCTGCAGGATGTGCGAGCAGTACTGCGGCCACTCGCCGATGCGGCCGAGGAACTGCGACAGCGCGTGCACGCCAAAGCGGAACATCTTGCCCGTCGGCGGCTTGCGCAACGCTGGGCGATCGGCACGCCGGCCGGAAGGCGCGCGCGGCGCGCGCGGTCAGCGCGGTCAGCCAAGACACAGTTGGGGCCAACTTTCACGCCACCCGCGCGGGCCGCCTACCTTCGAGCACGTAGCGGAGCGCGATGCCCAGCGGGATGTACGACACGAGCTGGTGCTGGATGAGCGCGCCGAAGAGGGTGCCCGTGATCATCAGCTCCTTGTCCGGGTAGCGACCGAAGAACCGGTACTCGTCAAAGAGGTTGTGGATCATGCACGCAAAGACCTCCTGCTCGCGCGGGTTGCTCGAGTTTTTGAACTTTTGCAGCAGCGCCACCGTATCGTCGATGCTCAGCTGGTTGGTGTAGATCTTTTGGAAGTAGGCGTTGGCCTCCTCCTCGACGTCCGGCGGGAACGACGCCGGCTGGTCGACGCCCGCGATGAGCCCGAGCATCTTGGGGTACGACTGCAGGTAGCCGGCCTGGATCTGGCGGAACTGCTCGTGCAGCTCGGGCGTCATCTGCGAGGTGTGCGCGGCGAGCGTCCGCAGGAACAGTGCGGCCGTGTCGACGTGCAGCGGCACGGTGCGCTCGGGCGTCGTGACCTTTTGGTGCAGCGCGTCCAGGCACGGCTTGATGAACGCCGCCTTGTGCTGCTGGATGCGCTCGTTCAGCTGCGCGCGCCCAGCGGCGCGGCATACGGGTGGGCAGCCGCCCGCGGTGCGTGCGCGTGAGTGCGCAGCGCACGGCGCGATCGCGCGCGCTGGCGTGGCGCGACGTACCCATTTCTCCAGGTTGAGGTAGTCGCGCCGCGACGCCAGCGCGGCGACGTCAATGGCGAAGGGGAACGCCGGCGGCTTGCAGTCGATCAGGCCCGGCAGGATCTGCGTGGCAGCAGGGCACGCGCCGCGGCGCGCCGCCGCGCCGGTCAGCGCCGCGCGTCGATCCGGCGTCGCCGCCGTCCATCCAGAAAACGGGCCCGCACCTTGAGCTCGGTGGCCATGTCGAGGAAGCGCGACGCGACGGACGGCTCGAGCCGGTGCGCCTCGGCCATGGCCTGGATGACCAGGTCGTGGTTGATCAGCCACAGGCGCGTGAGCGGCGCGGCGTACGCCGGACTGAAGAGCACCGCCTGCATCGCCACGTTGAGCGCGGCAACGCTGAGCGCGTTGCCGGGGCTGTGCACCTGCGCGAGGCCCATCGCGAGGATTTCGGGGAACGACTTGATCGCTGCCTCCAGCAGCGCCCGCGCGCCGTCGACGGCGCGGGTGCCGTCCATGCTCAGGAGCGCGATAAGGAGCTCGCGGCACGTCCACGGCGCCGGAATGGGGTACGGCAGCGGCAGCGACCGCGACAGGTCCACCGGCGGCTGCGCACGTTGGCGAGCAGAAACCGACATTGCGGGCGGTGGGAGACTCAGAACCAACGCAGTGCCGCCCTCCGGGCGCGCCCACTACAATCTGCGGCGCGCATCACGTACGTCGCGGTCCTCGAGGGTCAGCGTCGAGTGCAGCGCCGGGTCGCCGGCCGGGTTGAGTAGGTCCGGGCTGTGAATAAGCACGGCGCGGATTAGCGACAGCTGGCCTTCGGCGTGCTTCCACGGCGCGAGCAGCGCGGCCATCGGGAAGCGGCCCGAGCCCGCCAGGCGCCACGCGTGCAGGATGACGTCGAGCGACTTGCCGTCGGCGACGTAAAAGCCCTCGTGGTCCAGGTGGCTGAGCACCTGCACCATGTTGAGCGCGGGCCGCACTTGGCGCACGCCCTCGAAGAAGATCTCGAGGTTCCACGCGGCGGGAGCGTCGTCCTTGCCTTCGCCGCCGCGGGTGTCGTTCAGCACCGGCAGGCCCGACGCGTCGACGGCGCCCTGGGTGCGCGCCATCATGCCGAGCGCGACGCCGACCTCTTGCTCGTCGACGGTGCGGCCCGTGGCGGAGGCAAAGTTGGTGAGCAGGTTGTTGAACACGGTCGCGTTGGCGCAGCAGCCGTAGCCGAGCTCGTGCATCACGCGCGCCAGCGACACGTTGGCGCCGGCCGCCGTAGCGGCCGCGGAGACGTCGCCCATGGTGACGGGCACGGCGCGCGCGCCGCTGAGCGCGGCGGCCGGGTGGAGCACGGCGGCGAGCGCGGGCGGCGCGACCGACGGCGGGAAGCGGACGCGGAGCGCGCCGAGCAGCGCGTCCAAGAGGTCCGCGGGGACGGGGCCGAGCGCCGCCGGCGGCGCCGTCAGCGTCGTGACGAGGCGGTGCGCAGTGGCGGCGTCGACGGTGGCGGTGCCGGCCAGGAGCGCCGCGAGCGCCTCACCGAGGTGGTCGCGGACAACGCGGCCACCGGCTGCAGCAACCGCGGCGTCGGCCGAGGTCAGGAGCGCGCAGCCGAGGAGCAGCCGGTCGAGCGGGGCCAGCGCCAGGTGCTGCAGCAACTGCGCAACCGGCCGCTCCGCGAGCCGTGCGGTGGGCAGCGCCGCAAAGGCGGCGGCGAGCAGGCCGGCGGCGGCCGCCTCCCGCGCAAGCGGAGCAACAACCTTGGCGGCGCTCGCCCACCGCTGGGCCAGCGCCGCGTCCTTGGTCTGCGCGAACGCCGCGGCCCTGGCGAGGGGCGCCGACCGCGTTAGGAGGGAGGCTGGCCGTGCCGTGCGATCGCGGCAGTTGGGCGGGCGTACAGTCGGTTCTTCGGGGCTGAGAGCTCCGAGGAGCGAGGTCACTCGGCGCGCTGTGGCTGTCTCACTACTACGCACGTTCACCTGCGCCGTCTGGCCCGCGGGTCACTGCAGCGGCCGAGGTTAGCCATGCGCGGGCGTGCGAGCTGCGGGGGCGCGTGGCGCCGACCTTGGACAGAATTGCGTCGACGCGCGATTCTGCGACCGCGGGCAAGGGCGCCATCCTACTGGGGGCGCGCCATCCTAATGTGTCTCGTGGATGGCTGGCAGAGTAGGGACGGGCGGGCACTTGCGAGCGGTGCTGTTCTGTGGGCCCACAGGCGGCATGGTCGCGGGGTGGGACAATGTCAGCGAGGGCGCGCGCCGGCACAGCGCGGCCGGCGGCGTGGCGTACCGAACGCGGCCTAGCACGCTAACCTCTACGGAAACCGCTGCTAGCTGTCGGGCGCACGGACTACCGTTTGGGAGGCGCGGCGATGTTAGCATGCAATTTGCAGCGTCGAGCGGCGAGTCCGACGGGGCCTTTGTCGTGCTCAGCGGCAGCCACCCCCGACGAACCGGCTGGATGCAACACCTGCACCCAGCTGCCTCTCTCAGCTGGTCTCTCTTCCTTCCCACTCTCTTTCTCTTCACCGCTGTTCCACCCCGCGCCGTCAACGAAGAAAGCGCGGGCCGCTACAGCGGAAGCAATATACGCCTCTGCCGTTGCTTCACCTCTTCGCTCCCACGTGCCCGCGGCCCTGTCTTTCGCTGCGCTACTAGCGCCGCCGCAGCGTTCGCCAGCGCATAGCGGCCGGCGCGACCAAAGAAAACGCGCCAAGGAGCAGTCGAGCGAGCGAGGGCCGAGCCCAACCTAAAATACATGAAGCGCCTACCCTTCGTCGTCCTCGTCTCCGTGCTTGTCGCCTTTGCGCTTCCGCCGCCGCCGCCGCCGCCGCCGCCGCCGCTCCAACCGCACCAGCGAGCGAGCGAGCCAGCCAGCGAGCGAGCGAGCAGCCAGCGTAAACGTTCCTCCATACCGCCTACCCAGCCCCCTCTTTTCAACTTCTTCCCCTTGCCTTTCTCTCTTTTTCTTCGCCCTCTTCGCCGTCGTCGTCGTGGTCCGCCGCCACCGCCACCGCCACCGCCGCCGCCGCCGCCGCCGCCGCCGCCGCTCCAAAAACGCACCAGCGAGCGAGCGAGCGCAAGCTGCCAATGACGTCATCACTGGATGACGTCATCAATCGATGACGTCATCGTACAAACAGAGAACACGGCGCGGACGCAGCGGACGACG
>Ga0180216_1002344_pt1 | contig 15909 bp, 13 predicted proteins | sample eDN3rd37CBELigMG_FD_128879 | JGI IMG/M metagenome (GOLD analysis project Ga0180216, IMG submission 128879) | Enriched Miracle-Growth compost microbial communities from Emeryville, California, USA - eDNA 3rd pass 37_C BE-Lig MG (version 2)... ... | reverse complement strand
CTTGACGAGCGGCCTGGTCGCCACGTTCTTCGGGCCCAGATGGATGACGATGCTCTATGGTTTTGTGTTCCTGTCGCATCAGGCCGGTTCGTTTCTTGGTGTATGGCTGGGTGGCGCCATATATGACCGGCTGGGGTCCTACGATGCGATGTGGTGGATCTCAGTCGGGCTTGCGTTGTTTGCAGCGCTTATCCATTGGCCGATCGTCGAGAAGCCGGTAGCGCGGTTGCGTCAACCGGCAACGACGATCCTGACGAAGGAGGTGTTGAGCCGTGAGTGATCGGAGCAATGCATCTGGATCGGCCAGCGTTTCATCTCTGCAGATGCCTCGATGGGTGCGCGGCGCGATGTTTACGGTGATCGGGCTGGCGGTGGCAGGCGGTTTGTATCTGCTCGCTGTTCGCGGGGACGCGCTTCTTGCCGATCTGTCATCGATTGCCATGCTGATCTGTGGTTGACGCCCCGAGTTCCTTCGGAGTGACGTCAGGCCACCGGCGGTAGGCCGGGATTGCGCTCATTTGCCGGGAGGTGGTTTCGCACGGACCTTTAAGCGGCGCGAACCGATAGTTGCTCCCTGCGTTGTCCAGAATGGCCATCGTGACGCCAGCCGCTGGATGCGCCACGATGGGATGGTGATGAGCGGAGTATACGAGGCATGCAGAAGCTTCTTCCTACCCTCCTGGCGTTGTTGTTCCTTATGCCGCAAATGGCGTGTGCGAGTGAACTCAATAGCCTTTCCACGCAAGGCCAATATGCCGACGTTGTCGAGTACGTTGAGAACGCGATCATCAACAAGGGACTGACAATTGACTACAGCGGGGAAGTCAGCCGGATGCTCGAGAGGACCGGCGCCGATGTCGGCTCGACGAAAGCGATCTATACGGGAGCCAAGTTCTTCCTGTTCTGCTCGGCAACACTGTCGCGAGAAATGATGGAGGCAGATCCCCGAACCATGGGGCTGTGCCCCTTCAGTGTCTATGTCTATGAGGCCAGGGAGGAACCCGGGATCGTCCATGTCGGCTATCGCAGGCCGGGACAGGGAGCCAACGAAGCGGCAAACAAGGTGCTGGTGAAGATCGACAAGCTGCTGGAGTCGATCATCACCGAGGCGACAGAATAAGCCATAAGCCGGCCGCCCCGGGGATTTCTGGACCGCAGAGCACAGCTCTTAAAGGATCTTCATCAGTAGCGCCGTGGCATAACGGTTGCGTTCATGTGTGGATAATTCCGGCAGGACGCGTCTGCCATTTCCACCTCGCGCAATTCCGTCACTTGCATGCATCAAGTTGCCGCGAAACCATAGCTCCTTGCAGCTGATCATCGGTCTACAGGGTTTCGTGCAGCCCCATTCTGCGGAGTTGATCACACGCAGTCGCATCATCGATCTATGGTCAGCATCTTGAGCGGACCAGTTCAGCAAGTGCGTTCATCCGGCTGGCCGTTGCGAATTCTCATCGCTTTTTTGCATGGGTCTTATTGGGTCTTTCGCAGTTCTTGTCCTTAACATCCGCCAGAAGGGTGCTCCGCAATCGTGCGTATCTTCAAGGACCAGATGATAATCAATCTTGCGCTCCAGGGTGGGGGAGCTCACGGAGCTTTCACCTGGGGAGTGCTCGATCGGCTGCTGGAGGAGGAAAGCATTGCCATAGGCTGGGTCAGCGCGACGAGTGCTGGTGCGGTCAATGCTGTGGCGCTGGCGAGCGGACTGGCGCGTGGCAGCCGTGAGGCCGCGCGGGAGTCGCTGCACGAGCTTTGGGAGCAGGTCTACAGAGCAGGTGTGCCGGATCTGTTACGGATGAACCCGTTTCTGTCCAACCTCAGCAGCGCCCCGGCGCTGGCGCACGTAGCTGCTTTGTGGTCTCCATATGATTTCAATCCTTTGGGCATTGATCCGCTGCGGCAATTGTTGAGCGAGACGATCGACTTCGATGCTCTCCGGAGAACCATACCGGTCGAGTTGCTGATTGCGGCGACGGATATCGCAACCGGAAAGGCACGGTTGTTTCGCAGCCATGAGCTGACCATCGAATGTGTGCTGGCTTCGGCTTGCCTGCCCACAATCCACCATGCCGTGGAGATCGAAGGCAGGGCCTACTGGGACGGGGGGTTTTCAGCCAATCCGGATCTCGTGACGCTGGCTGGGGAAAGCCCGGTACAGGATACACTGATCGTGCAGCTCAATCCGATTGTTAAGCATGGAGTGCCGACGGGCGCACGGGAGATTGCCGATCATGTCAATCGGCTGACCTTCAATGCGCCGCTGCTCAGGGATATCGAAATCATCGAAACAGCGCGGGAAGCAGCTGGTCTCATCCGTTTCGGAAGACTCGCGCGGCTGGTCCGGCACCGGTTTCATCTCGTCGAGGCGGGCAGTTACACAGCTTCATTGGGGCCGGATTCCAAGATGAAGCCAAACTGGGAAACCTTCATGTATCTGCACGAGGCCGGACGCGCCGAGACGGGCAGGTGGCTGGACCTGCATCGCCATGACGTCGGCGTGCGGGCCAGTGTTGATCTCAGGGCCCGGTTCCTCGACGCTAACGGTGCCCGGGCGCGTACTGCGGCTTCCGGCAACGCCGGCCTCGATGAACCAACGGATGGCCGGCCGGAAACCGAGCCATAGGTGCCGAAGAACCAGTTCGGTAAAAAGCAGGGCGGCGAAACATACCGTGCTCCGCCGCCCCTCTTTGCTCATGATCACTCAAGGATCATTTTCTTATTTTAGCTATTGCCGAGCACCTCAACGGTGACCGGAACAACACCGGCTGACTGCATGCCAATGGCGCCGGCCGCAGCCTTCGACAGGTCAATGATGCGACCCTTCACATAGGGTCCACGGTCATTGATCTTTACGACGACGGAGCGCCCGTTGTTCTTGTTGGTGACGCGTACCTTCGTGCCAAACGGCAATGTCTTGTGCGCCGCGGTCATGGCGTTCGGATTGAACCAGCCGCCCGATGCAACGCGCTGGGGCTGCCAGTAGTAAGAGGCCTTGCCGTGCATGGCGCCTCTCACAACAGTTCTCGAAGTGCCAGCCTGCTTTGATTTCTTGCCAGTGCCGGACCGGCTTGCCTGCTGTTTGGGAACATTCGCTCCGAGCCTCGACTTCGCATCGGAATCGCAGACATAAGCGGCACCGATACACGACCAGCTATTTCCGGCCGCCTGCGCACCAACTGCGCCGAAAGACATACCCGCAACGAACAATCCTGTAACGAGCTTGCGCATGTTACTATCCTTCTCCTCAAACACGGCAATTTCCGGCGTTTGAAATTTCCTCAATCGAACAGCGTCAATTGACAACCAAGGCGCGAAAGTTTTCGAGCGAAACCCCGGTGGAGATACAGGGCAATGATTTCACATGCACCCGATGCCGAAAGACAGAACCAAGTTTGTTGCCGTGGCTCAACAGAGCGTGCCCACATATCAATACGAGCCTTACACGTTCTGACCGGCGGGAAAGTGGCCGGGGGAATTGTGGCAGTCAATAAACAAAAAACACCCAAAACTTAACTGATTGGTCTAAATTGTTGATATTGCGTTATTTTATTTTTTAGAGAAGTTCGGAACCGCGACTGCAGGTCGCAGTTTTAGGTAAATTTTAACCATGTTCTGCTGCCGTATTTTCGACATCATTCAGGTCAATCCGTGGGCAAACGAATAAATTGTTGTGTAATGGTTAAAGGAGGTCGTTGTGAAAAACTATCTTGAAACCAGAAGATATTTGATTTCGTTTGTCGCCCTCGGACTCATGTTTTCTGTGGGGCTGCCGCACCCTGCGGACGCTCGGATCGTGTGCCGGAACGGAAGCCAGCTCGTAGCCGGAAACTGGATATCGACACCCTACTGCGAGGACCAGCGCGTAGCCGAAGTTGCGGCTGAATACGGAATGAAGGTCTCCGCGCATGCAGTCCGGAACAATCCCAAAGTGAAGGAGGAGGTCTGCCGACTCATCGGGCACGATATCCGCGTGAACATGTCGTGCGCCTCCGTTGTACCGGACATGCACGGCCGCGGTGCGCGCTAGCCAGCAGTTCACCGAGTTGCGGCAGCAGGGATCAAGACTGGTCGCCGGGAACCGCGGCGGCCAGAGAGGCGGCATCGAGATTGGGCGTCAGTTCACTGTCTTCCTTCGGGCGGCGGACACGGCCGTCGAAATGGGCGCCCTCCGCAATTGACAGCGTGCGGTGGTGAATGTCGCCCGATACCCTGGCTGTGGCGGCAAGTGTAACCAACTTGCCCCGGATCGCCCCTTCGACCCGGCCCTCGATCGAAACGGAATCGGCGCTGATCACGCCGGAAACCCTGCCGTTTCGACCCACGATCACTTCCTTGCCGTTGATATCGCCCTGGATATTTCCGTTGATGTGTACGCGGCTCTGGGAAACGATGGTGATCTTCTGACCGACGATCGCGAGATCATCGCCGATGATCGATGCTGTCGGGGATGCCTGGGGGATTGGCGGTCCCGACTGTGAAGGTGTCGGAAATGGCGGCGGGACATTGGGCTGATGGGAGGACGAAGGCGCAAGCGGCTGCTCCTGGGATTTGACTTCCTGATTTGCGCTGCGACCAAACAAGTTCAACCTCCCTTCCCCCGATCCGGGGCGATGGCCCGCACGGGCGGTCCGACGAGACAGTCACAATGCCTGCAGGCACTCTGACTGTCGAGCAGCAACACATCTTTTCGGCACGAAGATGACAGACACAGCCGAAGGGAAGGGAATTTTGAAGTCAGGGAAACGTTCCCCACCGGCTCCTATGGGCCAATGAGCACACAATCTGGACCGCTTTTCTACTTTTGACGTACAAGCCGGACGTTTGCCGCCCGATCTGCTGAGTGATGGAGGCGGGGAAGACGGACACCGGCTCCTCACGGCTGCGGGGATTGATCCCTATCGGATGTACAGGTCTACAAACGGAACGCTGAGACGAAAGCCACCATACCTCGGACCATAATATCCGTACCGCGGACCATAGTAATAATCATCATAATAATGCCAGCGCCGATAAGGGCGATAGAAACGTAGGCGCTGATATCTGTAGGGCCGATAGTAGTACGTTCCGTAATAATAGGGACGTCCGTAGTAGGATGGATAGTAGTGACGATAGACACGACGACGGTAATACACGTCCGTGACCAGGTCCGATGCTGCGTTGACTGCAGCTATAGGTTTTGACGGGGCGCTGAGTGGCGCGGCTTCAGTCGTCGCTGCTGCGACGATGCCGAACAGGGAGGCTGCCAGGGTGGCCAGCAAGTTGCTGCTTGAAACCTTCGCGATCATAGCAATTCTCCTTCAGGAGTCTGGCTTTGCTATACATCACGAGTAAACTCCAATGTATTGGAGGAAGTTCCGGGCAAGCTGGCTCACATGCCTTGAGGCGGGTCCTGCATCTTGTGCAAAGGTTCGCCTTCAGGACCTGGAAATGGCTTTCCAGAGCAGCAAGGAGCCAAACCCGGCGATTCCTAGCGCCGCCCACCCGAGCATGAATTCACCACGTTCCAGCGCCAGGTTGCGGGCCATGGCCAATACAGCGAAGTATCTGCTACTCGAAAAGAAAGCAGTCCAGTAGGCAATCTGGATGATCGCGGCGAGGCCAACGAGCGTGAAGAAGATGCCCGGCCACCAGCGGCTCAGGCCGAGAGTCCTGAAGCGTGTCAGGAACAGCCAGCCAAGGGGAAAAATGAGCAGTAATGCCGTAAGGGCGTGGCCATAGAAGCTGAACCAGCGCTGGCCCATGGCCAGGTAAAGTCCGACTTCCAGGACGAAGGCGGCGACAGCCAGTGGCCAGAAATTGCGCAGGAATCTTGCTCGTGACATAGGCCGATCTCGCACCCGGCTATTATCCGGCTATTATAACGGGAACCCCGGTAACGCCTCATCGTAGCGTCTCACGCGGACTGTGTTGGCAGCAGTGGAGATGCGGGGCTATCTGGCACGCTGACAGTCAGTTTTCAGAAACAGGCAAATTGTGGCTCCGTGGCGTCAGTCGCGGTCCGGAACGTTGAGCGGGTACTTGTCAGGCAGCTGACAACCGGCTTCAAACGAAGAATGTTGCAGAGTTCAGGGACGCGGTGAACCGTCATGCTGCCAGGCGCGCGTATCTTCGTTGCTATCGTCTTCACAATCATCGGGGCGTCATTCTTCGCAACGACAGGGGCTCTTTATTACGAGTTCGGGCACCAGACTAATAGCAACACGTGGATTCCTCTTGCGACGTTCTACAGCCACCTTTTCATTTTCTTTCCGCTTTTCGGCATCCTGGCGCTCGTGGCCTTTTTCATTCCGGCCTGTGCCTTCGTCGACATGTACTGGCGGCACGTTCCCTGGGGGAGGCTGCGCTTCGGGCTTGGTCTTCTCAGCGTTCTTGCAATCTCGGTGGCAGCAGGGATGGGGCTTGGCAGCGGGCAGCTGCGCTCTATCTGGGAAGTGAAGCCGGACGTGCTGACGCAGGATCCTGGTGAACCGGCCGGCTGCAATGCCGCGCAGCAGACATGTTTGCGGGTGCCGGTGCTTGAGGCGTTGAGTGACGTGCGCGCGCGCAGCTCTGATCGAATCGGCATGTCCCAGTTCGTGCGCGATTGTACACCGGATCCATTGATCGAAACGCCGCCGGAGCAACTGGCGCGGCGTTACTGTTTCGCTTCACGAACACTGGTGGACGCGGCGACGTGCTGCCGGGCGCAGGAGCGGTTCGGGCAGGCTATCCGTCAGATGTTCGAGCCGGAGGCCAACCGGTCTCTGACGGTGCAAGTTCACAAGGCCATGTTGCCGTTCAAGATCTTCTTTTTGCTGATGCTCTTTCTGATCGGCCTGCTGCTTGCCATACGCCGGCGCGAAATTGGCAAACATTACGGCGCATGGATCCTGAAAATCGAACGAGGCGTACTGATCGGGGCGGTGGCGATGCTGTTCTTCCCGGTCATGAATCTCGCTTTCCTGCAGTCGTCCGGCCTGCTTTACGGGACTGCACTGGATTCCGTGTACCGGTCGATTTCCTGGCCGATGATGGCAGCCTTTGGACTTTGGGCGCTGCTGCTCCTGTTCTTCTTCTTCCGCGACGTTGACAAGGATATCGAGACGGTTGCCCGGATCGCCGGTGTCGTCGGCTCGGCGCTGGCCATCATGAAGTATCAGTTGATCGTTGATCATGCCGTCTGGTTCATGGGGGCGGGCGCTTCGATCGTCACGCTTGGCATGATTGCAGCGATGGTCGGCGTGGCCTTCGTTGCCATCGTGGTGCAGCCAAAGCGGAAAAGGGCCGCTCCACAGGAACCGGCGCAGGTCTGATGCGCCAGAAACGTTATCGATGTTCTTCCAGAAGCAAATCAGCCCCGCGGAAAACGTCGTCCGCGGGGCTGAGGCATCGTTACGGGTCTACGTTGCGACCCGTATCAGCCGAGCCGCATCTTATCCAAGCGCTTCGTTGCTCTTCTTGATGTTTTCGACCTTGGCCGCGTCAATATAGACGTTGCCGCCAAGCTCCCGGAATTTTTCACTCATCTCCGACATGCCGGCCTCCTTGCTGTTCAAGGTGGCGGCATAGTCACGAACGTCCCGGGTGATCTTCATCGAGCAGAATTTCGGCCCGCACATCGAACAGAAGTGTGCAACCTTGTGGGCCTCCTTCGGAAGGGTCTCGTCGTGGTAGGCCTGCGCGGTGTCGGGGTCGAGACCGAGGTTGAACTGATCCTGCCAGCGGAAATCGAAACGGGCTCTGGAGAGTGCATCGTCGCGAAGTTGTGCTGCCGGATGACCCTTGGCGAGGTCGGCTGCGTGGGCCGCGATCCGGTAGGTGATGACGCCGACCTTGACGTCGTCGCGGTTCGGAAGGCCCAGATGCTCCTTCGGTGTCACGTAGCACAGCATGGCGGTACCGAACCAGCCGATCATCGCGGCGCCAATGCCCGAGGTGATGTGGTCGTAGCCGGGAGCAATGTCGGTGGTCAACGGACCAAGCGTGTAGAATGGCGCTTCACCGCATTCGGCGAGCTGCTTGTCCATGTTGATCTTGATCTTGTTCATGGGCACGTGGCCCGGTCCCTCGATCATGACCTGGCAGCCCTTCTCCCAGGCGATCTTCGTCAGTTCACCCAGGGTCTCGAGCTCGGCAAACTGGGCTCGGTCATTGGCATCGGCGATGGAGCCAGGACGCAGGCCGTCACCCAGCGAGAACGAGACATCGTAGGCGCGCATGATGTCGCAAATCTCTTCGAAGTGCTCGTAAAGGAAGCTTTCCTTGTGATGGGCAAGGCACCATTTGGCCATGATCGAGCCGCCCCGCGAAACAATGCCGGTGACCCGCTCGGCCGTTAAGTGGATGTAAGCGAGCCGCACGCCTGCATGGATGGTGAAATAGTCGACGCCCTGTTCGCACTGTTCGATGAGAGTGTCGCGATAAAGCTCCCACGAGAGCTTGATCGGATCACCGCCGCACTTTTCCAGCGCCTGATAGATCGGCACGGTGCCGATGGGAACAGGAGAGTTGCGCAGGATCCATTCGCGCGTGTTATGAATGTTGCGGCCTGTGGACAGATCCATGACGGTGTCCGCGCCCCACCGGATGGCCCACACCATCTTCTCGACTTCCTCCTCGACAGAGGAGGTTACAGCCGAGTTCCCGATGTTTGCGTTGACCTTCACCAGAAAGTTGCGGCCGATGATCATCGGCTCCAGCTCAGGGTGATTGATGTTTGCCGGAATGATGGCGCGGCCCCGGGCGATCTCGTCGCGAACAAACTCGGGCGTGATGAATTCCGGGATCGCGGCGCCGAAGCTTTCGCCACTGGCAAGAGCCTCTTTGGCGCGCTCCAGAGCCTGCTTGCGGCCCAGGTTCTCGCGATGAGCGACGTAGATCATCTCCTTGGTGATGATGCCCGCGCGAGCAAATTCCAGTTGGGTGACCGGAGAGCCATCGAGGCCGCGAAGCGGACGCGCCTTGTTCGGGAAATCGCGGGCCAGAGCCTGCCCCGAGACGTTGCCATTGTCTTCGGGTCTGACCTCCCGGCCATCGTATTCCTCGACGCCGCCTCGTTCGCGAATCCAGCTGGTGCGAATGCGCGGCAGACCCTTTTCGACATCGATGGTGGCGTTGGCATCGGTGTAGGGACCGGACGGATCGTAGACGCGGAACGTTGGCTCGCCGGGGTCCGTCAGCGCGATTTCGCGCATCGGCACCTTGATGTCGGGATAACCTTCGGGGGAGGAATAGACCTTTGAAGACCCGGAAATCGGCCCGGTTGTAACGGTTGGAACCATCAGGTCGGCGGGGCGGGTGACTTTATTCATCTGGCTCTCCATTCGCCTTGCGGTCTCCGCCCTTGCGGCGCGCTAAAACCGCTTTGACACCGCTGGCATCAGCTGCGGCGCCTGTGATGACAAATGCGAGTCTGGCGTCAGGAGGGGTGAACTTGGCATCCGTCCCTTCGCCGGCATGACCCGGATCAGGTTCAAAGGGTGCTCGCGCGGCCATTGCTGCTGCAAAAACCTTGAGCGCGATCTCAGCCGGTACCCCGGCGCCCCTCGGAATGATCAAATTGTGTGGTGCATTGGCGCACTTTGCAAGACTAATCGGCTGGAAGCGGAAAGACGGGAGACTCAGAACGATGATCACGCCGGACTACGTGCGCCTCTATGCAGACTACAATCGCTGGCAGAACGAGAGTTTGTACAGTGCGGCCGAGGCATTGCCGGATGAGGCACGCAAGCAGAAGCGTGGAGCGTTCTTCGGCTCGATCCATGCAACGCTCAATCATCTGCTGTGGGCAGATGAGATGTGGATGAGCCGGCTTGCCGGGACACCCAGGCCGGTAGCGACGTCGATCGCTGAATCTCTCTCCCGGTATGACGATTGGGCCGAGTTGCGTGAAGAGCGCGTCCGTTTTGATGGAGTGATCAGCGGATGGGCCGATGCGCTGAGCCCTGAGGACCTGGCGGGTGACCTGACTTGGCATTCGGGCGCGATCAACCGCGAAATGAAGAAGCCGATGTGGCAGCTCGTTGTGCACCTGTTCAATCACCAGACGCATCATCGTGGCCAAGTGCATTGTCTGCTGACCCAGCTGGGGGCCAAGCCCGACGTGACCGACATTCCATTCATGCCGGGGTGGGATCACCGTCGGCGCTAGCGTCCTTCACGCCACCAGGCGAGCGAAAGCAGGAAGAGGAGCGCAGCGAGTGCGAGCAGGCCCGTGAACATCGGGGTCAGCTTTACACCGTGAGTCACGAACGCTTCGCGATCCTTCAGCCCGAGCCAGCCTGAACCTGCAAGCACACGGGCATTGCTCATCATCGAGATGCGCGGCAGTTCTACGGACGCCTGGTCGGCGGAACCCAGAATGCCGGTCGAGCTGGTCCAGAACGAGCCGCCGCCGGTAGCGTCGATGATCGGCTTGAGTTTCTGGTCGGTGGCCGTGACTTCACTCATCTCGCGGACATCCTCCGCGCCAGCATGGGCGACGGCGGTGAGCTTTCCGGCAGGTGGTGCCGCTTCCGTCTCAGCCTTGTAAAGGCCCGGCAGGTTGACCTCCAGCGTCGTGCGCCAGATACCCGGCTCGACCGGCTCCAGCGTTACCTCGCGTGTTTCACCGCCCGGCGATATCAGCCGGACGGGAGCAACCTGATCCGTCATGGAGCGGCGCTCCAGAGACAAATTGAGCCCCGTCGCCGTCGCGATCAGGCGTTCGTCCTCAAGGTCCGGCTCCTTCATCAGCCAGTGCGAGAGGCGGCGCAGCAGGTCGGTATGCGGGCCGCCACCCTCGAAGCCGCGCGCCCAAAGCCAGGCCTGATCGGACGCCAGCAACGCCACGCGGCCCTCGCCCTTGCGATCGACGATCAGGAGGGGATCATTCCCCGCCCCCTTCATGATGACGTTGCCGCTGGTGGGCCGGACCTCGACCTGGCGGAACCACCGGCCCCATTCGGGCTCGCCTTTGCTGCCCCTGGTGCCGGGTAGATTGCGGGTGACCGGATGCTTGACGCCCGTATCGGTTACGGACGCCTTGAATGGCTCCTCGATGACCCGGCCGGTCGGTATCGCCGGGATGATCGGAGACAACGGTGTCCGGTAAAGGCTGACGTTGCCGGAGTAGTCGTCGCCAGCAGCGATCAGCACGGCACCGCCATGTTCTGTAACGTAGCGGGCGATGTTGTCGTAATAGCCGAGCTGCAGAATGCCGCGATGCTGATACCGGTCAAAAATGATCAGATCGAAGTCGTTGATCTTCTCCGAGAACAGTTCGCGCGTCGGAAAGGCGATCAGCGACAGCTGATTGATCGGAGTTCCGTCCTGTTTCTCAGGAGGGCGCAGAATCGTGAAATGCACGAGGTCGACCGAAGCGTCGGATTTCAGCAGGTTGCGCCACGTGCGTTCACCGGCGTGGGGCTCACCCGATACCAGAAGCACACGCAGGTTCTCGCGCACGCCTTCCGCGGCAATGACGGCGCGGTTGTTTGCCTGGGTCAGCTCGCCGGGCACAGGTTCCAGTTCGACCTCAAGGATGTTGGTGCCGGCGTGTGGAAAGTGCAGGTCGAAGGTTTCCGTGCGGCCAACCACCGTCCGGCGGACTTCGTCGGGCTGGCCTTCGCGGCGAACTTTAAGGGTAACCGTCTTATCCTTGTCGCTGGTCTTTCCGGCTTGCACCACGCGCAGTTCAATCGGGCGGGACTGTCCGACAATGCCGTAGCGCGGCGCCGTGACGATATCGATGCGGCGATCGAATTCGTCAGGGCGGCCGGTTAGCAGGGCATGTACCGGAGCATTGAAGCCCAGGGAGTGGACATCCGCGGGAACGTCATGCACCTGGCCATCGGTGATCATGATGACACCGGAGATGCGGTCGGGTGGCGTGTCGGCCAACGCGGAGTTCAACTCCTGAAACAACTGGGTGCCGTTCGATTTGCCATCGGCACGTGACTTTACGGTGATCCATTTGACCCGGAGATTGGGTAGCCTGCCAAGCCTTGCTTCCAGATCTTCGCGTATGGCGCGGGTCTGTTCGGGGCGTTTCTCGAGAGCCTGGCTGGTCGTTTCATCAACCACCACAATCGCGATGTTGGCGAGCGTGTCACGCTGCTCTTCGCGCAGGGTCGGGTTGGCGAGAGCGGCAAACATGGCCAGTACGGCAAGCGCGCGAAAAGGCGCACCGCGCGTTCCCAGCAGGAACATGAGGGCGATCAGCACAAGCGCGATGGCACCGCCGATCCAGAAGAATTCCGGCGGGACGAAGGGGGCGAAATCGATCGACCAGTTCATTACGCTTCCTTGCTTTCCAACGTACCGGCCAGACTACTGGCCGAGCCGTTCGAGCACCGCAGGTACGTGCACCTGATCAGCCTTGTAGTTTCCTGTCAGCGCGTGCATGACGATATTGATACCGGTGCGGAAGGCCATTTCCCGCTGGCCTTCACCACCGGGAATAGTCGGATAGAGCGGCCGGCCGGTGGGGTCGAGGGCCCAGGCGGAAGCAAAATCGTTCGAGGTGATGAGGATCGTCGAGACGCCATCGGCGCGGCGTGCTTCGCGGCTGTTCTCGGCCGACGTCACCCCGCCCGCCTCGACCCACAGCTGGCCGCTATCCCAGCGGCCGGGGAACGACCGCAGCAAGTAGAAAGACTTGGTCAGGACGTGGTTTTCCGGCACAGGTTCGAGGGGAGGGATATCGAGCTTGCCGAGAATCCTCTGCAGGGCAGAAGATTCGCTGCCGGGAGGTGTGAAGCCTGCTGGCAGGCCGCTGCCCTGATCGCGCGTGTCGAACACGATCATGCCGCCCTGCTTCATGTAGGCGTCGACTTTGGCCAGCGTCTGTTCGGGCAGGGCGGAGGCGTTTTCGAGAACCGGCCAGTAGAGGATGGGATAGAAGGCCAGTTCGTCATCGACGATGTTCACCGCCATCGGGTCTCCGGGGCTTACCGCCGTGCGCAATGACAGAACCCGGGACAGTCCCTCAAGCCCGATGCGGCTCGTCTCATCAATCTGAGAATCACCAGTCAGAACGTACCCGAGCGTGACCTTGCTGGTCGCAGCGATGGCCTTGGCATCATCGGAGGAGTGCCGGGACGCTTCCCGGGCTGATGGCGGAGTGCCAGTGGATCGTGGCAGCGCTTTCTGAGCCAGCGCGGACGATGACTGCAAAACCAACGCGAGACCTGTTCCGAGGCAAACGATAGCGATCGCAGATTTGATGGCAGCGGAGCTGCGGCCGCCAAATCTGTTGAACAGACGAGAACCCGATTGCAGGAGCAGGACGGCTATCATGTCTACGAGTATGAGTGCGAGAGCAATGGCAAGCAACCATGGCTTCAGCGGTTCTGCCTGCGCATTCTCATAGCTCTGCCGCGTTGCCTGCGCAGGCAACGATGTGATCGGCGTCAGGCTGTCGCCTGGACGAATGACGTTCAACGCACGCGGATTGCCTTTCGTGCCGTAATAGCCTGGCGGATGATCCAGGCCGGCTATGGTGTCGGTGAATTTTGCAGCTTCGATGGCGCGGGATGTGGGGGGCGGCGGTGCCAGCGTTCCGAAACCGTCAAGGGTCTGCATGGGGGCCAGCGTGCCTGCACTTGCGACAGCCTCCTCGCTGCTGTCCGATGCGAGGGCTTCAGCAGCTTCAGAGGTGCCGCCAAGCCGACCAAGGGTCGCGACGCGCTGCAACAGTTCGACGAACAATCCCGACATCGGAAGGTTCGACCAGTCGGAGTTTCCGGTGACATGGAACAGAACGATCGCGCCCTGGCCTCTCGATGCGGCGGTGACAAGGGGAGTGCCATCGGCCAGCCGCGCCCAGACCTGCGTTTCGGGACCCAGATGAGCGGGATCGGCAAGCACCTGCCGGTTGACTGTCACGTCATCGGGAATGGTGAGACCGGCAAACAGGCTTTTTTCATCGAAGGGAGCAAGCTTCTGGGGTGTTGACCATGACAGCGCTCCGCCAAGTGTGCGTCCGCCCATGCGCAGCGGCACCGGCAGAAGCCCGTCATTGGCTTTCTCCAGCCGCGGCCCGGCGAAACGGACCAGAACGCCACCTTTCTCGATCCATGACTTGACCTTCCCTTCCGCTTCGGGCGTCAGGGTGCCGATGTCGGCAAAGATCAAGATGCTGACATTCTGTGCGAGCGCCTGATCGATGCCCTCAGCGAGGTTTGCGTCGGCCGGTTTGACGATTTCGGCGGTGGGGAGCAGGGCCTTTTCGATGTAGTAGAACGGGGCAAGAAGGGGCTGAGCCTGCTCGCTTGTTTCGCTGGAAATCAGGCCAACGCGCTGCCACTGCGAACGGGCATCAAGCAAACTGACGGCACCAGCCGAGCGCGCGTCGGAAAGGGCCACTCGCGCCACCTGATTGCGCAGCTCCAGCGGCAACTCAAAGGATGATGTTGTTTCAGTCGCGCCGGCGGGAAAACTGAACGATGCCGATCCGAGTTGGGCACCGCGCGCGGAATAGGCATGGAGGAGACCGGCCGTGGCGCCCCCGCCCGTGCGCAGAACTCTGGCCTCCAGCTTGCCGCCGGCACCGACCATGGCGTTGACAGCGCGCGGCGCATTGCCGGTCGGATCATCGACGACCGTGAAGGTGCCGCTGGTGGCAAATCCGGCCAGGGCTTCAGCAAAGGCGGCGGTTTCGCCGTGGTCAATGCCATCGCTCAACCAGACTACGCCAACCGAGGTGGCGTCCGAACCCGCCAAAATTCTGGACAAAGCCTCCACAGCAGCCTGGCGGGAAGGGGCGAATGGCTGAGGCATCAGCGCGCGCGCTGTGGCCCGGGCCTGAGCGGGGGCCTCGATCCTTGCTTCAAACGTCTGGCCGGAGAATGCGGTCGGCACAATCACAACGGGGCGCGACTGGGTTTCGGCCGTGGTGATGAAGCGATCAATCATGGCCTGGCGGGCGCTCCAGTCGGGCGCGGAGGGCCAGCCGTTATCGACAACGATCGCAACCGGTCCGTCACCAGTCAATGGAGAACTGCGCTCGGGATTGAGGATCGGTTCAGACAGCGCGAGAATGACGAGTGCTGCCGCGAGCAATCGAATGAGGAGCAGCCACCAGGGGCTTTTGGCGGGTGTTTTCTCCCGGTTCTCGATACCGACGAGGATGCGGGTAGGAGGAAACGTATGCTGCTCGGGCCTTGGCGGCACGGTGCGCAGGAGCCAGTAGATGATGGGCAGCGAACCAAGGGCAAGCAGAAGCCAGGGGTTCAGGAACGCCAGTGCGCCAAGGGTCATGGAGCACCTCCGGCGCTGGCCGTCTGCCAGCGGTAGTTTCCGCCACCGCTCTGCAGTTGCATGATGAGGTTGAGAAGCGGTTCGGAGGCTGGCCTGTCGGTGTGATGCACCATCATCGACCAGCCGAGCCGTTGAGCAATCTCGCGCACGCCGCTGCGGTGCGCTTCCAGTCTCGCCTGGTAACTGTCGCGGATGCTTTCAGTACGGTCTGCGATCCAGCGGTCACCGTGTTCGGGATCAATGAACTCCATGCGTCCTGAGAAGGGCAGGCTTTCTTCTGCCGGGTCCATGACCTGGATCAGGTGTCCGGTCACCTGGTTCGCGCCAAGCTGCTTGAGGCGCTCGGCAACGACATCGATGGGATCGAGGAAGTCACTGATGAGAATGAGCCCGGAAAAGCGGGACAGGCGTGCACGGGCGGGCAAGCCACCGGCGAGAGCCTGTTCCTTGCCGTGCGCCACAATGGCTTCGGCGATGCGCCGGGTGGCGCGCCGGCTGGCGGTTGGCTGCATGGCGCCCAGCAGGCCCACACGCTCGCCGCCACGCACCAGCAACTCGGCGATGGCGAGGGTCAGGATCACAGCGCGGTCGCGCTTGGTCATGGGGGCCAGATTGCTGGCGTAATCCATGGACGGCGACAGGTCAGGCCACAGCCACACGGTGTGGGCCGCCTCCCATTCGCGTTCGCGG
>Ga0180216_1002343_pt1 | contig 15909 bp, 10 predicted proteins | sample eDN3rd37CBELigMG_FD_128879 | JGI IMG/M metagenome (GOLD analysis project Ga0180216, IMG submission 128879) | Enriched Miracle-Growth compost microbial communities from Emeryville, California, USA - eDNA 3rd pass 37_C BE-Lig MG (version 2)... ... | reverse complement strand
GTCTCCCACAGCGCACGCAGGGCAGCCTGCATCGACGTGGGGCACGCGTTGTACGCGTCGTTGATGATGGTCACGCCCTGCACCTGGCTCACCTCGCACCGCATCGGCGCGCCGGTGAAATGCACCAGGGCATCGGCCATGTCGCTGAGGTTCCAGCCAGCTTCCAAGGCAATGGCGACGGCCGCCAGCACGTTCGGCAGGAAATGGCGCCCGGCCAGCGGCACGCAAAACGGCACACCGCCTACCCGGAACTCAAGCTGTGTTTCGCGATAGCGAACGTGGTCCGCCCGCACCTGGCAATCGGCACCACGGCCCACCCAAATCATGCGTCCGGCATAGGGCGGCCGGGCGGTCGTGCCACGCCGACGTGGCACGTTGGCATGCGCCCAGCGGCGGAGCCGGGCATCATCGCCGTTGAGGACCAACAGGCCATCGGCCGGCAACGCGGCAGCCAGTTCGGTCTTGGCGGCGGCCACGCCGTCGTAGCTGCCAAAACCTTGCAGGTGAGCTTCGGCCACCGAGGTAATCACGCCCCAGTGCGGTCGGCACAATGCGGCCAGGGAGGCGATTTCGCCTGGCGCGCTGGCAGCCAGTTCAAACAGGCCAAACTGCGTATCCGGCTGCAGCCGCAGCATGCTCAGCGGCAGACCAAGCTGGTTATTGTAGTTGCCGGCACTGGCCACTGTGCGGTGCTGCGCCGATAGCAGCGTGGCGATCAGTTCCTTGGTCGTGGTCTTGCCCACGCTGCCGGTCACGGCAATCACCGTGGCTGCCGTTTGCTGGCGCATGTGCGCGGCCAGGCGATGGAGCGCATCCAGCGGATCGGCCACTTCGATGATCCAGCCGCCCGGCGGCGGAGTCTGCGCGGCCTTAGCGGTCACGGCACCAGCGGTGCCGCGCAGGAATGCATCGGCCAGGAAGTCGGCACCGTCGCAGCGGGTGCCACGCAGTGCCCAAAAGATGCAGCCGGCCTCGGCCTGGCGGCTGTCGATCACCACGCGCGGCAGCTTGCCGGAATTGGTTGGAAGGTTTGCGGCATTGGGCCCGGCGATCAGTCGCCCGCCCAGGATGCGAGCCAGGTTGGTTGGGGAGAAGTCCGACATTGCATGGCTTCTTGGTATGCGTTGATGGGGTCGAAAAGAAACGACCGGCGGCGTGGTGTGCGTCGCGCGTCCTCCTCAGGCCACTGTGGCAATGCGATCTGAACAACGCGCAAACGTCCGATGAAGGACAGGTGGCGGCGTTCAGGCGTTTGCGCCACAGCGGCGATGCGCAGCAGCTTCGGCCACTGACAAGCCGCGGGCGGGCGGTGCGGCTTGCCGACTTGGGGGCGTGCGAAGCTGCGGCGAGCGCCGCCTCGTTAGCCGGCGCGGCGGTAACGAGGGCTGGCCGGCACGCCTGCGTAGAGGGTTTCGCGGATCACTTCGCGGTCGTCGAAGTGCAGCGTTTGGTCGCCGATGATCTGATAGGTCTCGTGTCCCTTGCCGGCCACCAGCACGGTATCGCCCGGCTCGGCGTGCCGCAGGGCCCACGCGATGGCTTCTTCGCGGTTGAGGATCGTGTGCACCATGCCCGGCCGGCGGAAACCGGTCAGCAGGTCGGCGGCGATTTCCTCGGGATCTTCGGTCCGCGGATTATCGGTGGTGACCACACTCACGTCGGCCAGGCGGTCCACGGCGCGCCCCATCCAAGGACGCTTGGAGCGGTCGCGGTCGCCGCCGGCACCGAACACACAAATCAGCCGGCCCTGGGTGAGCGGCTTCAACGTCGAGAGCACTTCTTCCAGGGCGTCGGGCGTGTGGGCGTAATCGACCAGCACGTTGAACGGCTGGCCGCACTCCACCTTTTCGAGCCGGCCCGACACGGTCTCCACCGATTCCAGCCCACGCACCACCGTGGCCATGTCCAGCCCATACGCGAAGCCCACGGCTGCCGCGATCAAGCAGTTGTACACGTTGTGGGTGCCGATCAAGGCGGTGCGAACCGGCATGGTTTCGCTGCCGGCGGTCAGCAGAAAGGTCTGGTCGCTGATCGACTGCTCGATGATGTAGCCGGAGATTTCGGCCGGGCGGTTGATACCGACGGTCAGCGTGGGATGCTGAAGCCGGTCGAGGAACTCGGCGGCGCCGTGATCGTCGGCATTGACGACGGCCACGCCTTCGGGCAGCAGGTGTTCAAAGATCCGCTCTTTGGCCTTGGCGTAGTTTTCCCAACTGCCGTGGTAGTCGAGGTGGTCGTGGCGAACATTGGTCACGCAGGCCATATCGAAGTTGATGCCGGCCACGCGGTTCTGCACCAAGGCATGGCTGCTGACTTCCATCACGGCGTGCGTGCAGCGAGCCTCGGCAATGCGATCGAGCCAGCGAGCCAACACCGGCGCGGTGGGCGTGGTCAGCGAGGTGCCAAGCGGCATCGGCTCCATGCGGCGGCCATCGCTACAGCCCAGCGTGCCCATCACGCCGGTGGGCATGTCGCCGGCTCCCAGCACACCCGCGATCAGGTAGCTGGTGGTGGTCTTGCCGTTGGTGCCGGTAACGCCGATCACCTTGAGCCGCCGGCTGGGATGACCGGCCAAAGCCTGGCAGATACGGCCTAGTGCCTCGCGGCTGTCGCGAACGACGCACACCGGCACAGCCACGCCGGGCACTGGCCGTTCGACAATCAGGGCCGAAGCCCCGCGGGCCAAAGCATCGGCAATGTAGTCGTGGCCGTCGCGGTTCTCGCCGTTGACGGCAACAAACAGATCGCCCGGCTGACAACTGCGGCTGTCCGACGAGCAGGAAACCACCTGCACGTCGTCGGCATTGATGAAATTGGCGTCGGGAAGCAGATCGCGGAGACGGATGCCGGGCCGGACTTCGTGTGGATTGGTCATAAGCGCGAGGGCCTCCTTGCCGTTCGCGAACAACGGACTGCGGATGATGTTTGCGGGAGTACTCGCCCGCAGTCAGTACGAGTGGGCGGGATCGTTGTTGCCTGTAGCCCCCGAGCCTGAATCGCATCATGCGCAAGCGCGGGGAGGCAAGGCGACGGATTCTGACGAAATCTGCCAGACAGTCAAGTGGGTTTGCAAATGCAATCGCTACCTTGCGATAGCAGCGGCCTGCTGGCTGCTAGGGCTTGTGCTAGCTGCCCTGACCGGCTCAGTGCTAGCGACACGCGTAAATGGCTCCCGGCACTGCTACCGCTGGACTGGTTCAGCCGGCCTGAAACCGCCGCTGGCAAAAACCGGTCTTTGCACTGCCAGCCTCTGGGTCCACAATGCGTCCCCTCGCGTAGCGCCGGCCCATGCCGGCCTGGCCGCATCACCCCCTAGCTTGAGCCAGCTATCGTGCAACGCTTCGCGCAGTACCTGGGCTATCTCGTGGTTCGCAGCTTCTTCTGCCTGGCGCAGGCGCTCCCGCTATCGGCGTGTCAGTCGGTGGCGTCGGTGCTGGGCTGGCTGTGCAACGACGTGCTCCGCGTCCGCGGCAAGGTGGTCGACGAGAACCTCTGCCATGCCTTCCCCCACCTCGATAAAGCGCAGCGGCGGAAGCTGGGCCGGGCGATGTGGTCGCATCTGTTCTTGTTTGGGGCCGAAATGGCCCACGCCCGGTGCAAGATCCACGCCACCAACTGGCGCGACTACGTGGAGGTGGAAGGTCAGGAGGCGATGATCGAGTTATTCCTCCAGGACCGGCCGCTGCTATTGGTCACGGCCCACTTCGGCAACTTTGAACTGGCCGGCTACGTGCTGGGGCTGTTCGGCTACCCGGTGCATGCCATCGCCCGCACGCTAGATAACCCCTACCTCGATCGCTTCATGCTCAAGCTGCGCAGCAGCACCGGGCAAGGCATCCTGGCCAAGCAGGGCGATTACGAAAAGATCCTGGAAATCCTGGGCAGCGGCGGCACGGTCAGCTTTCTGGCCGATCAGTATGCCGGGCAAAAGGGTTGCTGGGTGGAGTTCTTCAACCGCCCGGCTTCCGCCCACAAGGCAATTGCCCTGTTTGCCCTCGATTACAACGCGCCGCTGGCCGTGGGCTTTTGCCGCCGAGCCGAGCGGCCGCTGCACTTTGTCTTTCACCTGCAAGGTGTGGCCGACCCGCAAACGATGGGTGACGAAATCGGCACGATCCGCCAGCTCACGCAGTGGTACAACCAGCGGTTTGAAGAGGGCATCCTCAAAGCGCCCGAACAATACTGGTGGCTGCACCGCCGGTGGAAAGACCGCCGCCAAAAGCGCAAGAACAAGCCGGCGGCAGCCGACAGCAGCTCGGGCAAAGCCGCCTAAGTTAGCAGGTATCTAAGCTGTGGCCGCGTTCGTCGCACCGGCCGCGCGGTTGTCGCTTACAGGTCTTTGATCGCGGCCACCAGGTCCAGCACCGCTTGTTTGCCGTCGGCAAAGTACATCAGGCAGTTGTCGGCCGCGAACAGCGGGTTGGGAATGCCGGCAAAGCCAGGGCTTAAGCTGCGCTTGACCACGACCACGGTCCGGGCTTCGTCCACGTTGAGGATCGGCATCCCGTAGATGGGGCTGGAAGGATCGGTCCGGGCCGACGGATTCACCACGTCGTTGGCACCAATGATCAGCACCACGTCGGTCTGGCTGAACGTGGGGTTGATCTCGTCCATTTCCTTCAACTGGTCGTAGGGGATGTTCGCCTCGGCCAGCAGCACGTTCATGTGGCCCGGCATGCGGCCCGCGACCGGATGAATGGCAAACTCGACTTCGATCCCGCGGCTTTGCAGCAGGTTGGCGAGGTCGCGCACGGCGTGCTGCGCCTGGGCCACGGCCAGGCCGTAACCGGGCACGATCACGGCGCGGCGGGCCGAGTCGTAGAGCATGGCGATTTCTTCGGCGGTGGTCGACTTGATCCGCCCGGCGTACACGTCGTCGGCCGAGGGGGCGCCGGCTTCGGGCCCCAGCACGCCGAACAGCACGTTGAACAGCGAGCGGTTCATCGCCTTGCACATGATTTGGGTGAGGATCAGCCCCGAGGCTCCCACCAGCGAACCGGAAATGATCAGCACGCTGTTGTTGAGCACAAATCCGGCGGCAGCCGCGGCCAGGCCCGAATACGAGTTGAGCAGGGCGATCACCACCGGCATATCGGCCCCGCCGATCGGCAGCACCAGCAGCGCGCCCAAGGCCGAAGCCACGATCACCAGCATCCAATACGCGGCCGGGTTTGCGTCGTCGGCTACCAGCCAAATTGCCAGGGCAATGGTGAGCACCAGCAGCACGGCGTTGATCGCCTGGTGGCCGGTAAACGTGACCGGCTTCTGGAACCACAGTTCTTGCAGTTTGCTGAATGCCACCAGGCTGCCCAAGAACGTCACGGCCCCGATCAGGCCCGTGGCTGCCGCGGCGATCAGCACGCTGCTACTCAAATCGGCGTTCTGAGCAAGGTGGAGCTTGATGACCTCGGCACCGGCCACAAAGACCGACGCCGCACCGCCAAAGCCGTTGAGCAGCGCCACCAGTTGCGGCATGGCGGTCATAGGAATCTTGACCGCAAGCGCGGCACCGATGCCGGCCCCGATGATCAGGCCGATCATCAGCCACACGTACGAAATAATCGCGTTGTCCAGCAGCGTGGCCACCACGGCCACGAGCATGCCTAACGACCCCAGCAGGTTACCCCGTACGGCGGTGCGGGGGTGCGTCAGCCCCTTGAGGGCCAGAATGAACAGCACGCCAGCCGCCAGGTACATCAGTTCGATCACGTCTGCTTTAGACACCGGGTTGTTTCCTGCAAGTCGGGCGGGGAGAGGTTGGCTGCCAGGGAGAAAGACACACGTACGAACGAGCGATCCGCGCGGTGGCGAGCAGGTTGGCTTAGTCCCGCCGCTTGAACATGCCCAGCATGCGGTGCGTGACCAGGAAGCCGCCCACCACGTTGATCGTGGCCAGGATCACGGCCAGAAAGCCCAGGAAAGTAGCAAACGCGCTGTACTGGGCTCCGGCGGCGAGCAACGCACCGACCAGCGTGATGCCCGAGATGGCGTTGGAACCCGACATCAACGGCGTGTGCAGCGTCGGCGGAATCTTGGTGATGATTTCGAAGCCGACAAACAACGCCAACACAAAGATCGTGAGGCCGAGCGTCATAGGTCTGTCCGGGTAAGTCCAGCAGGAAAGTTGGTTAGATCAGGAAGGTGCTGCAGCGACGTTGGCCGTTTGCGTGGTTCACGTGGTTTGCCGCAGCCGGCCGCATGCCGTTACTGATTGCCCGCGGGCGGTTCATCCGCAGGCGGTTGCGAGGTTTCGGCCGGCGGGGCAGGGGTGGTAGCGGGCGTAGGCACCGCCGGCGGCGTTGCCGCGGGCCCTTCGGCCAACGGGATCGGGCGATCCTGGCTGCCTTGCGGCCCGGTCTTGGGCAGCAGGGGCGGCAGGTTCAGCTTTTCGCGCATCATGGGGTTGCGGATTTCGCCCCCGTGCACCGCCAACGTGGCGTCGATCACGTCGTCTTTCGTATTCACCGACGGGAAGCCCTGCTTGAGCAGGTGCAACAGCAGCGTCGTAACGTTCTTGCCGTACAGTTGGCTGGCGTGGAACGGAATGGTCGCCGGCAGATTGATTGGGCCCAGGATCGTTACGCCATTGTGAACGACGGTTTCGCCGGGCTTGGTCAGCTCGCAGTTGCCACCACGCTCAGCAGCCAAGTCGACCAGCACCGAGCCGGGCGGCATGACTTCGAGCATTTCGCGCGTGATCAGGATGGGCGCCTTGCGTCCCGGCACGGCCGCCGTGGTAACCACCATGTCCTGGTCGGCCAAAGCCTGCATGGTCAGTTGCCGCTGCCGCTTCAGGAACTCTTCATCTTGGGCCCGGGCGTAACCGCCTGCCGTCTGTGCGTCTTTCGTTTCCAGCGGCAGTTCCAAGAAGCGGGCCCCCAGGCTTTCCACCTCTTGCTTGGCGACGGGCCGCACGTCGTAGGCCACCACCACGGCGCCGAGTCGCCGAGCCGTAGCAATGGCTTGCAGACCGGCCACGCCCGCCCCCATCACGAATACCTTGGCCGGCGTGACGGTGCCGGCGGCGGTCATCATCATGGGGAACATCTTGGGCAACTGGGCCGCCCCCAGCAGTACGGCTTTATAGCCGGCCACCATCGCCATGGAGCTCAGGGCGTCCATACTTTGGGCCCGGGTGGTGCGGGGGATCAGCTCCATGGCATAAACCGAAAGTCCAGCCTCCGCAGCACCTTGCAGCGCGGCCGGCTCGCCCAGCGGGTCGCAGAAGCCGATCCAGGTTTGCCCGGCACGGAGCGTGTCGTTGGTGGTACCGCCGCCCGCGGCCGAACCGATTCCCAGGTTGCCGCCGAACGCCCGCACCGCAGCCACGATATCGGCCTGGGCCAGGGCGTCGGCCCGGCTGGCCACCAGGGTGGCACCGGCCTGCTGGTACTGTTCGTCGGGGAAGCCCGCGGCCACGCCGGCCCCGCGCTCCACGATCACTTCCAGGTTGGCTTTTTTGAGCGGGGCAATATGAGCGGGCACCAGGGCCACGCGATTTTCGCCAGGGAAGGTTTCCTTAAGGACTGCCACCTTCATCGCGGTTGGGTGCCTTGCTGCTGAGGGTTGCGTGGCCCGGCAGATCAGACGGTTGCCGGGAAGAATGCCTGGCCGCCTCGGGCGGCGCGACAGCTTTGTATAGCACGCTGGACGCCGGCGATGCAAAAATGGCCGGCTCAGCCGACGTTTTCCACCGGGGGTGGGGGGAACCTGAAGCGGCTCGCCCCCCCGCGCGGCGCAAACGCCGGCGGGACTGCTACTTTGGGGTGGAGAAACGGCCCTGCCTCCAGTTTCGCCCACTTTAAAGGTCGCATCTTGAAGGGACAAGGGGAAACGGCTACAGTACCAGTTTCCCCGAGCTTCCAGAGGGAGCGGGGAAGGTATCGCTTGAGGGCGCCGCCAGCGGCCGCCTGGGCGACGGCAGGCTCGTAAGGCACCGTACTTTCAAGAGCTACGGCGCGCCGGCACGGCCCTGATCGGCCCGGCAAAATACCCCAGCCGCGTGAGCCACCTTGCCCCGAGCGGTCCTGCACTTCAAGGATCATCCTTGAGTGGTCCCCCGCGAAAATTCGATAAACGATATTCGTAACAACACAACCGCATCCAGCATTCACGGCACCGGGTATAGCACGATGAAAACGTTCATGGCCAAGCCGGGCGAGGTCGCCCAAAACTGGTGGGTGGTCGACGCGACAGACAAGGTCGTCGGCCGGCTGGCGGCCGATATCGCCATGGTCTTGATGGGCAAGCACCGCCCCACGTATACGCCGCACGTGGACACCGGCGATTTCGTGATCGTCGTCAACGCCGAGAAGGTCAAGTTCACCGGCAAGAAGTGGGAGCAGAAGACCTACACCTGGTACACCGGCTACCCGGGCCTGCGGTCCGAGAACGCCGCCACCCGACTGGCCAAGTCGCCGGAGTTGATCCTCCGCGAAGCCGTGCGGCGCATGCTGCCCAAAAACCGGCTGGCCGTCAAAATGCTCAACAAGCTCAAGATCTACACCGGCCCGGACCACCCCCACCAGGCCCAGCAGCCGCAAGTGAAGGAACTGGGCGCCAAGTAGGCCCCTGATTCTGGTGGGTTGCGGCGGACCGGCCCCGCGTTGGGCCGGCTGCTCGTGCGGATCGGCAACGTCCAACAGATTCCGTTCTCAGGAACATTCCATCGATGAGTAAAGCGAACGATGCATTGGGCACCGGACGCCGTAAGACGGCGGTGGCGCGGGTGCGGATTCGGCAAGGCGAAGGCGTGATCGTGGTCAACGATCGCCCGTTCGAACAGTACTTCGTCAACGAGCGTGACCGCAACTCGGTCAACGCGCCGATCAAGGCCACCGAGCAGGAAGGAAAGGTCGACGTCACCATCACGGTGCGCGGCGGCGGCCCCACCGGCCAGGCAGAAGCGGCCATGCTCGGCGTCGCTCGGGCGCTCAAAGAGTTCAACAGCGAACTGGAACCGATTCTCCGCGAACGGCACCTGCTGACCCGCGATAGCCGCAAGAAAGAGCGCAAGAAGTACGGTCTGCACGGCGCCCGCCGCGGCACCCAGTTCTCCAAGCGCTAAGCCAACGGGCGACGGCGGCAGTTCTCTCTCCCTGCCCGGGCAGATGGTCTGCTTCCCCGTCGGCTTGGCCCCATAGGGCCCTTAGCCCAAAAACTACTCGATCGACACTGCGCCGCCGCTCCCACGCTACAACGGGGGCGGCGGCGTTCTGCATTGAGAGCTGCCGCGATCGGGCAACCCACGCCCGCCTGCCAGTCTCTGGCTTTTGCCGTTTCTCTGCCCGCGCTGCAACCTGTGAGATTGCCGGCCATGGATCATCTCTCCCTCCTGTACCTGGGCTACATCGTGGGCGAGTGGGTCATCCGCCTGGGCATGCTGCCTGTGGTGGTCCGCGGCGGACGCCGCCCCGACTCGGCGATGGCCTGGCTGCTGGTGATCAACTTCCTGCCGTTCCTGGGGCTGCTGTTGTACGCCCTGCTGGGCAATTACCGCCTGCCCCAGCGCCGTGTGCGGCGGCATTCCGAGCTGCAAGAGCAGTTCAACGAAATCCGCCAGCGGCTCGAGTGCCATCCGCAGTGCCAAACCCCGGCGATGGCCAAGGAGTACGAACCGATCGTCCGCCTGGCCGAACGGCTGGGCTACTACCAGACGCTAGGGCACAACAAGATGGAGCTGATGATCGACACCAACGAGGTGATCGATGCCCTCATCAGCGAAATCGACCAGGCCAAGCATCACGTCCACCTGCTGTACTACATCTTCGCCAACGACCAGACCGGCCGACGTGTGGCCGACGCGTTGAGCCGGGCCGCCGCTCGCGGCGTGGAATGCCGGCTGCTGGCCGACGCCGTGGGTTCGCGCCCGTTCTTCAAGACGCTGGCTCCGGAACTGCGCAAAGCCGGGGTCGATGTCCGCGCCGCCCTGCCGGTAAATCCCTTCCGTCGCAAGGCAGCTCGAATCGACCTCCGCAACCACCGCAAGCTGGCAGTCATCGATGGCCAGGTGGCATTTGCGGGCTCGCAGAACATCGTCGACGCCAACTACGGCCACAAGGACCTGGCTTGGTGCGATATGTCGGCCCGACTGCACGGTCCCACCGTGTTGCAACTACAGTCGGTGTTTGTGATCGACTGGTATTTTGAAACCGACGTGATGCTCACCGAGCCCAAGTATTTCCCCGTGCCCGCAGAAGCCGGCGACGCGCTGATCCAGCTATTGCCTAGCGGGCCCTCTTATCCCACGGAAAATTATCAGCGGGCGGTCACCGCGGCGCTCTATGCGGCCAAACGGCAGGTCATCATCACCACGCCGTACTTCATTCCCGACGAGCCGCTGCTACAAGCCGTGCAGGTGGCGGCGTCGCGCGGCGTCGATGTCATCCTGATCGTGCCGAGTCGCAGCGATCAAAAGTTGGTAGGAGCGGCAGGGCGCGCCTATTACGAAGACATTTTGCGTGCCGGGGCGAGGCTCTATCTGTTTGAAGCCGGGCTGCTGCACGCCAAGACGGTGACGGTCGACGACAGCATCGCCGTGATCGGCAGCAGCAACTTCGATATTCGCTCGTTCATGCTCAACTTTGAGCTGAGCCTCCTGGTCTACGGCCCGGAGCCGACGCGCCAACTGCGCGAGAAGCAATTGAGCTATCTGAACGACGCTCGCGAACTGACCTGGCACGAGTGGCAACAGCGCCCCCGCATGGTGCGTCTGCTCCAAAACATCGCCCGGCTCTTCAGCCCGCTGCTGTAGAGGCCACAATAGCCGGTGCCATGCCAGCCGGCTGTGGTTAGTCGGCGACCGACTCTGACCGGCCGGCTTTGGTCGTTTGCTCATCTGCTTTCCGCAGAAAGTGCGGCTGGGGTACGCGCGGATCCACCGTGGCCGCGGGCTGGGCGAGTGGTTCCGCCGCCTGCGCCGCCGATTTGGCTTGCCGAGCTTTGTAGCGGGCCATGATCCAGTTGCGCGCCGGGCATTCGACATAACGCCACAATGCCAATGCTCCGACCATGGAAACGGTCACATAGAAGAGTAAGTACGCGCCGGCGCTCAACGCCTCTTGCATACCAACGACGTTCATCCAGCGGAGCACCACATGGTGGAACATGTACAACGCAAAGCTGGACTCACCCAGGACGACCAGCGGCCGCGTGGCGAACAACTGCGCAATCCATCCTCGCCCCAGTGCCATCACCAGCACCACACTGGCATACGCCAACGGCGCCCCCATGGCGGCGAAATGTCCGCTGAACAATGAATGGCGGTAAAAGAGCAGTACCCCCGCGCCTAACTCCAGCATGGTCCCCACCAGTCGCCCATAGTGTACGCGAGGCTGCAGCCATCGATATACGGACGCGGCGGCCATGCCGACCGTAAACAGGAAGATATAGCGCAGCGGCAGCGTTCCCGAAGTGGCGGCTCGCGGCATCAGGTGATGGACATTCATCACGACCAAATAGGTCGCGGGCAGCCAGAGCCACCAAACGCGCCGCCACTTGTAGATCAGCAGCGGAAAGCAAGCATACAAGAAGAACTCAACCGAGAGGCTCCAAGCCGGCGGATTGAATGAAAAGAAGACGTCGGCTTTGCTCGACCAGCTTTGCGTCAGGGTCAGGTTCTTTAGCACCCTAATGGGCTTCTCCAGCGACGTGCGGACGTCTGGCGGCAGAAGCAGCACGACGAGCAGGAACGTCGCCAGGTGCAACGGATAGATGCGCGCAATACGCGCAACCAAGAACTGCTTGCGCGCTGCCCAGTTATCGAGCGAGGGGTAGACGTGCGCCAGGATGAAGCCCGACAGCAAAAAGAAAAAGGGGACGGCGTCCGCCCAAAAGTAGTCATTCAGAGGCGCCACCCAAGCGTTGAACATCGCGGCATGGCCGATTAACACCAGCGCGGCTGCCGGGAAGCGGATGCCTGTTACTGCCGGGAGTACGACACCTCTGGGGATACTCATGGAACTGCCCTCCAAAGTAGTACGCCGCGTATCGCGGACATGGCATCGTCAATGGCCGTGATCTAGGTCACATCGATCTATGATGGCTTGCGATACGATCGCGCGGAGATCGGCCCAGCGGAGACAGGTAGTTATTTACGGTTGCCCAGTGAGGCCGGGCAGATTCGCAGTTGGATGCTGTGGGATGCCAGGCGAAGTGAAAGGATGCGGCAGGTCAGTTGCGTCGTGTGGCTTCCGCTTGCACCATTCTGCTGCGGTCTTGCGCCAGCACGATCAGTTTGCCGCGGCAGATCTTGGGAATCTCGCTGGCAGGTACCACGCGATAACCATGGTTCAACGCGTGCTCGATGAACTCGCGGCGGGCGGGCCACTTGGGCGATACCATCACCACCTTGGCACGCATCGATTGGACCAGCTCAACCAGATTGGTATCGCTGGGCATAAAGGGGCAGTCCGGCAACGTCTGATATTGAGCATCGGCATAATAGGCCGAGAGGGTCCAGTTCCAACTTCCTGCAACCTGAGCGCCCGAGCCAAACTCGCGGCGGATCCAGTTGCCCATGATCGCCTTGGCTTCGCGGCCCTGGTCCGAACTGCTCACCGCATCGATCACGCCGACCAAGGCAAAGATGGCCAGACCAAAACGCAAGGTGCGGCGCGACATCTGGCGAGCAATCTTGGCCTGCACCACCCCGTCGGCCCGGCGCACGCCTTCGGCCAACCACGTGCAAATGGCGAGCAGGCCGGTCGCGGCGATCGGCGTGGTGAGGATGACCAGCGACAGCACATAGCGGCTGCTGGCCAGGTACGCGCCCCACACGTGAATCGCAATCGCGCCGACAGTCACCGCCGCGACCAGCAGCAGCGGCAGATAATCGCTGCGGAACCAGCGGCGAAATCCCGCCACGGCCCCAGCAAGCATCAAGGCCATGTACACATAGCCAAAACCGCGAACCGCCACCTTCAACACCGTGCCAGCGGCGTTGGCCACCGTCATCGGCGAAGTTTCGGCAGGCTGCGAATCCGAAGGCATCGCCACGGGCGAGTCAACCGTATAGTCTTGTGCCGCGGCCCGCTCAGCGTCGTCGCCAGACGGATCATCCATCACGGCCAGCGACTCGGCGGTGGCTTGGTCGGCCGTCGCAGCGGGCACCGCAGGTTCGGCAGCTCGGGCAGTGGCCTGTTGCTGGCTGGTAGCCGGCGCAACGTCGGGCTCTTCGTCCTCGGCATCGGGAAACAGCCAGCGCACGGCCATTTCCACCCGATGGAACGCGCCCCACTCCCATTGCGAATAGCCGAAGGCGAGCGTCAGCCCCATCATCGTCAGCGGATAGCCGGCGGCAATCAGGCAGGTTCCGCCAGCCAGTTTCCACCGCGGCACGTCGGCGGCCAGCCAGCGGCTCAAACACCACCAGGCGGCCGGAATGAGCAGGAACCAGCCCTCAAACCGCGTATGGATCGCCAGCGTGGTCGTGATGCCGGCCAGCAGGAACCAGGGGAGACCGCCTTTGTGGGCAGCCCTCCAGTACAGATAGAGCGACGTGGTGAACAGCAGCCAGAAGGTGCTTTCGCGCAGCACTTCCGGCGTCCACTCAATCAGCTTGGGATGGAACGCATAGAGCAGGCAGCTAAGTAGCGCCAGGCGATGGTTGAACTGCCGGCGCAGCCAGCCATATAGCGGCAATACCGTGAGCGAGGCGCACAGCACGCCCCAGGTTTCGGCCGCGGTTTCCCAGTTCCAGCCGGCACGGTGGAACCACGCCAGCACCAGGGGATAGATGTTGAGATCGTACTTGTCGACCGCTTCAGTGCGCGTGCCCAATTCGATCTCGCGGGCTTTCTGAATGTAGAACGCCCCGTCGCTGCTGATGGTATCCAACCGGATGGCCATCGCAATGCGCGGCACCGCGCAGGCGACAAACAACAACAGCAGCACGATGGCGCGTCGCCGGGGCGAATGCATACGCCGATCGTCGTTGTGGGTCGGCCCGGCAGACATGCGTCCTTGCTACTCCTCGATAGACCAGGCAACTTCGGCGGCGATCCAGCGGTACTACAGCGTGTTGGCTGCAATCCTTCTAGCCGCAATGACTTGCGGCATGGGGACGGCTACCGCGTGTCGCCCGCTAAACCGGTGGATGTGAGGTGCCTGGCGAAATGTTCTGTGCGATTACCGGCGTCTGCTGGGCGCAGCATCCCTTGGTCGGAGTTATCGGTTTAATCGCTAAGTTCGCTTGAATCGTACTGGCCAAACTTGGCCGCCATTGGTTTCGCTGGGCCGTTTCTTGCCCCGGTTCCAGCGTCGCTGGCTGCGAAGTTTGCGGTGGAAACAGCGGCCACGCTACAATGTTTCCTTGCTGCGGCGGCTGCTCGCCCTACCGTTGGCGGGGATTGCAGGCGACGGCCGCCCCCGCCATCCAGGTGGAAACGGTGGCTGCTGCGTCTGCCAGACGGCTGCTTTCCCCCTCGCTTGGCGGAATAGCAGCCCGGGTGGCAAACGCAGCAATAGTTAGCGGCACACGGTCACGGCATCAACGGCAATCCGGCGGAAACCGCCGCTTGCCGCGCCCCGCTAGCACTCTTGGCAACCGCATGCCGCTGGCATTGCCTGCGGTGCTGCTGGCGGCCAGCGATGCGAACGGCGGCTCCCTTCTCACGGTGCGTTTTGCTGGCAGGAGAATGCTCGATGTTGAAGCTCACGGGCAACGGCACCGCTCAGACGTGCGACGGGATCACGCGGCGCGACTTTCTCCAAGTGGGAGCGCTGGGAGCGGTAGGTCTGTCGTTGCCGCAATACCTGGCCGCTAAGGAGGCCGGGGCCGTCAACGACGACAGCGACCGCGCCTGCATCATGATCTTTAACCTGGGCGCGCCCAGCCAACTCGACACGTTCGACATGAAGCCGGAAGCCCCGGCGGAGATCCGAGGCCCGTTCAAGCCGATCAGCACCGCCAGCGGCGAGTTTCATGTCTCGGAGATCCTGCCGCGGCACGCGCAGGTGGCCGATAAGTTCTCGCTCGTCCGCTCGTGCTATCACACCGGGGCCGCCGTGCACGATGCCGGCTGGCAGATGATGCAGACCGGGCGTCTGTTCAGCGGCGGCGTGAACACGCCGCATGCCGGCGCCGTGGTCAGTTACTTGCGCGGCCGTAAGACGGACCTGCCGCCGTTTGTCGTGCTGCCCGAGACGATGGGCCGCGGCGGTGGCAACCTACCCAACGGTCAGGCGGGCGGATTCCTCGGCAAGGCGCACGACCCGTTTGCGCTAATGGCCGATCCGTCGCAGCCCGACTTCAAGGTGCCCGACCTGCTGCCGCCGGCCCAGATTGGCGAGGCTCGGCTGGATCGCCGCCGCCGGATGCGCGAGGTGGTCGACGAAACCCTGAACCATTTTGAGGCCAGCGAGAACGCGGCTCTGCTCGACAGCAACTTTGCGGCGGCGTTCCGCTTGATGACCAGCCCTCAAGCTAAGGCGGCCTTTGACCTGTCGCAGGAGCCGACCAAGGTTCGCGAACGGTACGGCATGAACCGCTTTGGCCAGTGCTGCCTGTTGGCCCGGCGGCTGATCGAAGCCGGCGTGCGATTCGTCACCATCAACACCTTCCTGACGGTGTTCGACGAAGTTACCTGGGACATTCACGGGTCCAAGCCGTTTACCAGCATCGAGGGCATGAAGAACGTGGTGGCCCCGATGTACGACCAGGCGTACAGCGCCCTGATTGAAGATCTTTCGCAGCGAGGCCTGCTTGAGCGCACGCTGGTCTGCAACCTGGCCGAGTTTGGACGCACGCCACGCGTGAACCCGGCCGGCGGCCGCGACCACTGGCCGCAATGCTTCACCGTGTACTTTGCCGGGGGCGGCGTGCAGGGCGGCCGTGTTGTGGGCGCGAGCGACCCCATCGGCGGCGTGCCGGCCGAACGACCGGTCGACCCGGGCGACGTGGTGGCCACC
>Ga0180216_1002339_pt1 | contig 15920 bp, 9 predicted proteins | sample eDN3rd37CBELigMG_FD_128879 | JGI IMG/M metagenome (GOLD analysis project Ga0180216, IMG submission 128879) | Enriched Miracle-Growth compost microbial communities from Emeryville, California, USA - eDNA 3rd pass 37_C BE-Lig MG (version 2)... ... | reverse complement strand
CTTCATAAAAAGGGAAGGGCTGCTGGGTAAGCTCTTGATTATTGTGAGAAACAACGATCCCATTGGCATCAACCAGCATTATCTCTTGCTGAGTATTAAAGATCCTTTCATTCATTAACGAACGCAGCTCTTCTTCGCGGACGCTAAGCAGCAGAAAGGCTTTATGATTTTTTGTTAGTTCTAATGCTCCTGCAATAGAGACGACATAAGGTGCTTCTCTGTTCTCTGCTTCGATATAGTTCGGATGAACGCCAATCCAGTGAATGCCATAACTAGGCTTGTCTATAATCTCCGCATATTGTTCTGTCCAAGACTGAGTATTCCACTTTACATTTGGATAATTCGTATACGCGTAGCCGTTATCGATTACGATGGACAAGTATGAGGGAACTAATAAGTTTGTCACTGCTTCTAAATTTCTCGATATTTCAATATCACTAAGCGCTTGCAGATCGACATTCGTTGGATCTTGCTTCGTTCTTTCGATCGTGTGAAGTAATATTGCTTGCAAGCTGTCATTGAACTGAATGTAGTTGGATAAATACAGAAGATTATCAAAATAGTCGGTCATTTGGATATCTAACACTTCTAACGTTTCGTTGGATTGTACAACGGAATTATGCACCAGCTCTTCTTGAACGAGACGATTCATCATGATAAAAGAGAAGATCAAAGGTAAAAGGACACAAAAAACTGAAGAAATGATCAGCTTTCCCCTCAATGATTGATTTCTCCATGCTTGCTTCAAACTTCTCATGACTTCACCTCGTCGACTTCTCAATCTCCAACTAAACGTATAGAGAGAGAGATTTCTCTCTCTCCCTCTTCAACTTCAAGCTTTATCCATTATTGATTACGATCAATAACCTTCTGAACTTCTTCAGTAGCGCCTTTTAATGTTGTATCCAAATCCTGTTCACCTAGCATGTACTTGTCGACCTCGGCTTTGAAAGCATTATATACTTCAGTCATATAACCTGCAGGAAGGAACTGTTGTGCTTCCTCGCCATGCTTAAGGACATATGCCAGAGATTCTACATCAACAGCTTCCGGTTTAGCTGTTGTCGATACAAGATTATTCAACACTTCATTGATATCTGTTTCTTTCCAAGATGGGATCGCCTTGTTCTGAACAAGCATGCCCTCCGTGGACATCCATCTCATAAATTTGTATGCTTCTTCTTTATTGGCTGAATTTTTTCCAAGTGCAATCATGTCTGCAGATGTATAGCGGTATTGTGCATCATCTGCTTGATCCTTAGGCCATGGTGCCCAAGCAATCGTAAATTCTGGTGTAAAACCGCCCCATTCTGTCACCATATAACTTGGAATCGGAACCATACTTGCTTTCTCTGTAAAGAATTGCTGACGGTAATTTAGCTTCTGGGAAATGATGTTTGCATACGGCTCAGAAGACTGATCGATTCGCTCTAATTCATTACGTAATTGTAAGGAAGCTCTAACTGCAGGGTCATCCATATTTGATGAACCATCCGCCTTGATCAGAAGATTCTCTTCCCCTTTGCTAAATAGCTTTAACGTATCAAAGATTGTAGCCCAAGTATGAAGATAAGAACCATAATGCTCATCAGTCGTTAATTGCTTAGCATACTCTTTATAATCATCCCAAGTCCAATCTGTTGGTACAGGCAATCCCGCTGCATCCAAGTGATCCTTATTCATCATAATCAAATACGTATTGTGTTTTGTAGGAAGTGCGTAGTAAGAGCCATCCTCACCTGCTGGTGAAGGTCCCATATTATACAATTCCTCAACGTCTATTCCTTCATTCTCAATGTAGGTATTAATTGGCTCGACCATACCTGCAGAGATTCTCTTCGCTAGATCCTCCGAGTTGGAGAACATTAATAGATCTAATTTGTCACCAGCTGCTGCTAGTAAATCAAGCTTTTTCAAATAATCATCGGCATTCATATTTTCAACAAGTGCATTAACGTTTACCTTAACGCCTGGATTAGCTTCCTCATAGGCAGCAATCGTTTTTTCCCAGTTTCCATTCTCCTCGTTGATCCAAGTGTAAAGATTAAGCGTTACTTGTCCATCATCAGCTTGATTTTGTTTTCCTCCTGCTGCACTATTGCCACTGTTACCACAACCAGCCAGCACTAGGCTAATAATCATAATAACAGATAGCAATGTAACAATTGATCTTTTTCTCATACGAATCCCCTTTTTCTTTAGTTTTTTTGTGTTTTCCTTATCCTTTTACGCCTCCAAGCGCAATTCCTTCAATGACTTGCTTTTGACCAATAATGAATACAACAAGCAATGGAACAATGGCTGAAACAGCTGCTGCCATCATCAAAGAATATATGGATCCGTGAGCATCGGCAAACTGCTTAATGCCAATTTGGATCGTATATTGCGTCTCAGAGCGCAAAAAGATAAGCGGATTTTGATAATCATTCCAGGTCCAGATGAATCGAAGGATCGCATAAGTTGCAAGCGCTGGCTTCACTAGTGGAAGCGCCATACTAAAGAAAGTACGGAAATGTCCTGCGCCGTCCATTCTTGCCGATTCAATGATTTCATCATTCACAGAAATAAAAAATTGTCTAAGCATAAAGGTACCGAAGGCACTGAAACAGTTCAATAGTATTAATCCAAGATGCGTATCTATCAATCCGCTCGAAGAATAAATGAGATACTGCGGAATAATAATCGCTTGTGGTGGAATCATATAGGTCGCCAGTACGACCAAGAAAAGCATGTCTCTACCCTTAAACTGAATTTTAGCAAAAGCATAAGCAGCAAGACAGGAAAAGCCTGCTGAGCCAATGGTCGTTAATACTGCAATTTTGATTGAATTCCAATAGTACAAACCAAAGGATTTTGTTCCAGCCCAGACCTCTGAATAGTTTTCTACAGCGTTCCAAGTCGAAGGAAACCATTCGATAGGAAATTTAAGTACATCTGCTTCTGTCTTAAAAGATGATGATATCATCCAAAGAAATGGCGTGATAAAAAGTAATCCAATTATGGCAAACAAGAGGGTTGCGAACACTTTAGGCCATTTGATAGTCTTTAAACCCGTCTCCATCCTTCGCCCTCCTTTCTAGTAGTTTACCCACTTCTTCTGTCCAATCCATTGTAAGAAGGTAATCGCGATTAAGATAAGGAACAAGATAACAGAAATTGCCGAAGCATAGCCCGTTTTCAATTCCTCAAAAGCTTGCTGGTACAAATACAGCACCGGTATGGTGGATGAATTTGCTGGTCCGCCTTCTGTTAGAACGATGATGAGGTCGAATACTTTGAATGTATGGACGACACCCTGGATGAGCAACAGAAAGGTGGTTGGTGTTACAAGTGGCACCGTAATTTTGAAAAATTGATACCACTTCGACGCTCCGTCAACATTCGCTGCTTCATACAATTGCGCAGAAATATTCTGTAGTGCAGCGATATACATAATGATTTGAAAACCGATCTGGGTCCAGACGATAATAATCATGACCGAGATGAGTGACCAGTCTGAGCTTGCAATCCAGCCTGGTACGTTTTCTATTCCAAGTGCCATAAGGATCTGATTAATAGGCCCTGCAGTTGGATGAAATAGTACTTGGAACACTAAGGCAATCGCTACCGTACTAGAAATATACGGCATGAAATAAATTACCTTAAAGGTGTCCTTGAAATATACCCCTTTGTTTATGACTACTGCTAGAATAAGCGAGATCGCTAATCCAAACGGTACAACCAATAACAAAATAAAGTTATTGGTAAGCCCTTTCAAGAAGATTGAATCTTGAAATAGAGCAGAAAAGTTATCTAACCCTACGAAGCTTGCTCCTCCTAATCCGGTGACGAAATTCCAATCGGTAAAGCTTAGGAAGAACGAAGCAATGATAGGGAAGAGAATTAAAACAGCACTTCCTATTAACATAGGTGCAATAAATAGATAGCCTGCTACATTATTTCTCAAATCATTTTTGCTAATTTTTCTACTTTTAGTAGCAGGCTTTTTTATCGCTGTATCAGTGGCTATTTGTTTCATTGGAACCTCACCTCCTCGATATGAACTTATTATAGATTTCTGAAAAACCATCAACAATGCAATATCATTACTGTTTCGGTAAAATCTTTACCACTTACAAATTGCTTGTTTGTTTTTCATGGCTTGTCGTGAATCTGTAGGAATAACCTCTATTCAGAATGGTTACGTTAACAAGGTACTAATGCATGAAAGGAGGTTTATACTGTGACAAAGCCAAAGCCGGATAACCGTGAGGATAATAAAATTCATCTGCAGCAGCACATTGAAAATACAAAAGCTAATATGCAAGAGGCTGAAGAGTATTTATATGAGTTGGCTGATGAATTAACTGCTTCTGAAAAGCATGAGATTAAGGAAAAAAATGAGCGTAGAAAACAGAGTATTGAAGGTTTTAAAGAAGAATTAATGGAAGAGCAATAGAAGAGCTTTAAAAAATGGCAGCTCCGCTCCTAATCATTCTAGGAACCGAGCTGCCATCTTGTCGTTCTTGTACGGAGAGCTTCTATTATACTTATGCTTAAGCAGCTTCACTTAGCTGCTTAGATGCTTTTGCTTTTCTAAACGAAACGAATGTATAGATAATTAATGCAAACCAAATAAATGTAAAACTAACGAGCTGTGCCTCTGTGAATTCCTCACCAAATACGAAGATAGCGAGCAGCAGGCTAGTTGTAGGCGCAATATATTGGATAAAGCCTACCATGGAAAGTGGCAGCCTCTCAGCTGCTTTAGCAAACCAAAATAAGGGAAGTGCGGTGAATGCACCAGACAACAGCAAGAGCACCATAGATCCACCAGATAAAGTATGAACAGTTGCACTGCCATCAACTTGAATGAAAGTCAGATAAATCATTGCAATCGGAACGACGATCATCGTTTCCCAAGTAAGACCCAATAGGACATCTAATTGAGCAACCTTTTTAGCTAATCCATACAGTGCGAATGATACCGCGAGCACAATAGCGATCCAAGGCACATGACCATATTGAACAGCCATTAACAAGACTCCAATCCCAGCAATAATAATCGCTGCCCATTGACCTGCGCGAAGCTTTTCCTTCAGGAACAACACTGCAAATACTACACTAATTAATGGATTCATATAATAGCCTAGGCTTGTCTCAATGACATTGCCACTATTAACGGCCCAAATAAATAATAACCAATTACAGCTTATAAAAATCGAGCAGAGCACAACAGCCCATCTGCTTTTACGGTCTTTAACAACACTTTTAAGCTGCTTCCAGCGCTTAGCCACTGTCACAAGCACAGCAACGAATACGAAGGACCATAGGATGCGGTGAGCTAGTATTTCGCCTGCTGGCATCGAGTTAAACAATTTCCAGTATAAAGGAAGCAACCCCCACGTTAAGTAAGCTAATAAACCGTATATAATACCTTTCTTCATAAAGAAAACTCCTCTAGCTGTTTCATTTAAAGCCATCAGAAAAGTATATAACAATACACAGCGTATTGTAAATTACAAATAAAGGCAGATTGACCCACTTGATGTGGTCTAGCCTGCCTTCTGCGTTTTTTGGAGTATTCATTTATGCTAGCTTTGGTTGCGATTTACAAAAGGCACCGTGACTTCCTCCGGATGCTCGATTTGCGAATCGCCATAAAATTCACGATCCATGCGAATATTCGCTTGCTCTGTCTCAGTCTTGTCAGACAGGCGCTCCTCCTTGGGAGTATCTTGCTCACGCTCCATGGCTGTCCCCTCCTCTAAGGAGGTAGTATATCCATTTGAAGAAATACTATGTTCGCCAGCTTATCTTGCTGAGGGATAGAATCGAAATAAAGTTATAGATCCGCCTCCGCATCCTCATCCCTATTATTCCTCATAAACAGAAGAGGATATAATTTGCTGTCTATGGAATGAGCCTCCTCCACCCGGCGTATCTAAGTAACCCCTTACCCGTCCGAACATTTTTCCATTCATATTATTTTTTGATAGTTCTAGCTTAAAATTTTTGGAAATAACTATAGCATTTAAATTTACGATTGTGTTTTTATCTTGTTCGTAATATAAACTATTTCCTGAGAGCTTGTCTAACTTCCGATCGAACCCGTAAATATTAAAATGCATGTTGTTACCATAAGAGTTATTTTTTTTATGGATTAGCTTTGATTTTAATACAATAATATAATAGTCACTGTTTTCTTTTAGTTTTTCTACTTTATATTTTTTTTCTTCTTCTATAAAATATTCAAAATACAATTTATCTATCGGTGGCAGCAGCTTCCGATTGGGATCCTTCGGATCAGAAAGGTCAATCGCTACAAGCTCCTCGAGCTCTGCTTTGTAGTTGCCGTCTCTTGAAGTCAACGTTAGTCGTGATTCGTTCCAATAATTGATATCTTTAAAAGGTACAGCTGTCCCACCTTGATTGAACAATTCAGGCGCAACCGTGTAGATATTCGTTCGATGCCAATAAATTTCTGCTGCGGCAACCGCATATTTGTCTACAGGCAGCTGTTTCCCCTCATTCACCGATAACATTCGCTCGATCACCACGATTGCTTGCGCGCGCGTCGAGAAACCGTCAGCACTTATCTCTCCAGGAGAAGTGCCTCCAATCAATCCCTTGCTTGTAGCAAGATAGAGCCCTTGTTTCGGCTCGACGTCCTTTACGCCAGTCGCACGAACGACGACCGTAGCCATCTCTGCCCGTGTCAGCGACTTCTCGTACGCTTCATTCGCAAAGTCTCCTTTCTTATATATTCCTTCAGCAATTGCAGCGTCTACATACGGCTTGTACCACTTTCCACTGCCGCCTGTTTTCGTTTCTAGTCCAAGTGCTGCCACCAGCATCTTCATAAATTCTGCCCTAGTTAATGAGTTTTCCGGTCGAAAACTCCCGTCCGTGTAGCCATTCACATAACCTTGTGTAACGGCATGTTTAATACTAGATTCTGCCCAATGTCCTTGTATATCCGAGAACGAAATAGTCGCTGCATGCACTGGTGTTCGTCCTACTTGAATGGACAGTGACAGAAGTAATGCCACAGATAACACGATACTCAATACTTTTTTCAAATTTACTCCTCCTATTCGACAACTGAAAGATAGTTAAATAATCCTGTTTTTCTCATAGAGTTCAACAAAATTAGTTCTATTTTCATCTTTCAAATATTATTATATCAACATATTTATGATAAAGTTGTCGAATATTGGCAAATATTAAAGCGTACTAAGCCTTAGTTCATAAAAATATTGAACAATGGGATGCTTTGCCTTCACGCTCTCACGCATGTTTAGGATTCGTTTTTTCCCTACTCTACGGTCTACTAAAGCTAAAATATTCAATAAGATGTCGTCACTCTCGATGCTTTCCTCTATGGAAAGGGATAAAAATGTATTAGCTATTGTAACAAAGTTTGACTTACTTAATGATGCTTGTGCGGATAATAGCTGCTTGGCATGTGTTGATATTTTTCTCCCTCTTGCAATGACTGCTAGACGCTCCTCTGGAACGTTCCCATTGCTAGCTTTTCTTACCGCATCAATTTCTGCATCGCTAATAGGGACTTGAATATCAGGATCATTTTTAATTTCTAAGTCTGACTGGTACCACTTGATTGTCGTCGTTGCATCTCTCATATTGAATATGTTCTTTTTATCTACAGCTATATAACAAAGGCCTGCTTTATCAGGTGAATAACGATAGCCCGTTGGTCGATATTCAACCCTTCCAACTAATGCAGGAGAAAGAAAACTTTCTAGCTGCTGCTTCAATTTGCTCCAGGACATGTTTGCCTCCTATAAAGCCTGATTCCCGTATTTTTTCTATCAGACTATCTTTTTGAAAGTATACCCTGTTCAATGACTACATAGCAAATAGCAGCCTCCATGTTCCGATATAAGCCATTAACCATCTCAGGTATTGTAGTCATAAAAAAGACCTTCTAGCTATCCACCAGGACAGCTAGAAGGTCTTCTCAAGCATCAATTAGATTAGATCAAGCTCCTTCAGTAAATTGTAGATAACTGAAGCTGCTTCTCCTCTTAATGTCGGGCTTTGAGGAGCAAACTTGTTGCCATTTCTACCAATCATAAGCCCTAGCTTTCTTGCCGTATAGACATCCTCGAATGCCCATCCGCTTATTTTCTCTGTATCGGAGAACTGAGCAATCTGTTCTAGTTCTTCTGCAGTGATGTCGATATCCTTGTATTTCTTAAGTGTTCTAATAATAATTGCAGCCATTTCTTGTCTCGAGACGACACGCTCAGGCTCGAAGCTTGTCTCACTTACCCCTTTTACAATACCGAAGTTTTGTGCAGTTGTAATATAAGACTCGTACCATTTGTCCGATACATCAGCAAACTGGCTATTAGACTCATTCATTGGAAGATTAAGCATTCTTACAATTAATGTTGAGAATTCAGCTCTAGTAATACCAATGTTAGGATTGTAGTTTCCTTCATTATCGCCTGTAATAATTTGTCTAGCTGCTAGCAATTCAACAACATCTTTTGCCCAATGTCCATCAAGATCTTTAAAGACAACCTTATTTTCCATTAGCGCAATGGTTGCTGGAGAATCCAACATAATGGTAACTGTATTATTTTTAGCATCAATAATGCCACCAACGGCTACCCAACGTTTCTCAGCCTTGTTGTACGTATATACAGCTAGCTGATTCAGATTCGTAATGTCACTAGGATCATAGCTAAACTGTACTTGAATTGGACCAGTCGTATCTTTTGATACGGCTTCAACATTGTACACTTCGCCGACCAAACGCATTTTCGATTCTTTGTTTGATACAATTGCTTGATCTTTGTTCTCTTTAATAATGTAGCCACTATTTTTGCTATCTACAATAACAACTGGCAATTCTGGCTCCTCTTCAACTTCTTCTTCTGGAGTCACTACCACTACATCATCATAGCTAGCTTCTAGTACGACTACTTCTCTTGTAATTTCAGATTGATTTCCATTAGCATCGGTAATGATATAACGCAAGATATATGTGCCAAGCTTAGTTGAATCTACTGTACCAATCATAATGACTCGACCCGTAATATCACCATCTTGGTCATCTGTAGCCATTACACCTTGCTCTTGATACACATTACCCTTTTGCACGTAAACAACACTTGGACCAGTAAGCTTAATGACAGGTTTTTCTGTATCCGAGGTTACAGCCTCATACTTGTTATTCACGCTGGTCGTTACTTGCTCGCGCAGTGAAGGATATTGATAGCCACCTGCTGGCTTTTTAGTGATAATATCTTCCGCTACAGCATCCTTGTGCACATCAGTAAATTCAGCATACTTATCCATTGCATCTTGATCAAAGTCCATATCTGGATCTTCAAGAATGTTGCGAACTTCTTTAACTGTAATATTTTCTTTGTTCAAAATATTAGTAAGCTCTGCCTGTTTTTGTTCCTTAGTGGTCGCCATAACAGAGTAAATACTTAAATGATTCGTTAACAAACTCATGTTACCAGATTGTTCATCATAGCTGCTTCTAATGTACTCCCACTCTTCCGATGTCTCGTTAAAGTAGAACGTCATAAAGCGCTGCTGCTCGTTCATATTTGTTCCAATGAAAATATTCAATACGATATCTTCTGTCGTTTGGAAATTTTCAATGTCCTTTTCACTGATAACATTTCCTTCAGAATCTTCTTCAATCACTCTCATCTTGAAGTCGAAAATTTTGTTATCATAAATCGCAAGGTCAGCATTCATCTTATCAATAGCTGAAACGATGTTTTGGTTTTGTTCTTGCTCGACATCTACTTTCTCAATCACTAACTCTAATCTGGAATTTCCTTCTAGAGTAGTAAGATCAAGCTCACCAACTGGTACAATAATGGAAGCATTGCCCGATTGAAGCTCAATTTTAGTGTTTTGTTCATTAGCTGTTCTCAGCTGTTCTTTGCTGATGCTAACTTTAATAGGTGCACCATACTCTGCTACTTCCGTCGTTACAAGTATGATTTTACCAGTTTTACTCTTTTCAGCTTCAAGGAGTGCTTCTCTGATTTTTTGATCAGTAACACTTTTATCGCCATCTACTTGGACAACTGTGCTAGCCGGTGTTGATGGTTTAACTACAGTCACCGTACGTTCTACTTGAGCGATATTCCCAGCTAGATCTGAGACCGTATAGATCAGTGTGTATTTACCAATTTTTTTAGTATCAATAAAGCCACTCATTACAACTCGATCTGTAATATCTCCATCCATGTTATCAATTGCTTGAGCACCAAGCTCTACATAGATTTGACCTTGTTCTACAATTACATTACTGCTGCCAAGGAGTGCCACTACAGGCTTAATTGGGTCAGCGACAACAACTACTGTGAAGGTCTTTTCTAACGTGTAATCACCTTTAGTGATTGTTACCGTTAGCGTTACCTCTGTATCTACCGTAGGAGGTGTAACTTTACCTTCTGCGGATAGAATATCCTCATGACTGCTGCTCCATTTCACATCACTTCCGTAATATCCTAAGTCAGTTAGTGAAATATCTTTAGATACCCAATCAGGTCGATCTCCTGGAGCGAACTCAATTCGCAAGGCTTCTGTGTCTTTATCTACAGATTCTTTATCATTGTCTACTGTAAATCTAACAACCGTACTGTTGCCTGCAGCATCAGTTAGTCTCAAGGTATATTCTCCGTTAGCCTCAATGGTCGTGCCACTTTCAAAAGGTTGTCCATTTAGAGTAGCTGTTCCTTCTTCAAAGCTAACCGTAGGGTACTCCTTATATGTTTCACTATTTTCAATACCTGTTACTACTGGAGGCGTGTTATCAACGATAACAGTCTTTTCACTAGCCAGTGAAATATTTCCAGCTTTATCAATAATATAGAACTTATAATTCCCATCCAATTGTGGTGTAACAATTTTCGTTGCATCACCAGTTACCTTAGTCATTGATCCACCCTCAACGAATGAAACCGTTCCTTCAGGTGCCAACCAAATCGTATCCTCAACGTCCATGGATGGTTGAATGGAGATAAATGTGTTACCTTTCGTTAAGACATCCTCTGCAATGATCTGATCTTGATTAACAGGCGGAGTTTTATCAATATTTACTGTTTTTGTAATGCTGATTTCATTACCTGAACGATCTATGATCATGATTTCAATTACAGTTTGGCCTTCCTGTCCAATAACAAATGGCTCGTTGTAAGGAACAAATTGATCCATACCTGGAAGCTTGTAGTATATCTCAGCATGCTCAGCTTCAGCTTGATCTGCTTCATCAAATGTTTTTGAGATCACAACCGTTACATCCTTATTGCTAAGCCCTTGATCAGGTGAGATGGTTACACTTGGAAATACAGAGATTTCTTTATTAATTACAATTGTCCGTGTCGTAATGTCACTAACATTACCTGCCAGATCGTATGTTCTTGATTCAATCGTATACGTACCTTCTTCAGTAAGTACAAGCGGCTCCGCATAAGAAGTCCAATCTTGACCTGCTGCCCCTACGATACGATATTCTGTATTAATTACTCCGGATATTGCATCTTGACCAGGAATAATAGAGAACGTGTACTCATTATTGTAGAAGTCTCTATTAGGCTGAAGATCGATAATAGGTGCTGTTGGCTTTTCCTTATCGATATTGGAAACGTGGATGATATCGACTCGCTCGTTACCTGCAAGGTCACGAACATAAACCGAGTAAACCCCGTTCACATTAGCTTCAAACCAATAGTCATTAGCTTGAGTTCCGTTAGTATTAAAGTAATCTTCTTGCTGGAAGCCGTATGCGTATTTTACCTCAGCTATCCCGCTACCATTATCATCGGAAGCATTAATCCATACTAAAACAGGATGATTGACCCATTCTGTTGTACTTGGAGTTAAAGAATTTATCGTTGGTAGCTGATTATCAACAACAATAGAAGCTTGAGTTGGCTCAGAAATATTGCCTGCTGCATCTACGATATAAATATAGTAGGTGCCGTCTGCCTCTGGTGCAGTAATAGACGTGTAATTTCCTGCAACACTCGTAATGGTTTCGCCATTAGCTACTAAATCTTGAAGCGGCGTTCCATATGGCGCTATAAATACCTTCTCACCATCTCCAGCTGCTGAGTCAAGTGAAATGGTTTTGCCCCCTTGTACATATCGAGAGCTTGTAAGCACATCATTCTGTACATTAGGTGAAAGCGTATCTTTGAATAACGGTTGAGTGATCTCCATGCTTTCATTACCCGCAGCATCAATCACCTTCACACTTACTGTAATCGTGCCATCAACTAATGAACTAATATCACTAGGAGGGATGCTCCATGCACCATTCTCGTCAGCAAACGCGACGATAATAACGGTGTTATTTTGTTGATCAATAAAAGTTACTTCAACCTTAGCATGTGCTTCAGCTGTACCAGAGAGAGTTACCTCTTTCGACTCTAGATTATTAATCGTGTTGTCCCCAGCGATTGGCAATAACATCATTGCCATATTAGGTGGTGTGTTATCGACAATAACAGCAAACTCCGAAGCCATCGATACGTTACCACTTTCATCCACCACATACAGGTAGTATGTACCCTCTGCAGCAGGCGCTTCGATTTGATTATTCGTTCCATCACCAACTAATTTGGTAATAGTTGTCCCTTCCTCGAAGGTTGTCGTACCAATTGGTGCCAACCAAGCTGTCTCTCCCTCAGCAGGTGTACCCGAAATAATATTAACTACTGTGCCAGGCTGCACAGCTTGTGCTTCAATGCTTGGTCTGCCTGGAGGTGTAGTATCTACAATTAGTGTATCCCACACAAAGTCTTCAGACAGATTCACATTCGCATCATTCTCGTTGCTGTCTTGAATCGTTCCATCTGCAAGCTGTAATGCCTGCTCAGCTGCAATACGAATTTCCTCTGTATCGTCACCAGGTTGGATCGTATATTCAAAAGTTAGCTCAGTTGTAGAGCTGCCACCTGTATATTGTGCTTGACGAGTAGGCTCGCTACCGAAATCAAGTGCTAACTCAGGCACACCGTTAACGGTTACTTCTTCGTCAAAGGTAACTCTTATGATGATTGTGTCACCTGGCTTATAACGAGTTTCTGGATCTACAACCTCAACATTTATTATGCTAGGTGGTGTAAAATCACTAACCGTAACTTGGAAAATTTGAACAGCTTTCTTTCCACTTGGATCCGTAGCTTCAATCGTAATATCCGCCGTTCCTGAAGCACCCGCAACTGGAGTGAAGCGAATCGTGCGATTTTCACCCGTACCACCAAGCTCAATGCTAGCATCTTCAATTAACTCTTGATTAGAAGAAGAAGCCGTTACTGTAATTAAGTCAGCTGAGATAACCTCATCGCTAATGGTGAAGTTAATCTCCTCAGAAGGAGTGCCGATGTTAACGCTTTGGTTCTCGATGCTGCTAATTGTAGGAGCACTCTTCTCAACGATCGTAACCTTAAATGTTTGCACAACCGACATATTACCATCAGTTGCTGTTAATGTAATCGTTACTTCGCCTGCTTGTCCAAGAACTGGTGTGATAGAAACAACTCTATCCTTTCCATTGCCACTTACTACAATATTCTCATTCGGAATCAATGCCGAATCTGAAGTTGTACCTGTTACCGTAACACTATAAACACCTGTCTCTGCATCATCTACTTGAAAAGCAATCTCTTTCGTTGTTCCTTCTGTGATTGCTTGCTCACCGATACTCGAGATAGTAGGTTCATGATTAGGTATAATGTTCAGAAAACGACTAAAGGTTTCTGACCAAGTACCATGCTCGTTCTTCGTTCTAAGTGAAATTCTATACGTACCTACACCTTCATCTGCAAAATCTAGCTTTGGTGAGTTACCTTTATAGATTTCCTCAGATCCTTTATACACTGTCCATTCGTATTGACTAATTGAAGCACTACGAGGATCGTAGCTAGTATCTTCAATCTGAATCGTACCAGACGGCCAGATCAATTCATTCGCGCTAAGCTCGAAATCAGAAATTGGCTTACCTGCACCAGACTGAGTCGATTGATAGCGTGAACGAGCAATACTCCACGTTCCTTGATAGTCTTTAACCAGAAGTTGGATAATGTAATCCTCATTAGGTACAAAGCTGCTTGGCTGCCCGCTTATCCAAGCCTCATCTGTCGTGCGCTTCCACTGCCAGATTGCTTCCTGAATCCCGTTATTTTCGCTTGGCGTATCTAGATCATAGGATCGGCTTGTTAGTACAACCTCATGATTTTCACTAACCTCAACATCAAAGCGACTGACCGGTTGTCTGTGTACGTAAAGGGTTTTAACAAGTACATCAGCGTAATAAATATCGTATTTTCCGACTTTACTAAAAGTAGGGTTGAAATCATCCAAGTATTGACCGCTGTATGGAACAACACCAGTGTTGCTAGCGTACACTTCAGGATCATGCTCGATTCTCCATTTACCATTTGGCCAACTGTCATCCTTCGTATTCGATAGCTCAGATGCTGGAGATACGATTAGATCATAGTTTTGACCCAGTTCTAAATATTCATTGTTGGCTTCATTGCGTGATTGACTAGCAATGTAATCCGCCGTTTGCTCGATTTGCTGCTCATAGCTTGAACCAGCTCGATTAATAAATGTACCTAAACCATTATTTTTATTAATAAATGATTCGGCTTGATTCTGTGTTAAATCATCGCTTCCGCCAAAATCACTATCCTCGCCCCAACCAATATAGTGAATTTGATCATTGTTCATTCTTGAAGTAATCTCACCTAAAGCAATGGAATTATCAAAGTCAGGCACCGTTTCATCGTTTAAGTTAACAACATACTTTCTAGCTGTATGTCTCCAGTTTGGTTCACGCAGAACTTCCATGAAGTCCTTAGAGATGATTTGGACCTCTTTACCAGCGAAAACCGTTCCATTGTTAAAGTGAAAGTCCCATGAATCGTCGTTGCGCTTAAAGCTACCAAAATAGAATTTTGAGTTTACATAGCCAGAATGACTAATAAGCTGTTGTTTAACTCCATCTACTGTTTTGTAAAGATACATAGTAGACGTGTCCGATCCACGGAATGGATTAATGTAAACTTTAAGCTCCACAATCTCAGGCGGAATCGATTCCCCCAAATGTAGCGTAATAATTTCTCCAGTTCCGCCATTCCTATCGTCATAATCTAATTTACTGCCATATACTTCGAGTTCACCGTAATATAGCTGTGTTGTCATTTCCTCTGCATTTTCTTCCCAATACTCTACATGAGAATCCATGTCTATCCCTGGACCTGGCCAGAAAAGATTAAGCTCAAAATTACCTTCTAAAATATTCGTTTCATTTACTTGTACCGCTTGAATATTAAGATTGCTAGCATTTACTCCTCTAGCCTCTAATGCTCGTTCTAAGTCCTCCTTGTAGCTGTCTATATTTTGCGTAGAATTATCCAACGCTAGCACGACATCTACATCATAGGCCTTCTGTACATTGATACCAATCTCTACTGCTTCAGCTTCTGCATTCACATGGACTGGCATTGCTACTGTTACTAATGAAACGACTAATGTAAAACTAAGTATGGAATTTCCAAACTTTTTTAACCATCGTTTACTCATCAATGATGCCCCTTTCTGTCTTAAATTGTGCTAAAACTAGTAATTTATCAGTAGTACTTTTCTATTGTACTTATCTCCTATCAACAAATAATAAACAATTATTAAACATTTATAATGTAGGGAATCGACTAGTAATCTAGAATGTAATAATAAAAATAATGTTAATAACAATTATGAAATCACATATTATTCAGCCAACGGAAAGGGGTATGCATGAATGTACGAGCCGAAGATGAAGGAAACGGATAATAGTGTAATTGAGTTTATTGAACGCGTGGAGAATGAAAAGAAGAAAGCCGATGCCTATCAGTTATTAGAAATTTTTGAAAGGGTAACTGGTTATG
>Ga0180216_1002338_pt1 | contig 15921 bp, 16 predicted proteins | sample eDN3rd37CBELigMG_FD_128879 | JGI IMG/M metagenome (GOLD analysis project Ga0180216, IMG submission 128879) | Enriched Miracle-Growth compost microbial communities from Emeryville, California, USA - eDNA 3rd pass 37_C BE-Lig MG (version 2)... ... | reverse complement strand
GATCGAGCCCCTCTCCCTCGTCGAGGCCTTCCTCGACGCCAGCGAATTTCGCGGACGCTATCGGACGCCGAAGGAACTCGGCCGGAGCATCAAGGCCGCCGTCTACGAGGCGACCGGGGGCCTCAAGGTCTCGGTGGGGATCTCCGCCACGAAATTCGTCGCCAAGGTGGCGAGCGACCACCGCAAGCCCGACGGGCTGACCGTCGTGCCCGCGGATCGTGCGGCCGCCTTCCTCGACCCGCTCCCCCTCCGCAAGCTCTGGGGCGTGGGACCGAAGGGGAGCGCCAAGCTCGAGAGCCTGGGGCTTCGCACCATCGGCGACGTCGCCCGCGCGAGCCCCGGCCTCCTCCGATCCGCCCTCGGCTCGATGGGCGAGCCGCTGCGCCTCCTCGCGCAGGGCGTGGATCCCCGGCCGGTGCGCCGGCGCGAGGGGAGGAAGAGCCTGAGCGCGGAGGAGACCCTCGACGTGGACGTGGTCGGGGCGGGGGCGATCCGGCCCCACCTCGTCCGCTCGGCGAGGCTCGTGGCCGAGAGGCTCCAGCGCGCCCGGCTCCTCGCGAGCGGGGTGCGGGTCAAGCTCAAGACGGCCGACTTTCGCGTCCTTTCCCGCCAGTCGAGCCTGCGGCGCCCGACCGACGATCGGGAGGTCCTGGCCGGAGCGGCGACGGAGCTCCTCGGCGCCTTCCCCCTCGACGCGCCGATCCGCCTCGTCGGGGTCGGGGTCCATGGTCTGATCTCCCGCGAAGCGCCCAGACAACTCGAGCTCTTCGGAGAGGAGGGCGTGGTCGAGATCCTCGAGGAGCGCAGGCGGCGCGAGGGCCCGGTGAGCGAGGCGGGATGAGGCGCGTTCGGCTCTTTCTCCTGGTTCTCTTGGTCGCGGCGGGCTTGGAGCACGCCGACGCCCAGGCGCGTGGTCGACTCGAGATCTGCACGGACGAGGGCGATGCGGCGGAGATCCTGCAGCGGCTCGACGGCTGGATGAGCACCGTCCGGGTCGGCCTCCGGGATCCGCAGCGCTGCGACGAACGCGCGACGCACTACGTGGGGCGCTTCGAGCGCTCCGGAGAGGGCACCGATTTCGTCCTTCGCAATCCGGAGGGCGGGACTCTCCGCCACCAGATCCCCTGGCTCGGGGCGAGCGCGACCCCGCTGTCGGAGATCGATCGCCTCCAGCGGCTCCCCCATTTCTCGCTCCTCCTCGAATCCCTCCTGGCCGAGGACCGGCTGGGGCTGGCGGCGCCTCCACCTCCGCCCCCGGAGCCGCCGCCGCGGCCGAGGCAGCGGCGTCGCCCTCCACCGCCTCCACCTCCACCTCCCCCGCCGTCGGAACCGTCACCGCCCGAACCCGTGGTCGAGGAAAGCGCGGAGGAAGAAGAGGAGCCTCCACCTCCCCCCATCCTCGACCTGACTCCCGACGAGGAGGAGCCTCCCGAGGAGGAACCGCCGCCGCTCCTCCCTCTCGAGCCCCGGCCGGGAGGGGAGGATTTCGCGGATGCTCCCCCCGTGAGATGGAAGTGGGAGGGCGAGGCCTTCGCCGCGCTCCGCGTCCGCTCCCCCGATTTCTTCGGCCCCGAGACCGGCTTCGGCCTGGCCTACGGCCCGTTCTCGGCCCGGCTGGGCCTACAGGTCCCCACCCGCTGGTACCTGGGACGCAATCCCCTGGGCGTCGGCGCCGCCTGGGTGGAGCTGGGGCTGCAGCACGACCCCTCCTTCGCCGGGGGCCACCTCCGCCTGGCGGTCGGATTGGCCGCGGAGTCGGTCTGGGTCGAACGCCTCGACCTCCCCTGGGCCGAGCCGCACGCCTATTGGGATGCCGGGCCCTGGCTGGGGGTGGAATTGCGTCGGCTCCTCTTCGGGGGGAAGATGGGGCTGGGAGCCGAGGTGGGAGGGATGCCCACCGCCCGCACGATTCGGCTCCCGGAAGGGGGAGAAGCGCAGCTGGGCTCGGTCTGGGGCCGCATTTCGCTCCGCTGGATCTTCGGCGAGTGATCTTTCGGCCCGAGACCGGACATCAGGGGATACGAGGCACGCCCTCTTCCCCGGAAGGGCCGAGATGACGTTGTTGGAGCGATGCCAGGCGGGTGATGCGGCGGCATGGGAGCAGCTTTTCCGTGAGCGGAGCGCACAGGTGTATCGATGGGCGGTCCTGCTCGGACTGGGGCCCGCCGACGCGGAGGACGCGGCGCAGGAGGTCTTCGCCATCGCGTCCCGGCGGATCGACACTTGCCATTCCGAGGGGGCGCTCGGCTCCTGGCTCTACCAGATCACCCGTCGCGTGGTCGCCAACCTGCGGCGGACGACCTGGATCAGGCGGGTCCTCCTGGGCGGCGAGTCGCTCCAGCCTGCTTTCGGTGGTTCCGAATCCCCGGAGACGCCGAAGGAGATCGCGATCCGAAGCTGCCTGGAGAAACTTCCCCGGGCGCAGGCGGAGGTCATGGTGCTGATGGAGATCGAGGGCTTCACGCGGGAGGAGGTGGCCGACATGCTCGGTCTTCCCCCGGGCACCGTCGCCAGTCGGCTCCGGCTGGCGAAGCAGGCCTTCCGTCGGCACTGGCAGGAATTGGAAGAGGCGGCGGGTGAGATCTCGCTGTCGTGGGGGCAGAGATGAACGAGAACCGGCCCAACATGCCCTACGAAGAGGACGATTCGAGAATGCGAGAGATCCTCGGATCGCTCCGCCATGCCTCACCGCCCCGCGAGGTCCAGGAACGGATCGTCCAGGTGGCGATGAAGCGCGTGAAGAAGCGTCCGCTCCTCGCGCACGGCTTCGAGCTGGCGCTGGCCGCTTCGGCGGCGGCGGTGGCGATCGGCGTGGGCCTCCATCTCTGGGGTCCGAACGCTCCCGTGGAGAATCCGCTCCCGGCCAAGGGGAGCCTCCACGCCAGCGGAGAGCTTCCCACCTCCTTCAAGATCGACGCTCACGAGGTCCACCTCTCGCCCGAAACGGAGGTCGAGGTCCTCGCGGCCGAGCCCGGACGGATCGAACTGGCCCTCTCCTCGGGCAAGGCGACCTTCGACGTGCAGCGCCTCGAGGCCGGCGAGGTCTTCCGCGTCAAGACCGAACACGTCCTGGTGGAGGTGGTGGGCACGCGCTTTTCGGTGCAGTCGGAGCGCGCTTGCAGCACCGTCACGGTGGAGGAGGGTCGCGTTCGGGTGAGCGATACCGCGGGGGCGGTGATCCTCCTCAGCCCCAAGCAGCAGCGGCGCTTCTGCCCCGGCGCCAACGCCGATTACCTCCTCAGGCAGGCCCTCGTCCTGATCTCCGGCGGCGGGTCCCTGGACGAGGCGGTGAAGCTGCTCGAGGACTATCTGCACTCCAATCCGGCGGTCACCCTCGAAGAGGAGGCGCTCTACCACCTCTGCCTGGCGCACGCGCGGCTCGGAAACGACGAGGAGGCCCGCCGCCTCGCCGCGGAGTTCCGGCAGAAGTTCCCCGAGAGCCCCCGCCTCGATCGGCTGGAACGCGGACTCGCCACTCTCCCCTGAGCAGGGCCCGCACGAGCCCTTGGCCGCTCGCCCGTCCGATCCACCTTGTTCAGTGGTGGAAAGGCGGGTAGGTGTGCGCCCATGCGGCGATTGGTGATTTCGCGGTACGGAGGGCCCGAGGTTCTGAAGGTCGAGGAGGTCGAGGATCCCCTTCCCGGCCCCGGCGAGGTCCGAATCCGCGTCCGCGCGGCGGGCGTGAACTTCGCGGACGTGATGGCTCGCTTGGGCCTCTATCCCGACGCCCCGCCCCCGCCGGTCGTCGTGGGCTACGAGGTCGCCGGGGAGGTCGACGCCCTCGGTCCCGGCGCACAGGGCTTTCGAGAGGGCGACCGCGTGGTCGCGCTCACCCGGTTCGGCGGCTACGCGGAAGCCGTCACCGTCCCCGTGGAGCAGGTGATCCCCCTTCCCGCGGGCAATGACTTCGTCGAGGGCGCCGCCCTCCCCGTCAACTATCTCACCGCCTTCCTCATGCTCGAAAGGCTGGCCTCGGTGCGGCCCGGGGACCGGGTGCTGATTCACGGTGCCGGGGGCGGGGTGGGGCTCGCGGCCCTGCAGATCGCCAAGGACCTGGGAGCCGAGACCTTCGGCACCGCCAGCGGGAGCAAGCATGCCCGACTGCGGGAGATGGGCCTCGATCACGCGATCGACTATCGGACGGGGGATTTCGAGGCCGAGATCCGGAGGATCACCGGCGGCCGCGGCATGGACGTGATCCTCGATCCGATCTCGGGCTCGACCACCCGACGGAACTTCCGCCTCCTGGCCCCCATGGGCCGCCTCTTCCTCTTCGGGATCTCCTCCTACAACCAGGGGACGAGGAAGAGGAGCCTCCTCGACTCGCTCCGCGCCATCCTTCGGACGCCCATCTTCCATCCGATTCAGCTCATGAACTCGAACAAGGGCGTCTTCGGCGTGAACCTGGGCCGGCTCTGGGAGGAGAAGGAGAAGATCCGGAAGATGTTCGAGGAGCTCCACGCTCGCTGGGAGGAGGGGAAGATCCGCCCGGTGATCGACACCACCTTCCCCCTCGAGCGTGGAGGCGCCGCGCACGACCGCCTCCAGGATCGGCGGAACTTCGGCAAGGTGGTCCTCACCCTCTGATCAGCCCCAGAGCCTCCGCATCACCCGGCCGAAGGCCTCGATCGTCGATCGAGCCGCCGGATGCCGACCGTCCTCGACGATCCGCCGACCCCGGACCCAGACGTCGCGCACCGCGGTCCGCTCGGAGGAGAAGACGAGGTTCGCCACCCACGAAGCGGGATCCGAGCCACAGATGGAGGGATCGTCGAGGTCGATGGCCACGAGATCGGCGTCGGCGCCCGCCTCGATCCTCCCCTTGTCCTCGAGCCCCAGGGAACGAGCGCCCCCGCTCGTGGCCGAGACGAGGAGGCGATCCGCCAACGCCGAGGGTTCTCCCCTCCCCTCGGGGGCGAGCACCGCGCGCTGGAGGCGCGTGATCCGCAGGTGGTATTCGAGGCTTCGCGCATCCTGGAGGGGGGCGATCTCCACCTGCGAATCCGTGCCGAAGGAGAGGGAGGCGCCCGCCTCGTAGAGTTCGAGCGCCGGGACCACGCCGTCGCCCAGATTGCGCTCCGTGGTGGGACAGGCGCAGACGTTGGCCCCAGCGCGGCCGAGCACCTCGATCTCCTCGGCGCTCAAGTGGATGGCGTGCACCCCGGTGAAACGCTCGTCCAGGAGCCCCTCCCTTGCGAGGAGTTCGACCGGTCGGGCCCCGTGCTCGGCCAGCGACTCCTCGATCTCCCGAGGCTGCTCGGAGACGTGCATGTGGAAGGGGAGGCGCTTCTCGCGAGCGTGGGCACCCATCGCGCGGATCCACTCGAGGGGGAGGGCGCGGACGCTGTGGGGCGCCAAGCCGACCCGGATCCCCCGGGCGGCGAGCCGATCGACGGCGGCGAGGCCCTCGTCCACGTCCCGATCCACGAAGCGGATCTGGCGCGGGCTCGGCTCGAGCCCGGCCCCCGCCCGGGCGTATCCGACCCGCAGAAGAACGATTTCGATCCCCACGGACTCCGCCGCGGCCCAGACCCGCAGGGCGAGCTCGTCGGGAGCGTCGTACCGCCCCCCTTCCGCGGGATGGTGGAGGTAGTGGAACTCGCCCACGCTGGTGATCCCCGCGAGGGCCATCTCGAGGAAGGCCATGCGGGAGACCGCCTCCACCTCCTCGGGGCCGAGCTCGAGGGCCGCGCGGTACATCTGCTCCCGCCAGCTCCAGAAGTCGTCGCTCTCGCGGCCGGGCTGCCTCGACTCGGTCCGTCCACGGATCGCGCGCTGGAAGGCGTGGCTGTGGGCGTTGACGAAGCCGGGGACGAGGAGCCGTCTCGGCAGGCGCACAACCTCCGCCTCGGGGGGAGGCGGTCCGACCCAGGCGATCTTCTCCCCCTCGATGGCGACGGCGACCCCGGTCCGGAGCCGACCCTCCGACCAAACCCCTTCCGGCTGGAGCACGAGCACCTCGAGACCTCCTCGCCCCGGCGGCTGCGGGGCGAGCGCATCCTAGCACCCGCGCCTCGAATTGGCCCTCGGAGTCAATTCGAGGAGGAGGTCTTGCCGGTATCGGCTCGGGCCAGGCGGGTGTCGACGATCCGGGCATGGAAGCGCTGTCGGTGGCGCTCCATTGCTTCGGCGTGCGCCGCCATGTTCTCGCAAGCGAATTCGCTCACCTGCTCGTGGCGGGCCCCGAGTTCCTCCCAGAGCCGGACGGTTTTGAGGCTGTGGTAGAGCCGCGCTTCGAGACGCTCGAGGCTCGCCATCCGCTCCGCATGCTCGCGGTCCAGGCGCGCCCTCTGCTCCTCGAGCTCCGCTCGATGGCATCCCGCCGCCAGCAGGAGAAGGATCCCCGCCAACGTCGGTCGCCCGAATCTCCCCCTCAAACGGACCCCCCGTTCCCCCCGTCGTGCTTGCCGTCCAAAGGTGGATCCGGTCGAGAGGGCGGGCAACCAACCGCCCCCGAGGCATGGACACCGATACCGGAACGGGTGAGAAGCGTCGTCCGGACCATCTGGACCTCCCCTCGGTTCCCCTGCCGACCCATGGGGGCTCGGCCCTTCGCCTGGCCCGCGAGTGGGGCGCGCGAGGCGAGAGGATGGCGCCAAGGTGGGTGCCGGGCCATCCCCCGGCCGGGTCCTGCCTCACACCCAGAGAAACGACGATCGTTACGGACTAGTTCCTGGGGATCGCCTTGAGCAGCGCCTTCCCGTCCTGGATCACCACCTGGAAGTCGATGCTCTTGGCCTTGTAGCGCTCCAGGAGCTGGGGCACCTGCTTGCGGATGGACTCGGACATCTCCTCGAAGGTCGGCTGCCTCGAGGTCTGGTTGCAGCGCTTGCGGGCCTCGATCCAGGCGTCGTAGAGCTTGCGGAGCTTGGCATCGCCGCTCGGCCGGGGCTCGGCGACCTTCTTTCCGGGCGGAGGCGGCGCGTCTACGCCCTCGCGCCGGCGACGGAGGCGGGCCAGGTCGCGGCTGTAGGTCCCTTCCTCCATCTCCCGGACGATCCGGGCCCACATTCGCTGGTAGCTGGAAAAGCGCTGGTGGAGGGATTCCGCACGGAAGCGCAGCGTGCCGCGCGCTCCGGCGGAGGAGCGGAGCCCGGCGATGCGCCGCCGCAGCCGCTCCTCTTCCTCCAAGGGGGGACGGCGCACGAGCCGGGAGAAGTATTGCTCGTACTGGATTCGGATCGCCTCGAGCGCCTCCTCGCAGGCCTGGATCTCCGCTTCCATGCGGACCTTCCTCCTGGCACGGACTCGGCGCTCGAGTCTAGACCGGTCAGCGTCTGCGCGCCAAGGCGATCCGCGCGGCAGCGCGGCGGACCCGCGCCCTCTCGATCCGCGCGGCCTCCTCCTCCTCACGCAACGTCTTCAGCCGCTCCTGCGCCTCCGTCAGCGCGCGAGTCGCACGATCGACGTCGATGTCCTCGACGCGCTCGGCGCTCTCCGCCAAGACGGTGACGCGATCGCCGCTCACCTCCACGAAGCCGCCGCCCACGAAGTAGCGATGCTCGCGGCCGCCCGCGTGGTAGACGAGCTCCCCCGGCTCCATCACCGTGAGGAAGGGGGTGTGGCCGGGCAGGACGCCGAAGCTACCCTCGGCGCCCGGAGCGCGCACCTGCTCCACCTCCAGGGAGACGAGGCGGCGCTCCGGCGTGACGATGTCGAGCTGAATGGCCATTTGCGCTCCTCAGCCCGCGAGCTGCTTCGCCTTCTCGAGGACGTCCTCGATCGTGCCGCACATGAGGAAGGCCTGCTCCGGGATGTCGTCGTGCTTGCCCTCGAGGATCTCCTTGAAGCCCCGGACCGTATCCTCGACGCGCACGTACTTGCCGGGCACGCCGGTGAACTGCTCGGCCACGTGGAAGGGCTGCGAGAGGAAGCGCTGGATCTTGCGGGCGCGCGCCACGACCAGCTTGTCCTCGTCCGAGAGCTCGTCCATGCCGAGGATGGCGATGATGTCCTGCAGGTCCTTGTAGCGCTGGAGCGTCCCCTGGACCTCGCGCGCCACCTGGTAGTGCTCCTCGCCCACCACGGACGGATCGAGGATCCGCGAGGTGGAGTCGAGGGGGTCGACCGCGGGGTAGATGCCGAGCTCGGCGATGGAGCGCGAGAGCACCGTGGTCGCATCGAGGTGGGCGAAGGTGGTCGCCGGCGCGGGGTCGGTGAGGTCGTCGGCGGGCACGTAGATGGCCTGCACCGACGTAATCGAGCCGTCGCGCGTGGAGGTGATCCGCTCCTGGAGACCGCCCATCTCCGTGGCGAGGGTCGGCTGATAACCCACGGCGGAGGGGATGCGGCCGAGGAGCGCGGAAACCTCCGAGCCGGCCTGGGTGAAGCGGAAGATGTTGTCGATGAAGAGGAGCACGTCGCGCTTTTCCACGTCGCGGAAGTACTCCGCCATCGTGAGGGCGGAGAGCGCGACGCGGGCACGAGCGCCCGGCGGCTCGTTCATCTGCCCGTAGACGAGCACGGCCTGGCTCTTCTCGAGGTCGTCCGGCTTGATGACGCCGCCCTCGATCATCTCGTGGTAGAGGTCGTTCCCCTCACGGGTGCGCTCGCCCACGCCGCCGAAGACGGAGAAGCCGCCGCGCTCCATGGCGACGTTGCGGATGAGCTCGAGCAGGGTGACGGTCTTGCCCACGCCCGCGCCGCCGAAGAGGCCGATCTTTCCACCACGGGTGTAGGGGCAGAGAAGGTCGATGACCTTGATGCCGGTCTCGAGCATCTGGGCCCGGACGTCCATCTCCACGAAGGGAGGCGGATCGCGGTGGATGGGCCAGCGCTCCTCCGCCTGGACGGGGCCGCGCTCGTCGATCGGCTCCCCGACCACGTTGAAGATGCGCCCCAGCGTCGCCCGGCCCACGGGCACGGAGATGGCGGCGCCCGTGTTCTTCACCTCCTGGCCGCGGACGAGGCCGTCGGTCGAGTCCATGGCGATGCAGCGCGCCGTGTTCTCACCGAGGTGCTGCGCCACCTCGACCACGAGGTTGTCCGGACGATCGTCGATGGAGGGGTTCGTGATCGTCAGGGCGGTGTTGATCGGCGGCAGGGCTCCCGCGGGGAACTCGACGTCGACCACGGGACCGATGACCTGGCTGATCCTGCCGGGCTGGTTCTGGCTGCTAACTGGGGTTGCCATCGTATTCTCTACCGAGCTTGGGCAGGCCTCTCGGACTGCCGAAATTCCATCAACAGGTCGTCACTTCAGCGCTTCGGCGCCGGAGACGATCTCCATCAATTCCGTCGTGATGTATGCCTGGCGGGCACGGTTGTACTGCAGCGTGTACTTGGCGATCAGCTCGCCGGAGTTCTTGGTTGCATTTTCCATCGCAACCATCCGTGCCGCGTGCTCCGAAGCCACCGACTCGAGCAGAGCCCTCCACACCTGCATCTCCAGGTGCCGCGGAAGCAGCTCCGCGAGGACCTCGTTGGCGTTGGGCTCGAAGAGGTAGTCGCCGCCCCCGACCTCCGCCCCTTCTTCCTCGTGCGGCTGGATGGGGAGGAGCTGCGTGAGCGTCGGCCGCTGCACGATTGCCGAGACGAACTGGTTGTAGAGCAGGAAGACCGCGTCGAGCTCGTCCTGCTCGTAGGCCACCCGCAGCTCCCTGGCGATCGCCTGGGCCTGTTCGAAGGTCAGGGCCTCGAAGACACCCGGATAATCCTTCCGTGTCTCGATTTTCCGCGAGCGGAAGAAATCCCTTCCCTTCCGGCCGATGGTCGAGATCTGGATCTTCTCGTAGGTACGGGCGTTCTCCCAGAGGAAGCGCTCCGCCAGGCGGGTGATGTTCGAGTTGAAGGCACCCGCCAGGCCGCGATCCGAGGTCATCACCACGAGTTCCACTCGCCGCGCCGGCCGCGATCCGAGCAGGGGGTGCTCGATCCCCTCGGTCCGCGAGGCGACCGCGGAGAGGACCTCCTCGATCTTCTGCGCGTAGGGCCGTGCGGAGAGGATGGCCTCCTGCGCCCGCCGGAGCTTGGCCGCGGAGACCATCCGCATGGCCCGGGTGATCTGCTGCGTGTTGTGGATGGAGGCGATGCGCCTCTTGATGTCGCGTAGCGAGGGCACGTTTACCTCAGGCCTTCACCTGGAACACGTCACGGAAGGAGGCGAGCGCCTTGTCGAGCATCTCGCGGATCTCCGGCGTGAGCTCCTTCTTCTCCAGGATGAGCCGCGGGATGTCCGCGTGCTGGGTGTCGATGAACTCCAGCAGCTCCTTCATGTAGCGCTGGACGTCCGCCACGGGGATGTTCCGGATCCAGCCGACGCCGTTCTCGTCCCGTCCGGTGGCGGCGTAGAGCTGGATGACCTGGCGCTCCACCGGCATCGGCTCGCCCTGGCCCTGCTTGAGGACCTCGATGAGGCGCTCACCGCGGGCGAGAGCCTCCTGGGTGGCGCGGTCGAGGTCGGAGCCGAACTGGGCGAAGGCCGCGAGCTCGCGATACTGGGCGAGCTCGAGACGCAGGGTACCGGCCACCTGCTTCATCGCCTTGATCTGGGCCGAACCACCCACGCGGGAGACCGAGAGACCGACGTTCACGGCCGGGCGCACGCCCGAGTGGAAGAGGTCCGTCTCGAGGTAGATCTGCCCGTCCGTAATCGAGATGACGTTCGTCGGAATGTAGGCCGAGACGTCACCCGCCTGGGTCTCGATGATCGGGAGCGCGGTGAGCGAGCCGCCGCCGAGTTCGGGCGAGAGCTTCGCCGCGCGCTCGAGGAGCCGGCTGTGCAGGTAGAAGACGTCGCCGGGGTAGGCCTCGCGTCCGGGCGGACGACGGAGGAGGAGCGAGAGCTGGCGATAGGCGACGGCCTGCTTGGAGAGATCGTCGTAGACGATCAGCGCATGCATGCCGTTGTCGCGGTAGTACTCGCCGATCGCGGCACCGGTGTAGGGCGCGAGGAACTGCAGGGGAGCCGGGTCGGAGGCGTTGGCCGCGACGACCGTGGTGTACTCCATCGCCCCGCCTGCGCGGAGACGCTCCACCACCTGGGCCACCGTCGACTGCTTCTGGCCGATGGCCACGTAGATGCAGTAGACGCCCAGGCCCTTCTGGTTGAGGATCGTGTCCACCGCCACCGTCGTCTTGCCGGTCTGGCGGTCGCCGATGATCAGCTCACGCTGTCCTCGGCCGATCGGAATCATGGCGTCGATCGCCTTGATGCCGGTCTGCAGCGGCTCCTTCACCGACTGGCGGCCGATCACGCCCGGGGCCTTCACCTCGATCTTTCGGAAGGTCTCCGACTCGATCGGGCCCCGGCCGTCGATGGGCTCACCGAGGCCGTTGACCACGCGACCGAGCATCGCCTTGCCGACGGGAACCTCGGCGATGCGCCGCGTCCGCTTGACCTGATCGCCCTCCCGGATGTCCTGGTAGGGACCCATGACGGCGATACCGACGTTGTCTTCCTCGAGGTTGAGGACCAGGCCGCGCACGCCGTTGGGGAACTCGACGAGCTCACCGGCCATCGCCTCGGTCAGGCCGTGCACGCGGGCGATGCCGTCGCCGATCGAGAGCACGGTGCCGACTTCGGCGACCTCGACCTTCTTTCCGAATTCCCGAATTTCGTCCTTGAGGATGCGGCTGATCTCGTCCGCCCGGATTTCCATGGGCTTTCGTCTCCCACGCGCGCCAATCGAGCGCGCAAACCGATGTGTCGCCGCTCAGGCGCGGCCCAGAAGCTCGCTGCGGAGCGCCGCGAGTTGCGTTCGCAGGCTCCCGTCGAAAACCGTGCTCCCCACCCTGGCCACGAGGCCTCCCAGGATCGAGGGGTCCACCCGGGTCGCGAGTTCGACCTCCTTCCCGGTGGCCCGCGCCAAGGCCTCGCGGAGGCGGGCCTCCTCCTCGGCGGTCAGGGGGATGGCGCTCGCCACCTCCGCCTTCACCCGGCCGAGACGCTCGTCGACCATGTCACCGAAAACCGATGCGATCGGCTCGAGGAAGGGGAGGCGATCGCGCGACGCCAGCAGCCGGAGGAAGTTCGCGACCAGGGGATGCGGCTGGGCGGTTGCGATCAACTTCTCGACGAAATCGATCTTCTTCGCCCGGGGAACGGTGGGGTCGGCGATGAACTCCCCTGCCTCGGGCACCGCGTCGATGGAACGCACGATTCCCGAGAGGTCGGCGTGCGCGCGTTCGAATTCTTCGCCTACCGACGCGAGCAGGGCGCGAGCATAGCGCCTGGCGATCGAGCCGTGGATCAAAGGGTGCCTCCTGGTGATTCCAGAGGTCGAGACTTCGGCGGGGGCGATGCCCGAAAATGGACGCGCCCAATAGCACGCGGCAAGGGGTGGGTCAAGCCCCCACCGAAGTGATGAAATGCTTCACTTTTCGTGACGATGCCTACTTGGTCGGTCGAATCGAGGTGGACGGAGAGGCGGGATTCGTGGAAGCCGGCTTCTGGGCCGTCCGTCCCTGTTCGAGGTTCTCCATTCGGCAGGAGCCGACGAAGATCACGCCCTTTTCGATCTTGAGGGAGGGGGTCTCGAGGTCCCCGCGAACCTTCGCCTCCTTCTCCAGCTCGATCAGATTCTTGGCGTGGATGTTCCCGGTGACGGTCCCGCCGGAGACGATCACGTTGCCGGCGAAGATCTGGGCCTTGACGTCGGCGCCCTGTCCGATGACGAGGGTGTCGCTGGTGTGAATCTCCCCGGAGAAGGCCCCCTCGATCCGCACGGTCCCTTCGAAGGTGAGCTTGCCTTCGAAGCTGGAGCCCCTTCCGAGGAGGGCGTTGATTTCGCTGTTGGTCATCTCTTCTCTCCGCGACATCCTTACCTCGTTGGCGTGGGAGTTCGACCGCATCCCGAGGAGACGGGAAGGGCCTCAGCGCTTGGTGGTCATCGCCTCCAGGAGGCGATCCAATTCCTCGTAGCTGAAGAATTCGATCTCGATCTTCCCCCGCCCCTTCCCCCGATCGGTCAACTTCACCTTCGTGCCGAGGGCGCGCTGCAGGCGCTCCTCGATCGCGCGGACCTCCGCGCGGTTCGTGCGCGGCGCATCGGCGGCATCCTTGGTGCCGCCGCCGCTCTTCTCCTTGCGGACGAGGCTTTCGGTTTGCCGGACCGAGAGGCGCTTGGAGATGACGTGCGCCGCCGCCCGCTTGATGGCCTCGTCGTCTCCCAGGCCGAGGAGGGCGCGGGCATGCCCCATGTTCAGCGAGCCTTCCACCAGGGAGGTCTTCACCTCGTCCGGGAGGCGCAAGAGGCGGAGGGAGTTGGCGATGGACGAGCGCTCCTTCCCCACCCGCTCGGCGCAGCCCTCCTGCGTGAGACCGAACTCCTCGATCAACCGGCGGTAGGCTTCCGCTTCCTCGATGGGGTTCAGATCCTCGCGCTGGACGTTCTCGATCAGCGCGAGTTCGAAGGCCTGCCGTTCCGTGACGTCCTTGACGAGGGCGGGAACGTTGCGGAGGCCGGCTCGCTGGGAGGCGCGCCAGCGGCGCTCCCCGGCGATGATGCGGTACTTCGCCCCCTCCTTCCGGACGAGGATCGGCTGGATCACGCCCTTGGAGCGGATGGAGGCGGCCAGCTCCTCAATCAACGCCTCGTCGAAATGACGGCGCGGCTGGTTCTTGTCGGGAAGGATGTCCTCGATGGGGATCGAGGCAACGCCTTCCTGGCCCCCCGCTGCGGGGGCCGGTGCGCGGGCAGCGGCTCCCCCTGCCTGGGGAAGGAGGGCCGAGAACCCCCGGCCGAGACGATTGGTTGCGCGGTCCCGCGAGCTACTGGTCCTCGATTCCGACATCTCGTCCTCTTTCAGGCCACGGCCCCACTGCGACGCAACTCATCCCGAGACAGGAGCTCCCGCGCCAGGCCTAGATAGCCCTGGGCCCCCGAGGACGCGATGTCGTAGAGGAGGATGGGCTTCCCGAAGCTCGGGGATTCCGAGAGGCGAACGTTGCGCGGGATCACGCTCTCGAAGACCTGATCGCCGAAGTACCCCCGAACCTCCCGCTCGACCTGGGCCGAGAGCGTGGTCCGCTTGTCGTACATCGTCAGGAGGATTCCCTCGATAGAGAGCTCGGGGTTCAGGCTCTCCCGCACCAGCTCGATGGTGTTGAGCAGGGCCGAGAGACCTTCCATCGCGTAGTACTCGCACTGGAGGGGGATCAGCACCGCATCGCTCGCCACCAGGGAATTGAGGGTCAGGAGCCCAAGGCTCGGCGGGCAATCGATGAGGACGTACTCGTAGTGGTCCAGGTTGCCCAGCGCTCGGCGCAGGCGAAACTCTCGCTCGGGCGCGTTGACCAGCTCGACTTCCGCGCCCACGAGGTCACGGCTGGCCGGGGCCAGGTCGAGGTAGGCGAATTCGGTGGGCCGGACGACCTCGTCGATCATCCGCTCGCCCGTGAGCACGTCGTAGACCGAGCGCTCCACCTCGTCTCGGATCACGCCGAGACCCGAGCCGGCGTTTCCCTGTGGATCGAGGTCGATGAGCAAGGTGCGGTGCTCGGCCGAAGCGAGCGAGGCGGCGAGGTTCACCGCCGTGGTCGTCTTTCCCACCCCGCCCTTCTGATTCGAGATGGAGAGAATCCGCGGCACGAAGTTGGCTCCTCCGAAAACCGGAATCGATTGGGGAGAAGGCGCGAAAGTGGCCTCTGTCGAAAGGCTTGCTATCACCGGACCACCGGGCCGGCAAGGGCGGAGATTGTGGAAGGACGTGGTGCATGGCAACGTAGGGTCATGTTCCACGTGGAACGCCGGCGCCGAACCGGTCGAGCGGTGTTCCACGTGGAACGTCGCCGGTCACTTCGACGCGTTCGCCGGCAGGGCCATCCGCGGAGCGAACTCGCAAGCTCGGGAGGCCCGGACGGTCGGAAAAGTTGAAGCAGGTGCCCAGAGCCCGACCCACGTCCCGAACGAGAGCGGGGAGCCACGCACGAGGTCTCGCCGAGACCCTGTCCCCCTTCGCATCGCTCCCGGGTCCGGGCGCCCTCTGCACCCCAGAGGGTGAGTTCGCTTCCCGCTCCATCGATGATCGGTTTCGCTCGCCCATACAATTCCGAAAGGAGAGCGAGCTCTCCTCCGCCCGGTCGAGGGCTTGGGCGTGTTGCACGGCCAACCCTTCCCGGCTCGGGACCCAGGGTCTGGCACGGGGCAACCCGAGGGCACTCGCCTTCCAGCCCTTCGCTCGGCTTCTGCCCTTCCGCGAACCCCGGCCGAGGAGGGTCACCCGGACCGCCGTGTAGCCGATGCATCTGTGCGCACTTCGGTCCCGGTGCGCTGGACGATCATCGCGGTCGGTTCGGAGTTGATGGAGGGGAAAGGGTGGAAACACCGGAAAAGCCCCTGACGTGTCCGACGTCACGACCTCGCAAACAACGACCGCCGGGGGAGACGTCCTTGGGCCGCCGACCCACACTTTCGAGCTGCCGGTCGTTGCGATTTGCGGGCGGACCGCTCTCCGTTCGGCCGGGCCTCGCATGGGACCTGCGACGCTCGACCGTCGGTCAACGGAGCGCCCGAGGATGGCCAACCCATCGTGAGAGAAGAGGAAATGGGCATCCGATCATCGGCATCTCTCACGACCGGCTACGACGATGACCGAATGCCAGGGCACTGGGGTGGGGTCTCCGCCGGTCACGCCGTTTTCGTCCGACTGCGATGCGAAGGATCGGCCTCCCCAACGCTCGGGCGCCAGAGATGCGTCCCTTCGTCCGAAAGGCACGACCGCCTCCTTCGTGGGTCACCACGGCCTCGGGCATGGTGCCACCATCCACGCGATCAGAACGGATCCTTGAGACCGTGAACCGTGCGCGGACAGCTCGACGAGCCGAGTTCCCGTCATTGGGTGACGCGATCGGCTCGTGCCTCTCGAGCTCGAAACCGGAGGGTGTGCGCGGCGTGCCAGACGAAAAGGGTGATTCGGCCAAAGGGCGATGACCCATCACGGGAAGCCCTCGAATCGAGCGTCAACGGCCGGGAGAGCAAG
>Ga0180216_1002336_pt1 | contig 15927 bp, 13 predicted proteins | sample eDN3rd37CBELigMG_FD_128879 | JGI IMG/M metagenome (GOLD analysis project Ga0180216, IMG submission 128879) | Enriched Miracle-Growth compost microbial communities from Emeryville, California, USA - eDNA 3rd pass 37_C BE-Lig MG (version 2)... ... | reverse complement strand
CGACGTCGTGCGCAAGGCGCGCACCGACAAGCTCAAGCGGCTGGGCTTGTCGGCGGCCAAGATCAAAGCCATCCGCGAGATCGGCAAGTCGTTGGCCGACGGCGTGATCGACCTCGAGGCGATCGGTCAGATGGACGCGGACGATGCGCATCAGGCGCTGATCGCCCTGCACGGCATCGGGCCGTGGACCGCAGATATCTATCTCCTGTTCTGCCTCGGCCACGCCGACGCCTTCCCGGCCGGCGACCTTGCCGTGCAGGAGGCGGCGCGCATCGCCTTCAATCTGCGGCAGCGGCCGGATGCCAAGGCGCTCGCCAAGATGGCGAAGCCCTGGCGGCCTTGGCGCGGTGTGGCAGCGCATCTGCTCTGGGCGTACTATCACGTCGTCAAACGGCGCGAGGGCATATCGCTCGAGCCCGGCAAGCCGAAGGCCATTGCCGCGCGCAAGACGCCGGCGAAACGCAACAAGCTGAAGAAGCTCAAGAAGCAAGTGAAAGCGAAAAGGAAGAAGACGAATGGCTGAACTCAACGGTCCGCGCCTGGAGCCACGTTCGGGACAGGCGCGCCAACTCGTCGTCTTCCTGCACGGCTATGGCGCGGACGGTAACGACCTGATCGAGATCGGTCGCGCGTGGCAGGCGCTGTTGCCCGACGCCGCATTCGTGTCGCCGCATGCGCCGCGTCCCTGCGGACAGGCGCCGATGGGCCGCGAATGGTTTCCACTCACCTTCCGCGATCTCAACGAGCGTTGGGTCGGCGTGAACGCGGCGGCGCCCGTGCTCGACGCCTTCCTCGACGCCGAACTCCAGCGGCACAATCTGCCAGGCTCCGCGCTCGCGCTCGTCGGCTTCAGCCAGGGCACGATGATGTCGCTCCATGTCGGGCTGCGCCGCGCCGAGGCGCCTGCCGCCATCGTCGGCTACTCCGGCATGCTGGTCACGCCGGAGAGCGACGCGGAGATGGAGCAGTTCGCAGCGTCGATCCGCTCGCGCCCGCCGGTGCTGCTCGTGCACGGGGATTCGGACGACCTCATTCCGGTGCAGGCCGTATTCCACGCCGCGCAGGGGCTGGCGGCGCTCGACGTCCCGGCGGAATTCCACATTTCGGCCGGAATCGGGCACGGCATCGACCAGGAAGGCCTGCGGCAAGGCGGCGAATTCCTCGCCCGCCGCTTCGGCGGCCGCGCCATTCCCTAGCATCCGCGAGCCCGGGCAAGCCCCCGGTCCGGCCGTGCCAAACATGGGAAAAGCCCCGTGAAACGGGGCTTGCCGCGAATCTCCATCTACTTCACAATCTCGTCACGGTGCTCTATTAATAGAGTGTTCGCTGCGTGGCGGCAGCCTCAGGAGGTTCGAGGAGCGTCACTTTGAACGTGCACGTTTCGCCCAGCGGGTTTCCCGCGCTGGTGCTCAACGCGGACTTTCGACCGTTGAGCTACTACCCTCTTTCGCTTTGGTCCTGGCAGGACACGATCAAAGCGGTCTTCCTCGACCGCGTGAACATCGTCGCCAATTACGACCACGCGGTACGAAGTCCGAGCTTCGAAATGAAGCTCCCCAGCGTGGTGTCCTTAAAAACCTTCGTCAAACCTTCCATCCACCCTGCCTTCACCCGCTTCAACGTCTTCCTGCGCGATCGCTTCTCCTGCCAATATTGCGGCGACCGCGACGACCTTACTTTCGATCATTTGATACCGCGCTCGCGCGGCGGCCTGACCACCTGGGACAACGTGATCACCGCCTGCTCGCCCTGCAATTTGCGCAAGGGCAGCCTCACGCCCGAAGAAGCCAAGATGATCCCGGCGCATCATCCGTTCCAGCCGACCGTGCATCAACTGCACAAGAACGGCCGGCTCTTCCCGCCGAACTATCTGCACGAGAGTTGGGTCGACTATCTCTACTGGGACAGCGAACTGGAGCCGTAAGGCTCTGCGCCGTTCAACGCCGACCTGATCGCCAGTTCGACCGGCGCATAGTTGCCATCGGCGCGGTCGAGGCGCAGCGGCTCGCGTGACAGCAGCGGCGGCTGCGCCATAAAGCGCGGCCGGGCACCGCGATGCGGCTGCGCCGCATGCACGAGAAACGGATGGCAGAGATACACCGTGCCTGCGTCGCCGGTCGCTGGCACTTCAGGCCGGCCCTCCGTCTCGGGAAAGCGCGAGACGAGATCACGCAAGGTCAATCCTTGCTCGCCGGCCGGCGCCAGCATGCGCGCCACATCGCGATGCGAACCGGCGCGAATGCGCGTCGGTGCATCGCTTTCACCGACGTCGGAGAACAAGAACAACATCAGCAGCGCGCGGCCTTTCGAATAAATATTAGAGCGCCACTCCATGAAGTCGGGCTTGTGCCAATCAAAGCCCGTATCGATGTGCCAACCGGCATCGCCGGGATCGTCCAACGACGGGAAACGAACGGGAAACGTGCCCATGCTCATGCAGGGCAGCCATCGTCCGGCGCCGACGAGCCGGTCGTAGGCCGCGCGCAGCGCGGGCGTATTGGCGGCATCGACAAACGGCTTCTGCGCGTACATGCCGAGGCGGATCACCGGGCTGGTCCAGCTCGCGGGGTTGTGCGGGTCGCAGCCGGTGTCTCGCCACAGGATCGCACGCGCTTCATCGGCAAGCGCGGGCGGGAAAGCCCGATCGATCCGCACAAAGCCGTTCTCAATAAAGCGCTGCGCAAATGAGTCGTCGAACGCGTCTGGCTCCAAAGCTGCACCGGCCATCGCCACCCTCCCCGAACAATGGACAATCACTCGACCTTTTGGCCACGTCTTACACTTTGGGCGGCGCGTTGACGACCCACTGCGGCCCGTTCTGTCGCGCCGCGTTGAAGGGCCCGAAGCCGACAAGTCTTTGGAACCTTTGATAGCGGTCAAAAGCCGCACGGTCCGCCTGCGCTATCTCATTACCGGGGACGCGAGGAACGGTGCGATGAACAACCCTTCCGGATTGAACACGGCACCGGGCGATGCCACAGCGCCGGCTGCGCTGGTACCCACACCGCCACCAGCCCCGCAACCGCCCAAACCGCCGACGCGGCGCGGCTGGCTGATTGTCAGCGCGCTCGCACTTGTTGCCGCGACCGGCATTTCCCTGTGGCGCTGGTCGAGCTCCGCCCCGGCGGTTCAGTACGTCGAAGCCGCCGTGAGCCGCGGCGACATCACGCGCACCGTGACGGCGACCGGCACGGTCAATCCGGTGCTGACCATTATCGTCGGCAGCTACGTATCCGGCGTGATCAAGGAGATCAGCTGCGACTACAACACGAAGGTCAAGATCGGGCAGATCTGCGCCAAGATCGATCCCGCGCCTTATCAGACCGTGGTCGATCAGAACAAAGCCAACCTTCTCGTCGCGCAGGCGCAGCTCGAGAAGGACAAGGCGAACCTTGCCTACGCGCAGCTCACCTACGACCGCAATGAGCGGCTCGCGCGCACCAATGCGGTGTCGAAGGACGCCCTCGATAACGCCAAGAGTGCGCTCGACCAGGCCAACGCGCAACTCGGAGTCGATCGGGCCACCATCGCGCAGCGCGAGGCGCAACTCGCCGCCGCGCAGGTCAATCTCGACTACACCAACATCGTCTCGCCGGTGGACGGCACCGTGGTGTCGCGCAACGTCACGGTCGGCCAGACCGTGGCGGCGAGCTTTCAGACGCCGACGCTGTTCCTCATCGCCACCGACCTCACGCAAATGCAGGTCGACGCCAATGTCAGCGAGAGTGACATCGGCTACATCAAGTACGGCAACAAGGCGACCTTCACCGTCGACGCTTTTCCGCGACGCGCTTTCGACGGCACGGTTTCGCAGGTGCGCCAGTCGCCGCAGACGGTGCAGAACGTCGTCACCTATGACGTCGTGGTCGGCGTCGACAATTCGGACCTCTCGCTCAAGCCCGGCATGACGGCCGAAACCCGCATCACCATCGACGCGCGCAACGACGTGCTGCGCGTGCCGAGCCAGGCTTTGCGCTTTGTCCCCGCCGGCGCGCCGCGCCTCGAGGCGCGGCCGAACCAAGGCCGCGTCTTTGTCCTTCGCAACGGCGTGCCCACCGCGGTGCCGGTCACCACCGGGCTCGACGACGACACTTTCGCCGAGATCGTCAGCGGCGACATCAAGCAAGGCGACAAGGTCATCATCTCCGAGCGGCGCGACACGGCAAGGCCAGTGACCATGCCGCGCTTCTGACGACGGACAGGACAACCCATGGCCGAACCCGTCATCCGATTGGAGCACGTCTCGCGCACCTACCATGTCGGCGATATCGACGTGCGCGCCCTGCGCGACGTCAGCCTGACGGTCGAGACCGGCGAGTTCGTCGCCATCATGGGCGCGTCGGGCTCCGGCAAGTCGACCTTGATGGCCGTGCTCGGCTGCCTCGACCGGCCGAGCAGCGGCCGCTACTTCTTCGAGGGCGTCGACGTCGCGCAACTCGACGAGCCGGAACGCGCACGTTTGCGCAGCGAACGTCTCGGCTTCGTCTTCCAGAGCTTCAATCTCCTGGCGCGCACGAGCGCGATCGAGAACGTCGCGTTGCCGCTGTTCTATGCCGCTAGCGGTCCGGAGAGCGCCGCCGCGCGCACCGAACGGGCGCGCGCCGCGCTCAAGCTCCTCGGCCTGAGCCATCGCGAGAACAATACGCCGGGCCAGCTCTCCGGCGGCCAGCAGCAGCGCGTCGCCATCGCGCGCGCGCTCATCAACGAGCCCGGCCTGCTGCTCGCCGACGAGCCGACCGGCAATCTCGACACCCGCACCTCGCACGAGATCATGGAAACGCTGACGCGGCTCAACCACGAACAGGGCGTGACCGTCATCGTCGTCACCCATGAGCCCGACATCGCGGCTTACGCCGACCGGACCATCACCATGCGCGACGGCGAGATCGTTTCCGACGTGCACAATCCCCATCCCACGGAAGTGCCGATCCAGCAACCGACGGCTGGGGCATCGCGCCGGCGCGTGGGCCGTGCGATCGTGCGACGGACGCGGACGGTCTGGGCATTCGGCCGCATGATCGTGGCGGCGGCGCTGCAGGCGCTCCAGCGCAACAAGATGCGCTCGGCGCTCACCATGCTCGGCGTCTTCATCGGCGTCGCCGCGCTGATCACCATGGTGGCCATCGGCCAGGGCGCCAACGAAGCCGTCCGCAAGCAGATCGAAAGCCTCGGCACCAACCTGGTGGTCGTGCTGCCCGGCGCGCGCGTCATGGGCGGCGCGCGCGGCGGCTTCGGCAGCGCTTCGACGCTCACGGTGAGCGACGCGCTGGCGATCCGGCGCGAAGCAACGGCGGTAAGCGCCGTCAGCTATCTCATCCGCCAATCCGGGCAGACGCAGTACGCCAACCAGAACTGGACGACGAGCATACAGGGCGTCAGCGCGAACTACCCGTCGATGACCAACTGGCGCATCGAGAACGGGCGCGGCATCGAGGAGGACGACGAGGCGAGCGCCGCGCTGGTCGCGGTGATCGGCCGGTCGCTGCAGCGGCAGCTCTTCGGCGAGCACATCGATCCGATCGGCGCGCTGATCCAGGTGAAGAACGTGCCGATGCGCGTGATCGGCGTCCTCGCCAGCAAGGGACAAACGCCGTTCGGCACGGACCAGGACGACATCGTCATGATCCCGTTCACCACGGCCGAGCGCAAAGTGCTCGGCGTCGCCGCCCCGACGCAGACCCAGACCCAGCTCAACTGGAATTATCCCGATCCGCCGAACCCTTACGGCCTGACCACGCACCTGACAGGCTACGTCAATCAGATCTTCCTGCAGGCCACCAGCGCCGCCGAGGTGCCGCTCGCCATCACGCAAGCGACCGAGATCCTGCGGCGGCGGCATCGCATCAAGGCCGGCAGCGACGACGACTTCTCCGTGCGCAACCTCAGCCAGATCGCGGAAACAGCCGAGAGCTCGAGCCGCATCATGGCGCTGCTGCTCGCCGCCGTCGCTTCGATCTCCCTCGTCGTCGGCGGCATCGGCATCATGAACATCCTGCTCGTGTCGGTCACGGAGCGCACGCGCGAGATCGGCTTGCGCATGGCTATCGGCGCGCGGCGCATTCAAGTGCTGCTGCAGTTCCTGGCCGAGGCGGTGCTGCTCAGCCTCACCGGCGGCATCGCGGGCATTGTGATGGGCGTCGGCGTTTCGTTCGCCATCTCTTATGCCGCGGGCTGGCCCGCACCGATCTCGGCCACGGCCATCGTCGGCGGCTTTCTGTTCTCCGCGGCGGTCGGAATCTTCTTCGGCTATTACCCGGCGCGCAAGGCGGCGAGCCTCGATCCGATCGAAGCGCTGCGGTACGAGTAGCGCCGGCCCAAACGCTGTGGCGCCGAAGCGGCGCGTTTGGCGCAGCCGTGTGTCAGCGCGGAACCTGCGGCCGGGATGGCTGTTTATTCGCGCACACGTGCAACGATATGAAACGCAAGGTCAGAGGGAACACGCCGTTTGCGCGGGAACGGTTCGCAGGTATTCCCGTTGCATTCCTGGAAAACCAGTCCAGGAGGAACATGATGAAAGCCAAGCTTCTTGTCACGACAGCGGCCGTCGCGCTGATGCTGTCCGGCGGCGCTTATGCGCAGACGCGCTCGATCGACACCAATTCCGAACGTCCCAGCGCAACGCAGAATCAAAGCGATCGCGGATCCGCGACGAAGGACATGGACCGCACGAACGTGCGCGACAGCGGCCGCATGGATCGCTCGCAGACGACCGGCCAGGCGCCTGCCGGCAGCACCTCGTCCGACAGCAAGGCTTCGTCCGGCAGCGCCGCCGACAGCGATTCGAGCAACAAGCCGGCGGCCTCGCAGGACAAGGCGCAGCAGCGCAGCAGCACCACGCCATCGGACCAAAACGCCAAGAGCAACGCCGCGCAGGACAACAAGGACCCGTCTTCGCGCAGCAACCAGGCGAGCGAACCGCGCAACAGCAAGTCCAATAGCGCCGCCGACACCAACAAGAACACCAACAGCGCAAGCCAAAGCGACAAGAACCAGCCGGCGGCGGCGCAGCGCGACCAGGCGGACGATCGTCAGCAGCGCACGACCAACGCGAACGCCGACAACAGCCGCGACGCGGCGGGCGGCGCCAATGCGCAGGCGACACGCGCCTCCGCTTCGCTCCAGGCCGAGCAGAAGACGCGCCTCAACCAGGCGGTCACCAAGCTGGACGCCAAGCCCGTCACCAACGTCAACTTCTCGATCTCGGTCGGCACCGCCGTGCCGCGCTCGGTCAGTCTGCGTCCGGTGCCGCGCACCATCGTCTCCATCGTGCCGCAGTACAGCGGCTACAATTACTTCCTCGTGCGCAATCAGGTCGTGATCGTGGAGCCGCGTTCGCACAAGATCGTCGACGTGATCGAGCGTGGCGGCCCGTCGCAGGCCAGCACGACGACGACGCGCGAGCGCCGGGTCAATCTGTCGGATAAGCAGCGCAGCTACATCCGCGAGCACGCGAGCTCGCGGCGGACGTCGACGACCACGACGACGACCACGGGCGCGGCGCCGCGCAGCGAAACCATCATCGTCGGCGAGGAAGTGCCGCAGTCGATCGAGATCGAGACGTTCCCGGAGGAAGTCTATCGCGAGGTGCCGGTCGTGCGCGAATATCGCTACGTCCGCAGCGGGTCCGGCGTCTACCTCGTCGATCCCAGCAGCCGCCGCGTGATCGAGGAGATCGAATAAGCGCGCATCACGATACGGAAAGGGCGGCCCGCCGGCCGCCCTTTTTTATTTCAGTGGCCCGGCAGCCGATATGCGCCATGGCCGGATAGAACTGGACGATCGGCAGCGCCGGAATGAGCCAGTGCAGGAACTTCGCCGTGCGGGTTCTGCCTCTTGCGATGGAACCCCACCGCCCCCATATGCGTTCAAACATCGGTGTCGAGCGAGCAACGGCTCCATCGATGCGAGCGCACCGGGCCCCACGTCCGGTCAGCGCTGACGACCACGATAAGCAGGTGACGCCGGATGTACGCGCGCCTCGCCATCGTGGTCGTTCTCATTTCAGTCGGTCTCGCCGCGGGCATAGGTCGTCTTGGCGCCCCAGGCGGCGAGCGCCGCCATCAGCAGCGAGACCAGCACGTTGTAGCCCGGCAGCGAAATGCCGAAGAGCCGCCACGCCGCCTCGTCGCAACGCACGACGCGGATGCTCTGCAGGCTCTTCAGGAGGTCGGTCGTCGATCCGATCGCGTTGACCGGGCCGCTGCAGTCGGTCGGACCCGGCCAGAACTTCCACTCGACGCCGGCATGAAAGGCCGCGAGGCCCGCGTCCCACAGCATCGCCACGGCGATCGCCAGAAAGCCGAGCATCAGCACCTTGCGCTTGGCGCCGTAGGTCACGCCGAGCCAGAGCATCGCCGCGAGCGGCACGCTGAAGTAATAGGGAGTCCGCTGCTCCAGGCAGAGCGGGCACGGCGGATAGCCGAGCACGTATTGGAAGAAGAAGAAGCCCGCGATGGTGGCGAGGCCGAGGATGAAAATGGCCGCTGCCGCGGCGCGCGGCGGATCGGCGCGGACGATGGCCAAGGTGTCGGTCATGTCGATTCGTGCGCGAGGTGGGTCGGGAGCGGCGCTGTTTTCGGTCGAAATTGCGTCCGCTTCATGAACTGGCGTCCGAAGCCTTTGCTTCGGGCAAGGCTTAGCCCCCACCCGCGCCGTCCACAATAGGCGCCCGCGCGCGAACATGGCGGTAAGGCTCTGGGTCGGCTCAAGGGCCAGCGCCGGTCCGCTCGCACCGGGACCGGGCGGGAGGCCGTAGCTCCCGGGTACTGAAATCTGCTGGGAATGGTGCCCCTGGCCGGACTCGAACCAGCACGATGTTTCCACCACCTGATTTTGAGTCAGGCGCGTCTACCAATTCCGCCACAGGGGCAATCTGAGCGCGGGCGCGGATCATAGCCACGGAACGCGCCGGGTCAACGGCGGCTTTTGGCGAGGCCGTTCACAGGCCCAGAGCGAGGTCGGCCAGCGCCGCCACGGTGTTCATATTGCGCGCGGTGCCGCCCTGCAACGCCGGGATCTTCAGCTTCGAGCGGCCCTGGCCGGTCGGGAAGTAGATGTAGACCTCGCGCCTGCCCAGGCTGATTTCCTCGTCGGCCCGGCCTTTGATCCCCGCCAGGACGTCCTTGGGCGGCCTGCCGTCGAGGAATATCGCCAGGGTCTTGTTCGGCGGCCGCTCCGGAAAGGGGTTGCCGCCGCGCACCGCCGCCATCTCCTTCGCCGTGCGGATGGCGACCGGAACCGGCCGGCCGGCGTATTCCTTGAGCCGCGCCTCGAGCGCGGCCTTGACCCGGCCCTCGGCGGCAGCGGCGGCGAAGACGACGTTGCCGCTCGCGATGTAGGTGCGCACCTGCGCGAAGCCTTCCGCCTCGCACATGCTCCTCAGTTCGGTCATCGGCAGCTTGCCGAAGCCACCGACGTTCACTGCGCGCAAGAGGGCGACATAGGCGGGCACGGGGCTCGTCTCACACCGAGGCCTCGACGGCGGCATTGCGCCGGCCGAAGGCCGCCTCCATCTCCCGCCGCACCTTCACCACCGTGTCGTGACCGTCGACCTCGACGTCGGACCACTTGAGCGCGCCGCCTTCGGGGATGTCGCGCTTGAGCTTGACGTTGTGGGCGAGGCCCAAGGGCAAAAGGCCATGGTCGAGCGACACCTCGGCCGGCGTCTGCTTGCCCCAGACGCAGAAGCCGCCCTCCCCGTCCAATATCTCGCCGGCTTTGAGCGCGCGCTTGGCGGTCGCCACCACATCAGAGCGGAAGCCGGTCGGCGCGCCCGTCGGCTCGTGCCTCAGCGCGCAGCTCGCGACCGAGATGCCGAGTTCGAGCCCGATCATGTGAATCGGCCGGTAGAGCGCGGCATAGTGGCCGCTTCTGTCCGGCAGCATCGCGTATTCCTTGAAGCAGCGCCGCGCATACTCCGTCTCGCCCTCGATCACGACATAGGTGCCGAGCGCGAGATGATGCGGCACGTCGGTGCCATCGCGATACACCGAGGACGTGACTTCGGTGACGCCAGCCATCTCGAGCGTGCCGCCGGCGGATTTCGGCTTGCAGACATCGGCGAGTTCGAAGCGCGTCGCCGGCGGAAACCGCAATCCGTCCGACTGCGGCACGAGACCGGTGGCGTTGCATACCGCGGTCATTTCGATGCCCGACTTGGTGCCGTCGACGAAGGAGTTGAACATCTTCGGATTGATCGACGTGCGGTCGGAGATGTTCAGGTACTTGTCGAGGATGTCCCACACATTGTCGGGGTTGGACCGATGATAATGCGGCTCGTAACGCGTGCCCTTGCCGGCCGCGATCACCTTGAAGCCGGCGGCGCGCGCCCAGTCGACATGCTCGCAGATCAGCGCCGGCTGGTCGCCCCAGGCGAGCGAGTAGACGACACCGGCCTGACGCGCGCGGCGGGCCAGCAAAGGCCCCGCCACCGCATCGGCTTCGACATTGACCATGACGATGTGCTTCCCGTTCTCGATCGCTTTCAGGCAATGCGCGATGCCGGCGCCGGGAATGCCCGTCGCTTCGACGATCACCTCGATGCGCGGGTCGGCGATCAACGCCAGCGCGTCGTCGGTGACCAGCGTCGCGCGCTTACGATGGCCGTCGGCGAGCGACGACGCGCCATAGAGCGCGGCGGGCCAGCCGGCGGTCGCCAACTGGCTCCGCGCGCGCGCGACGTCGAGATCGGCAACGCCGACGACATGGAGGCCCTGCGTCAGCCGCGCCTGCGACAGAAACATGGTGCCGAACTTGCCGGCGCCGATGACGCCAACGGTGACCGGCTTGCCGGCCGCCTCGCGCTCCAAAAGCTTGGCGTGGAGATTCATGCGCTCGCCTCCCTCGTCTTCTGGTTGTTGCGCGAAGCGAAACACAGCGACGCACGGCTCACAAGCGCGGCGGGCTTCAGGACGAGCGGAATAGACTTTGGAGGCAGGTGGCGCGGAGGCTAGGCCGTTACTGGCAGAGCGCGCTGGAAACGAAGGTTTCGGTCTTGCATCCCGGCCCGCTGGAGCGGCCGCTCGCATAGACTTGCGGCGAGCAAACCTCGGCCGTGGTCATGTCTAGACTCTTGCCCGAGCCGAAACCCTTGCTGCGGCAGAGCGTTTCCGCCGCGGCGACGCAATCGGGCGCGCCATTGGCGGCGACGCGGCAGACTTCGCGGCCTTTTACGGTGCGGGTGTCGGGGATACGGGCGACGGCGTCGGCCGCCGCCTTGGCGCCATGAGCGGTGGTCGTGGCGGCGACGCCTGCCTCGCGCCCGAACGTCTCGACGTTCTTCTGCGCGTCCTGGAAGCCGGAGCCGAGCTTGCCGAACTGCTCGTCGAACCAGCGCCCGGCCGCGTCGAGAAAACCGCCCTGGTCGGCTGGCGGACTGGGCGGCGGGTTCGGCCGGGGATTGCCTTCTTGGGCGGCTGCCGACACAGCGAACAAACCGGCCATGACGGCCGCTGCGGCCGTCCGCCTTGTCCCTGCGATCAGTCGTTCTGTGTCGCCCATGGCCGGAAAAGCTGACCGATCAATCGTCTTCGGCATTCGCGTCAGCATCGCCACCGCGTACTTCGCTGCGGTGGCGGAATTGAGGAACGCCGATTCGACTAGATCAAGTATACCGCGCCAATGATGCCGAGGACGAAAATCGCGGCAAAGACGGTCACCCAGAAACCCAGCCGCTTCTCGATGATTTCGCGCGCCTGCTCGCCGTAGCGATGCAGCAGGAAGGCGAGGATGAAAAACCGCGCGCCGCGGGTGATGACCGAAAACAGGATGAACAGCCAGATATTGTAGGCGGCGAAGCCGGAGGTGATGGTCACCACCTTGTACGGGATCGGGGTCAGGCCCTTGAGCAGGATGATCCAGGCGCCCCACTGCGCATAGGCCTCGCGGAACGCTTCGACCTTGCTGGCATAGCCATAGAGATTGATCAGCCAGAGCCCGATCGAGTCGTAGAGCAAGGCGCCGATGGCGTAACCGACGAGACCGCCGGCGACCGAGGCGATGGTGCACCACAGGGCCATGGCATAGGCCCGCGCCGGACGCGCCAGCGACATCGGGATCAGCATCACGTCCGGCGGGACGGGAAAGAACGAGCTTTCGGCGAAGGAAATGGCGCCCAAGGTCCACATCGCGTGCGGCTTATGGGCCGCCTCGATCGTCCAGTCGTACATGCGCCGTAGCAGGGAGCGCGGCGCGGTCGCGTCAACGGTCATAGGAACTCTCGTGGAAAACCTGGGTTAGCGGCGCTTGCGGACGCGCCTGCTCTCCAGGGCCACGACCTTACGACGCGAGCCACCTTGTACCAAATCCTTTGGCAGTTTTTCGGCAATTCCGCCGAACATCTCCTCGCGCCGCTGCATTTCGGCCCAGACGTCTTCGGGGCGAACCCCGGCGTGGACCCACAGCACAACCAGATTGTAGAGGAGGTCGGCGCTTTCCCTTACCACCGCCTCGGGCTGGCCGTTCAGGGCGTCAATGACGACTTCGACCGCCTCTTCGGCCAGCTTTTTGGCCATTTTGGCAGGGCCCGCGTGCAAAAGCCGCGCCGTGCGCGACTTCTCGGGATTGGTGTCGCGGACGGCCAGGACGGCCTGGTAAAGGCGGGCGACCGAATCAGTCATGCCGCCAGGATACGCCTTTCGCGTGTGCAAACGTATTAACGGCGGGCCCGGCCGCGGCCAAAAAGCACAGCCGGTCCCGCCGCAGCGTTAGTAAGGCCGATAATAGGGGCCGTAACCGCCGTAATAAGCCGGCGGCGGCGGCGCATAGCCGTAACCGTAGCCGTCGTAATAGCCGTAGCCGCGCCGATAGTAGCGCCGGGATTCCTCGGCGGCGGCGATACCTGCAATAGTACCAGCGACCATGCCGAACATCTGCAAGGCCGCGCGGTCATTGCGATAATGGCGGTGACCGTGGCGCTTGCGGGCGCTCAGATCGAGCGTCGCGGCGGACTGTGCCTGCGGCTGCTTGCCGGACGCGGCCTGCGCCGGCGCGATTTCGATCGCCGTCAGGGCGATCGCACCTGCCACCGCAAAGGCCACGGAACTTCGGAAAAAATGCATGTGCGTCTCCTGGCTGTTTCCGATTCAACGCGCAGGGGCGCTTGTTCCGTTGCTCGCCGATAGCGCGGGCGCGCGGCGAAAGGTCGCTACTCTTCCTCGATCAAAAGGGAGACATTGCCGCCGGCAGCCGCCGTGTTGATCGTAAGCACCTGTTCCAGCGCGAACCGATGCAGATAATTCGGCCCGCCCGCTTTCGGACCGGTGCCTGACAAACCGCTGCCGCCGAAAGGCTGCGAGGCGACGACGGCGCCGATCATGTTGCGGTTCACATACACATTGCCATGCGGAAGCCGCGCCGCGATGGCCGACACCGTCGCATCGACGCGCGAATGGATGCCGAGCGTCAGCGCATAACCACTCGCGGCAATGTCATCGAGCAATTGTTCGAGTTCATCGGCGCGCCAGCGCACGACGTGCAGCACGGGACCGAACACCTCCTGTTTGAGATCGCGCGCGCGATCGAGTTCGATGACCGTGGGCGGCACATAGGTGCCGGCCTGCGGCAATGCGCGGTCCTCGTCCCAGCGGAAGCGCACGGCGCCGTAACTGTCCATCGACGCGATCCAGTCATCGAGCTTGGCCTTGGCGTCCGCATCGATCACCGGACCGACATGCGTTGCCGGATCGCGCGGATCGCCGAGCGCCAGTTCGCGGGCGGCGCCGACCACCATGGCGATGACCTTGTCCGCCACCTCTTGCTGCACGCAGAGCAGACGCAGCGCCGAGCAACGTTGGCCAGCCGAGCGGAAGGCGGACGTGATCACATCGTCGGTCACCTGCTCAGGCAAGGCCGTGGCATCGACGATCATGGCATTGATGCCGCCGGTCTCCGCGATCAGGGCCGCGATCGGCCCGTCCTTGGTGGCGAGTGTCCGGTTGATGAGGCGCGCCACTTCCGTCGAGCCGGTGAACGCAACGCCGGCAACATGCGGATCGGATGTCAGCAGGCCGCCGACGCGGCCGTCGCCCGGCACCAAATGCAGCGCGGTGCCCGGCACGCCGGCGGCGTGCAAGAGCTTCACCACTTCAGAGGCGATAAGCGGCGTCTGCTCGGCAGGCTTCGCCACCACGGCATTGCCGGCGGCGAGCGCCGCGGCCACTTGGCCGGTGAAGATGGCGAGCGGGAAATTCCAAGGGCTGATGCAGACGAAGACGCCGCGGCCGCGATAGCGCAGCTCGTTGCTTTCGCCGGTCGGACCGGGCAGCACGCGCGGCGTCAGCGTGCGGCAGGCCTCGGCCGCGTAATAGCGGCAGAAGTCCGCGGCTTCGCGCACTTCCGAGACGCAGTCGTCGATGGTCTTGCCGCCTTCGCTTTGCAGCAGCGCGATCAGCCGGCCGCGGTTCTCTTCGATCAGATCGCCGGCGCGCGCGAGCGCTGCGGCGCGTGCCTCCACAGGCGTGGCGCTCCAGGCCGGGTAGCCAGCCTGCGCCGCCGCCACGGCCGATGTGACGATCGCCGCATCACCTTCCTCGACGGCGCCGATGACGGCGCCATTGATGGGCGAGATCACATCGCGCCGCCGCCCGGCCACGGCGACGCCGTCGATCAAAGGCGTGGCGTCGGCCTCCTCGCGCGCCGCATCGATCTCCGCCAGCAGTTCGGCGAGCGCCGCGCTGTCGCCGAACTCGACGCCCGTCGAATTGCCGCGCACCGGCTCGAACAGATCGCGCGGCAGCGGAATGTGCGAATGCCGCGCCCGCGCGGCCTCGCCGATCCAGCTCTGCGGCCGGCGCAGGATCGTCTCCATCGGCACCTCGGGATCGGCCGCGACCGACACGAAGGACGAGTTGGCGCCGTTCTCGAGCAGCCGCCGCACGAGATAAGCGAGCAGGTCCGAATAGCCGCCGACCGGCGCGTAGACTCGGCAGGTGAGCTGCGGCGTTTCCGTCAGCAGCGTCTCATAGAGCGCTTCGCCCATGCCATGCAGACGCTGGAATTCGTAGCCCTCGGTGCCGCCCGCGTCCTCGATCACGCTCGCGACGGTCAGCGCGTTATGGGTGGCGAATTGCGGATAGAGCCACGGCCGCGCGGCGAGCAGCTTGCGCGCGCAGGCGGCGTAGCTCAGATCGGTCATCGCTTTGCGCGTGAAGACCGGATAATCGGCCAGCCCCCGCTCCTGGGCCCGCTTGATCTCGGTGTCCCAATAGGCGCCCTTGACCAGACGCACCATCAGCCGCCGGTCGAGCGATTGCGCCGTCCGCGCCAGCCAGTCGATCACATCGCTTGCGCGCTTCTGATAGGCCTGCACCGCGAGCCCGAAGCCGTGCCAGCCGGCGAGGCTCGTATCGGCGAGCACCGCGGCAAAGACATCGAGCGACAATTCGAGCCGGTCCGCTTCCTCGGCGTCGACCGTCAAATTGAGCTCGTGGTGCTTGGCCCGCTGCGCCAGCGACAACAGCAGCGGCGGCAATTCGGCGAGCACACGTTCGCGCGACAATGCTTCGTAGCGCGGATGCAGCGCCGACAGCTTGACCGAAATGCCGGGGCGCTTGGGCAGCAGCGTAGCGTCATTGGCCGCTGCGCCGACTGCGTCGATGGCTTGCGCATAAGCATCGAAATAGCGAGCCGCGTCGGCGGCCGTGCGCGCGCCCTCGCCCAGCATGTCGAACGAATAGAGGAACGCGGGATGCTGCTGCGCGCGGTGCAGCGCCTCGCCGATGCTCTCGCCGAGGACGAAATGCGCGCCAATGAGGCGCACCGCCTGCCGCGTCGCCGCGCGCACCGCCGGCAGGCCGACGCGCCTGACAAGCCCACCGAGGATGCCCTCCGGCGTTTCGCCGGGGTGGATCAGCTTTGCCGTCACCCCGAGGGTCCAGGCCGACGCCGACACCAGGAACGACTGCGACCGCGGATCGTGATGCGACCAGT
>Ga0180216_1002335_pt1 | contig 15932 bp, 15 predicted proteins | sample eDN3rd37CBELigMG_FD_128879 | JGI IMG/M metagenome (GOLD analysis project Ga0180216, IMG submission 128879) | Enriched Miracle-Growth compost microbial communities from Emeryville, California, USA - eDNA 3rd pass 37_C BE-Lig MG (version 2)... ... | reverse complement strand
TGAGAGAAGGGGTGCTGCGGCCTGGAGGTACCGCCGCAGCACCAGGCTGGTTCAGGCCGCCGCCCGGGACCTGCGCGCCGGCCGCCGCGCTCCGGCGGTGCCCGGCTCGACGGTCTTGCGGTAGAGGTGCCAGGTGGCATGGCCGAAGATCGGAATGACCACCGCCAGCCCGACAAAGATCGGCAGCGAGCCGATGATCAGGCCCGCGACGATGATCAGGCCCCAGGCTGCCATCGGAACCGGATTGGCCAGCACGACGCGCACCGATGTGTGCACGGCGCAATAGGCGCCGCAGTCGCGGTCGAGCATCAATGGAAAGGCGATGACGCTGGTCGCCAGCGTGATGATGGCAAAGATGAGCCCGATCAGGTTGCCAGCAATGATAAGCGTCCAGCCCTGCGACGTCGTCAGTACCTGTCCGATGAGCTCGGGAAAGGTCTGCGGCGGCAGGGCGCCGAAAAGGTTTTCGTAAAGCAGCTGCGCGCTCGCCAGCCACAGGGTGAAGATGGCAAAGAGCATCACCCCGACCGCCACGATCGAGGCGATGGCGGGCGAACCGAGCACGTTGAAGGCGTGGCGCCAGCTGACGTCCAGCCCCTGTTCGCGCCTGCGGCTGATCTCATAGAGACCGAGCGCGGCAATCGGGCCGATCAGGGCAAAGCCCCCGAGCAGCGGATAGAGCAGGGGCCATGTGTAATAGCCCGACATCCAGATGGTCAGGACGATGCCGACGATCGGGTAGATGAGCCCGAGCAGGGCATAGTGGGAGGGCTTTTCCCAGAAATCCTCGACGCCCAGCCGGAGGCAGTCGAAGAGGTCGCCGACACTGATCTTGCGTACGGCCGGATATTCGACCCTGTCGCTGGCGCCTGCGATCACATGGAAATTTGCCATGACCAGTTCTCCTCAGCTTCGAGGCCGCTGGCCGGTTCCCGCCCCCTCGGGTCCACGCAGCCGCGCGCCACCGATTACGAGGAGTATAGGCGAGGTGCGAAATTTTGTCGCGCACCCGCCCGAAATTGTGAACGAGGACTGTAATTTGCCGCCCTAGACTTCGTAGCGGTCCGAAGCGTCGTGCACTGGCCGATAGACGAAATAGGAGAAATCCGCCGGCCTTGCCGTGCCGTTGAGATCGTTGGCGGCCATGCCGACAAAGGCGCCGGTGAAGCTGCCATGCTCGGCATGTCCGCCGCATTCGTCCGAGAGCAGCGAGGCATCGAGCACCGGACCGATCGGCGCAAGTGTCTCGTCCTGCAGTGCATAATAGAACTGCAGTCTGGGCCCGCGAATGGTCAGCGCCAGGCGCACCGGATTGTTGTTGGGGATTTTTACCGCCTCGGCCGGGAATTTCAGCTTTCCGTCGGGAAAGCTCATTTCCGAGCTCATGAGCAGCAATTCGCGCTGCCCGTCCGAATGGGCGGTGACCGCCAGAAAGAAGAAGTTGTAGCGGCTGTAATAGGCCGTCAGTCCCGCCATCTGCCGCTCGTCGACCGGCGAGAAATCGACTTCGGTTTCGGCATCATAGGAGAAATGCGTCTGCCGGCGCGCCACCAGCGCCTGCTCGAACCACGAACCGATGGATTCGCGCCCGTAAAGCCGCAGCTTGCCGCCGGAAAAACCGAAAATGCGCTCGGTTTGCGGCGTGCGCAACCACTGGAAGTCCTTGTCCAGCGCGCCCGAGGTGAACTCATAGCGCTTCTCGGCCCAATAGGCGGTCTCGTCGCGCGTGCCCGGCACGTCCACATGCAGCGCAGGCACATTGGTGCCGTGCTTGAGCCAGAGCCAGTCGTCGTCGCGCCATTCCGCTTCCTGGATTGCGGTCTCACGTCCCAGCACGCAGCGGCGCTTCTGCGTCGTGGGTCGACCGGTCAAATGCACGATATAGGTGCGCCCATCCGGCGTCTCGACCCAGTCGCCATGCCCGGCCCGCTGCAGCGGATTGAGCGGCTTGTCCTTGGCCGTCACCACGTATTTTTCCGGGTGCGTCTCATAGGGCCCGTCGATTGTGCGCGAGCGCGCAAACGTCACCGCATGGTCGTATCCCGTGCCGCCCTCGGCGGTCATCAGATAGTACCAGGGCTTCCCGTCCTTGCCGGCGCGCTTGTAGAGATGCGGTCCCTCGACGAGCTCCAAATCCGTGCCCTGATAGATGTTCCTGATCGGGCCGACGAGCTTCTTCTGGGCATGGTCGTATTCCTGCAGCGCGATGCCGGCGAAGAGCAGCGGGCGGGCGCGATGATCCCAGAGCATGTTGACGAACCATTTGCGCCCATCGTCGTCGTGAAACAGCGACGGGTCGAACCCGGAGGAATTCATGTAGATCGGGTCCGACCACGGCCCCTCGATCGAGGGCGCCGTGACGAGATAGTTGTGCGCGTCCTTGAATGAGCCGTCCTTGCGCTTGACGTCGGTATAGATCAGCCAGAACTGCCCGTCGGCATGGGTAAGGCAGGGCGCCCAGATGCCGCAGCTATCGGGATCGCCGCGCATGTCGAGTTGGCTCTTGCGATCGAGCGGCCGGGTGACGAGTTCCCAATTGGCCAGATCGCGCGAGTGGTGAATCTGCACGCCCGGATACCACTCGAAGGTGGAGGTGGCGATATAATAGTCCTCGCCGACGCGGCAGATGGACGGGTCCGGATTGAAACCGGGCAGAATTGGGTTGGTAAGCTGGGGCATCAGACGAACCGGTTGATGAGGTTTTCGAGATATTCCTGCCGGCCCGAACGCGGCTGCGGATTGATGTTCTCGGCCTCCACCCACGCGGCGATCTGCTCCAGCGTACGTTCGCCATTGAGCATCGCCTCTGCCCCCTTCTGCTGCCAGCCGGCATAGCGCTCCTCGAGCAGCCGGTCGAACTCGCCGTCCTCGATCAGCGCTGCCGCGGCCTTGAGGCCGCGGGCCAGCGTATCGAGCCCGCCGACGTGACCATAGAGCAGATCGGCCGGGTCGAGCGATTGCCGGCGCACCTTGGCGTCGAAATTGAAGCCGCCATTGCCGAGCCCGCCTTGCTTGAGGATATAGTAGAAGGCCAGCGCCATCTCGCCGGGATTATTGGGGAACTGGTCGGTATCCCAGCCCGACTGCAGATCGTTGCGATTGGCATCGACCGAGCCCAGCATGCCGAGCGAGGATGCGAGCGCCAGCTCGTGCTCGAAGGAATGGCCGGCAAGGAAGGCGTGGCCGACCTCGATATTGCATTTCACCTCTTTTTCGAGGCCATAGCGCTGCAGGAAGCCGTAAACCGTGGCGACATCGTAGTCATATTGGTGCTTGGAGGGTTCCTGGGGCTTGGGCTCGATCAGGATGGTGCCGGTAAAGCCGATCTTCTTGGCATGGTCGATGACGAGATGCAGGAAGCGCGCCATCTGGTCGGCTTCGTGCTTGAGATTGGTGTTGAGCAGGGTTTCATAGCCCTCGCGCCCGCCCCAGAGCACATAGTTCTGGCCGCCCAGCTCATGGGTCAGCTCGAGGACGTTCTTCACCTGCCCTGCGGCATAGGCGAAGACCTCCGGGTCCGGATTGGTCGCCGCACCCGCCATGTAGCGGCGGTTGGAAAAGAGATTGGCCGTACCCCAGAGCAGCTTGGTGCGGCTGGTCTCCATCTTGCGCGCGAAGATTTCGCCGATCTCGCGCACATTCCTGTTGCTCTCGGCCAGCGTTGCGCCTTCCGGCGCGATATCGACGTCGTGGAAGCAGAAGAAGGGGATGTCCAAGAGGTCGAAGAACTCGAACGCCACGTCCGCCTTGAGCTTTGCGCCCTCCATGCCCTTGTCGTACCAGGGGCGATCGAAGGTGCGCCCGCCGAACGGGTCGCCGCCCTCGGCCGCAAATGTGTGCCAATAGGCGACGGCCGGGCGGATATGCTCTTCCATGGTCTTGCCCATCACCACTTCGTTCTTGTCGTAATGGCGGTAGGCGAGCGGATTGGCGCTTTGCGGGCCTTCGAATTTGACGGGCGAAAGCCCCTTGAAGAAGTCGGTCACGAACGGGTCTCCTCGATTGCAGGGTAAAGCGCGCGGTAGCGCTGATAGTGGTCCTCGTATGCGCGCGACAGGCTCGCATCCGGGATGATGACGGTCTTGATCTTTGGGCTCACCATCACCGTGTCGGGATCGGCTCCCGTCGCGGCGCAAAGTCCGAGCCGGGCGGCGCCCAGCGCACCGCCGAAATCGCCGTCTTCGGGCAGCGCGATCTCGGTGCCGAGATTGGTTGCAATGATCTTGAGCCAAAGCGCCGAGCGCGAGCCGCCGCCGACGGCGAGCAGGCGTCTGATCGTCGTACCTGCATCGCTCAGCACGCGCTGGCAGTCGCGCACGGCAAAGGCGACGCCTTCCATCACCGCCTGCGCCAGCCGCGCCGGATCGGAAAGATGCGAAAGCCCGGTAAAGCTGGCGCGCGCATTGGCGTTGTTGTGCGGCGTGCGCTCGCCCGAAAGATAGGGCAGGAATATTTCCTCGCCCGGCCCGGTGAACTGCGCCTCGGCCGCCTGCGAGAGCTCAGCCGGCGTCCTGCCGGTGATCTTGCCCAGCCAGTTGAGACTGTCGGTCGCCGAAAGGATGACGCCCATCTGGTGCCAGGTGTCGGGCACCGCATGGCAGAAGGCGTGCACGGCGCCTTGCGTATTGGGCCGGAACTTGTCGTTGGAAACGAAGAGAACCCCAGAGGTGCCGAGCGAGACGAACCCCTCGCCCGGTCTTATGGCGCCGATGCCGCAGGCCGAAGCGGCATTGTCGCCGGCCCCGCCCGCGACCACCACCTCGCCGCTCATGCCCCAGCGCTCGGCCAGATCGCGTTTGAGCACGCCCGAAGGTGCCGAGCCCTCGACGAGACGCGGCATGTGCGAGCGGCTGAGCCCGGTCACCGCCAGCAGTTCGTCCGACCAGTCGCGCCGGGCGACGTCCAGCCAGAGCGTCCCGGCAGCGTCCGACATGTCCTCGGCATATTCCCCGGTCAACAGCAGGCGCACATAGGCCTTGGGCAGCAGCACCTTGGCGGCCTTTTCGAAGATTTCCGGCTCGTGCTTTCGCACCCAGGCGAGCTTGGGCGCGGTAAAGCCCGGCATGGCGATATTGCCGGCAATATCGCGCAGGCTCGGCAGCGCCGCTTCCATTTCGGCGCATTCGGCTGCCGAACGTCCGTCATTCCAGAGGATCGCCGGGCGCAGCACCGTGTCGTCGGACCCGAGCAGTGTCGCGCCATGCATATGGCCGGAAAGACCGATGCCGCGCACTTTCCTGGTCTCGTCAGGATGGAGCTTTGCCAATCCGTCGACGGCGGCAAGCGTTGCGCGCCACCAGTCGGCCGGGTCCTGCTCCGACCAGCCCGGCTTTGGCCGCCCCGGCTCATTGCTGGCAGAGGTCGCTTCGCCCAGTATCTTGCCTGCCTCGTCGATCAGCAGCGCCTTGACCCCGGAGGTGCCGATATCGACGCCCAGAAACGCGGCACCTGTCGTCATGAGGTACGTACCTCATCTGGCCGCAACGTCACCTGCATTTTTTGTTTCTCCTCCCTCAGGCTGCCGTGAACGGCGCTTATCTAGCCTAGATTGTCGCGCAGGAAAATATCGATTTCAATGGGCTCCACCCGCCGCGCCATGTGACCGCCAATGGCAAGCGTGCGGGCCGCCTCGAGCGCGGCGCGAATTTCTCCATCGGGGTTCTGGTCCAGCACGACATCTATGGTGCCGCTCATCAGCCCCTCGCGCGTCGGGCCGCTGAGTTCATGGGCAACGACATGGACGGCCCCGCCGCGTCCGGAATTTTCCAGCGCCGTCACCAGCCCGCCATTACCCGCGCCCAGATTATAGAGCCCGGCAAGATCGGCGTTCCCGGCCAGCAGGGTCGTCGCCCGTGCGCGGGTCTGCTCATGCGAATCATGACCCTCGACGGGATCGAGCACCCGGATATCGGGAAAATTCTCCGCCATCACCGCTCGGAAGCCATCGAGCCGTTCACGGTGATCGCGCAGATGCATCGATCCGGCGATGACGCCGACTGTACCACGTCCGCCGCAAAAGCGCCCGAGCAACGAGGCGGCGGTGCGCCCGGCCGCGACATTATTGATGCCCACAAATACGCTGCGCGCCGAACCCGGCAGGTCCGACACCAGGGTCATCACCGCGATGCTACGCCGGTGAGCGCGCTCGACGGCGGCAAACACCGGCTCGTCCTCACTGGCAACGATCACCGCACAATCGCAGCGCCTGGGTTCGAGAGCATCGAGCGCATCGGCAAGCGCCCGCGGATCGAGCGCCGGCAGGCGCCGGATTTCGATCTGCATGCGCTCGGCGCGCGCGGCGATGGCCCGCTGGCTCGCCGCCGCGGCAAGGCTCTCCATGAATTCGTTGGCGCCATCGGGAATGAGGAAGACGAGGTTGAGATCGCGCGCCCGCGCCAGCAGGGAGGCGGAAAGATCGCGCTCGAAACCGAGTTCGGCCACCGCCGCCGCCACCTTCTCGGCGGTTGCCGGACGCACGCCGGGGCGCCCGTTCAACACCCGATCGACGGTGGCCAATGATACTCCGGCGGCACGGGCCACATCGTGGACCGTTGCGCGGCGTTTGATGTCGAGTTCGCTCACGCGGCTCTCCTCCCTGGCCATTTTTAGAATCGGCCATTGCTGTCGGCAAAGGTCAAGCCACGATTGCGGCGCGCATATGAAGCGGGCTAAGCCTTTGCCCAAACGGAGGGATGCTATGGCGATCGCGGTTTCGACATTCGGTGAGTATCAGGGCAAGCGGGTCGACCAGTTCCATCTGGTGAGCGACACTGGTGTTGAGGTCGATATCATCGGCTATGGCGTGACGGTGCGCGACTGGCGCGTGCCCGTCGCCGGCGGCCTGCGCAGTGTCGTGCTCGGCTTCGAAACGTTCGAGCCCTACCCGGTGCACAGCCCGCATCTGGGCTCGCTCGCCGGGCGCGTCGCCAACCGCATCAAGGGCGCATCCTTTAAACTCGAGCGCACCACCTACACCTTGCCGGCCAATGAGGGCGGCGTTCACCTGCATGGCGGGTCCGAGGGCTTGGGCCGGCAGGTCTGGCAGGGCGAAACCGACGAAGCCAACAACAGCGTGCGCTTCACCCATTTCAGCCCCGCCGGTGCCATGGGCTATCCCGGCAATGTCAATTTCGAGGCTTTCTACCGGCTCTCCGGCAACAGATTGCGGCTCGAACTGCGCGCAACCACGGATACGGCGACCCCAATCAGCCTGGTGCAGCATCAATATTTCAATCTCGGCACCGGCGCGGACGTGCTCGATCACACGGTTCAGGTCAATTCCAGCGCTTATATAGAGCTTGGCGACGATCTCTGCCCAACCGGCGCCATCCTGCCTTCGGCGGGTACGCAATACGACCTGCGCTCCGGCCGTACCATGCGCGATGCCGACGGTGCTCCGATCGCCTACGATATCGGCATGGTCCTCGACAGCGGGCGCCGCTTCAGCGATCCGGTCGCGACCGTTAGCGGCCCCGACGCAGCCCTGACGCTGAAGCTCTGGACCGATCGGCCGGGCGTCCAGGTCTATAATGGCGTATCGACCGATATAGCCGTGCCCGGCCTCGGCGGCAGGCGCTATGGCAAGCATTCCGGCCTTTGCCTCGAGGACCAGGCGTTTCCCGATGCCGTGCACAATCCGCACTTCCCCAACATCATCCATTCGCCCGAGCGGCCCTACAGCCACTGGTGCGAATTCGAGATCGGCTAACGGGCATGGCCGGCGCCCTCTATATCGGTCTCATCCGCGCCATCGGACCCATGACGCACGCCAAAATGCCCATGGCCGCGCTGCGTGAGGCCTGCGTCAACGCCGGCTTCACCGACGTGGCAACGGTGCTGGCGACCGGCAACGTTCTCTTTCGCGCCGAAGGCGGGCGGGCGGCTGCGCTGAGAAAACTGCAGGGCGTCGTCAACGGCTTCGGGCTCGATAACGCCGTTATCCTGCGCACCCCGGCCGAACTGGCCAGGATAGTGGCTGGCAACCCCTTCGCCGATGCCGCCGCCGACCACCCGAGCGCGCTGGTGGTGTTCTTCCTCGCCGACCCGCCGAGGGACACCGATTGGCTCGCTGACCATCCCGGCCCCGAACGGCTATCGCTTTCCGGCCTCGATCTTTATGTCGACTATCCCGGCCCGATCGCCACGACCAAACTGCCGCCGGCAAAGGTCGAAAAGCGCCTCGGCGTCACCACAACGTTCCGCAGCTGGAATACGGTGGTAAAGCTCGCCGCAGCGGCTTTTTCACTCGAAAAGAAGGGCTGATCAGCCCAATGGACAAGACCGAACGCCTCTTTTCCATCATGGACGCGCTGCGCCGCCACCGCCGCCCGGTGACGGCCGCCCAGCTTGCCGAGGAGCAGGGCGTTTCCGTGCGCACCCTTTATCGCGACGTGCAGACGCTGATCGGCCTCGGCGCGCCGATCGATGGGGAGGCCGGCATCGGCTATATGCTGCGCCCCGGCTTCTTCATGCCGCCGCTGATGTTCACGCCCGAAGAGCTCGAAGCGCTGGTTCTCGGCGCGCGCTGGGTCGAGGCGCAGCCTGATGACGACCTTGGCGCGGCCGCCCGCAACGCGCTCGCCAAGATCGCCACCGCCTCACCGCAAGACCTGCGCGACCGCATCAGCGACACGGGCCTGTGGCCGGTGCTGGTGCGCGGTTCCGCCGAGCCGGTGCCGGTGCTTGGCGAACTGCGCCGGGCCATGCGCGCCGAAAAGGCCGTCCACATCACCTATGCCGATGAATCCGGCCGCACCTCGCAGCGCGACATCTGGCCGGTGCAGCTCGCCTATTACGAAGGCAAGCAGATCATCGCCGCCTGGTGCTGCCTGCGCCAGGCCTTCCGCCATTTCCGCACCGACCGCATCCTCGAGCTCACGCCCACCGAAAACCGCTTCGGCAAGCGCCGGGCCGTGTTGGCACGCGAATGGGAAATGCAATGGGCGCAACGGCGCCGCGACTGGGACGAGAAGGGCAACCCTCTCAGCCAATGATATCCTGCTGACGCGCCCTGTCAGCAGGGGTGGGCGAGGCTCTGCTCACACCGCCTGCAACAGGAGCCCTGAAAATGTCCGCATTCCCCGATTCGCAAGGCAGCATAATCCCGTTCCGCATCGACATCCCCGAGGCCGACATCACCGACCTCAAGGAACGCCTCGCCATGACCCGCTTCCCGCCGGCGCTGGAAGGCGTCGGCTGGGACTATGGCATGAACGATGCGTTCCTGCGCCAGCTCGTCGACTATTGGCGCAACCAATACGACTGGCGCGCCAGCGAAACCCGCCTCAACGGCTTCAGCCACTATCTTGCCGAGATCGACGGCGAGACCGTCCACTTCGTCCATGAACGCGGCGGCGAGGGCGCCATTCCCCTGCTGCTGACCAATGGCTGGCCCTCGAACTTCGTCGAACTGCTGCCGCTCGTTTCGCGCCTTACGAGGCCCGTCGACGGCATCTCTTTCGACATCGTCATCCCCTCACTGCAGGGCTACGGCTTTTCCAGCCAGCCGACACGCCCTGGCATGAACCTTTCGGCCATGGCGCCGCGTTGGGCGGAGTTGATGTCGCGCCTCGGCTACGAGAAATTCCTCATCAGCGGCTCGGACCTCGGCTCCGGCGTCGAGATGGCTCTGGTGCGCGATTATCCGCACCGGCTGATCGGCGCGCACTACATCAACGTCTATTACGGCTACAAGCGGCCCGAAAATCCGACGCCAGAAGAGGAAGCCTATTTCAAGACCATCGACGCCTGGGGTTTCACCGAAGCCGCCTACGCCATGCTCCACATGACCAAGCCCGCGACCGTGGCGGTCGGCCTCAACGATTCGCCCGCCGGCCTCGCGGCCTGGATCGTCGAGAAATACCACAAATGGGGCGACACGGGCGGAGACGTTACCAGCGTTTTCTCGCTTGATGACCTCTGCACCATTCTCTCGGTCTATTGGTTTACCCAAACGATCGGCTCTTCGGTGCGGCTCTACAAGGAAGCATCCGCAGACACCGATCTCTTCCTGCCGCCGCGCGAGCATGACGTTCCCCATGCCGTTCTGGCACTGCCCGCCGACATGCCGGCCCCGCGTGCCTGGGGCGAGCGCAATCTGCGCAACCTGGTGCGCTGGACCGAGCTCGACAAGGGCGGCCACTTCCCGGCTCTCGAAATCCCCGATGCCATGGCCGACGACATCCGGAGTTTCTATCGCGAGATCGCCTGAGATCAGCGTTTGCCGCAGATAGAGGGAGCCCCTTCAGGCCATGCGCGCGTAAAGACTCTCGGGCCGCACATGCTCGTCGAGCCGGAAGCGGTGATCGGCCGGCGGATGCGCCCGCTGGCCGCATTCCATGCGCGGGCAGATGCGGCACCCGACCCCGATCTGCACCACCTGGTTGTCCGAGGTCAGGTCGATGCCGTCCGAATAGATCATCTCGCGCGCATGCAAGATCGAGCACCCGAGCCCGATCGAGAGATAGCGCCGTGGCGCGTTATAGCGATAGTCGCCCTTGGCGACGGTACGCGCCAGGCAGAAATAGCGCTGCCCGTCCGGCATTTCCGAGATCTGGATATTGATGCGCTCGGGGCTCAAAAATGCCGAATAGACGTTCCAGCGCGGGCAGGCGCCGGAATGGCGCGGAATATGGATACCCGAAAGCGAAAAGCGCTTGGAGATGTTGCCGGCAATGTCAGTGCGGATGAGGTGCAGCGGAATGCCCTGCGCGCCCTTTCGCTGCAGCGTCGTCATGCGGTGGCAGACCTGCTCGAAGCTGGCGCCGAACCGACGCCCGATCCGCTCGATGTCATAGCGGTGATCGCGGCAGGCCTTGAGGAAAGGCGCATAGGGCATGATCAGGGCCGCCGCGAAATAGGCCGAGAGCACATTGCGCGCCAGCATCGGCGCATCGCCCTCGGGCAGGCCGGCATTTTCGATGATGGCGTCGATCTCGCTGCCCGCCGCCATCTGCCCGAGCTGGTGCGCGACGAGGAAGGTCGCCGTTTCCTGCGGCAGGATGTCGGAAACGATGAGCTGGTGCCGCACCGGATCGCGCTGGCGGGCAATGCCATGCGGCAGCGAGCCCAGCCGGCAATCGAGGCCGAAAACGTTGAAGAGATAGGTCTTGAGGCCGTATTCGAAATTGTCCGAAGTGTTGTCGATATCGGCGCGCACGCGCTCGGCCGCGTCCTCCAGCGCCGGGAAGTGGTTGGCATTCTCCTGCAGGAAATCGGAGATCGCGTCGGTCGCCAGATGAAATTCCGGCGGCTCCTGCGGATCGCTTGCCACGGGACCCGTTCGGGCCACATGCCGATAGCGGTCATAGAGCTTGAGGATGGCGCGCGCCGCTGCCGGATTGGTATGCGCCAGATCGCGGATTTCGAGATTGGTGAGATCGCTGTCGGCAAAGATATCGTCGCCAAAGGCTTCCATCAGGTCGCCGACCAGCCGCCCTTCGTCGCTGTCGACCAGTTCCCCTGGCTCCACCCCGAAATAGCCGGCCAGCGAAAACAGCAGCGGCACCGTTACCTTGCGCCGGTTGTGTTCGATGAGGTTGAGATAGCTCGCCGAAATGCCGACTGCCGCGGCGAGGTCCGCCTGGTTCACCCGCTTCTGGCGTCGCAGCCGCCTGATGCGGCCGCCGATCTGCATGTCTCCCACATCGCTCATTGCCAGCTCCTCGCCGCGTCAAATCTTTACACGCTTTACATCTGCCGCAGCGCCTCTTGACCGCGGATTTACAGGTTTACAAGCGCCTATGCGCTTATTTGTTGCTTTCGAGCGTTACTTGTCAAATCTTTACAGCATGACGAGTGAGGAGTTTCACCATGATCCCGAATGCGAACGAACGTGAGGAATACCTGACCATCATCGCCCCTACGGCTGGCGAAGCGATGGCGCAGTTCAAGGCCCGCGGCCTTGACCGGCAAGGTTACTCCCTTGCTAGCAAGATCGGGCGCCATCAGTTCGCGCTGGTCGCCGGCGGCACCGGCAGCGAGCTCTTCTCGGGCAACGGCATGTTCGCCGCCACCTACCGGCGCACGGTCGCCGACTAGAAGGTGCGAGTGCCCGACGCTCGATTTGCCGCAGCTTTCACCAGCCCGTCCCGCCCGGCGGGAGAACCAGATTTTTAGAAGTGAGGAGTACCATGCTCGACAAGCCCGCCACCCCGGAACGCTTTCCGGCTCCCGATTGGGCGCCCGACCGCTGGAAGAACATTTCCCGCAACTACACCATGGCCGATGTGCGCCGCCTTTCGGGCTCGCTGCCCATTCAGTACACCCTGGCCGAGAACGGCGCCAAAAAGCTCTGGCAACTGCTCCACAGCGAAGATTTCGTGCCAACGCTCGGCACTTTCACCGGCAATCAGGCGGTGCAGCAGGTCAAGGCCGGCCTCAAGGCCATTTACCTCTCCGGCTGGCAGGTCGCCGCCGATGCCAATTCCTCGGGTAACATGTATCCCGACCAGAGCCTCTACCCGGTCGACAGCGTTCCGTCCGTCGTCAGGCGCATCAACAAGGCGCTGCAGCGTGCCGATCAGATCCAGACCATGGAAAAGGCCGATGGCATCGCCTCGACCGACCATGATTTCTTCGTGCCGATCATAGCCGATGCCGAGGCCGGGTTTGGTGGCGTGCTCAATGTCTTCGAGCTGATGAAGTCGATGATCGAAGCGGGCGCCGCCGCCGTGCATTTCGAGGATCAGCTGGCCAGCGAAAAGAAGTGCGGGCATCTGGGCGGCAAGGTGCTGGTGCCCACCAGCCAGTTCGTGCGCACCCTCAACGCCGCGCGCCTTGCCGCCGACGTCATGGGCGTGCCGACCCTCATCATGGCGCGCACTGATGCAGAGGCCGCCCGGCTCATCACCTCCGATATCGACCCCTATGATGCCCCGTTCGTCACCGGCGAGCGCACCGCCGAGGGCTTCTATCGCCTGGCAGGCGGCATCGACGCGGCCATCGCCCGCGGCATCGCCTATGCGCCCTATGCCGACCTCATCTGGTGCGAAACCTCGACACCCGATCTTGCCGAGGCTCGCAAATTCGCCGAGGCGATCCATAAGGTCTATCCCGAGCAGATGCTCGCCTATAACTGCTCGCCATCGTTCAACTGGGCCAAGCACATGGATGAAGAGGCCATGCGCGTCTTCCAGCGCGAGATCGCGGCAATGGGCTACAAGTACCAGTTCATCACCCTGGCCGGGTTCCATAATCTCAGTCTCACCACCTTCGAACTGGCCCGCGCCTATGCCAGGGATGGCATGGCTGCCTATTCGAAGCTCCAGCAGGCCGAGTTCGCTGCAGAAAGCCATGGCTTCTCGGCAACCCGCCACCAGCGTGAGGTCGGCACCAGCTATTTCGATGCCGTTTCCCTGGCCGTGAGCGAAGGCCGCAGCGCCACCACGGCGATGGCCGCATCAACGGAAGCGGCCCAGTTCCACTAACGCTCACCTGCCCCCTTGGGGGAAGGGTGAGGAAGCCGGAGGCACCGTTCCCTTCTCCCCTCGTGGAAGAAGGTGGCGCGCAGCGCCGGATGAGGGTTGCGAACTTGCAATGAGCACAACGCTTGTTATGACCGCGGCATCGCACCCCTCACCCTGACATTCCGCTGAACGCGGAATGTCAGTCCCTCTCCCACAAGGGGAGAGGATGTCCGGGCCTGTATTGACCGCCCGGATCGACAGAAGCGCGCAACGCCCACCGCACCCCCTTTCGCAAATTTGCAATCGCCCCGGTCCATTGCCAGCCTCCGACACCACACCTATGCTCGCGCCAAATCGCGCCAACTCCGTGCCGCGACCCCACCGGCGCCGACCCCATGACATCGCATCTCACCCCCCAGACGCGCATTGCGCTCGTCTTCTTTCTGCAGGCGGTGACCGCCGGAGCGCTCTTTACCCGCATTCCGGATATCCAGCTGGCGCTTGGCCTTAACGAAGCGGTGCTTGGCCTGACGCTTCTCGGCCAGCCGATCGGCAATCTCGTCACGTTCTTTGTTGCCAGCGCTGTCATCGAGCGTGTGGGCACGCGCCGCGTCATGCTTGCCGGCCTGCCGGCCCTTGCCATTTGCGCCGGTCTTGCGGCGGTGGCGCCCGGTCCGGGCTTGCTGTTCCTGATCTTTGCCGTCTATGGCAGCGCCTTCGCGCTCACCAATCTGGCCATGAATGTCGAGGTCGATCGCTGCGAGGCCGCGACCGCAAGGCGCTTCATGAACCGCTGCCACGGCATTGCCAGCGCCGGCCTGCTGGCCACCAGCCTCGTTGGTGCGGGGCTGCGTGGCGTCGGCGTTCCCGCTGGCATGCACCTGCTTATCCTGGCGCCTTTCGTCATTTGCCTTGCGCTCGCCCTGGTTTTGCCGCTCCAGCCGGCACCTCCACGCCGCTATAGCGGCGCACCCAGGCGCCGGTTCATCGCCTTGCCCACCACCATGACCTTCCTGCTGGTCGGCTTCGTGCTCTCCGGCTTCCTGATGGAAGGAGGCACGCGTACCTGGTCGATCATCTATAATGCGTGATGCCTTCACGGTTCCGGTCTGGGTGGAATCGCTGGCGCTGCCCGCCTTCCTCGCCGCAATGTCGGTCGGGCGCCTGCTCGCCGACCCCTGGACCGAACGCATCGGCCCCTCCGCGCTGGCGCGGGTGCTCATGGTCCTCGCCTGCGCAGGCTTGCTGCTGGTGGCCATGGCGCCGCATCCCGCGCTCGGGCTTGCCGGACTTGTGCTTGTCGGGCTCGGCACCTCGGCCGTCTACCCGCTCACGCTTTCTGCCGCCGCGCGCCTTGGAGATCGCCCCTCATCGGAAAACGTCGCCGCCGTCACCCTTGTCGGCTCGATGCTGGTGCTCGCCGCCCCTGCGGTGATGGGTTCGATCGCCACCAATTTCGGCATCCGCATCACCTTCGCCGTCATCATCCCGGCAACGGTACTTTCATTCGCGCTCGCCTGGGTGCTGGCGCCGCGCAGGACTGGTGACTCACCTACGCCTTGAGGGTCGATTGGCCGTCGCCTGCGGGAGAGGCTATCCGCCTAACGTGGGGCGCGCTTGGCCAGAATCCGTTGCAGCGTGCGCCGATGCATGTTGAGCCGGCGCGCCGTCTCCGAGACATTGCGATCGCAAAGCTCATAGACGCGCTGGATATGCTCCCAGCGCACCCGGTCGGCCGACATCGGGTTTTCGGGCGGTTCGGGCTTGTCCTCGCCGGTGGTCAGGAGGGCGTTGATCACGTCGTCGGCGTCGGCGGGCTTGGAAAGATAGTCGATGGCGCCGAGCTTTACGGCGGTCACCGCCGTGGCGATATTGCCATAGCCGGTCAGCACCACGGCGCGCGCCTCCGGGCGCTTCTGGTGCAGGACCGAAACGACGTCCAGGCCATTGCCATCCTCGAGGCGCAGGTCGACAACGGCATAGGCGGGTGCGCGCTCATTGACCGCGGCAAGCCCCGCCGCAACGCTGGCGGCAGTGCGCACTTCGAAGCCCCGGCGCGACATCGCCCGCTCAAGTCGCCCGAGAAAAGCCGCGTCGTCGTCAACAAGCAGCAGGCTCGGGTCTGTCTCCAAAAGGTCTTCTACAGTGCTCATGGCACCCACATAAGCCTTTCTGCGACAATTTTCAAAGTTTACTGCGCGAATGTGCAACAGCGGCCGAACGGGGCCAGACGATTCGCACCTGGGCGTGACCGGCATCGGGATCGGCATTGTGGAAGGTCAGCCTGGCACCGGTGCGTTCCAGCAGCGTCTTGGCGATGAATATGCCCAGCCCCAGTCCGCCCGGCTGTTCGGCATTGGCGCCCGGCACCTCGCGCACCCTGGTGGTCAGATACGGCTCGCCGAGCCTGGCGATGAGTTCGGGCGCAAAGCCCGGCCCGTCATCGGTGATGGTCAGGGCGATGCGGTGCTCGTCCCATGCCGTTTCGATGCGTACCGTCTCGGTAGCGAAATCCGTGGCATTCTC
>Ga0180216_1002332_pt1 | contig 15958 bp, 12 predicted proteins | sample eDN3rd37CBELigMG_FD_128879 | JGI IMG/M metagenome (GOLD analysis project Ga0180216, IMG submission 128879) | Enriched Miracle-Growth compost microbial communities from Emeryville, California, USA - eDNA 3rd pass 37_C BE-Lig MG (version 2)... ... | reverse complement strand
CTGCTCGGGCCGCTGGGCTATGTTCCACCAGCGGAGTTCGAGGAGGCATTCACCCAGAGTCAGGCTCTGCCGAGGGCAGCGTGACTCAAGAACCGGAGCCTCCGGAGATCCCGGGGCGGTTCAATTCGATGGGTTTTGCCCCTTCCAAGATGGAGCTTCGCAGCGCAGCTTTCGGCCCCGGTGGCGCCATTCCCAAGAAGCACACCGGCGAGGGAGAGAACGTCTCGCCGGAGCTCTCCTGGAGCGATGCCCCCGAGGGCACCCGTGCCTTCGCGGTCATCTGCCATGATCCGGACGCGCCCCTCGTCTCCCCCAACGGCACCTATGGCTACGTGCACTGGGTGCTCTACAACATCCCGGCGTCGGTGAACCGGCTCGAGGAGGGGACCACCGCCCATACGGCGGGGAAAAACGACTCGAACGAGATCGGCTACACCGGTCCCTTTCCCCCCGAGGGTCATGGTGTCCACCACTACTACTTTTGGGTGCTCGCCCTGAGCGACGACACCCCGCTCGAGCCCGGCCTCACCCTCTGGGAGTTCCTCGAGAAGGTCGAGCCGAACGTCCTCGGCATGAACCGGCTGATCGGCACCTACCAGCGCGGCTGATTGGTCTTCAGGCGCGCTCTGCGGAGCGCGCCCTGCCTCCGCCCGTCACTTCAGGGCAGCCGTGCGCAACGCACACCTGCCCCGAAGACTCGAAAATTCGACGCCCCGAAAGAGCGCTCCTCGGTCGACTGAAGCCAGGGATGATCCCAATGGGCGCCACCTCGAAGGCCCCGAGCGCTCGCCGTACCGCTCATGCTGACGCAATCGATGCAGTCGTCTCCAACGTAGGGCCGAGCCCAGTCGAGGACCCACTCGGCCGCGTTGCCGGCCATGTCCTCGTGCCCCCAACGCGCGGCACCGGCCGGATGCACGCCGACCAAGCCCGGCCCCATGCAACCCCCGGTGCAATTGCCGGCGTGATAGGAGAAGTTTCCAGTCAGAGGATCGTCCTCTCCCCAAGGGAAGAAACGCTGGTCGTCACCGCCGGCAGCAGCGTAGTTCCACTCCGCCTCGCTGGGTAGAAAGCCTCCGTCCCAAATGCAGAAGGCATAGGCCTCATGCCAGCGGATGCAGTTGATCGCGAGGTTCTCGTTCGGTCCTGGCTGGTCGGTCCAATTGCAAAGCCCCCCTCCCTCCTCCGCAAAGGCCTGGCTCCAGTCCGTCGGCAGGTTCCATGCGGGGTCCCAGCCGGCCTCGAATGCGTGTCCCTCTCTTTCGATCAGCCCGGCGCCCCCGTTGAGATGAAGGTGCTTTCCCTGGCCTGGGCTGGGCGACCAGCCCGCCTTGGTTGCATCGACGAACTGTCGGAACCGACCGACCGTGACCTCGAAACGGTCCAGTCGAAAGGTCGAGATCGTCGCCGAATACCTTGGGTCATTGTCCTGGAAGAAGCTCCCACCCGGTACGAGCAGGCTCTCGCAGCAATTCTCGGCACCACTCGCACCACAATCCGAAAGGCCTGGCCCACCCGGTGCACAGCTCGGCGGAAGCCTCTCTTGGCAGATGCCCTCTCGACACTCCATGCCATCTTCACATGAGAGGGGAGACGCCCAATTGCCTTGCGCATCGCAGGTCTGGATCTGCCCGTCCGCACACCGCGTCATTCCCGGCATGCAGGACCGACAGGCGTCCGCCTCGCAGCCGAAGGCACAGGGGCGGATCTCGCCCCAATGACCGTCGTCACCACAGATCTCGAGGCCATTCTCCACGCAGCGCGTCTCGCCCGGCGCACACGTTTTCAAGCACTGCCCTTCGTCACATCCTGCGGGGCAAAGTTCGGAAGCTGTCCAAAGGCCCGTCTCACCACATCGCTGGACCCAATCTCCGAGGCAACGCCGCTCTCCCGGACTGCATTCGGCAAGACACGCACCCGCATCACATCCGGCAGGGCAGCTCAGCACCGGGCTCCATGCCGCTGAAGCATCGCAGTACAGAAGCAGGCTTCCCTCGCAGCTCGAGCTTCCGGGCTCGCATTCACCCGCGCAGCTTTCCTCCGTGCAGAGAAAGGGGCAGACTTCGGAAGTCATCCATGCTCCTGAGGCATCGCAGGCCTGCAACACATTCCCCAAGCAACGCTTATCGCCTTCCACGCACTCGCCCACACACCTCCCGGCCTCGCAAGCGTACCTGCAATCCTCCGCGTCGACCCAGTCACCGGCCTCACAGCGCTGAACCCGACCCTCGGCGCACCGCTCTTCGCCGGGCACGCAACTTCCGACACAGCGGCCTTCCTCACAAACGAAGGGACAAGACTCGACGTTTTTCCAAGCACCCGCCTCGCAGCTTTGCGCGACTCCCTCCCAGCAGCGCTTGGCCCCCTCCACGCAGCCTCCAGCACAGGCGCCTGCCTCACAGCCGAATGGACACCCCTCTCCCTCCGGCACCCACGCTCCTTCCTCGCAGCGTTCCACCTGTAGGCCTGCGCACCGCCTTTCCCCTGGCGCGCACGCCCCCGTGCAGACACCGCCCTCGCAGGAGAAGGGGCAGAGTTCGAGGTTCACCCAGGTGCCCGACGCATCGCAGCGCTGCGCCACCCGCTCCCAGCAGCCTCCCTCTCCCGGCAGACATTCGGTTGCTTTCACGGGCGGCGCCGCACCTTCCCCCGCGCAGGCCAGCCCCAAGAAAACCACCACCCATCCCCACACGAGCCTTCTCTTCGCCATCGTCTATGCCTCCGCTCCGCGGCCTCCCTTCGAGGCCCGGGCGCTCGGCCGGCCGGGAATCGGCACGGCCTCTGGCGCGACGAGTGGGTTGGTGGGGAAACATGGGGATGCGCGCCGCCGGGCGGCGGTCGCAAACGCCTGTGTCTGCCCGCCTTCCCTCGAGGCGCCAGATCGCGGAACGGACCGGATGTCTCCCGGTCCGTGACGAAGGCAGGTCTTCGGACTTACGAGCGTGTGGCTTGAATGCCACCGGCCTACTGTCCGCCGCTTCCCAGCCCGAAGGCCAGTGCTTCTGGCGGAGGTCGTTCTCGCTTACCGCTGCGGGGCAGTCCCGGATTTCCACCGGGTTCCCTCTTTCGGCCCTACCTGGCGGCAGAGCGCCCTCGTCGGGCCCAGCCTTAGCAACCGATGCCCGGAGCTGTCAACAGCGAGGCTCGGGCCCCCAACCATCTGCGAGAGATGCTCCTCCGAGAAAGGCCAGGCAGTTCAGCGCCCTGACCTTCTCGGACTATTCCTGCAGGCAGATCAGCGCGGCATTCCGAAAATTGCACCGATTCGTCCGATATTGGATCCAGTGAGGGCCCGCCGTCCCTTTCTGTGCTCTATCCGCATGAAGCTCGGCCTCGGCGCTGCTCCAGTCCTCACATGTATCGGTGCCTACCGAGTCCAGGCTCGGCGCGCCCAGCCAAACACTTACGCCCGGCTCACTGATTTCACCAAATGCGTCGATGAGAAGAGGAGCCACTGGAGGAAACTCGAGAGCATCGGCTGCGTTGTCCCAGATCGGAACGCCATCCGGACGAACCCATGTATCCCCATCGAGAGAAAAGCGTGAAATGGGACTGAATGTCGTCGTACCTAGAAGTGCCTTGAACGTTCCTTCGAGGCCTGCTTCCTCTGCTTCCCTCGCACAAATCTCGTCGGCAGCATCGATACCTTGATCGGCAAGGAATTTCCGCCGAGTGCTGAATGCAATTCTGCCTTCGACTTTGGGCATGGGGATAGGTCGATCATGATCGATTCCAAGGCAATAGATGGGATGAGCCATGGAGCACAAAAGGGTTAGAGGACCTGTCCATTGGTCTCCAACGTAGGCTGTCTTCCCCACCATGACTTGTCCTTCATCCGATGCCTCACTCGTCCAATCGCTACACGAATTCTCCGAGCGGGTGCCATCATTTTTAGTTCCGGTGAACACATAGGAATCCACAGGCTCCTGATTTTCGTCCAAGATTAATGGATGGACGATTTGCTTCGGATTGGCGAGTGCCTCTCGTGACCGGGCAAAGATCCGCCCGTCGGTTCGCAACCAGCCATTCGCGTTTCCGAGGCGATCGATGGCGTTCGTAGAAGAATCCGAAAGCCAGGCCACGTAGGTGCCGGGGAGGCCTGCGTCGGCTGCACGCTGGTTGCAGATCTCGTCCGCTCCGCTCAGCCCTCCGAGATTTCCCGTGTGCGTCGTGGAGGTGACGAAAGCATAGTTGAAGGGACCTTCGCTTCCAGCGCCTCCCGAGCCGCCGGCACCTCCAGCGCCGGAACCTCCTCCCGACCCCCCGGAGCCGGGCGTTCCGCCGGCGCCACCTTCGCCTCCTGGGCCCGAGCCGCCCGTTCCATTCGAGCTGCCGCCGCTTCCTCCCGTGCCGTCCCCACTTCCCCCTGCGCCCGGCATTCCTCCACTCCCATTACCACTGCCACTCGGTTCAGTCTCATCGTCCCCACAAGCGACGAAAGCGAGGGCGGTCGCGAAGAGAACCGCCAATAGCTTCTTCCCAATCCTCATGACACTCCCCTGCCCCACCCGGTTCAGATCCGAGGAAGGGCGAATTTGTCCTTCCTCATCCTTCCCGCGAACTCCTCCCCCGGCAATGGTACGAAAGTCCTAGCCGAAGCGGCTCTCGAAGTGCCGGCGGAGCGCCGGGTGGCGCCGGAGGAGGTCGAGGGTGAGATCCGCGTGCCCCTGGGCGTAGCCGTTCCCGATCAGGAGCTCGGCGTCCTTGCCCACGCCTTCGGCGCCGAGGGCCGCCGCCGTGAAGCTCGTGGCCGTGGAGAAGAAAATCACCCTCCCCCGCTCGCGCACCGAGAGGATGGCGGCCATCTCCGTCCGCGGCACGTTGGAGCAGTTCACCACCACGTCGCAGAGCTTGCCGGAGGTCCGCTCCTCCACGCCCCTCAGGAGATCCACCGGCCGCGTCGCGTCGGCCACGAGCCCCTCGTCCGCGATCCCCAGGGAGATGGAGGTCTCCACCGCCTCGGGGGAGATGTCGCAGGCGATGACCCGCGCGCCCTTCTCCTTGGCCTGGGCGCAGCAGAGGAGGCCGCTCTTGCCCGACCCCAGGACCAGCACCGTCTGCCCCGGCTCCACGTAGCGCTCGACCAGGGCGGGCGCGCCGCAGACGTCGAGAGCCGCCAGGGCGAGGGTCTCGGGGAGGTCGTCGGGCAGGCGAGCCCAGACGCCGCTGGCGAATAGGATGGCGTGGCCCCGCACGTCCACCCGATCGATCTCGGGATGGACGGCTAGGATCTCCTCGAGGAGGAGCGGCGTCAGGGTGAGCGAGACCAGGGTCGCGATGCGGTCGCCCGGGCGGAGCACTCCCCGGGCCGGATGATCCTCGCCCACCTCCCGGATCCGGCCGATGAGCATCCCGCCCGATCCCGTCACCGGGTTGTGCATCTTTCCGCGCGTGCGGACGATCTCGCGGATCGTCTCGGCGATCCGCGCGGGATCGCCCTCGGCGGCGGTGGAGATCTGGCGGAAGGACGCGGCGTCGACGTTCAGGTGATCCACGTCGACGACGATCTCGTCGCTCCGGCCGGGGAGCGAGGGATCGAGGGCGTCCGCCGCCTGCGGCAGCGAGCCCTTCGGCGCGATCACGCGGGACAGGCCGTAGGGGTCGAGGTGCTTTTCCATCTTCGCGTCAGTCCTTGGAGGATTGGGTGGATGCCAGGTTCCCCACCGCGCGGAGCACGTCGAGGGGGATCGGGATGATGACTCGATTTCCGGCGCCGGAGATCTCCACCAACGTCTGGAGGTAGCGGAGCTGCAGCGTCGCCTCGTTCTGGGTCATGACGTTCGCGGCCTGCGCGAGGCGCTCGGCGGCCTGGAACTCGCCCTCGGCGGAGATGACCTTCGCGCGGCGCTCGCGCTCCGCCTCGGCCTGCCGCGCGATGGCGCGCTGCATGTCCGTGGGGATGTCGATGTGCTTGACCTCCACGTTGGAGACCTTCACGCCCCAGGGATCGGTGTGCGCGTCGAGCACCTGCTGCAGCTCGTGGTTCACGCGCTCGCGGTTGGCGAGGAGCTCGTCCAGCTCCACCTGCCCGAGGATGGCGCGGAGCGTGGTCTGCGCGAGCTGGGAGGTGGCGTAGAGATAGTCCTCCACCTGGAGCACGGCCTTGTCCGCCTGCATCACCCGGAAGTAGACGACCGCGTTCACCTTCACCGAGACGTTGTCGCGCGTGATCACGTCCTGGGGAGGGACGTCCCGGGCCACGGTGCGCATGTCGACGATCACCATCCGCTCGATGAAGGGGATGAGCCAGCGGAAGCCGCCCCGCTTGACCCCGGAGAAGCGCCCGAGGCGGAAGACGACGCCGTTCTCGTACTCGTTCACGATGCGGACGCCGGAGAGGAAGAAGAAGAAGAGGATCGCGAAGGCGATCGCGATTCCGAGGGTCGATGGACTCATGAGACTTTCTCCACGAAGAGGGTGAGACCTTCCACGCGCCGCACCACGACCGGTTCCCCCTCGTCGATCGGCTGCTCCGAGCGCGCGTTCCACCGCTCCCCGAAGACGAAGACGGTGCCGGACTGGGCGTCGATGGGCGAGAGGGCGCGGCCCTTCTGCCCCACCAATCCGAGTTCCCCCACCCGATGCTGGAGGTTCCGGGTCTGTGCGGCGCGGACCAGGAAATAGACGGCTCCCCCGCCGAGGAGGAGCGTGATGGGGAGGAGGAACTCCCACGAGATGGCGAACGAGGGCTCCACGAACCACTCCGGATCGAAGCGGTCCACCAGGAGGATGCCGCCCAGGACGAGGAGGCCCACGCCCGCCGCTCCGAGCAGACCGCTGGCAACGAAGAATTCGGCGACGATCATCCCCAGCCCCGCCAAAAGGAGGAGGATTCCCCCCGCCTGGATCGGCAGGGCCGAGAGGGAGAGCATCGCCAGGATCATGGCCACGCCGCCCACCACCCCCGGGACGATCGCGCCGGGGTTGGCCAGCTCGATCGCCAGCCCCAGCCCTCCGATGACGAGGAGGATGTAGGCGATCGCGGGATTCGCCAGCCAGTGCACGAAGGCCTGGCGGAAGGTGGGCTCGAGGGGCTCGATGCGCGCCCCCTCGGTGACCAGCACCCGCTCGCCGCCGGGAAGATGCACGGTCAGGCCGTCGGCCTGGGCGAGGAGATCCTCCACGGAGGTGGCCGCGAGATCGACCACCCCCAGCGCGATCGCCCGATCGTCGGCGACGCTCGCGCTCTCGCGCACCGCCTCGATCGCCCATTCGACGTTGCGCCCGCGCTGCTTGGCGATCGCCTCGGCGAAGGCGGCGGTATCGTTGACCACCTTCTGCGCCATGTGCGTCCCGCCGGCTTCCGGGTCCTGCCCCGAGGGGCCCATCACCGGATGCGCGGCCCCGATGTTGGTGCCCGGCGCCATCGCCGCCACGTTCGCGGCCAGGGTGACGAAGACGCCGGCGCTCCCGGCCCGCGCGCCCGACGGGCCCACCCACACCAGCACCGGTACCCGCGAGCCGAGGATGTGGCGGACGATGTCGCGCGTGGCCTCCAGGGCGCCGCCGGGGGTGTCCACGCGAACGACCAGCGCTTCGTAGTCTCTCTCGGCCGCGATCCGCACGCAGTCGGAGAGGTAGGCGGCCATTCCGGAATCCACCGTCCCCGTCAGCTCGCAGAGCGCCACGCTCCGAAGCGCGCCCTCCTGCGCGCCGGCGCCCGCCTCGAAGAGCAGGAGCGCCACGAGTGAAGGGAGGAGGAAGGACAATCGGCGTAGATGCTTCCGGGTGTTCGCCATCTCACCCATCGTAGCCGGGGCGGGGACGGGGGGCGCGCTTTTTCTCCGCGGGCGCCTCCAGCCCGAGCCGCTTCATCACCTGCTGGAGGTCCGCCCACGCCTTCCGCTTCTCGTGCGGGCTGCGAAGCAGGTAGGCGGGATGGAAGGTGGGCAGGAGATCGATCCCCTCGTAGCGGTGCCAGTTCCCACGGAGCCGGCCGATCGGCTCCGCGGTCCGGAGCAGCGTCTGGGCGGCGAACTTCCCCAGCGTGACGATCACCTCGGGGCCGATCGCCCGGATCTGGCGCGAGAGGAAGGGGGAGCAGGCCTCGATCTCGTCCGGCTCGGGATTGCGGTTCCCCGGAGGCCGGCACTTGATCACGTTGCAGATGTAGACTTCCTGCCGCGAAAGCCCCATGGCCTCGATCATCCGGGTGAGGAGCTCTCCGGCGGCGCCCACGAAGGGCAGGCCCTGGGCGTCCTCCTCCGCGCCCGGCCCCTCTCCCACGAAGACCAGTCGGGCGCGGGGATTGCCGGAGCCGAAGACGAGGTTCCGCCGGCTCCGGCAAAGCTTGCAGCGCGTGCAGTCCCCGATCTCACGGCGGAGCGCCTCGAGGGCCTCCGCGCCCGTCGGCGGCGCGGCGGGCTCCCCCCGCTCTCCGGCAGGGATGCCGGGCGTCGGCCGCATGGCGGCGGAGGAAGGCGCCGTGGTCTTGGCGGACGTCGGCCGGGCGGACGGGGCGGGCACGAAGGGCCCTGACTCGGGGGTCGGCCCGGCCAGGGGAAATTCCCTCTCCCCCCTGGCCTCCGCCCATCGGGCGTGGCGGAGGAGATCCAGGGCGATCGCCTCCAACTCCTCGCGCATCTCCCGGTCCATCAGGGCCCGTCCCCGAGGAAGCGCAGCGCCCGGTCGAGGATGGCGTCCGCGATCTCCCGCTTCGCGCGCAGCGGGAGGAACTCGTGGGGCTCCCCCTCGGCGACCAGCGTGACCGCGTTCGCCCGATCGCCGAAGCCGCCCTCCGGGGCGGCGACCTGGTTGGCCACCACCAGATCGAGCCTCTTCTCCCGCAGCTTCTTCACCGCGTTCTCGATGAGGTTCTCGGTCTCCGCGGCGAAGCCGACGAGGATCGGCCGCTTCGACCAACCTTGGACGCGCTCCGAGACCGTGGCGAGGACGTCGGGCGTCGGCAGGAGATCGAGCGAGGTGGGGGCGGCGGTCTTCTTCACCTTCTGCCTCTCGTAGCGCCCGGGCTTCTGATCCGCCACGGCCGCAGCGGCGATGAAGGCGTCGGCGCCCTCCAGGACCCCCAGCGCGGCATCGAGCATCTCGGCGGCCGAGACCACGCGGATGGTGCGCACGCCGGGCGGGTCGGCGAGCTCGGTGGGACCGGTGACGAGCACCACCTCGGCCCCGCGGTCGCGGGCCGCCCGCGCCAGGGCGTGGCCCATCCTCCCCGTGGACGGATTGCTGAGGAAGCGCACGGGATCCAGGTGCTCGCGCGTCGGGCCCGAGGTCACGATCACCTTCCGGCCCATCCAATCCTTCTTGGCCAGGACGCCGCGCGCCGCCTCCAGGATGTCCCAGGGCTCGGCCAGGCGGCCGAAGCCCACGTCGCCGTCGGCGAGAAGTCCGGAGGCGGGGCCGACGAAGTGGTAGTGGCCGTAGCTGCGGAGGATCTCCACGTTCCGCTGGACCGCGGGGTTTTCCCACATCGCCACGTTCATGGCCGGGGCCAAGAGGATCGGGCAGCGCGCCGCCAGCACCGTGGTGGTCACCGCGCAATCGCCCATCCCGTGCGCCAGGCGCGCGAGGAGATCCGCGGTGGCGGGCGCCACCACGACCAGGTCCGAGCGCCGCGCCAGATCCAGGTGACCGTAGAGCATGTCCTGCGAGGGCTCGAGCACGTCCGTGAGGACGGGGGCCCCCGTCAGCGCCCCGACCGTCAACGGGCCGACGAAGCGCGTGGCCGCCTCCGTCATCGCGGCGCGGACCTCGGCGCCCTCGTGGACGAAGAGACGCAACGCCTGGCACGCCTTGAAGGCGGCGATCCCGCCCGAGAATCCCCAGGCGATCTTTCGCCCCCGAAACCCTCCCTCGATCTCGTGACCTTCCGTCATGGCGGTAGAATAGCCGGTGATCGCGTCCGATGCGGGGAAACATCGAGTTTTTCGAGGAGGAAGCGAATTTCGATGAAGCGAGCGCGCACCATCGCGACCCTGGCCCTGGCCCTCACCCTCGCCTGCGGCTCCCCCCCAGAGAAGCGCGAGCCCGAGGTGAGGGAGATTCGAGTCGAGCCCGAGACCCTCGCGGTGGTCGTGGATTCGCTCGTCAAGCTCGAGCCTCGGGCGCTGGACCCGCGGGGGCGTGAGATCCGCGACGCGAAGTTCCGCTACGAGTCCCTCGAACCCGAGGTCGCCCGCGTGGATTCGCGAGGGTGGGTGGAGGGCCGCGCGCCCGGGCACACCGAGATCGTCGTCCGCGCGGGGGGAAGGGAGGTCCGGGTTCCGGTGGGGGTGCGGCGGCCCGTCCACCGCGTGGAGATCCTCCCCGGCGATCCCGTCCTCCTCGAGGAGGAGAGGCTCGATCTCGTGGTGCGCCCCCTGGACATCGACGGCCATCCCGTGGAGGCCGTACTCGAGGCGCGGTGGAGCTCGGCGCATCCCCTCGTGGCCCGAGTCGACGCCACCGGCGGACTCCTCGGCGTCGCACCCGGCAAAGCCCGCATCCAGGTCGTCGTGGCCGAGGGGAAGGGAGAGGCTTGGGTCGAAGTGCGGCCGCGGGCCCACGAGGTGACGGTCCGCGCCGTCCGCGACGAACTCGTCGTCGGAGAGGACCTGCTGCTCCAGGCCCAGGTCCGCGATCGGCGGGGCGATCGGCTGGAGGATCGACCGATCGAATGGTCGAGCAGCGCCGAGGACGTCGCCCGCGTGGAAGGGACGGGGCGGGTCTTCGCCCTGGCCCCGGGAGAGGCCACGATCCGGGCCGTGGCCGACGGGGTGGAGGGAAGCCTCCACTTGCGGGTGATCCCCCGCGTGCACGCCATCGAGATCGTGCCGGATCTCACCGACCTCTACGTGACCGGCTCGACCAGATGGACCGCCCTCGCCTACGACGAGGAGGGAAACCGCCTCGACCGCCCGGTCCTCTGGTCCTCCTCGGCTCCGGAGGTCGCCACGGTGAACAACCTCGACGGGACCGTCGTGGCCGTATCGGACGGCGTCGCCACCATCGTCGCCCGGGCCGACGATGCGGAGACCTCGGAGGAGATTCGGGTCCACGCCAAACCCCACGCGCGGGTCCTGCCTCCCCTCTCCGACCGCGAGGAGCCGGGATTCCGGCTCGCCCTCGCCTACGAATTCGTCACCGACGTGCCGCTCCCGATCCGGTGGAGCTCGAGCGATCCCCAGGTCGCGCTGCCGGCGGACGAGGACGGCGCGGTGGAGATCGTGGGCCTGGGGAAGGCGACCATCACCCTCTCGTCGGGAGGGATCCACCTCGATTTTCCCGTGACGGGCTCCCTCCGCTTCCGCGCGCTCGCGGTGGGGGACGATTTCGCCTGCGGCATCACGGAGCGCGATCGGATCTGGTGCTGGGGCGCCAATGACTTCGGGCAGCTCGGGACCGGGAGCGCGGGGGAGCCGACCCACGTTCCGGTCCGCGTCCGACTCGACCCCTCGCTCGTCCCCGTCGCGATCACCGCCGGCTCGCACCACGCCTGCGCGCTCCTGGACGACGGCCGCGCCCATTGCTGGGGGGATGACCGAAGCGGCGAGCTGGGGGCGGAGACGGAAGCCGCCTTCTCCGCCACTCCCCTTCCCGCGGTGCCCGAGGAGCGCTTCGCCTCCCTGAGCGCCGGCCGCCGCCCCTCCGTCGCCCCGCAGGGCGACGAGGGTGCCCACACCTGCGGTCTGACCACCGACGGCCGCCTCCTCTGCTGGGGCAACGGACGGCTGGGGCAGATGGGCGACGGGACCACGCGAAGGGTCTCGCCGCCCGTGGAGCCGAGCGGTGGTCACGTCTTCACGCAGGTCGCCACGGGGCCGGGCTACACCTGCGCGCTGGCCGACGACGCCCGGATCCATTGCTGGGGCGAGGGCCCCCTGGGCACCCCGCCCGACGCCTTCGACTGGAACATGCAGACGTCGACCACGCCGCGGCTCGCCCTCTACGGCCCGCCCCAGGCTCCGGCGGACTTTCCCGAGCCGCCGGAGAGCTTCACCCACGTGGCCGCGGGCTGGAGGCACGCCTGCGGGATCACCACCGAGGGGAAGGCCTATTGCTGGGGAGCGAGCGCGGGCGAGGCCCTCGGAACCTCCGGATATCGAAAGCCCTTCGTCGAGGTGATCTTCGATCCGATCTACGGTGGAAAGACGCCGCCGCGCTGGGCGAGCCTCTCCCTCGGCAGCACCTCCTCCTGCGGCCTCGACGAGACCGGGAACCCCCTTTGCTGGGGACGGGATTTCGGCGCCCACGATCCCGACGCGCTCTGCACCGCCCCCTACTCGCTCGTCCCGCTCGACCTCCCGGCCGAGGGGACCGTCCTCGCCCTCGAGGTGAGCAAGGGCTACTGCGAGGACTTCGCCTGCATCCTCGACACCTCGGGGATCGTCCGCTGCCACGGCTTCAACCTCGCGGGCCAGGCGGGCCAGCCTCCTTCGCTGCGCGTCCGCCACCCCACGCCCATCTTCCCCGACGCGCCCCCTTTTCCTTGACGCTCCGGGCGAGCGGCGGGAATGCTGCGGCGGATGCGCCTGCCCAACCCCACGGAGAGCGAACGTCGGCGGATCGCGGGCGGACCGGCCTACACCGTCCTCCTGCTCGCCTTCCTCCTCCACGTCAGCCTGGGATCCTACGCCCAGCGCGCCTACCTCCCCCTGGGCATCGCCTACGGCCAGATCCTCTTCTTCTTCGGGATCCCCTGGCTGGCGGTCGCGTCCATGGGGCTCGAACCGCGGGACTTCTTGGCCTTCTCGTGGCCGAGGGGATGGACCTGGCCCTGGATCGTCCTCGCCGCCTTCACCGGCTTTCTTCTGGCCGGAGGGCTGAACTCCCTCAACCAGTGGATGGTGGGCCCCGACGTGGCCCGCCTCTTCGACAGCACGCGGGTGCTGCGGGGCCGGCCCTTCTCCGAGCAGATCGGCGTCGCCCTCGGCGTCACCCTCCTCGCCCCGCTCGGCGAGGAGGTGCTCTTCCGCGGCTACCTCCTCCGCGTCTTCCGGGCCCGGTACGGGGCGACGGCGGCGCTCCTGCTGACGAGCGGGATCTTCGCCGCGATGCACCTCAACCCCGCCTCCTTCCTGGCCCTCTTCGCCCTCGGCCTCCTCTTCGGCCTCCTGCGCCTCGCCTCCGGCTCGATCCTCCCCGCGCTCGTGGGCCACGGCCTGCAGAACGGGATCACGGCCGTCGCCGTCCTCGCCGGCCTCTCCTCCGGGGTCGAGCCGGAGATCGATCCCCTGGTCGCCCTCGCCACCGTCGCGGTGACGGGGCCGATCGTCTGGCTCGCGCTCGGGATGATCGGTCGGGTCGCCACGCCGGAGACCACGGAACCGGGCTTGGGGAGCGGGACCGACCCCGTCCGCGTGGAACTCGATCGGCTCGGCTCCCTCCTCTGGATCTGGATCGGCGCGGCGCTCGTCCTCGGCGCCCTCCTCGCGATCCTTCGCTAGCCGGTCTCGGAAAAAAACAGCCTCGCCGCGGGTGCTTGGAGGCACCCGCGGCGGGCTTCTTGGGGAGGTCGCGGAGAAGGGTTCGGCCTCGTGAATTCCGCGGTGTCCACGAGGCGGCGGAGGTTCCGGGTCCTCCACTGGTGGGCCTTCGAGCGGCGCGCTGGCCGCGACCCGGGGGAGGAGCTCTCGCTCGACGTCCCCAGGGCCCCCGGAATCGGTGGGCTTCGTTCTTCTCTTAGCGTTGGACGAGACCCAGCGCTCGTTCATTCAACGGCCGAGCGAGCGACCGATTCCCCGAAATCGAAAAAATTCTGCAAGCGTGAAGGAGGGCTTCTCGGGAGCCTATTTGCAGGGCGCCATCCGGCTCTGGAGGAGCTCCGGAGGGAGGACGCCCGCCCGCAGCGGAAGGGTCCTGCCGTCGCGCCAGGCGGTGAAGGTCCCGTCGGGCTCGAGGCGGCGGAAGGCGAGTTCCTCGACCCAGAAGCCCGCGTCGGGATGCTGGCAGCTCCTCCGCGCCCAGTGGATGCCGCGGAAGAGGAGGGCTTCCGCTCCCTCCCCCGCAGCGATCCTCCAGACCGCCGCCTCGTAGGCGTCGACCGCGCCGGCCTCCACGTAGCGCATGGAGGCGACCGCGACCTCCACCGGCGCCTCGCGAGAGGGGATCTCCACGATCAGATGCCGCTCGTAGCCTCCCCCCTCGAAGGCCCCGCAGCCGACCCCGCGGTCCCGCCAGAGCAGGGGGAGCTCCCCCTCGGCGGTCCGGAGGGTGCCCAGGAGGCGCACCTCGAGGTGGCAGCGCCTGCCGTCGTGGAGGAGCGGGAGGAAGAGCCGCGCGGAGAGCACCGCTTCCTCGTGGGGCGAGACGACCTCGAGCAGGTGCTCGCCTCCCGGACCGGCGTAGAGCGCCACCGACTCCGGCCGGCCGTCCCGATCCACGTCGGCGGAGAGGGCGCCGAGGAGCCTCCTCCCCGCGGCTCGGGCCTCCGCCAGCGCCGAGCGCGCAGGCGGGGCCACCTTCGACGGACCGTCGGCGGTGAGCCAGGGCCGTGCGCCGCCGGGGCCGGGGTAGTCGATCGCGCGCGGCACGCCGCCTTCGTCGCCGAGGTCGGAGGGCAAGGAGAGGCCCGGATCGAGGCGGGGCTCCGGGGGCGCCTCGTAAACCGGCCAGGGCTGGGGCTTTTCGGCCGCGCAAGCCCCGAGCAGCATCCAGGCGACGAGCCAGGCCCTCCGGGCCCCGCGGCCCGCGGGCGCCGCTTGCTCCGCCCCCGCCCGCCTGCTATTTCGCTTCCGCCAATTCCGCATTGGCCGCTTTCTCTTTCGGCGACCGGCCCGAGGTGGGCCCGCCGAGTCGGAGGTTCTTCGTGATCGTCGGAGTTCCCAAGGAAATCAAGGTGCACGAGTATCGCGTGGGCATGATCCCGGCCTTCGTCCGCGCGCTCACCTCCCGTGGCCACGAGGTGCTCGTGGAGAAAGGAGCGGGTGCAGGCTCCTTCATCTCCGACGAGGAGTACGTGGCCGCCGGCGCCCGCATCGTCCCCACCGCCGAGGAGGTGTGGAAGAACGCGGAGATGATCGTCAAGGTCAAGGAGCCGATCGAGGTCGAGTACGAGCGGATCCAGCCCCGCCAGGCGATCTACACCTTCTTCCACCTGGCGGCGGTCCCCTCGCTCGCCGAGGTCCTGGTCGAGAAGAAGGCCACGGCGATCGCCTACGAGACCATCCAGCTACCGAACGGCGCGCTCCCCCTCCTCCGCCCCATGTCGGAGGTGGCCGGCCGCCTTGCGGTGCAGGCGGGGGCCGCCTGCCTCACCCGCGAGCGGGGCGGCAAAGGCATCCTCCTGGGCGGCGTCCCCGGCGTGCGCCGCGCCCGGGTCACCGTGATCGGCGGCGGCTCGGTGGGCACCAACGCCGCCAAGATGGCCGTGGGCCTGGGGGCCGAGGTGACCATCCTCGACACCAACCTCGACCGGCTGATCTACCTGGACGACGTCTTCGGCGGCCGGGTCACCACCCTCTTCTCCGACCCCGTGAACATCCACACCTCGGTCGTCCGCTCCGACCTCGTGGTGGGGGCGGTCCTGATCCCCGGCGCCGCGGCGCCCAAGCTCGTCACCGAGGCGATGATCCAGGAGATGGAGGAGGGCTCGGTGGTGGTGGACGTGGCCGTGGACCAAGGCGGCTGCATCGAGACCTGCAAGCCCACCACCCACGAGAACCCCACCTTCGTGAAGCACGGCGTGGTGCACTACTGCGTGGCCAACATGCCGGGCGCGGTCGCCCAGACCTCGACCTACGCGCTCAACAACGTCACCCAGCCCTACGGGCTCAAGCTCGTGACGATGGGGATCGACGAGGCCATCCGCAGCGACGCGGCCCTCGCCCTCGGGGTGAACACCTACGGCGGCAAGGTGACCTACAAGGCCGTCGCCGACTCGTTGGGGATGCCCTACGTCCCACTCTCCGACGCAATGGCGTAGGGCGGGCGCCGCGGGCGGGGCTGCGACCGCCGTGCTCGCTCCTTCCTCGGCTCACGTACATTTGCAGTACGCTCGCCTCGGTCGTCGCTGCGCTTG
>Ga0180216_1002331_pt1 | contig 15960 bp, 13 predicted proteins | sample eDN3rd37CBELigMG_FD_128879 | JGI IMG/M metagenome (GOLD analysis project Ga0180216, IMG submission 128879) | Enriched Miracle-Growth compost microbial communities from Emeryville, California, USA - eDNA 3rd pass 37_C BE-Lig MG (version 2)... ... | reverse complement strand
CGCCATCGCAGGATTGCCGCCGCTCGGCATTTTCATGAGCGAGTTTCTGATCGTCAGCTCGACATTCGCGCGTGAGCCACTGCTTGCCGTTCCGCTGGTGTTCGGGTTGCTGGTGGCATTTGGCGCGCTCGTGCTCAGGATGAGCGATGTCGCCTTCGGCAAGCCCACCGGCAATCTAAGCCCGGTCGAAGCTTCTTACGTACCGCTCTACGCCCATCTGGCGCTGGTTCTCGTCGCCGGCATCTATCTGCCGGGTCCACTCGTCGCCTGGTTCCAGAACGTGGCGCGGCTGCTCGGATAGCGAAATGAGTTTGCGAGAAGACATATCGGCCAACGCCACCTCCACGCCAGAAATGCCGTGGCCGCGCCTGATCGTTGCCGAGGACGGGTGGCGGCGCTGCGCCCGCGAGCTCGGGGCTGGCAACGCGACGCTGCTCGGCTATTGGAGCGATGGCGAAGCCGTGCACATGGCCATCTACGAGCCGGAGGGAGATAGCGGCGAACCCGGCATTCCGTTCGTCGTCAGCCTCCCCTGCCCGGACGGGCGCTTCCCCTCCGTTGCCAGCGTCCACCCGCCCGCGTTGCGGCTCGAGCGGACGATTCGCGACATGTTCGGTCTTATGCCGCTCGGGCTTCAGGACAAGCGGCCCTGGCTCGATCACGGCCGGTGGGGCATTCAGTACCCGCACGGCGAGCGAGCAAGTGCGTTGGCAGAGGGCTACGCCTACCCGTTCCTTCCAGCCGAAGGGCCCCCAATGCATCAGATCCCGGTCGGCCCCGTACACGCGGGCATCATCGAGCCGGGGCATTTCCGCTTCACGGCAAACGGCGAGACCGTCGTACGCCTGGAGGAGCGGTTGGGCTACGTCCACAAAGGCACCGAGTCGCTGATGATCGGCGCACCGATCGAGCGCGCGGCCAAGCTGGCTGGGCGCATTTCCGGCGACAGCACGGTGGCGTACGCGATTGCCTTTGCGCGAGCCGTGGAGGCCGCACTCGGCGTCGACGTTCCGCCGCGCGCCGTCTGGCTGCGGGCTGTGATGGCCGAGCTCGAGCGCATCGCCAATCATCTCGGCGACATCGGCGCGATCTGTAACGACGCGGCGTTCTCACTAATGCTCGCCCACTGCGGCGCCCTGCGCGAGCGGGCGCTGCGCACTTCGGACGCCTGCTTCGGCCATCGGCTCATGATGGATCGCGTGGTCCCAGGCGGCGTCGCCTGCAATTTTGATGACGACGGAGCAAACGCGATCCGATCCTTGATCGCCGAGATCCGCCGACAGTTTCCCGAGTTGGTGGAGCTTTACGAGAACACGACCTCTCTGCAGGACCGCACGGTCACGACCGGCATTCTGAACAACGGCCTCGCGCGCCAATACGGCGCGGGCGGATATGTCGGCCGCGCCTCAGGCCGCAGGTTCGATGCGCGGCGTTGGCCCGCTTACCCGCCCTACGACGTGCTTTCTTTCGAGGTCCCGACGCGTACTGCTGGCGATGTGGATGCGCGGGTGTGGATCCGCATCGATGAGGTCTATCAGAGCCTGTCGCTCCTGGAGCACTTCCTGGAGAGCTTGCCTACCGGCCGCGTGCTAACGCGACTGGATTCGACGAACCGGGGCATCCGCGAAGGCATTGCGCTGGTCGAGGGCTTCCGCGGTGACATCCTGGTCTGGGTACGGCTGGCAGAGAATGGCACTATCGCGCGCTGCCACCTGCGCGATCCATCGTGGTTCCAGTGGCCGCTGCTCGAGGCCGCCATCGAAGGCAACATCGTCGCCGATTTCCCGCTGATCAATAAATCCTTCAACTGCTCCTATTCAGGGCACGACCTGTGAAGGCGTAGATGCGCAAGCTCCTGTTCAAGAATTTGGTCCGTCGCTCACTGACCGAGCCGCGTCCGCCGGCAGATGACGCCATGCTCGCGGAGTTGGCGGAGCGGCTTGAGGCGAGCTCGCGCCGAGTGCTCGGCCGCAGCCTGTCCATTCGCGAGGTGGACGCGGGCTCCTGCAACGGCTGTGAGCTGGAAATCCACGCGCTCAACAACGTCTATTACGATCTCGAGCGCTTCGGCCTTCGCTTCGTGGCCTCGCCGCGTCACGCCGATGTACTGCTGGTGACAGGCCCCGTCACGAAGAACATGCGTGAGGCTTTGGAGCGGACCTATAACGCGACGCCCGATCCGAAATGGGTCGTGGCCGTCGGCGACTGCGCCGTTGATGGGGGCCTGTTCGCCGGCAGCTACGCGTGCGTCGGCGGCGTATCGCAGGTCGTCCCGGTCGACCTCCACATTCGCGGCTGTCCGCCCAGCCCGACGGCATTGCTCAAAGGCCTGATCGCCTTGGTCGAGAGCAAGCAAGTCGCCGGCGCCGACTGAGCGGAATTTCTCGGATCGGAAACCGGTACTACAGAACCCCGGATCAGCGCCGTAACGAACGATCAGTTGCGGCGCGATCCAGAGTTCGGCGGCAGCCTGAACGCCTTGCTCAGGCGTAACGGTACGGCGGGCCGGCCTTACGCATGGTCTCGCGATAGTTCTTGAGGATCTGCACGACCTTGGCGTTGCGCGGACTCTGGGCGGCAATCTCGTCCCAGAACTTCATCGCTTCTTCTTCGATCTTGTCCCACTCGGATTCAGGGATTGAGGTCAGCTCAAGCTTGCCGCCGGTCGTACGATAGTGAGCCTCGCCCCACCAGTACCAGTGTTGGCGGTAGTAGTGTGAGCTGTCCATGCAGAGTTGGAACAGCGTCTTCAGGTGCTCTGGCACCTCGTTCCAACGCTCCGTGTTGGCGAAGTAAGAGCCGAGCCAGGCACCCGAAATGTTGTTGGTCAGATAGTACTTGGTCACATCCGCCCAGCCGACTGTATAATCCTCGGTGATGCCGCACCAGGCGATGCCGTCGATCTCACCGGTCTGGATCGCGACCTGCACGTCCTCCCACGGGATCGTCACCGGGACCACGCCGAAGCGGGTCAGGAACTTGCCGCCTGTCGGGAAAGTGAAGACGCGCAGCCCCTTGAGATCCTCCAGGCTGCGGATCGGCTTGTTGGTGGCGAAGTTGCACGGGTCCCAGGCGCCGGAGCCGAGCCACGTCACGCCCTCGACTTCCTTGTACGCTTCTTCCCAGATCTCCTTCAGCCCGTAATGGTGGAACAGCACCGGGACGTCGAGGCTGTAGCGCGACGCGAACGGGAAGTACGCTCCGAAGACGGAGACATCGACGGGAGCAGCGATCGAGTCGTCATCGCTCTGAACGGCGTCGATGGTGCCACGCTGCATGGCGCGAAAAAGCTCGCCCGTCGGAACGAGCTGATCTGACGTGTAAAGCTCGATCACCATCTCGCCGTTCGCCACCTTGTTGAACGCATCGATGGACGGCTTGATGACGTGCTCGGCGAGCGCCGGGCCGGCGTACGTCTGAAGCCGCCATTTGATTGTTTTTTGAGCTTTGACGTAAGGAGCGGCCAGCGTAGAAGCGCCTACAGCGGCCGTAGCGAGACCCGCGTTCTTCAGAAAATCGCGCCTTCTGGTCATCCCTGGAACCTCCCTTGCCAGACAGTCTGCACGCCTTCAGAGCTTGAACATTCCATGGCCCACTCCATTATGCGTATGCTACCTTTGCAGGCGAACCTACCTCACCTCCCGTAGTAGTAGTTGGGTAACCACAGAGCGATCTGCGGAAACAGCATGATGATGATCATAGCAAGGATCATCACGAAGACGAAAGGCACGATGGATCGGTAGATGTCCATCAAGGTGATTTCCTTCGGCGCCATGGCTCGCATCAGGAACAGGTTGTAGCCGAAGGGCGGCGTCATGTAGGCGATCTGGCAGGTGATCGTGTACAGCACGCCGTACCAGATGAGGTCGAAGCCGAGACTGGCCACCAGCGGCAGATAAAGCGGCGCAACGATCACCAGCATGGCGGTGTCGTCGAGGAACATGCCGAGAATGAGGTAGGAGACCTGCATCATGATCAGGACCTCCCACGGTGTCATGTTCCACTGCTTGAGAAACAGCCACTCGATCGATTTCACCGCGCCGAGGCCGTCGAACACCGCACCGAAGCACAAGGCGGCCATGATGATCCACATGAACATGCAGCTCACGTGAAGGGTCTTGCGCACGGTCGCGTGCAGCACCTCGAACGTCAGACGTCGCCGGATCAGCGCGGCCACCGTGGCCGACGCCGCACCAATTGCCGAGCTTTCGACGAGGCTCGTGATGCCCATCAGGAAAAGGCCGGTCATCAGGAAGAAAATGACGAGCGGAATGATGCCGGCTTTCAGCAAGCGCAGCTTCTCGCCCCAGCTCATCTGCCGTTCGACTGCAGGCAGGGCTGGACCCAGCTCGGGCCGCAACCAGCAGCGGATTGCGACGTAGGCAACAAAGAGGCCCGCCATCAGCAGGCCGGGAAACACGCCGGCAAGCCAGAGATGCCCGATGGGTTGTCGGGCAATCATGCCGTAGAGAACGAGCACCACACTCGGTGGCACGAGAATTCCGAGGGTGCTGCCTGCCTGCACGACGCCGGTGACCATCCGCTTGTCGTAGCCGCGCCGGAGAAGCTCAGGCAGCGCAATGCTGGCGCCGATGGCGAGACCGGCCACGCTTAGCCCGTTCATGGCCGAGATTACGACCATCAGCCCGATGGTGCCGAGGGCGAGCCCTCCGTTCACCGGCCCCATCCAAACGTGGAACATCTTGTAGAGATCTTCCGCGATGCCGGACTCGGAGAGCATGTAGCCCATGTAGACGAACAGCGGCAGCGTCAGCAGCGGATACCACTTCATCAGCTTCATGCTGGCGCTGAACGCCATTTCGGCCCCGCCGTCGCCCCAAAGCAGAAGGCCAGCGGCTGCCCCGACGAAACCTATGGCGGCGAAGACTCTCTGCCCCGTGAGCAACAGCAGCATCATCGAGGAAAACATCGTCAGGGCGATGAGCTCGTGACTCATCAGAGCGTCTCCCCACGCGCGGCCGCCAAATCCTTGAAGAGCATCGAGATCGCTTGAAGGAGCATCAGGAAAATCCCGATGGTCATCACGATCTTGATTGGCGCCATATACGGCGCCCATGCCGAATAGCTCTGCTCGTTGTATTGCAAAGCGTATTGCGTGCTGGAAATGCCGCCGTAAAGGAGAAGCCCGAGATAGAAGAAGAGGAAAATGGCTGTCAGAGCATCGACTTTCGCGCGCGTTCTGGGCGTCCACTCGCCGTAAAGCAGGTCCATGCGAACGTGCGCACCCTCCTGAAGAGAATTGGCCCCACCGAGGAGGTAATACGCAGCCATCACGAACTGCGCCATCTCGAGGCTCCAGACAGGAGGAATGGTGAAAGCCTTGCTGAGCGAGGCGTAGAGGAGAATACCCATCATCGCGAAGATCAGGTACATCGCGAACAAGCCGACTGCCCAGCTCACGGCGTCGACGTACTTCACGTAAAGTCGCACAGCTTTAGGCATATTCCCCCTTTTGCGCTCACCCTCAATGCGTAGCGCGGACGGTCGCCTCGGACTGGCGCCGCTCAGCCTAGGGAGATTTTAGTGCAAGCCGCAAGATGAAAACGTGGACGGAATGACGGACCGGTTGGTGCGTTTTCGGGCATCGCCCGCATCAGATAGCGCTCAGGCCATCTTGGATGCCGCAGGAGGCGGGCTTTCCAACGGAAAGTGGATAATGCAGCGTAAGCCTTCTGGCTTAAAATCGAACTTGGTATCGCCCTCGATGGTGCTTCCAATTGTGCGTTCGATCAGACCCATGCCGAAACCACGCGCCGTTGGTGGTCGGACCTGCGGTCCCCCGATTTCTTCCCAGTCCAGCCGCAAAACGGTCTTGTCCTCCGCTTGAATAAGATTCCAGGAAAGCTGAACGCGTCCTCCGGGTACGGACAGCGCACCATACTTCCGCGCATTGGTCCCAAGCTCATAAACAATCAAGCCGAGATTCAGCGCGATCTGCGATGGCAGCCAGACCTCCGGTCCGTCTGTGAAAACCTGGCCTGAGCCACAGCTCGACGACAGCTGTTCGCGCAGGAGTTCCGTGAGGTTCGCGCCCTGCCACGTCGTTTCGTTCAGCAGCTTGTATGCTGTTGCAATCGACTGAATTCGGCCTTTGAAATCCTCGACGAAGGTATGCGGATCCTTAGAGGTCCTCAGCGTCTGACTTGCGATCGCCTGCACGACCGAGAGCGTATTCCGCACGCGATGATTAAGCTCTCCCATAAGCAGGCGCTGCTGTTCGTCGAAGTTGTGCGTCTCTGTCACGTCGAGCATCGCGCCTATGGTCCGGACGGGTCGACGCGCCTCGCCTTTCCCTTCGAAGAACGTGCGTGCCTTGACGCTGACCCAACGCACTTCCCCGTTGGATCGAACGACCCGGTGTTCCTCGGTGTAAATCCCATCGCCCTTCGGATCATCTGCCCGGGTGATGGCATCGAGCACACTCGCCAGATCGGCGGGATGAACACCGGCGAGGAGATCCTCCACGGTCATCTTGTTGCCGCCCACGGTCTCGCAAACGTTTCCCGTGATTTCTACGATGTCGGTGCTGTGATCACGGTCGAACGTGCCGAGACTGGTCAGCTCGGCGGCGATTGCGAGGCGCTCCTCGCTCAATTTCAACCGCTCCTCCGCCTTGCGACGGGCAGTGACGTCCCGAGTAGCCTCCATGACGAGCATCTTGCCGCCCGTAGGTGCAGGATCGAGCCGCGCCTCCACGATCACTCGCCGCCCGTCACGCGCCCGCTGAACGACCTCTCCGCTCCAGGACTGCCCGGCAAGCAGTTGCTCGCGGATTTGCCAGAACGGATGAGGAAACTGAGAGGACAGGAGCTTGTGCGGGTCTTGGCCGAGAGCCTCTTCCCGCGTGTAGCCGTACACCCGTTCGCATCCGGGATTCCAATGTCGGAGGCCGTCGTCGAGATCCCAGTAGAAGATCGGCTCGAGAGAGAGATCGATCAGCTGCTGCTGTTCTTTGAGCATCTGCTCTTTCAAGCGCGACTCCGTCACGTCCCTCACAATTCCGAAGATGCGCATCGGCTCTCCGGTAGGGCCGTAGTCCGGTTCCGCCTCGATCTCGATGATGCGCTCCTCTCCGTCGTCACGGCGCACGCGATACGAGGCTTGGATGCGGCGGCCCTTCTCGATTGAATTCAGCATGTCGGAGCGCATGCGCTCCAGATCCTCGGCATGGATCAAGCGCTTGACGAGCTCTGGCGTCGGCTCGACCAGCTCTTCGCCGACGAAAATGCGCTTTGCCACCTGGGACCAGCTTACCTTGCCGGTCGGAATATCGTAGCTCCAGTGACCGAGCTGGCCCACCCGCTGTGCGCGTTCGAGGAGATCGAGACTGCGCCGAAGATCGTCCTCGAACCTCTTTCGCTCCGTAATATCGATCCCCGACGGGACCAGGCTCAAGACCTCACCCGTATTCTCGTCCAAGACCGGGTGGATCAAAAAGTCGATCGTCAAAATGGTGCCGGAAAGAGTGCGAGCCGTCGTGTCGAACCTCACCAGTCGGCCCTCGGCGGCGCGCATGACCCCCTGTTTGATCTCCGCAGAAACATCAGGGTCGTAGTTGAACCACTCCGCCTCCCAGAGCTTCCGCCCTACCACATCTTCACGCCGCGACCCCGAAACACGAAGTGCCGCCTCGTTGATCTCCACGATTGTCCCGTCGCGGTTGAGAACTCCGACGAACGCAGCGATGTGGTCGATGATATTCCGTGGAAGCACCGGCTTCTGGCCCAACTGTGGCGCGCAGTGGTTATTCTAGCAGCGGCGATAAGGGGAACGCTCGGAAATTCGATTCCGTTCTGAGGACAGTTCGCCTAGCAAGGGACCTGCGCAGACCCCGCCTGCCAGACTGTGTTGCAGTAGAGTCACACATTGTAAGATTGAAGTGGATGGGATCGTCCGACGTGGAACCATTTTCCCTGGCCCGCGTTCAACCCGCGTCCACTGGTCATGCCCCCTAGTCTCGATCGGTGGCAAAACAGGGCGCCTTGCGGTCTCCCCCCGACAAGGCGCCCATTTTTGTAGATGACCTGAATACCACTCGGTGACCCGGCAGTGCGCGTCAGACGGGATCAGGTCTGGACCTGGTGCACCTCGATGATGTTGCCTTCGGGGTCATAGAAGAATATCTGCTGCCAGCCGTTCATGGCCCAGGCGCCGTAATCCGAAAACGGTATTCCCTTCTCCCTCAGGTGCCGCTTGAAAGCTTCCAGGTCGTCGGTCCGGAAAGCGATATGGCCGCGCTCGAGCGGATTGATGGCCTGCCCCGTCCTGAAGGTGACGCCCAGGTCCTTTTCGGCCAAGTGGATCTGCGTTTGGCCGTCGGTCACGAACCCGACCTGCCCAGGGTATCCTTGGGAGACGACCCGGGTTGCTTGCATGGAGGGTTCGTCCTCGAGGCCGAGCACAGTCCGGTAGAACTCGGTCATGCCAGGCACGTTGGTCGTGCAGAAGTTTACGTGGTGCAGCTTCAGTTTCATTGGCTTCTCAACCTGCTGACTTCATTGCGAAGCCGAAACTGTACGTCAGCGAGCAGGCCGCGCCCAGCTTTCGTCCGCTTCTCGGGAGTGGAGGAACACGAGAGAGCGAATTGGAGGCGGGAGTTCAATCCTTCGCTGGCAAACCGTTCTGATGCTGCGCGAATGGAACCCTGATCGGCAGATCTTTTCGCAGGCGCGCTTGCCGCGGTGACCATTGGTGATCTGATCCACAGTGTGGGCAGCGCGCCTTCAACCTGAGGTCAGGAAGCGCATTCAGGCTGAATTCATCCGTTTCAACTCCTACAGAAAAATCCATTCCCGTTAATTCGCATTTTATGACAACGGTACCCATTCGGGCTCCCCCGCGCAGAAAACTCAAATCTCCGCGCTCGAAACGACTGCGTGGGCTTCAACATAACCTTGGGTTGCAATTATCGCTACCGAGCGCTCGCGGGGCGGTTAATTCATTGCAACTGCCTTCCTCTTGGATATCATGACCCAACCGTGAATTGCATTGACGCCAGAGGTCGTGCTCTTCAGAACGCCGATCCGATAATTCACGGACGGGTGGAGTTCCATGCCTCGCGCCGAAGAGCAGACCACTTACGAACGGAGATGAGTATGGCATTGCAAATCAATAGCACGGCTCCCGATTTCGAAGCCGAAACAACGGAGGGCCGTATTCGCTTTCATGACTGGATCGGCGATAGCTGGTGCGTGCTCTTTTCGCATCCGAAGGATTTCACACCGGTCTGCACCACCGAGCTTGGCACCATGGCCAAACTCAAGCCCGAGTTCGAGCGCCGCAATGTGAAAATCATCGGGTTGAGCGTCGATCCGGTCGACAGCCATAAGAAATGGTCGAAGGATATCGAGGAAACGCAAGGCGCCGCCCCCAATTATCCGATGATCGCCGACTCCGACCTCACCGTGTCGAAGCTTTACGGCATGTTGCCGGCCGATGCGGGCAACAGCTCGGAAGGCCGTACGCCGAACGACAACGCCACGGTGCGGAATGTCTTCGTCATCGGGCCGGATAAGAAGGTCAAGCTCGTTCTGGTTTATCCGATGAGCACGGGTCGCAACTTCGATGAGATTTTGCGAGTGATCGATTCACTGCAGCTCACCGCGAAACACAGCGTCGCTACGCCAGCTAATTGGAAGCAGGGTGACGAAGTCATCATCGCCGGCTCTGTTTCGGATGACGATGCCCGCAAGAAATATCCGCAGGGCTGGAAGTCGCCGAAGCCGTACATCCGGATCGTGCCACAGCCACAATAATGTGGGCGAATAGCGAATAGCGCGTAGTGAGTAAGTGGGGCCAAGGGATAGCGCTGAGCAAAGCCCAAGGCCCACATTCAGTTTGCTCCAGGGGCGCCGTACGCACCTGGAGCATTCTTTTAGGCCAGCGTTCCGCCTTTGATGGCACGTAAGACGCGCTCAGGCGTCATGGGCATGTGCCAGACGCGCACGCCGATGGCGCGGGCAATGGCATTCGCAACCGCCGCCGCTACGGGGACGATGGGCACCTCACCCACGCCGCGAACGCCGTAGGGGACGTTTGGCACCGGCGTTTCGAGAATAACGCATTCGATCGGGGGCACATCCAACGCCGTCGGGATGCGGTAATCGAGAAGGCTGGCATTGCGCAGGCGGCCGTCTGGCCCATAGTCGAAACCTTCTGTCAGCGCCCAGCCGAGCCCTTGCGCGACGCTGCCCTGGATCTGCCCCTCAATCGCAGGCGGATTGAGCGCGCGTCCGACATCCTGGAAAGCCGTGTAGCGCAGCACGGTCACCTGCCCGGTGCCTGGGTCGACCTCGACATCGCACACGTGCGCGCCGATTTCGACACCCAGCGGCAGTCTCGTCGAAACACCACGGCCCACGATGGCACCTTCGCCTAGGGTTGCCTGCATCAGCTCCGGCAAGGAAATGACCGCCCCGGTCCGCGCGCGGAATACGCCGGCGGCATAGTCGAGATCCTCGGGCTTGCACTGCAGCTTTTCCGCGGCGCGCGCGCTTAGCTGGCGCAGAGCATCGGCGCACGCCTCGACCAGTGCCGCCGTCGTGGTTCGAGCCACACGGCTGCCGGCGGCAATATCGCTGTAGCCTACCGACTTGCTGTCGCCGGTGGTCACGAGCACGTCCTCGATCGACAGTCCGAACTCTTCGGCGACCACCTGAGCCATCGCCGTGCGCGTCCCAGAGATGTCGACCGGGCCCATGGTCACCATCGGCCGGCCGTCGCCCGCTATGGTGACGTGCGCTGCCGAGGTCATCGAGGTGCCGCGCCAGTAGCCGATCGACAGTCCGCGACCGCGCGGATGCTTGCCGGGTTGCAGCGGCTCCGTCCAGCAAGGATGCCGGCCAACGGCTTCGAGGATGTCTGTAAGACCGATGGTCGGAAATGGCGTGCCGATCGGCATGAGACTGCCCGTCACCGACGCATTGCGCTTGCGAAACTCGAGCGGGTCCATACCAAGGCGCTGGCACAGGATATCCATCGCCTGTTCGACGGCAAACGCCGCCTGAATGCCACCCGGCCCGCGATAGGCTTCCGTCCGCGGCTTGTTGGTGACGACGTCGTATCCCTCGAGCTTGAGGTTGGGGCACTGGTAAAGGGCCGCCGAGGCCTGCATCACTAGTGAAGGGCTCATGCCCGGCAACCCGCCGGCGTCGAGGTGATAGGTTGCCTCGATGGCGGTGAGCTTGCCGTTGCTGTCGGAAGCGACCCGCACATCGATCATGGCGCCGGCGGCCGGGCCGCTCCCGCCCTGCAGCACCTCCTCCCGCGTCAGCACCAGCTTCACCGGACGGCCGCACTTCTCGGACAGCCGTACAGCGGCGGCTTCGCCGTGAAGCGCGATCTTGCCGCCGAAAGCGCCGCCGACCTCCATCGGGACAACCCGGATTTTCGACTGCGGCAGCCCGAGGATACGAGCAATCATCAGCTCGCAGGTGAACTGGCCCTGTGTCGAGGCCCACACCGTCGCAAACCCGTTGGGATCGACCTGGGCCACGACGACCTGCGGCTCGAGATAGCCTTGATGGGCCGTATCGACCCGGACCTGAGCCTCCCCGATTGCGACTGCCTCGCGCACCGCCGTCTCGGTGTCTCCCCGCGCGATCAGCGTGCGCGAACAGACATTGCTCGGGGCGCGCGGCGCAGGCTCGACACCCTTCGTGATCACATTGGAATGGAGCACGGGAGCGTCAGGCTCGATGGCCTTGGCCAGATCGACCACCGGCGGCAACGGCTCGTAGTCAACCTCGATAAGCTTCAGGGCCTCTTCAGCGATGTGCTCGTCGATGGCGGCGACACCGGCCACAGGCTGGCCTACCCAGAAAACCTTCTCCCGCGCCATGTTGGTCTGGGCGACCACCCAAACGTCGAAGCCGGCATCGCCCATTGTGACTGTCGCGCCGAACGGAACATCGACGAAATCGCCAGCCGTCACCACCGCCAGCACGCCCTTGAGTGCTTCGGCACGCGATGTGTCGATCCGTCGGATCCGCGCGTGGGCGTGCGGGCTGCGAAGCAGCTTCGCGTGAGCCATGCCGGGGAGATTGAGGTCGGCGGCATAGAGGGCCTTGCCGGTGACCCGCTCTCGCGCATCCACACGCGGCAACCGCTTGCCGATGACTTTCAGTTTTTGCTGCTCCTCAGCGGTGCTCGGCTGGCCTGTCATCGCCCCACTCCCTCAGCCATTTCCGCTGCCGCCGCGGCGATTGCCGCCACGATCTTGTCGTAGCCGGTGCAACGGCACAGGTTGCCTGCAATTGCGTGCCGGATCTCGTCCTCCGTCGGGCGAGGATTGCGGTCGAGCAGCGCCTTCGCAGAAACAACGATGCCCGGCGTGCAGAAGCCGCATTGCGTTCCGCCGTGCTTGACCAGCGCCTCCTGGACGGGATGCAGCTTGTTTCCCTCGGACAGGCCCTCGACCGTCACGATCTCATGACCCGGCGCCTCGACGGCGAGCATGAGACAGGCATTCACCGGCTCGCCGTCGACCAGCACCGTGCAGGTGCCGCAATTGCCGTTGCCGCAACCTTCCTTCGTGCCGGTGAGGCCCAGGCGATCGCGCAACAGGTCGAGGAGCGTGTCCCGCGGATCGGCGAGCACCGTGTGCTCTTCGCCGTTCACGGTGCATCGGATCAATGTCTTCATGGAGCTTCGACCTCCAGGCCAAGGGAGCGGCAGCAGGCGGCAAGCGCGCGCGCCGTCAGAACGGAAACGAGAGTGCGGCGATACTCTGCAGAGCCGCGAGTGTCCGAGATCGGCTGTGCATCACTGGCTGCGAGCCGGCCTGCTTCCTCCAGCAGCAATTGCCCCGGTTTCTCGCCGGTAAGGCCAGCTTCTGCCGCGCGAGCACGGATCGGCGTGGGGCCTACGGAAGCCAGAGTGATGCGGGCCTCTGCGATGGCACCGCTCTCGTCGAGCCTGATCCATGCGCCGGCACCCGCAATCGCAATGTCCATTTCACGGCGGGGTGTGAAGCGCAAGTAGTGGGCAGCCGAGCGCGGCTCGGGCGCAGGCAGGACGATGGCCGTCAGAATTTCACCCGGAGCAAGCGTCGTTCGTCCAGGCCCCGCAAAGAGGTCCTCCAGCTCGATTTCCCGGCGGCCCCCGGGCCCGGCGATCTGTGCCCGCGCCTTGTGGCAGATCACGGCGGGCACCCCGTCTGCGGACGGCGCAGCGTTGCAGATGTTGCCCCCCAGGCTGGCTCGGCTCTGTACCTGGAGACTGCCGATGAGGCGCACCGATGCAACGATCGCCGGATATGTGCTGGCAACCCGCGGATGGCGGGCGATGGCCGTTGCGTTGACTGCGGCCCCGATTGCAAGCCCGCCGTCGGCCAGCTCGGAGATAGCCGTGAGCTCAGGAATGCGTTTCAGATCCACGACAAGCTCGGCGCTGCGCCGGCCTTCCCGCAACTGAGGAATGAGATCGGTGCCACCCGCCAGCACACGCGCGTTCCCGCGCTTGAGAAGGCTGATTGCTCCATCAACGCTGTCTGGGCACTCATATTGGAAAGGAATCAATGGCCTGCTCCCCGCGGCGGCTCGAGGTGTGGTGCGTTTCAAGTAGACCGATCAGGCCGGCGATGTCCATGGGAGCTGGGCCGCAGGCCTTGCGTGGCTGACATGCCTCCCAAGCGATGTCACATTCGCCACGGCCCTCGACACCGGAGCACGGCATGCGACTGGCGACGTTCAACCTGGAAAATCTGGATCTGCCGCCGAGGTCCAAGGTCCCGATCGAACTGCGTGCGGAAGCCCTGCGTCCTGCCCTTGCCCGTCTCGATGCCGACATCCTCTGCCTCCAGGAGGTGAACGGGCAGCACGTTCCCGACCGGCCCGAGCGTGTGCTGCTGGCGCTCGATATGCTTCTCGAAGGCACCCCCTACGCGGATTATCACCGGATCTCCACCAGCGGACAGGAGGGCAACGGCGTCGCGGACGTGCACAACCTCGTCACGCTCTCGCGGTTTCCGATCCGGGCGCGGCGCGAAATTCAGCACGACCTGGTGCCAGCCCCACAGTACAAGATGGTGACCGCCATCCCAGCGGTTTCCGAGCCCGAACCGATCCTCTTCGACCGCCCGTTGCTCCTCGCAGAGATCGAGCTGCCGAGCGGGGCCCTTCTCACGGTCATCAATCTGCATCTGCGCGCGCCGCTCGCCGCCGCCATTCCTGGGCAGAAGCACAGCGCCTTCGTCTGGAAGTCGATCGGAGGCTGGGCGGAAGGCTACTTCCTCTCCGCCGTGCGGCGCGCCGGTCAGGCGTTCGAGTTGCGGTTACTTCTAGACGAGCTGCTTGCAGAGGACACGCATCGGCTCATTGCGGTCGCCGGTGATTTCAACGCCGAGGACCACGATACGGCACTGCGCATCGCCATCGCCGCCGAGGAGGAGACTGGCAACGGAGCCCTAAGCCCGGGCTCTCTTGTTCTTCTCGATCGCAGCCTGCCGGCAGACCGATGCTGGAGCGTCCTCCACCACGGCCGGCCGCAGATGCTCGACCATATTCTCGTGAGCCGGTCCCTATACGGCTATTTCCGCGAGATCGAGGTGCACAACGAAACGCTCGGCGACGAGCTCGTCGGCTTCGGCAAGAGCACGCGTTCGGCCGCCTCTTATCACGCGCCGCTCGTCGCCGAGTTCGCTTTGTGAGGAAGGGCGAATAGCGAATGGGGCATGGCGAATAGTGAGGAAGAGCTGGAGAGCGCCTACAGCTCGATCACCATTCCGTCATAGGCCGGTTCGACGTTCTCGGGCAGCTCGCGCTTCAACGCCTCGTAATCGAGCTCTGCCGTGAGATGGGTGAGAATGGCCCGCTTCGGCTTCAAGCGCTCGATCCACTCCAGGGCCTGATTCACGCTGAAATGGCTGGGATGGGGTGTGGGACGCAGGGCATCCACGATCCAGAGATCGAGCCCCTCGAGTAGCGGAATGGATGACTCGGGCAGCCCGCTGATGTCCGGTGAGTAGGCGAAGTTCTCGATCCGGAAGCCGAGAGACTGGATGTCCCCGTGCTCCTGGACGACCGGAATGGCTTCGACGACCCCGCCAGCGCCGGGGATGCGAACGGGTTCGGGCGGGTTGATGTCGTTGGCTTCGAGGATCGGCGGATAATTGCCGCCGGGAGGCGTCTCAAAGCAGTAGGCGAACCGCGTGACGAGACTTTCGCGGGTGCGCTTGTCAAACCACACCGGCACACGCCGCTTCATGACATAGGCGACGGGGCGCAGGTCATCGATGCCGTGCGTGTGATCGGCGTGATCGTGAGTGTAGAGCACGCCGTCGAGCGCCTGCGCGCGCACGGAGAGGAGCTGCTCGCGGATGTCCGGCCCCGTATCGATGAGGACGGTGGTCGCCCCGCGTTCACCGAACTTCTCCACCAACGCCGCGCAGCGCAGGCGACGGTTCTTTGGGTTTTCGGGATCACAGCGGCCCCAATCGCCTCCGATGCGCGGGACACCGCCCGAAGAGCCGCAGCCAAGGATCGTCAGCCGGTACTTCATGCCGCGGGCGCCAACTCCGTACGCGGCACTTTCTTGAACAGGCGGAAGAAGTTCTCCGTCGTCGCCTTCGCTAGCTCCTTAGGCGTGATGCCTTTGACCTTGGCGAGGGCCTCCGCCGTGTGGACGACAAAGGCCGGCTCATTCGTCTTCCCGCGCAGCGGCACTGGTGCCAGGAAGGGCGCGTCGGTCTCGACGAGCATCTGGTTGAGCGGCACTTCGGCCGCAATCGCGCGCAGCTCGTCCGAGTTGCGGAAGGTAACCACGCCGGAGAACGAGATCATCAACCCGAGTTTCAGCGCTCTCATGGCGAGATCGCGGCCGCCGGTGAAGCAGTGGAGGATCGCCGGAAACGGGCCTTTCGCGTGCTCCTCTTCGAGGATTCGCGCCATGTCCTCGTCCGCCTCGCGCGCGTGGATCTCCAGGGGGAGGCCGGTGATCCGG
>Ga0180216_1002330_pt1 | contig 15972 bp, 14 predicted proteins | sample eDN3rd37CBELigMG_FD_128879 | JGI IMG/M metagenome (GOLD analysis project Ga0180216, IMG submission 128879) | Enriched Miracle-Growth compost microbial communities from Emeryville, California, USA - eDNA 3rd pass 37_C BE-Lig MG (version 2)... ... | reverse complement strand
CGGATTGGCCGGATTGTCGAACTGCGCCGGAATAACCGCATCGGCCAGCGTACTCGCCAGTTCCCGGGCCTTCTCGATGGCGCCCGGCATTCCCACGGATGCCGGTGTGAGCACCAGTTCGGCTCCGAGATGCGTCAGAATCCGGCGGCGCTCCAGCGACATGGATTCCGGCATCACGAGGATGAGCCGATAGCCGCGGGCCGCTGCCACGAACGCAAGGGCAATCCCTGTGTTGCCGGAAGTCGGCTCGATGATAACGCTGCGGCCCGGCGTAAGGCGTCCCTCGTTTTCGAGCGCATCGATCATCGCCACACCGATGCGGTCCTTGACGGATGAAAGCGGATTGAAAAATTCCAGCTTCATGAGGACGTCGGCTGAAGACCCTGCCGCGCTCATCACCTTGGCGAGGCGTACCAGTGGCGTATGACCGATCGTCTCCGTTACGTTCGAATAGACCCTGCCGCGGCCCCAGCGCTGTTGCGTTCCATTCGCCACGTGGTCCGGAGTATCTGTCATGGTTGCTTCCTTGTGATCGGCCGCTGGAAACTGGTGATGGCGTGGGCCTCCTTCAACAGTCAGGTCTCACCCGACTGCTTGAGAGAAATTCCGGTCACGTCTTCTTCGTTTTCGTCGACTTCCTGTTTAAAGCACGAGGCTTTTCCTTACGTGCAGCAGGCTTGTCCGCTTGTGTCTCTGTCTTCTTTGATTTCGCAGGGCTCTTTGCCTTTGCGGCTTTCGATGGCTTCTTTTCAGTTGCGCTCCGGGTTTCGGGGGAATGCTCCACCGTCCGGCCCGTGGAGCCGAAACCGCCATTGCCACGTTCGGTGTCTGTAACGTCCAGAACCTCGACGAGCTCTGCCCGTGTAACAGGAGCAATGACGAGTTGCGCGATACGTTCACCGCGCCTGATCTCGAACGGGACACTGCTGAGGTTTGCGAGAAGGACACTTACTTCGCCGCGATAATCGGCGTCGATGGTTCCGGGGCTATTGAGAACGGTAACCCCATGCTTCAAGGCCAGTCCCGAGCGGGGACGAACCTGGGCTTCGTAGCCGCTGGGCAATTCCAGAACGAGGCCCGTTGGTATCAAGGCTCGTGCGCCGGGTGTCAGCGTCAGCGGATGGTCCCAATCGAGCGCCGCGATCAGGTCCAGCCCCGCTGCTTCCGCCGAGTGGTAGGTCGGGAGCGGCAGGTCTTTGCCATGCGCCAGTCGCATGACTCCTACCTTTGCGATGGTGCTCTGGGCCGTACTCTTTCTTGTCATCGGGATTGATCGCTTTCTGCCTGGGCCAGCCTGTCGTTCTTGCTTTCAAGAAAGGCCGCAACGCGCTCGATCAACGTTCTAGCGACTTCGCGTTTTGCCATCTCGGGCCAGCTTTCGGCCCCCTCTTCCGTGATCAGATGCACGCGGTTGCGATCGCCCCCCATGACGCCGCTCCGCGGCGAGACGTCGTTGGCGACGGTCCAATCGGCACCTTTGCTGCGCCGCTTTTTCGTGGCGAAGTCGATCACGTTTTCGGTTTCGGCGGCGAAACCGATGACGAGTTTGGGCCGCCCTGTCTGCATGTGGGCCACAGTTTTCAGAATATCCTCGTTCTCCACGAGCTCGAACTGCGGGCGATAGGCACCGCCGCTTTTCTTGAGTTTCTCCTTCGCCGGTTGTGCCACTCTCCAATCCGCAACTGCAGCGCAGAAGATTGCAACCTCGGCCGGTAACGCAGCCTTGACAGCGTGAAGCATCTCTTCGGCCGTGTTGACCGAAATCGTTGTTGCACCCGGCGGTGGTGGCAGATTGACCGGGCCAGAAATCAGTGTCACCCGCGCACCGGCGGCGACGGCCGCAGCCGCGATCGCATGACCCTGTTTGCCGGATGAGCGATTGGCGATGTAGCGCACCGGGTCGATGGGTTCATGCGTAGGTCCACTGGTGATGAGCACATGCCGTCCCGCCAGTGCAGGCAGGCGGGCAGCGCCAAGTCGTGCCTCGATAGCTGTTACCAGGTCAGGAACATCCACAAGGCGTCCCGGCCCTGCCTCGCCCGCTTCAGCCATTTCTCCAACTGCCGGTCCAATAAACGAGATGCCGTCGCCACTCAGCGTCTTTACGTTGCGCTGGGTCGCCGGGTGCAGCCACATATGCGGGTTCATCGCAGGGGCCATCAGAACAGGCTTGTTGCTTGCCAGCAGCACGGCGGTCGCAAGGTCGTCGGCATGACCGTTGGCAGCCTTCGCCAGCAGGTCGGCAGTGGCAGGCGCCACGACAATGAGATCGCAACTGCGCGAGAGGCGGATGTGTCCGATCTCGCGTTCGTCATCGAGATCGAACAGGTCCGTGAATACGCGCTCGCTGGAAAGCGCAGAGACGCTGAGCGGGGTCACGAATTGTTGAGCAGCGCGAGTCATTACGACGCGCACGCTTATGTCTCTCTCACGCAGGCGGCGAATGAGGTCGAGACACTTGTAGGCGGCGATACCTCCGCCCATGATGAGAACGATGCGCTTTGTTTCCACAGGGGTTTCCGTGTTCATTGCCGTGCGAGGGAGAACGAACCTAGCACAGCTGGTCTCGCAGCACAGTTAACCTTGGATTGCCACACTCGCCCTGCGATAATCCAGTTAACCGGCGGCGGGCTGGCTGAAGCGCCGTAAAGTTTCAACGCGCTGTTTCACGCGCATATCTGGAGGTCATGTTGCGGCACATCGTCAGGACTTTGGGGATGGCTGGTGTGCTGATGGTCAGCGTCATCGCAGCCTCCTCGGCATCCACAGAAGACAGCAGTCTGGATTGCTTCGGGCAGGACAACGAACGTCGCATTACAGGGTGTTCGCAGCTTCTGGAAACACCACTTTCCCCTAATGAGCGAAGCATGGCACTTGCCATGCGTGCTTTGGCCTACTCACTCAAAGGCCTTTATGATCTCGCCATCCTTGACTACGACGACGCGATCGAGATTTCTCCGAACTTCGCCATTGCGCTCAACAATCGTGCCTGGGCCCATTTCAAGTCAGGTCAGGTTTCGAAGGCATCCGTTGATGTGGAGCGCGCCCTGGCGCTCACTCCGCAAAGTCCCCATGCGCTTGATACCCGTGCACATGTCCGGCAGGCGCAGGGTGACCTGGAGGGAGCGTTGCGCGATTACGAACAAGCCATGCGATTTGGCGGCACGGCCGTTGTTCGTCTTTACCAGTGTGGTCTTCAGGCTGCGGGATTGTATGACGGAAATCTGGACGGAATCGTTTCCGACCAGATGCTGGCTGCGTTGGAAACATGCGTGCGCAACTCGGGATGCGACCCGCTGCCGCCGGATGAGGAATGCCGTAAGCTCACATCCTGAGCCAAAAAAAATCAGCGCCAGGGAGGGCGCTGATCACCCGTCTGAAATTCGACGGAGCGCTGTGTGCAAGAGCTTCAGCTCGCGCACTCGACGTCGCACTGGTCCATGCCGAGCCGATCGACGACAAGCTGGCTGCTGGAGTTAAAGCGACGGCTGCCTGCCGGCTCCTCGGCTCGAACGATCTGCAATAATTCTGCGAGAGATTCCTGAAGGCTCTTGCCCGTTGTGTCGACTACAGCGTCGGCCCGCGCATAAAGTGGTGCACGTTGCGCCAATGTGGCTTCCAGTACGGCCTTCGCATGGCGGCCCGAGCCGCTCAATGCTGCCAGATTGCCCATGGCACGCGCGAACAGTTCGTCGGCCGACGCAGTGATCCAGATAACGAAGCATCCCCGGAACAGAAGGTCGAGGGTGTCGGGCTCCTGGACGATGCCACTGCCGGTCTTGATGATGGCGCGCGGAACCGTGTCGATGACGGTGCCGAGGCAGTCGCGTTCGAGGCGGCGGTAAACGCCTTCGCCATGAACGGCGAGGACGTCCGAAATCTCCATTCCGCTGGCCTTCTCGATCTCTTCATCGAGCTTGATGCAGGGCACGCCGATTGCCTTCGACAATGCTTCGCCAAGGGAGGTTTTTCCGGACCCTCTCAGGCCGATCAGAGCAATGCGTCCGTTTGTTGAAACCCCGGGACGGCGGCGCACTGCGGCGGCATTTCCACCGGCTGCGAACTGTTCATCGCCGCTGGTTTCATTGCTGTGGCCTTCCCTCGCCAGGTCCTCGACCCGTGCGCCCAATGCGCTGGCAATATTGCGGAGAACGAGCAAAGACGCGTTCCCTGTGCCACGTTCGAGTTCCGCAAGGTAACGTTCTGAAACACCAGATGATTGCGATAGCGCCTTGCGGGCCATGCCAAGCTGTGTGCGCAGATGCCGAACCCGATCACCGACGAGTTTAAGGTACGCCTCGTTCTTGTGAACGTCCCCGCGACGAGACTCGGATGGTTGCAGGTTATCTGTGTCTTTCCGCATGTTCTCCGACCTTCCCGATGCACATCCTCGAACGGCCACCGGAAATTTGGCTCCCATCAAGAGCGTTGACCGAGCATCTGTTTCGAAGCGCCAATCTCACCAGCACGCGGCGGTAGAGAGGCGCGAGGCCGAGGAACGGCCAGGATGCTGTTTTCGGTGTTGAGCTCAAAACCGCAATGCAACAAATTGCTGCATTGCAACGTATCGTCAGGCTTTGAGGTAGAGCTGGTTGGTTGAACGCCGGATCCTTGAATCCGGGCCCAATGGAAGTTCGGGAAATATAATAGCGAAATTTCAAAAGGTTGTAACCTGTAAGAGGCGTATCATTGTGTCGCGCCCGGCACTTCTCGCGCATTCGTGATGACAAGGCGTGGTTTTGTGCAAGTGCGACTACTGATAATTCTGACGGGCAACGAGGCGGGATGTGGCAATAGATGCGGACTTGGAGTTTGCAGGATCCCTTTCCCTATCTGCATCATTCTTCAATCACCGGAAGGATGAACGCATGAAGCAATCTGGGCAAAGTTCCATCAAGCAGAATTGTATCGATACGGAGTATCAGTCTACCGGGAATTGCACTATCGGTACCTTCCGATTGCAGAAGTTGCTTGAACTCCTGCCATGAAGTTTGAAAGGGATGCTGCTTGTTGAAAAAGCGCCCGGATGCCCGCCAGGATCTTAACCTGTTCGTTGTGTTCGACGCGGTCATGGAGGAGCAAAGCCTCTCCAAAGCGGGCGAGCGGTTAGGCATAACCCAGCCTGCGGTAAGTCACGCCCTCCGTCGATTACGCGAAATGACCGGTTGCGGGGCACTTTTCGAGAGAACCGGCAACGGCGTCCGGCCGACCGCGCAGGCGCTTGCGTTGTCGGAGAGTGTGCGTCCCGCGCTTGATGCCTTGCGTGCCACGTTGCGGCAAACGTCGGAACCATTCGATCCCGAGACGAGCCGGCAAGTCTTCATGATCGATGTGCCGTTCGGTATCGACGCGATACTGGTGCCTGAGTTATCGGCAAGACTGGGGGCGGCACCGAATATCGAGTTCCGCATCGGTAATGGACGTGCCCGCGACAGGCTTCGTGATCTTCGCCATGGGGAAACCTGGCTCGCGCTTGATCACGAACCCGTCGAGGCTCCCGACTATCACTCTCAGCTCCTTTTCAAGGATCCGATTGTCGTGATCTCACGCAGCAACCATCCCCGTATTCCCGAGTACCCGAGCTTCCACGACTTCGAGCAACTTGACCGTGTGGAGGTGGGGTGGCCCGGAGAGCACATGATCCCTCCGGGAGTACTTCGATCCGACATCTCAGACCGAAGCCCTATCGTGTTCTCTGTTCCGACCGTGGCAACGCTGCCCTTGGTGGTTGAAAAGCAGGACTACATTGCAACGCTTACGGAGCGGTTGGCCCGTTATTTCGCACGCTCGTTTACTATCGACATTCATCCCCTGCCCGCGCCTGCACCGTCGCTGCCAGTTTACATGGTCTGGCACCGCAGCTTTGACGATCACCCCGGTCACAGCTGGATGCGAAGTGTTCTCAGGGACATAGGTGCGACTCTATGACGACAGCCGGCCGGAAAGTTGGGCCCGGCAACTCGAATCGACATAGACCGTTCATGCGTTCTTTGTCATGTCCATAACTGAATGTGGGACGGCTGCCCGGCAACCGGGCCGAGGGTGATTGCAGGACGCTGACATGGGGGCCAGGGCAATCGGTGGTCCGGCGCGACGGCCGGGGTGGAAGTTGGCAGCGGTGTTGCTGGTCTGGGCGGTGGTTGCGCTTGTCTTGCCTGCATTTGCCCCACTGTTCAACGCTGTCCGCCTGCAGGGTTTCCCGCTCGGCTTTTATCTTGCGGCGCAAGGCGTGCTGGTCGTTTTTGCTCTGCTCGGCTTCTGGGCAGCTGCATCGGGAAAACGGCAGGAGAACGCAAACTCCCCCCCGATTCTGGCTGGGATGAGTACCGCGGGCGTCTGGATTTCGGGCGCAACCTGCGTCGCCCTAGCCGGAGCCCTGTACGCTTATGGATACGACGGACTGGCCTTTGTCATCGGGTTTTCTGGCGGCTTTGTAATCATTGCCTGGATCATCTTGCCCGCCTTCGCCGAAACAGGATCGGAATCTATCGAGGAATTCCTGAGCCATCGCACCGGCAGTCCTATTGCGGCACGGGCCGCAGCCCTGATGCTGATCTTCTGCCTGATCCTTCTTGTAAGCGCAGAACTGGCACTCATTCGCACCTTGATCGAACGGCTAACAACCGGGATCTCCGGCCACATACTGCTTGCTGCTGCTGTGATCGCCGTTATGGCGATTGCCCTCACGCGGACCTTATGGATGAGCCGTCTGCATGCCCTGAGCTACCTGCTCGTGTTCGGCATGGTAACGCTTGCAGCAGGAGCAATGTCATTGGTGACGTTCGATGTCGTCATTCCGCAGCTCGGCTACGGACGGGGCTTACAGGATCTGGCCGCGCTGGAGCGGCGGCTTATCCTGGATGGCGTCTCCGATCCCGCAATCGTGCGTCCGTTTACACAGCCCAACATCAGTTTATCGAGAGAGAACTTTCTGGCGCTGACGCTGTCATTGATGCTTGGAGCGGCGGCCATGCCGCAGCTGCTCGGCCGGCTTCCCGCACGCAAGTCAGAACGTGGACGAAATCGGTCAAACCATTGGGCCCTGTTTTTTGTCGTCCTGCTGCTCATGACCTTGCCTGCGATCGCAACATTCGCAAAGCTCGACATCTATACAGCGGTCGCTAGAGCCGTAACGTCGGAGACTGCGCCTGTCTGGTTGACCCGGCAGAGTACGATTCTGACCGCACCTTTATGCGCCGAAAGCTGTGCGGATCGTGGCGGCAGGCTTCACGTCGAAGACATCGCTGTCGACCCTGAGGCAATCCTGCCGTCCACAGCCATCATCGCCGGTTTTCCGGATTATACCGGTTGGTTGCTGGCTGCAGCCCTGACACTGGCTGCGGGTCTGGCAGCCGGACAGGGGATCGCCATCATGACCCGGTCTGTCGAATTAGCGGTGGTGCCGGGCGCGTCGATGGGGCATCCCTCGCGAGGCAGTCTGGGCCGGGCCGCCACGCTTGGCGTCACACTGGCCCTTGCGGCATTAGCCGCAGCCATATCTGTTGGGATTCGCGCGGATCTCCTGACGCGGATTTCCTGGGCCCTGTCACTCGCCGCAGCCGGTCTGTTTCCGATGCTGTTTCTGGCTGCGATCCAGAAGCGGCCGAACTCGCTCTGTCTGGCTTTCAGCGGTCTGGCCGGCTTTGCAGTCGCTCTCTACTACATCGTTGGGACACAGGCCTTTCCAACCAAGTTTCTGACGCTCTGGTATGAGTACTCGAACATGCCCGAATGGCGCCTTGAAGCGTTTGAGGAAGTGCGCCGGAATTGCCTGGATGCCGCACAGGATGCCTGTGCGGAAATGGAGGAAATGGCGCGCGAATTGGCAAACTGGTGGGGTATCGATGCTCGCGCTGCAGGTATCATCGGCGCCCCTCTGGGCCTTCTCGTCGCGATCCTGCTCGCTCTGGCCGCAGCGCTGCGCAAGGCCCCTGCCCGAAACGCCGGCAAGAGCTGAGCGAGGCGCGGCGGATCGGGGGGTGGAGCCCCAGGGATTTCTGTCAAATGGAGTGTTCGCACCGCCCGCCGGCGTCGCCCGCAAAGAGGTCAAAAGGGGGCTATGGTCAGCCTTTAGCCGCCTTGCGACTGGCGGCTTTGGTCCGGTTGAGAGGCCTGACGGCTCGGTGCGCGCGAGATGGAGATGTCCGGGGCGTGCCAGTCACCGCGAAACTCCACGAGATCACCCATCTGGGCTTCATCCTCGGACGTTGGGGCATCCAGCCCGATCCATAATTTGGCATCGAGGCTTCTGGCCGCCACGTCAATTGCGCCCGTGCCAACAAGACGCTGCGATCCTGCCTTGGCGCTGAAGGTTTCCATCTGACCACGGCCGTTCGCGAAGGAAAGCTTGACGTCGAGATCGGTCACCGGTGTCAGGCCAGCACTCGTGCCCCAACCGCGCAGATTTCCCTCGCTATGCTGGGCGACCAGTTTGGCGAGATCGACGGAAAGCGCAGCGCCTTCAACAGACTTTGCCTCGATCCGCCCGGAGAGGCTTTCAAGAAGTTGGTCGTACTGGTCGCCGGCGGCATTGATGTCAATGACCACATCGCCTAGCCCGGAGAGGATCGGCTCGCCCAAAAGCGCCGCCGAGATGTTCCCCAGTTCAACCCCCTGCAGTCGCCCACGCACGCCCAATTGAAGATCCGCGGAATTGGTATCAAGGCTGATCTGAATGGCGCCTTCGCCGCCCCCGTCGAACTCTATTTCCGCCAGATCCGCCAGCATCTTGCCGTCACGCATAGAGATGGCAGCTGCACTTCTTCCGAGCTGTAGCGAACCGATCTGTACACGTTCGGCCGACAATCGCAGATCAGCATCAACCGCGCGCAGCAAGGGGGTGGCCAAGGCTTCCGGGCGAAGTCCCAGCCGGACCGGCAGCCAGTCGGACGATTTTCGGACCGTCGCCTCGATCAGACTGATCTCCCTTGGGGTCTCACTGGTGAGCAGATTTGTAAGGTCAAGTTGGTCGAACGCCAGGGTGCTGTCGACCTGGGGACGTTCCGCCTGATAGTTGAACGTCATTGCGCCAGCGGCCCTGTTTCCGTCGAAGTTGAAGACGGCGTCCTGGAAAACGAGAACGCCAGCCGACCAGTCGATCATGCCGGTACTCGAAAACGCCTGGATCGCGGAACGTTCGGGCCAGCCCAGTCCAAGCCAGCGGGCCGCCTTGCCAAGGTCGGAAAGCTTCAGTTCCGAGTTCGACGCGCTCAGTCTTGCCCTGTTTCCGACGCTGAGATGGCCACGCAGGCTGGCTTCGATGAGAGCGCCGCTGAACTTGGCCTGAACCGGTAGCCGCCGCTCCTGCAGCGCCGCCTCACCTGCATTCAATGTTGTGCTGAAGTCGAGCTTCTGGCCGCGCATGCGGAACGATCCCGTCACCACCAGGTGCTCCAGACCGGAATGCCTTACCTGCGCTTCGACGTCGTCCAGCACCTCGATCGTTTGGTGGTCGTCATGCAGAACGATGCTGCTGTCCGAGATGGCGAGCGAGCCGAATTTCATGCTGGCCAATGCGGTAGCCAGCGGTCCCAGAAAGGACTGTGCGGAGGTTGCCTGCTGCGTTCCGCTCATCTCCAGATTGATGGCGATGCGGGCGTCGTTGAGTGTGAGATGCGCGCCACCGCGCTCGACGATCTTGTCGATCGAGGCACGCCCTTGAACGGTCTTCCGGGTGCGCTCGCTGAGACCAAGAGTGCCACTTTCGACGACGACGTGCGCTACGCCAAGCAATGCGACCGGCTCGGTGATCTTGTACTGATGAGAATCGGCCGCCATCACCGCAGCAGTGTTGATGACAACGTCGGAGCTATCGTGGGAGACGAAATACGGGGTGGCGAGACCAAGCAGAGTGAGGCCGGCGATACCCAGGCCTGCAAATATATGCCGTCGAATGGGAGTGGGTCGTTTCATCGTGACGCCGCCAAGGAAAATGCGATTTCGAGCCACGCCAGAATGCGCAAGAGCCTGCCTCCCCAAAAGCTCAGCAGCACGCCACTGAAACGAACTTCGGCATCCTTTTTAGGGGAGCTGTCGGTCGGGCACAAGCGTTGAGAGAATGACTGTGGGCTGTGGCAGGTAGAGATCAGTAGGATTAACGAATTGGGCAATCCTACAGGATTCGCCGTGAAAAGCGAACAAAATCTGTGGCTTACTGCACGGCACCTGTGGGCAAATCTGGACGTCCACGCTGATCCGTTATCGGAGCATTGCGAGCCTCCGGAGGTTCAACTCCGTGTCACATCCCTTTCCAGACCCGATGAAAAATCCGATCAGCCTCCAGGGCGGGCGCCTGCAACAGCGCGATGCAGCAGGAGGACGGGTACCAGGCCTACAAGCACGATCGATACCGCCGAAAGCGAGGCCTCCTCGAACTGTTCTAGCGCTGCGAAGCTGTAGACGTGGGTCGCGAGGGTATCGAAGTTGAACGGCCGCAACAGAAGCGTTGCGGGCAACTCCTTCATGCCATCAACAAACACCAGCAACGCCGCGGTCCCGAGCGCCGGCGTGAGTATCGGCAGATGCACCCGCAGGAGCGTGGACAACGGACTTGCACCCAAGGCGCGGGCAGCGGCATCAAGGTTGGGAGAGATCCGTTCCAGCCCCGCCTCGATGGTGCCGAGACTGACCGCAAGAAAACGGATTGTGTAGGCCAGAACCAGCGCAAACACCGATCCTGAAAGTAACAGGCCCGTACTCACGCCAAGGCTTGAGCGCATGAGGCTGTCGAGCCAGTTGTCGAACGTTGCAAGGGGGATCAGCAATCCGAGTGCCAGCACCGTTCCGGGGATCGCGTAGCCAAGACCCGCCAGGCGCACGGCCGGCCTGACGAAACCATTGCCTGCCACTCGCCGGGCATAGCCCAGTATGAGGGCAAGTCCCGTTGCAACCACCGCGGCCAGCCCGGCGAGCAGCAGACTGTTCGTGGTTGCCGTGACGAACCCGACGGCCAGCCCTTCATCCATGAAAACGATGGCGTTTCGTGCCAGCAGGGTGAATGGCACGAGGAAGCCGATGATAAACGGCAGACTGCACAGTGCAGCTGCCAGATAGCCGCGCGCACCCTCGATGTCCTGGAATGTAATCGCGCGATAACGGCCTGTCGTGTGATGGATCTGTGCCCCGCCACGCGCGATCCGCTCGATGATGAACAGTGCGAGGATGAACAGCATCATCACGCTGGCAAGTTGCGCTGCGCCCCCGAGATTGGAGCGCTGCAGCCACGTCGCATAGATGCTCGCGGTCAGTGTCTGGATGCCGAGATATTGAACCGCGCCGATGTCATTCAGCACTTCCATCAGGACGAGCGCCGTACCGGCTGCGATCGCGGGTCGGGCCAGCGGCAGCGCTACCGACCAGAACGTGCCCATAGGCGATCGCCCCAGCGTTCGGGCAACTTCAAGCGCACAGACGGATTGCTGCACAAAGCTCGCTCGTGCTGTCAGGTAGACGTAAGGGTAGAGAACTGCCGACATCACGAAGATTGCTCCTCCCAGGGAGCGGATCTCCGGAAACCAGTAGTCCCGGGCTGAGGTGACGCCCAGAAGCTTCCGCAAACCTGTTTGAACCGGCCCCGCGAAATCGAGGAACTCAACGTAGGCGTAGGCTATGATGTAGGTCGGCATTGCCAGCGGGATGACGAGCAGCCGGTCGAGCAAAGCGCGGCCCGGAAACCGGTACATGGTTATGAGCCAGGCGGTGCCGGTTCCAACCGCGAGCGTCAGTGCGCCCGTTCCCGCCATCAGGAGGACGGTGTCTCTGAGGGATACCGGGAGTACACTGCTGACCAGGTGAGGCCAGATGTTTTCATGTGGCGCCAGCGCGAGGACAAGGATCGTCGCGATGGGCATGATCATGGTTGCAAGAATAACGGCGACCGCAACAGTCCACATCGGTGACGTCCGCCGTCTTGCCCGCCATCGCCGGACCTGATTGCCAAGCCCTGTAAGTGCCCGCGTTGCGTCCTGCAGGGAGGGGCGTGGCTTCGCAAGCCAGCTCATCGCACACGAGCTCCCGGGGCGTGGGCGGGCTCAGGAAGAAGATAGGCAATAGTGGACGGCATCAAGCTTGGCTCCGTTGGCAAGATCTGGCCTGCCTTAGCGCATCGCGAGAGCTGCCGCCAGTTTGCTCAAGTCGTGCACCAGACGAACCTTTACATCTGACTATTGATCCGATGTTCCGGCAGCCGCCGGCCTGTTGCCCTGTCGATTGAAAGTGATGGTGGCCCGTGTGCCGTGTCCAGGCGTACTGGACAACCTGAATTCCGCTCCATTGGCCTGGCTCAGGGCCTTCACAAGGCGAAGTCCGATCCCGATGCTGTGTCTGCCATCGGGATCCGGCTGGCTTCGCACTCCGTCCAGCGCTCTCATAAGCTCTTGTTCGCTTAGTCCCGGGCCATTGTCCGTGACGGTGATGACGGTGTGTCCCAGCGGATCATGATGCGCATCGATCATGACCTCGCCACCTCGCGGAGTGAATTTGAGTGCGTTGGTCAGCAGATTGACGAGGATCTGTCTGAGGCTGGTGGGATCGGCAAGAAGCGGGGGAATGCCCGGGTTGACGGCGACCCGTAGCGTGAGGCCAGCCTGCTCAGCCAGCGGCTGGAGTGTTGAAGCCGTCGCTCGTATGAGACTTTCAACGTCGACCTCGACAGATTCCAGTTCATCAGCAACCTGTTCGAGGATGCGCCGCGCCAGCAGCCGGTCGATAAGCTTCAGCAGCTGCGCTGCACTGTCATGGATGTCGCCGACGTATCCGCGATACCGCTCGTTCTCGAGCGGGCCCAGCCGTTCATCGCGCATGATCTCGGCTGCCGCCACAATTGCACTGATCGGCGTCTTGAGCTCGTGCGCGAGTTCATGCACGGTTGAGCGCAGAAAGCCCTTGATTTCTTCCCGCGATAGGAGGTCGCGTCGGGCTTCAGCCGGCAGGCTTTCCTTTTTCAACTGATAACCGCTGTTTGCCATAACAACTCGGCTGATCATCCCTTTCCCACACCACCGATTATCGAGCGAGCGCGAACGCGCGCAATCACTCCGGCGATGCCCTCCCCCGAGGGTCACATCATCATCCTACCGATGTATGGCTCACTTGTAAGCCGTGAAGACCAGTTTGGATGAAATTCCCACTGCATTTCGCGAGATTACGCCGCTCCCCCTTGCCTTCTTCCCGGTCCCGGTTATTTTCACTTGACGCGACCCCCTCTCGCGATGTTTTTGGGGGTCGTTCTCGTGTGCCGCCTTAGCTCAGCTGGTTAGAGCGCTAGATTGTGGATCTAGAGGTCTCCCGTTCGATCCGGGAAGGCGGTACCATTCCAATTTTCCACGGCTCCCCATCCTGCTGGATGACGTTGAATACGCTGGTTTGCTGGGGGACAACGTGGGGAGCGCACCGCCTCAAGCAAGTGGAGGCGGTATGTCAAATCCTGAAGCATGGTTGCGCCAGGCACTGGAACTGGCACGCGCGAATGTCCAAAAAGGCGGACGGCCCTTTGGTGCTGTCCTCGTCAAGGATGGCAAGGTGGTCGCCACGGCGGTCAATGAGATCCATGTCACCAACGATCCCACAAGCCACGCTGAATTGAACGCGATCCGCAAGGCCTGCGCCGTGCTGGGAAGTCCGCGGCTTGATGGTTGTTCCGTGTACGCCAGCGGGCAACCCTGCCCGATGTGCCACGCCGCCATGTACCTGACCGGAATTTCGAGCTACGCCTACGCGTATTCCAATGAAGAAGGCGCGCCCTTTGGTTTGTCGACCGCAGACATTGCGTCGGAAATGGCAAGTCCGCTGGAGGATCAATCCATAAGAACGCGGCACATCCCGGTGCGATTGGCCGATGGCAAACATCTCTATGAGCTTTGGAAGAAGTCGTCCTGAACGATTGCAACCGATCCCTCAGGCTTCGTGGCGGCGTTCAGGGCTGGCCGCCAATGTGGGCAATTGTCTTGCGCAGCCAGGCGTGTCCGGGATCGCTGTCGTAAGACGCGTGCCAGAGCAGCGACATGGTCACCTCAGGAAGTTCGATGGGCGGTGGGCTGAGTGCCAGGTTGAGCCGACCGGCAAAGTAGCGGGCCAGCCGGGCGTGCATCGTTGTGACGACGGGGGAACTCGCGACCAGCAGCGGCACCGCGACGAAGCGGGGCGTCACCACCGCAATCTTCCGCGCCAGACCTAGCTTTGAAAGAGCGTCATCAACAACACCCCGTTCTCCCCGGCGCAAGCTGGTCAGGATGTGCGGCAGCCGCAGGTAGTCCTCGAGCGAGATGGGAGGCTTGAGCCCGGTCTTTTCCGCATCGAACATGCAGAGATACGTGTCGTTAGAGAGGATACGCCGCTTGTGATGCGTTTGGCCGTCGGGGAATGTGCCAATGCCGATGCCAAGATCGATGTGATCGGCATCGATCTCGTCCAGAAGCCTGCGTTCGTCCGTGGAATAGAAACGGAAACGTATTCCGGGGGCCTCGGCGCAAACGTGCGACAGCAGCTTCGGGCCAACCAGCACTTCCATACTGTCCGGCAGTCCGATGCGGAATATGCGGTCTGCCGTTTTCGGATCGAACTGGTCATCGCGATTGACCAGGGCTTCGATGTTTGCGAGGACGATTCGCACCGGATCGACCAGCGCCAGGGCGCGCGGGGTGGGCTGCATCCCCGTAGCGCTGCGCGTCAGCAGCTCATCCTCGAACAGCGTTCGAAGGCGCGCAAGATTGTGGCTCATGGCAGATTGTCCGAGCCCGACCCGGGCCGCAGCCTTCGTAACGCTTCGCTCCGTCATCAGCGCGTCGAAGGCAACGAGAAGGTTGAGGTCGACCTTTGCCAAATTGATATGATCGATAGCCAAAATCAATCCAATCTGTTTGCTTAATCAGGCTGCTCCTACCATTCTCCCGCTCAGACGGAAAGGCGAAATGCTGATCCAGACACGAACGTCAGGAGAATGAATAGAATGAAAAGGATTGCTCTCGCTTTTGCAGCCTTTGCCATTGCAGCAACTTCGGCTTTGAACATCGCAACAGCCGACAAGCTTCCACCGACCTTCGGTCGTACGATCGAACTCGGCCCGATCAACGGTGTTGCCTATTACACCGTCACGAAAGATGGCTTCCACGTCGTTGCCACTCTGGCAAATGCATTCAGCCCGTCGGTTCGCTTTGAAGCGGTTTTGGCTCCGGGGCAGTCAGTGATTGTTTCTTCCCCTAATGCCTATGGCGAGGAAGCTGCCAGGATCGAGATCAGCCGCCAGAACGATGACATTCAGGTTCAGCGGCTCGCCGCCACGAACTGAGAAAATCGCTACTTGCGGGGAACGTGCTCCTGGCACGTTCCCCGTTGTGGGGACGCCCAGTCTCAGAATCAGCCAAAACCGTAAGCTGAGAGATACGCGCCAATCACAATAGAGACGAGCCCGCCGCCGACAAACCAAGCCGGATTACGGAACGGCTGGATCAGCTTCTTGAGGATGTCATCCGGAAGCAGCAGGGAGAGAGACCCTTCGATAACGGCGATCCATCCAAGCAAAGTCACGAGAATTGCAGGCAGCGACGACCAGTCGTTATGGGTCATTACGAGAAACAGCCCGGCAAGCAATTCGGCAATCGCCGCAACAAGGCGCGTAAAACGTTCCTGTACGAACACGTCCACGACCATGGCAAATTGCCGTTTTCGCAGCACTGCGGCGAGGCCGATAATCAGCAGAAATATCCCGAGTACCTTAGAAAGCAACAGGGTCATCATTATATTGGAATAAGGACCCTCTGTGCATTTTGCAATCCGAACTGCATTGCCGGTCCACGCCTCACGAAACAAGGCTTCGGAGGTTCTTCCTGACAGGTTCGGAGGAGAACATGCAAAATAGTAAATACGAATTCATTAGATATGCGGCTTGGTCGGCAGGATTGCTATGTGCGGCATATGCTGTTCTTTGGGCCCTGGGTGTTTTCAGTGGATTGGGATTTCACGGAACCATTGCAGCGG
>Ga0180216_1002329_pt1 | contig 15977 bp, 10 predicted proteins | sample eDN3rd37CBELigMG_FD_128879 | JGI IMG/M metagenome (GOLD analysis project Ga0180216, IMG submission 128879) | Enriched Miracle-Growth compost microbial communities from Emeryville, California, USA - eDNA 3rd pass 37_C BE-Lig MG (version 2)... ... | reverse complement strand
TCCGACGAACGAGTTTGACGATTCGCCCCGGGACCAAGACCACGAGGCGCCCGACGGCGCTTCGCCGGAGGACGCCGACGCGCGGGTCGTCGAGGAGACGCCCGACGGCGGATCCGCGGCGGCACCTCCGAAGCGGGAGCGGCCCCCACGGGCGGACCAACCCGAGGCGGATGAGGAGATCGACGAGGCCGACGACGCCGAATCCGAATACGCCGACGGCGATCAGGCCGAGGCGGACGAGGTCGAGGGCGGCGAGCCGTCTCCGGAATTGTCCTGGTACGTCCTCAAGGTGCAAAGCTCGCGCGAGGATCGGATCGCCGAGGCTCTGCAGCGCCGGGTCAAGATTGAGGGGCTGGAGCGGTACTTCGGCGAGACGGCCGAGGGGAAGCCGCGGATCGTCGTCCCCAAGGAGAAGATCACCGAGATCCGCAACAACAAAAAGCGGATCGTCGAGCGGAAGACCTTCCCCGGCTACATCATGGTTCAGATGGAGCTGAACGAGAAGACCTGGTTCGTGATCCGCGAGACTCCCGGCGTGGGCGACTTCGTGGGGGCGCACGGCACCCCCAGTCCGATGCCCGAGGCCGACGTCGACCGGATGCTCAGCCAGGAGGAGGAGAAGGCGACGGCCGAGGCCCCGAAGGTCCGCATCGACGTGGAGCGCGGGGATCGGGTCAAGATCAAGGACGGTCCCTTCGAGAACTTCGAGGGAACCGTCGAGGAGGTTATCGAGGGCCGCGGGCTGGTCAAGGTGATGTTGATCATCTTCAATCGCCCCACCCCCGTCGACCTCGAATACTGGCAGTTGGAACGACTCTAATTCGGCGGTCGCGCGATGTCGGCCGGCGCCGGGGCGGCGCGTGTTGTTCAAGCCGAGTCGATCCGCGGCGCGTTTTGGTTGATGAATTCGGCAAGGCCCCCTAGGGAAGCGAGAATCCGCGATGGCCAAGGTGATGACGGCGAAGGTCAAGCTCCAGTGTCCGGGGGGGCAGGCGACCCCGGCGCCCCCGGTCGGGCCGGCCCTCGGTCAGCACGGCGTGAACATCGGTCAGTTCGTGATGCAGTTCAACGAGCGGACCAAGGACATGAAGGGGACCACGATCCCCGTCGAGATCACGATCTACTCGGATCGGACCTTCGAGTTCATCACCAAGAGCCCCCCGGCCGCCGTGCTCTTGAAGCAGGCCGCGGGGATCGCCTCGGGGTCCGCGGTTCCCAACAAGACGAAGGTGGGAAGCGTGACGGCCGAGCAGGTCCGCAAGATCGCCGAGACGAAGTTCGCCGATTTGAACGCCCGCGACCTCGACCACGCCTGCCGCGTGATCGCCGGCACGGCCCGCAGCATCGGCGTCGAAATCAAGGGCTGACCCCCGGGACGACCGGCCGTTTCCAAGCGCGACCGCCCGCGACGGCCGGATGGCTCTGAAACCTCAAGGCGGCAGCCCGGAAATCGGGCGAAAGGAGATTGTTTTGCCTCGTAATTCCAAGCGCTATCGCGCGTTGATTCAACAAACGAAGTCGCTCTCCGCGCTGCCGCTGCCCGAGGCGGTGAAGATTCTCAAGGGCTTCGACACGACGAAGTTCAACCAGACCGTTGAGCTGTCGACGCGCCTCGGGATCGACGCCCGGCAAAGCGATCAGAACGTCCGCGGCTCGGTCTCGCTGCCCCACGGCATCGGCAAGACCGTCCGCGTGGCGGTCTTCGCCCAGGGCGAGAACGCCGAGAAGGCCCGCGAGGCCGGGGCCGACATCGTCGGCGGCGACGATCTCGCCAAGCAGATCAAGGCCGGGGAGATGAACTTCGACGTCGCCCTGGCCACGCCCGACATGATGGGCGTGGTCGGTCCCCTGGGTCGGGTTTTGGGCCCGCGGGGCCTGATGCCCTCGCCCCGCTCCGGCACCGTCACGACCGACGTGGCGACCGCCGTCCGGGAGTTCAAGGCGGGCAAGATCGAGTTCCGCAACGACAAGGGGGGGAACGTGGCGGTCCCGGTGGGCAAGCTCAGCTTCCCCGAGGATCAGCTCGTCGAGAACATCAACGCCTTCCTGGCCCATCTCCGGACGCTGAAGCCGGCGGCCTCGAAGGGGACGTACATCCAGTCGATCACCATCTCGGCCACCATGAGCCCCGGCGTCCGGGTTTCCGCGTGAGCCCGGCCGAAGCCGGCGCGGCGCCGGAGTCGAGACCACCCCAACCACGTCGAATCGGAAACCACGGTCCCAAGCCATGAGCAAATACGTCAAAGAACTGATGATGGACCAGCTGCGATCGGACCTGGGCGACGCCCGGTCGATGCTGGTCCTCGATTTCAAGGGGCTCGACGCCGTCGCCGAGCACGCCTTCCGGATGGACCTGCGCAAGAAGTCGATCCGGGTTCGGACCATCAAGAACACCCTGGCGCGCAAAGTCTTCTCCGACCTGGGCGTGGGGGATCTGTCGCGCTTCCTGGAGGGGCCCTCGGTCCTGGTCTGGGGGGGCGACGGGGTCGCCGAGTTGGCCAAGGAGGTCTCCGACCAACTCAAGAAGCTGAAGAAGCCCGAGGTCAAGGGGGGCGCCGTCGACGGCGTGGTCATCGGCCCCGATCAGGTCGAGGACATCACCAAGCTCCCCAGTCGCGATGAGCTCATCGGCCGGGTCGCCAGCCTGGCCCTGGCGCCGGCCCAGCGACTCGTCGCCCTGGCCAACGCCCCGATCGGCTCGCTGGCCAGCCAGCTGCAGTCGATCGCCGAGGGCGCCGAAAGCGCCCCGGCCGAGGAGGCCGCCGCCGAGGAGGGCGCCTGAGCCCGGCCGTCGCCGTCGCCATCGTTCCCCCATTTGATTTTCCGAGGCGCGTCGTCCCAGCGCCGCGCCTTCCGAGTCGCATTTTTCCCTCGATCGAGCAAGAGTAAGAGCAAGAAAGGATCCGTTTCGCCATGGCCACCGCCGAAGCCCCCGTGTTCGCCGACAACATCAAGACCCTGGGCGAGTCGATCGTCAACCTGACCGTTCTGGAGGCCAAGGCCCTGGGCGACTACCTCGAGGTGGTCCACGGGATCAAGCCGGCCGCCGCCGCCGTCGCCGTCGCCGGTCCGGCCGCCGCCGCCGCCCCGGCCGAGGAGGCCGCCGCCAAGACCGAGTTCGACGTCAGCCTGGAGTCGTTCGGCGACAACAAGATCAACGTCATCAAGGTCGTCCGGGCCGCCACCGGCCTGGGCCTGAAGGAGGCCAAGGAGCTGGTCGAAGGCGCTCCCAAGGACGTCAAGACCGGCCTCTCGAAGGAGGACGCCGAGAAGCTCAAGAAGGAACTCGAGGACGCCGGCGCCACCGTCAAGCTCAAGTAAGCGCTTCGGCTCGTCCGCGAAGCGCCTCCATCGGCGAGGGGTCGCCGCCGGCCCGGCAACGGGCCCGCGGCGCCCTCCTCGCTTGTTTTCGTTGGAGCGGCTCGCGCCGACCGCTCGCGCTTCGGGATCGACAACGCGGCTCCGCGTCCTTTCCGCGCGGAGCGCCCGGCGCGTAGAATGAACCAAGGCCGCCGCGGGCGCCCCCCGCCGGCGAATCCGCCCCGTCGCCCGCGAGGGCGGAATCGAGGGTCGAGGGCGGAGGCGGAGGAATCGCCCCGCCGACCCCTCCGGGCCTCATCGAATCAACAGGGATCGTCCGCAACTAAATGCACGCAACACCGGCCTCGTCGTCACCGATCGAGCGCCTCGGAGCCCGCCCGCCGCGGTTGGTCCCCCCCGGACCGCGGAGCGCCGGCGCCGAGTCCCATCGGTCGGGAACCGCCCGCGGATCGTCGCGGGCCGTCAGCGTTTGGGAGGATCGACATCCGACGCGGCGGGCGAACCCGACTGGACGCGGGTTCCGCCTCGACCTCCCCGGCGACGACCGCGCCCCCGGCCCGTGCCCCTTTCCTTTCTCGAGGAGCGCGACCTAGAATGCCCACTCCGACCACCGTGCGGCGAATCGTTCCGGCCCAGCGGCGGAATTTCGGCCGGATCCGGGACGAGTTCCCGGTCCCCGACCTGACCCAGATCCAGACCCTAAGCTACGAGCGGTTCCTTCAGGCCGACGACCCGGTCGAGGACCGAACCGACTCGGGTCTGGAGGGGGTCTTCCGCGAAATCTTCCCCATTGAAAGTTACGACAAAACCCTTCGGCTGGAATACCTCCGCTACGATTTGGGCAAGCCCCGCTACGATCCGGACGAGTGCCGCCAGCTCCGCATGACCTTCGGCCGCCCGCTGCACGTTTGGCTGCGGCTGAACAAGGGCGAGACCACCCTTGAGGAGTCGGTCTATCTGGGCGACATGCCGGTGATGATCGGCGGCGGCGAGTTCATCATCAACGGCGCCGAGCGCGTGGTCGTCAGCCAGCTGCATCGTTCCCCCGGGGTCGACTTCGTCGTCGAGATCGAGTCGACCGACAAGAAGCTCCACGCCTGCCGGGTGATCCCCGAGCGGGGAAGCTGGATCGAGCTTCAGGTGACGAAGAAGGAGACGCTGGGGGTCCGCATCGACCAGTCGGGCAAGTTCTCGGCGATGACGCTGCTGCGGGCGATGAGCCCGGAGTTCTCCACCGACGACGCGATCCTCCGGGCGTTCTACGACACCGAGGAGATCGACACGGCCGACCCGACCGCGGCGACGAAGCTCAAGGGCCGGATCGCCAGCGGCGACGTGATCGACCCGGCCACGGGCGAAGTCCTCATCGACAGCGGGGCGACGATCTCCGAGGCCGCCGCCCAGGTTCTGGCCGACGCCGGGAACCTGGGGATGATCGCCGTCTTGAAGGACGCGAAGGACCCGCTCATCCTGCAATCGCTGCAGGAGGACCCGACCTCCGACCACGAAAGCGCGCTGCTGCGGATCTATCAGCGGCTGCGCCCGGGCAACCCCCCGCACCTGGAGAAGGCCCGCGACCTGTTCCACGAGAAGTTCTTCGACACCAACCGGTATCGGTTGGGCAAGGTCGGCCGGTTTCGGATCAACCGGAAGTTCAACCAGGACGTCTCCGAAGAGAAGATGACGCTCGACGTCCTGGACTACGTCAACGCCATCCGTTACATCCTTCGGCTTCGTCGGGGGAACGACCCGAAGGTCCACATCGACGACATCGACCACCTGGGCAACCGCCGGCTTCGGACCATCGACGAGCTGGCCGCGGACGAGCTGCGCAAGGGCTTTTTGAAGCTCCGCCGCACCGTGCAGGAGCGGATGAGCCTCAAGGACGCCGAGGACATGACGCCTCGGTCGCTGATCAACCCCAAGAGCATTTCGGCGGCGATCGACTACTTCTTCGGTCGCGGCGAGCTGTCGCAGGTCGTCGACCAGACGAACCCGCTGGCCCAGTTGACCCACGAGCGGCGGCTCTCGGCCCTCGGCCCCGGCGGCCTGAACCGCAAGCGGGCCGGCTTCGAGGTCCGCGACGTCCACATCTCCCACTACGGCCGGATTTGCCCGATCGAGACCCCCGAGGGGACCAACATCGGCCTGATCAGCTCGCTCGGGATTTATGGCGGCGTCGACGAGTACGGGTTTTTGACCACCCCGTATCGCGAGGTCAAGGACGGCTTCCCCACCGACCGGGTCGAGTGGATGCGGGCCGACGAGGAGAGCGAACACTACCTCGCCCCGGCCGACGCGCCTCGGGACGAGTCCGGAAAGCTCAAGGGGCCGACGGTCATCGCCCGGTATCAGACCGACTTCGTGCTGGTGCCGGTTGACAGCGTCGAGTTTCAGGACATCTCGCCCAAGCAGATGGTGGGCGTCTCCGCGGGCCTGATCCCGTTCCTGGAGCACGACGACGCCAACCGGGCCCTGATGGGCTCGAACATGCAGCGGCAGGCCGTGCCCCTCCTGGTGGCGGAGCCGCCGATCGTCGCCACCGGGCTCGAGCTGGCCGTCGCCGGCAACTCGGGGATGGTGGTCAAGGCCCAGCGCGGCGGGACGGTCACCTACGTCGACTCGACCCGGGTGATCATCGACCACAACCACATCCACAAGCTCCGCAAGTACGTGGGCCTGAACGAGCGGACCTGCCTGAACCAGAAGCCGATCGTCCATGTCGGCCAGGAGGTCAAGGCGGGCGACATCCTGGCCGACGGCGCCTCGACCTACAAGGGGGAGCTGGCCCTGGGGCGGAACGTCCTGGTCGCCTTCCAGGCGTGGGACGGCTACAACTTCGAGGACGCGATCATCATCAGCGAGCGCCTGGTGCGCGACGACGTCTACACGTCGATCCACATCGAGGAGTTCGAGATCGAGATCCGCGAGACGAAGCTGGGGCGCGAGGAGTTCACCCGCGACATCCCCAACGTCTCGGAGAAGGCTCTGCGGAACCTCGACGACAACGGGGTGGTCCGGATCGGCACCTACGTCAAGCCGGGCGACATCCTGGTCGGCAAGGTGGCCCCCAAGAGCAAGAGCGAGCTGACCCCCGAGGAGAAGCTGCTCCACGCAATCTTCGGCCGGGCCGGCGAGGATGTGAAGAACGACTCGCTCGAGGTTCCCTCCGGCGTTGAGGGGATCGTCATCAACACCCAGCGGTTCAGCCGCAAGATGAGCCTCAGCGAGGAGGAGAAGAAGGCCTACGACAAGGAGCTCAAGGACACGGAGGCCGGCGAGAACGCCCGGATCGCCGACGAGTACAAGCAGATGGTCAAGGCGCTCGAGGAGGCGCTTGGGGGCCCGGTCGTCGACCCGGTCTCCGGCAAGCCCCTGGGCCGCTCCAAGGACGCCAAGGACCTGATCGAGGAGAGCGCCCGGTTCAACCTCGAAGCGCTCGAGGTCCGCGAGGCCGAGGCGCTGGCCAAGGCCCGCGAGGTGGTCCGGCAGTACGGCCCGCGCATCGAGGCCTTGAAGGACGAGAAGGAGCGCCGGCTCAACAGCCTGAAGCGCGGCGACGAGCTCCCCTCGGGGGTGCTCCAGATGGTCAAGATCTACATCGCGACCAAGCGGGTCATCTCGGTGGGCGACAAGATGGCCGGCCGCCACGGCAACAAGGGGGTCATCGCCAAGATCCTTCCCGAAGAGGACATGCCGTTTTTGGAGGACGGCACGGCGGTTGAAATCATGCTCAACCCGCTGGGCGTCCCGAGCCGCATGAACGTCGGCCAGATTCTGGAGACCCACCTGGGCTGGGCCGCGGCGAAGCTTGGCTTCCAGGCGGTCTGCCCGGTCTTCGACGGCGCCGACGAGGAGACGATCCGCCAGTGCCTCAAGGACGCCGGCCTGCCCGAGACCGGCAAGGCGGTCCTGTTCGACGGCCGCACCGGCGAGCAGTTCGACCAGAGGGTCACCGTGGGCTACATCTACATGCTGAAGCTCCACCACCTGGTCGACGACAAGATCCACGCCCGCGCCACCGGGCCGTACTCGCTGATCACCCAGCAGCCGCTCGGCGGCAAGGCCCGCTTCGGCGGCCAGCGGTTCGGCGAGATGGAGGTCTGGGCGCTGGAGGCTTATGGCGCGGCCTATATCCTTCAGGAGCTGTTGACCGTCAAGTCCGACGACGTCGAGGGACGCACCAAGATCTACGAGAGCATGGTCAAGGGGGAAAACACCCTCGAAGCCGGCACTCCGGCGAGCTTCGACGTCCTCACCAACGAGATCCGCGGCCTCGGGCTGAACATGCAGCTTGAGAAGAAGCGGGTCTAGGGTCGAACGAACCGGCCAAGCGTCGTCCCAACCTCGGGGCCGGGGCCTTTGACCCCGGCGCTCGGGGCTTGGTCCGAGACGGCCTCATCGCCGCCGGGGTCCGCGACCCCGGCGCGTGAGCCGACGAGCCGCGCCGGTCCCGGCCTCATGGAAGTCCGACCGCGGGGGACGGGCGGCCTCGGCCTCCCGGTTCCCTTGCTTTGAAAAAAATCTCTTGGAATTGGTCCCGCGATTGCGTAGGATGCCATGATGCGTCTTTATCGCGCGATTTCCGGGCGGGGTTTTCCAGGGGGGGCCGCGCGGTCGAGGCGCGCGAGCCGGGGGGGCCGCGGGCCGACCGCCTCCCGGCCGGACGGTTCGATCAGGGAGGAACCGATAGTTGTCGACCTAGGTCCAGGCGCGCTTGATCGCGGCCGCGAGGCCTTCCGCGCGAGGCGGAGGCCCGTCCGCGGTCTTTTTTTTCCTTCTCGCGCCGCCGTCTCGGCCGCTCCCGATCCGGCGAGCCCCGGGGCCGCGAGCGCTCCGCACATGTTGTTCAGCTTGGAGTCGACGACCGGGACGGTCGTCCGAACCCTGAGAATCCACTGAAATCAATCGAAATTGAGAGCGGACGCCGCTTTCACCCAATCAACCCAAACCACCCCGCTTCGGACCACCCAAAGCCGCGGAGGAGAGTGTCTCGTGAGCATGGGCGAAAGTGCCTACGATCGTATTAACGACTACGGCGCCGTCAAGGTCGGACTGGCCAGCCCCTACGACATCCGGAGCTGGTCGTTCGGCGAGGTCAAGAAGCCGGAAACGATCAACTACCGGACCTACCGTCCCGAGAAGGACGGGCTGTTCTGCGAGCGGATCTTTGGACCCGAGAAGGACTGGGAGTGCGCCTGCGGCAAGTACCGCGGGATGAAGTACAAGGGGATGAACTGCGACCGCTGCGGCGTGAAGGTGACCCATTCGCGGGTCCGCCGCAAGCGGATGGGCCACATCGAGCTGGCCGCCCCGGTGGTCCACATCTGGTTCTTCAAGGCGATGCCCAGCCGCCTCGGCACGCTGCTGGACATGAAGACCAGCAGCCTGGAGCGGATCATCTACTTCCAGGACTACGTGGTCGTGGACGTCGGCGACACGCCGCTTAAGGAGCGGCAGCTGCTGACCGAGGAGGAGTTCCGCAAGGCCCGCGAGGAGTATGGCGACACCTTCCAGGCCGACATGGGCGCCGAGGCCGTCCGCAAGCTCCTGATGCGGCTCGATCTGGTGAGCCTCTCGCGCCAGCTCCGCGACGAGCTGTCCGAGACCACCAGCAAGCAGAAGCTCAAGGATCTGACCAAGCGGCTGAAGGTCGTCGAGGCGCTCCGCGACAGCGACAACCGGGCCGAGTGGATGGTCCTGGAGTGCGTGCCGGTGATCCCGCCGGACCTCCGCCCGCTGGTCCTCTTGGACTCGGGCAACTTCGCCACCAGCGACCTGAACGACCTGTACCGCCGGATCATCAACCGGAACAACCGGCTCAAGAAGCTCGTCGATTTGAACGCGCCGGAGGTCATCATCCGCAACGAGAAGCGGATGCTGCAGCAGGCCGTCGACGCCCTCTTCGACAACAACCGCTGCAAGCGGCCGGTTCTGGGAAGCTCCAACCGCCCCTTGAAGTCCTTGACCGACATGATCAAGGGCAAGCAGGGCCGGTTCCGCGAGAACCTGCTGGGCAAGCGCGTCGACTACTCGGCCCGGTCGGTCATCGTCGTCGGTCCCGACCTGAAGCTTCACCAGTGCGGCCTGCCCAAGAAGATCGCCCTGGAGCTGTTCCAGCCGTTCATCATCAGGCGGCTGAAGGAGCTGGGCCACGCCGACACGATCAAGTCGGCCAAGAAGATGCTGGAGCGGCGCACCGACGAGGTGTGGGACATCCTCGAAGAGGTCATCCGCAACCATCCGGTCCTGCTGAACCGCGCGCCGACGCTGCACCGCATGGGCATCCAGGCGTTCGAGCCGGTGCTGGTCGAGGGCAACGCGATCCGGATTCACCCCCTGGTCTGCAAGGGGTTCAACGCCGACTTCGACGGCGACCAGATGGCCGTCCACCTGCCGCTCTCCATCGAGGCGCAGGTCGAGGCGATGACGCTGATGATGTCGACCAACAACATCTTCAGTCCCGCCAACGGCAACCCGATCATCAGCCCGACGCAAGACATCGTCATGGGCTCGTACTTCCTGACCGTCTCGCGGCCCGGCGAGAAGGGGGACGGCATGACCTTCGCCTCCCCCAACGAGGTCTTCCTGGCCCTGAGCCAGAAGAAGATCACCAACCACGCGCCGATCAAGCTCCGGCTGCCGGCCAACCGCAAGCTCCGCGGCGACGGCGAGAAGGAGTTCAAGCCCGGCATGGTCGTGCAGACCACCGCCGGCCGGGTGATGTTCAACGACATCCTCCACCCGATGATGCCGTTCTACAACATGACCCTGGGCCAGAAACAGCTTCAGGGGATCATCGCCGACTGCTACCAGGTTCTCGGCCGGGCCGAGACGATCACGCTCCTGGACCGGATGAAGGACCTCGGCTTCCGCGAGTCGACCCGCTCGGGGCTCTCCTTCGGCACCGACGACCTGAAGACGCCGACCACCAAGGACGCGATCATCGCCGACGCCGAGAAGGAGGTTCAGCGCAACACCAAGCTCTACCACCGCGGCGTCATCACCGACCAGGAGCGGTACAACAAGGTTCTCGACGCCTGGACGCACGCCCGCGAGCGGATCACGGGCGAAATGATGGAGGCCCTGCGCGCCAGCACTCGCGCCGTCGAGGGCTACCACAACCCGATCTTCCTGATGGCCGAATCGGGCGCCCGCGGCGGCGTCGAGCAGATTCGCCAGTTGGCCGGCATGCGCGGCCTCATGGCCAAGCCCTCGGGCAAGATCATCGAGACGCCCATCAAGGCCAACTTCCGCGAGGGGCTGTCGGTTCTTGAGTACTTCAGCTCCACCCACGGCGCCCGCAAGGGTCTGGCCGACACGGCCCTCAAGACGGCCGACTCGGGCTACCTGACCCGCAAGCTCGCCGACGTGGCCCAGAACGTCGTCATCACGATCGAGGACTGCGGCACCTCCCAGGGCATCACCAAGGGGGTCATCTACAAGGGCGAGAAGGTCGAGGTCAGCCTGGCGCAGTCGATCCGGGGACGGGTCAGCCGCGTCAACATCGTCGACCCGATCACCGACGAGGTGATCGTCCGCGACAGCGAGATGATCTCGCTGGCCGCGGCCCGGAAGCTGGAGGACATGCAGATCGAGAAGATCCAGGTCCGCAGCCCGATGACCTGCGAGGCGCCCCTGGGCGTCTGCCGCCGGTGCTACGGCATGGACCTGGCCACCGGCCAGATGGTCGAGATCGGCATGGCCGTCGGCATCATCGCCGCCCAGTCGATCGGCGAGCCGGGAACCCAGCTCACGATGCGGACCTTCCACATCGGCGGCGTGGCCACCCGGGCCGTCGAGGAGAAGGACATCAAGTCCAAGCGCGAGGGCCGGGTCAAGTTCGTCAGCCTCAGCACCGTCGTCAACGACGAGGGGAAGACCATCGCCCTGTCGCGCAACGGCGAGATTCAGATCCTCGACGTCAAGGGGCGCGAGCTGGAGAAGTTCGACATCCCCGACGGCGCCGTCATCACCGTCGAGGACGGCCAGCAGATCAGCCGCGGCCAGATGCTCTGCGAGTGGGACCCCCACAACATCCCGATCCTCGCCGAGCTGGGCGGCAAGGTCCGCTTCGACGACATCAAGGAGGGCGAGACGATGCGGGTGGAGGCCGACCCCTCCGGCCACGTCCGCCGCACCATCATCGAGCACAAGGGCGACCTGCACCCGCAGATCATCATCGAGGACGCCGACGGCAAGACCCTCGACTACAAGTACATCCCCGAGCGGGCCACGATTGAAGTCGAGGACGGCCAGGTCATCACCGCCGGCACCCTGCTGGCCAAGACCCCCCGCGAGGTGGGCGGCACCCAGGACATCACCGGTGGTCTCCCCCGCGTCACCGAGCTTTTCGAGGCCCGGCGGCCCAAGGAGCCGGCGGTCATCGCCGAGATCGACGGCCGCGTCGAGATCCTGGAGGAGAAGCGCCGGGGCAAGCGGACGATCGTCGTCCGCAACGAGAGCGGCATCGAGCGCGAGCACCTCGTCCCCCACGGCAAGTACCTCCGCGTGCACGGTTCCGACCGCGTCCGCGCCGGCGATCCGCTGGTCGAGGGGCCGCTGGTCCCCCACGACATCCTCCGCATCTCCGGCGAGGAGGTCGTTCAGCGCTACCTCTTGCGGGAGATCCAGAACGTCTACCGCTCGCAGCGGGTCGAGATCGACGACAAGCATCTGGAGATCATCATCGCCCAGATGCTTCGGAAGGTCCGGGTCGACAGCCTGGGCGACACCGGGCTTCTGCCCGGCTCGGTCATCGACAAGTTCGAGTTCCGCCGGGTCAACCAGGAGCTGGCCGGCTGCGTGAAGATCAAGGACCCCGGCGACACCGACTTCCGGGTCGGCGACATCGTTCCCCGCGACCACTTCGAGCAGGAGAACCTGCGCGTCGAGACCGAGGGGGGCCGCAAGGCCGAGTGGATTCGCACCAAGCCCGCCTCGGCGAGCACCCAGCTTCTGGGCATCACCAAGGCGGCCGTGCAATCCGAGAGCTTCATCTCCGCGGCGAGCTTCCAGGAGACCACCAAGGTCCTCACCGAAGCCGCCCTGGCGGGCAAGAGCGACTACCTCGTCGGCCTGAAGGAGAACGTCATCCTCGGGCACCTCGTCCCGGCCGGGACGGGCTTCAAGGCCCACCTGGAGGCCGAGGTCCGCATCAGCCCCGCCGCTTTGGAGGCCCTCGCCGAGAAGGGTTCCCCCTACGCCCGATACCGCGACGACGCCCCCGCCTCCGCGGCGACCGTCGCCGCCAAGGACTAACGGGGCCGAGCCCGGACGTTCTGAAAATCCTCGCGACGGCCCGCGCTCCTCTGGGAGTCGCGGGCCGTTCGCGTTTCGAACACCTCGGAAGATACAATGGAAACGTCGCCCGTTCGCTCGGTCTCGAAGACGGAGGTCGAATCGCCCATGTCCACGACGAAGCCTCCGCTCGGCCCCGTCGATCACGGCCGCCGAATGTCGATCAATGGATCGTCGACCCCCCCGGCGCTTGGTCGTTGTCCTCGACCGCTCGGCTGACGGCTGGAACGAGCAAGTCGCGGAGGCCGACGCCCCAGTCCCCAGCCGCGTCCTCCCCGGCCGCCCCGAAGATCTTTAGGTGGGCGTGGCCGTCGCCGACGATTGAAGGGCTCGACCCTCGACCAGGACAGGAGAACCGCCATGTCGACCACGATGCAAGCTAAAACGGCCCGGGGCGCCGCCCGCGTGGTTCCCGAGCTGGAAAACGGCGACCGGCTGACCCGGGTCGAATTCGAGCGTCGGTACGACGCCATGCCCGGGCTGAAGCGAGCCGAACTCATCGAAGGAGTGGTCTACATGCCGTCGCCCGTTCGCCTCGACCGCCACGGAAACCCCCACATCCATCTGGCCACATGGATTGGGGTTTACGAATCGGTCACGCCCGGAGTCAAGGCGGGCGACAACGCCAGCGTTCGGCTCGACCTGGACAACATGCCTCAGCCCGACGTGCTTCTGTCGATCCCGCGCCACGCCGGAGGCCAATCCCGCGTCTCCGACGACGGCTTCGTCGAAGGCGCTCCCGAGCTCATCGCCGAGATCGCATCCAGCAGCGTCAGCTACGATCTCGGCCCGAAGCTCGACGCCTACCGCCGCAACGGCGTCCGTGAGTATCTGGTTTGGCGCGTCCTGGATGGCGAGTTCGACTGGCTGGAGCTGCGGGAGGGGCGCTACGAGCCGCGGGTCCCCGACGCCGACGGCCTCTTCAAAAGCGCCGTGTTTCCCGGCCTTTGGCTTGATCCGAAAGCGCTTTTGGGCGGCGACCTGGCGCGGGTGCCGGCCGTCTTGAACCAGGGGACCGCTTCGGCCGAGCACGCCGCGTTCGTCAAGCGGCTCGAAGCGCCCGCGTCATGACGCCCAACGACGCCGATTCCGCTCGCCGGGCTTTGATTGCGCTGAACGCCTCGTTGCGGGCCTGCCGGGACTGCCACGCGGAGGGATTCTTGAACGAGGCCGAATCGACGCCGATCGCCCTCGACCCCGAGCCCGACGCCCCCCCACCCCGAATTCTCCTGATCGGCCAGGCGCCCAGCATCCGGGCCACGGTTCATCATCGTCCGTTCGCCGGCCCCGGGGGCGAGAAGCTCCGCGACTGGCTGGAGCTGGGGGGGATCCCCCGAGCCGACTTCTACCGCAAGGTCCACTTCGCGGCCGTCACCCGGTGCTACCCCGGCCGGCTCCCGGGCGCGAAGGGCGACCGCGTCCCCTCGCGCCGGGAGCAAGCGCTCTGCCGCCACTGGCTCGACGAGCTTTTCGAGATCCTTCGCCCCCGAATCGTCCTGCTGGTCGGCCTGCTCGCCATCCGAACCTATCTCGGGCCCGTCAAGTCGCTGACCGCCGTGGTCGGAACCGCCTCCCGCCGCGACGACGTCCTCTACATCCCCCTGCCCCACCCTTCCGGCGTCAGCCGATGGCACAACGAGCCGGCCAACGTCGACGCCGTCGCCCGCGCCATGCGGATTTTGAAGGATGAGATCAAGCGGCTCGGATAAGCGGGAGGATTTTTATGATCCCCCTCTTGACATCCGTCCGAATCACGCCAACACTGTACTAGTTCGCTATTACACCAGGAGGCTCGCATGATCCTGATCGATCTGAGCGAGTCGGACGGCCGGCCGATCTATGGGCGGATTTCCGACCGGATCAAGTTTGCGATTGCGGGTGAGGTTTTGCGGCCGGGGGAGCTGGCGCCCTCGGTCCGCGAGTTGTCGAAGCAGCTTGTCGTGAACCCGAACACGGTGGCCCGGGCGTACCGGGACTTGCAGGCCGAGGGTCTGCTTGAGCCGGTGCGGGGGACGGGGTTGCAGGTCGCCGAAGGGGCGACGGAGCGGTGCCGCGCCGCGCGTTCGGTCCATGTGCGCGAGCGGTTGCGGGCGGCGATCGACGAGGCGCGGGGGACGGGGCTCGATCCGGCCGAGATCGAGGCGATCCTCCGCGAGGAGTGGGACAGGGCTTCCAGCGCCGAGAGTCCGGCGGCAAAGGGGGACGCGCGATGACGACCACGACCGACGCGAAGGCCGCGATCACGATTGACAACGTGAGCAAGTTCTACCGCGATCAGGTGGCCCTCGACGGCCTCTCGCTTGAAGTTCCCGAAGGCTCGGTCTTCGGCCTCCTGGGCGAGAACGGCGCGGGGAAGACCACGACGCTGCAAATCTTGCTCGGTCTGATCAAGGCCGACTCCGGCTCCGCGCGCGTCCTCGACCTCGACCCGGCCCGCGACGGCCTCGAAATCCGCCGGCGGGTCGGCTACGTCCCGGAACTCCCGGCGCTCTACGACTGGATGACGGTCGCGGAGATCGGCTGGTTCGCCGCCGGCTTCCATCCCGAGCCCGGCGTCGGGACCGGCGCCTACCAAACGCGCTACGTCGAATTGATCCAGGGGTTCGACCTCCCCCCCAAGCGGAAGATCAAGGCGCTCTCCAAGGGGATGCGGGCGAAGGTCTCGCTGTCGCTGGCCCTGGCCTCGGCGCCGCCGCTTTTGATCCTCGACGAGCCGACCTCGGGCCTCGACACGATGGTCCGGCGCGAGTTTTTGGAAAGCATGGTCGACCTCGCCGCGGTCGGCCGGACGGTCCTCCTCTCCAGCCATCAAATCGCCGAGGTGGAGCGGGTCGCCAGCCACGTCGCGTTTCTGCACAAGGGCAAGCTGCTTTTGACCGAGACGCTTGAAGACCTGAAGGCGCGCACATTCCTTCTGGCGATCAACTTCCACAGCCGCGACCACGCGATCGCCCCGCCGCCGGGCCTGCCTCTGGAACTGATCGACGCGGCCGACGCCCCCCGCCAGGCCCACTGGCTCGTCCGCGCCCGCGACCGCGCCGCCTGCGACGCCGTCCGCAACCTGCCGGGGGTCGAGTCGGTTTCGATCGAATCACCCCGACTTGAAGACATCTACGTCGGCTACATGCGATCCCGCCGCCCCGAGCCGGGCCCGCGAGCCAGCGCCGTCCATGTTGCTTGATCATCCTTCTCTCTCTGGGAGAAGGTGGCCGGAACGGCCGGATTAAGGTCGAGGGATTTACTTGCGGGTGAAGCGCGGGACGAGGTCGGGAGGGCGAGGCTCCCGCCGAGCCCCACGCATGGCGCCGGCTCGGCGGGAGCCTCGCCCTCCCGACAAAACCGCTTGCCCAACCCGT
>Ga0180216_1002327_pt1 | contig 15981 bp, 13 predicted proteins | sample eDN3rd37CBELigMG_FD_128879 | JGI IMG/M metagenome (GOLD analysis project Ga0180216, IMG submission 128879) | Enriched Miracle-Growth compost microbial communities from Emeryville, California, USA - eDNA 3rd pass 37_C BE-Lig MG (version 2)... ... | reverse complement strand
CATTTGGGGCATTCTATCGATTGAGCCAGAGGTGCAGGATGCGAAGCAGCCTACGAAGCTACCTACTCCTATTCGAGGTGAGATTGAGTTTCGAGATGTAACCTTTGCATATGTAGACAATGAGCCAGTTATTAAAAACTTGAATTTGAACATTCAATCGGGGCAAATGATCGGTGTTGTAGGAACGACGGGAGCTGGCAAAAGCTCTCTCATTAGCCTGCTATGCCGTTTTTATGATATTCAGCAGGGTAATATTACGATCGATGGCATATCCATTAAGGAGCTCCCTCAGCATGATCTGCATCGAACGGTTGGACTTGTGCAGCAGGAGCCGTATTTGTACACAGGCAGTGTGCTTGATAATGTTCGTTTATTCGAACCTTCGATCTCACGCGAAACGGTCATTGAGGCATGCCGATTTATCGGTGCAGACCTTATTATTGAACGCATGCCTGAAGGGTATGATACACGCTTATCAGAGAAGGGAAGCGGGCTTTCGGCAGGTGAACGTCAGCTCATTTCATTTGCTCGCATATTAGTCTTCCAGCCGCGTATCCTCATATTGGATGAAGCGACGGCTAATCTTGATTCTCAGACAGAGCAGCTCATTAACCGTGCACTAAATTATGTTTCGAAGGGAAGAACAACGATTGTTATCGCGCACCGACTGTCAACGATCATCGGAGCTGATCGAATCATAGTGATGAGAAAAGGGGAAATTGTCGAGCAAGGCACGCATCAGGAACTGATTCAGATCAATGGGATTTACAAGGAAATGATTGACTATACACAAGGTAAAGGCCAACCAATCGTATCGTATTGATTCGTAACAGAGTAGAGAATGTAATATAGAAACAGTAAAAGCTCAGGACCTGTTGGTCCTGAGCTTTTGTCGATCATACATCGTTCCATTGCAATTAATCTTTGAACATATCGAATAAAATATCGTAAATGTACTGATTCTGCCAGTTCCATGCATGTGTTCCGCCCTCAGCGTCAATGAAGTAAAAATTCCCCTTCTTCGTATCCGAGGAATAGATAAAGACATCATCGAATTGCTTCATAGCATCGACTTGTGGCTTTAAGTTCGGATAAGCGATGTCTAAGTTGCCAGTTGCACTGAAGATGTAATAGTCGTGAGGGGCATACCCTGATTCTCTAGCTACCTTAGCCAAGTATTCCGCTGTTTGCTTCGGCTGCAGGCCGCCGCCTCTTTGCTCTATGATCCAGCTATCGCCGCTTAACGGCATATAGTATTTGAAATAGTCTAACGCATGGATAAACGTATACCAGGTTGTCACTGATCCCATGGAGAAGCCGCCGAATGCTCGATGTGCACGGGATTCCTTCAGGTCTTCTAAGCTTCCTGATTTAGCATAGGTATGATACTTCGTTTCGACGAGTGGAACAATTTGATTGACCAGCTCCTCGTGGAAAAGAGCCACATCATTTTTACCACCGTTGAACGTAGGTGTCACCACGATAAGCGGTTCAATATCGCCGTTTGCTATCATATTGTCTAAGATTTTCTTAAGTTCCTTGCTTTGATCTGGTCCTCCGAAGATGAGATCCTCATTCTCTCCACCGCCATGCATCAGATAGAGAACGTTATACTTCTTACTTTTATCGGCGGAGTCATAGCCATAAGGCAGGTAGACATTTAGCTTCTTGTTGTCTTTGCCATTTTCTAAATTAGGAGCGTCATAATATAAGCTCTCGATTTTCCCAGGTTGATCGCTTTCCACACGATATTCATCGGGAACAGGTGTAAAGTATTTCTCGTTTGCAGCTTCCTCGGTCATCTCTAGTTTGCTTACCGCGGCTTTTATGGCAGCATATTGCTCATCAATTTGCTTTTGATTTACTTGATCGCGGTTGAAGATGCTTTCGGATATGACACTGGTTATCGCGTCCGTAACGACATCTGAATTTTTATAAAGCTTGAAATCAAGCTTCAACGTTTTTTTGATCAAATTCATAAGATCATATGGATTTAGTCCGCTGGTATCATTTTTCTTTTTCCCAGCTAGCAATATTTCACCGAAGGTAGAAGGGTTATTCCAAGCGTTACCCGTTGTATCAAACACATTAATGGTTCCCGCTCGTTCAGTTCCCTTAGCATCATTAATTTGTAATTCAATGCCAAGCACTGACCCATTCTTTGGTTGTGATTTGAGAGCTATTCTTGCTTCGACAACATAGCCATCCTTTACTTTTTTTGCTGCTGTATAATACATGTCTGCATTTCCATTGTCTACGGACAATGCATTTTCATAATTGATGCGAATATGTAAATCATCTACGCCGTATTCGCTCGCTTTGTCGTTGTTCTCATCTAAGAAGATTTCAATAGAATCCTGCATGTATGGTGTTCCTGATTCGACAGAGAGATCACGATCCTTCACTTCAGCAAGAATATAAAGTGCTTGATCGTCCCACAGCGCCTTAAATGTGGCGGTTGTATCAAGTTCACCAGTTACATGCTTTTGTAATACGGCCTCTGCCTTATTCCAAACAGGATCAACAGTACCGTCGATTGTTGGAGAACCGAAATAGGCTACCATTCGTCCTTGAGCGTCTAAGCCATTCTTATCGACGGAGATCTTTGATGGTTCTGTATTCATAGGTGCCTCCTTAACGGTAACTTTAGAAGTAATCACGATTGTCTTCTTATTGAATGTAATGCTACAGTAAATTTTTGCTGTACCTGCTCCAATGGCTTGAAGCTGTCCCTTTGCATCGACAGTAACGACAGCCTTTTTGTTGCTGCTCCATTGATACGTAGCATCTGAAGGCTTATTCAGGATATCAAGCATGTAAGAATCACCGACCGTAAGGGTGATTGTATCTTTATGTTTAATTGCCGGCTTAGAAGAAGCTGCAGAAACGTTGGTGACTGGATTGAGAAAGTTTGTCAAAACTAAGGATGTGATGACTAGCATAAGTGAAAGGGTTTTCAAAAAACTTCTTGGTCTCTTCTTCAAATTGCTTTCCTCCTTTTCTCAATGACAACCATGATATAAAATACAGATTTTAGCTACCACATCCTTCCGATAATTATTTGCTATTTCGTTTTAGCATTCTCTTGCATTTTAATTCCAGTGTTTGACAATGTCAATATACAATTGACGCTTATTATTGTATTAATCTGTATCTAAAATGGGATAAGATGGGGAGAGGGTTAATAGAGCTATTACGTATTAGCAATTTTATAATAATTGATTCGTATTAATGGAATTATTATACTTAGGCATTCATCATTCGCTTATGTCTACATTGCTCTTGCAGCATAGTTGAAACGCTATTCTTTATTGGATGGTAGGGAAGATATGAGAAGTGATGTTTGCGCTTTCTTGACATTACTAATTTGATCTAGTATTAATAGAGTATTATAAGAGGAATGGGCGGATAAGTATGTCTACGATTAGAGAAATAGCCGAACGAACGAAGCTATCAGTAGGGACGGTTTCCATTGTGCTCAATGGGCGTGGTGATGAAATGCGGATTTCAAAAAAAACTCAACAACGAATTTTGGAAGCTGCTCAGGGACTCGGTTATTTGCCTAATCTTTCTGCAAGGCGGCTTAGACAATCGAATGCTCGGAACATACCATCAATTGTTATTTTTTGGCCGTCTGACCTTTCTTCGGATTTGTTAGGTCGATTTTTCGTAGGTGCTCAAAGCTCCATTCTCGAGCAAGAGTTTGAATTCGAAATGACAATTCAGCCTTATAAGAGGAAGCATATTCAGAAAATTAAAGATATTTGCGACCAAGGCATCTATCATGGAGCGATATTGACGGGCATATCTGCAGAGGATCAGCGTTACCTCGAAGAGCATCCTCTAAATGTGCCTACTGTTTTATTTAACCGTACGAGCAGCATCTATAGCTGTATCTATGTGGATGCGTATGAGATTGGACGAAAGGTTGCAGAGCTTTTCATGCTACGGGGGCATAAGAAGGTAGGTGCAATTGTATCAGATTATCTCATGAAGGCAGATAACAATTTTCGATTCCGTGGTTTTGTTGATTCATGTGCTAAGTATGGCCTTGAGCTGGAGGATAGACATATTCAGGTTGCTCCTACGACGATGGAGGGGGGCAATATAGCGGCTTCGAAGATCGTAAAAAGCGGCGGAGAGCTGCCAACAGCTATGTTCTTCCCGTTAGGCATTATGGCTGTCGCAGCACTTCCAGTGTTTCATCGCGCAGGCATTCGGATTCCTGAGGATATGGAAATATTGACCTATGGTGATCATGATATAGAAAAATATAGTGTCCCTTCGTTATCTACAGTGAAGCTACCTGTTGAAGAAATGGCTGCTGCATGTATACGACTCGTTATGGGGCGAATACTTGATGCGACCGGTGAGCCTAAATCTATCGTGTATGAAACACCGTTTATCTTTCGTGAGTCTTGTGGTGGTTTTGGACATGAAATATAAGTGAATAAGATCATTAGGTAACAGATCTTCCGTTAGGAAGGTCTGTTTTTTATATATGTGTGAGATGAATTGAATAATAAGTAAAAGCACATAGCTAATAGCAAACCTAAGCAAATAGCTAACATATCCATTGTATTAACTTAAGTTAATGCAAAACAAAATACCCGATTATTGACTGGTTATGAAAATTGTACTAGTATATCCTGTTTTGTTTGTACTATTCAACATAATTTTTGTGGTAAATGGAAGCGAATATAACGCTTACATGGAGAAAAAATCGCTGAAAAGCGTTGATTTTATGCGGTTTTTCATATGTGATAGAACTTGTGAATAAACCTAACATGGTTGCAAGAAATACCTTACATGAGTATTGACGCTAGATTTCCTGAGTTTTATAATTACAACATAAGTTAAATGAGAGTTGAACATTATCAATCAAATTACATCTTATTGTTCGGAAACGGAGGATTTTTTATGTCAGTTGATCAAATTTTCAAAACAATTGAAGAAAAAAACATTATGTTTGTCGATTTTCGTTTTATCGGTCTTAACGGAGGGGTACATCACATTACACTCCCTGTAAGCGAAGTAAGTGAAGAAACTTTTGAATTGGGTGTAGCTTTTGACGGTTCCTCCATTCCTGGTTTCCGCGGTATCGAAGAATCAGATATGGTTATGATGCCAGATCCAGCATCTGCATTCGTAGATCCATTTACATTACATCCAACACTTAACATTATGTGTAATATATATCTTCCGAGTGGTGAGCGTTATGATCGTGACCCTCGTAGTATTGCTCAGAAAGCAGAAGAATATCTACAAAAATCCGGTGTAGGCACGGCAGCATTTTTTGCTCCAGAATCCGAGTTCTTCATATTTGACGATGTTCGATTCGAAAACAATATGCATTCTTCCTATTACTCCATCGATTCCGAAGAAGCAGCATGGAATACTGGCCGTAAAGAAGAAGGCGGTAACCTTGGCTTCAAAATCGGTGTAAAAGGCGGTTATGTACCTGTTGCACCAACAGACGCTCAACAAGATATTCGTTCCGAGATGGTTCGTATTATGGAAGAAACAGGACTAAAAGTAGAACGTCATCACCATGAGGTTGCTACTGCTGGCCAAGCCGAGATCAACTTCCGTTTCGATACATTAACTAAAACAGCTGACAACCTATTAAAATATAAATACATCGTTCAAAACGTAGCTAGACAATGGGGCAAGGTTGCAACCTTTATGCCTAAACCGCTATTCGGAGATAACGGAAGCGGGATGCACGTACACAGCTCTATTTTCAATGGAGACACTCCATTGTTCTACGAAAAAGGTGCATACGGCAACCTAAGCAAGTTGGCTATGAGCTATATCGCAGGTATTCTATACCATGCACCAGCACTTATTGCATTGACTAATCCAAGTACTAACTCCTTCAAGCGACTAGTACCAGGCTACGAAGCACCGGTAAACCTTGTATTCTCTAAAGGTAACCGTTCTGCAGCAGTAAGAATTCCAATTGCAGCAGTATCTCCAAAAGGCTGCCGCATCGAATTCCGTACGCCGGATACAACAGCTAACCCATATCTTGCGTTTGCAGCTATGCTGCTTGCAGGTCTTGATGGTATTAAAAAAGGACTTGATCCAGTTGCACTTGGCTATGGACCTTTTGACAAAAACATCTACGATCTGTCTGACGAAGATAAAAAAGAAATCCGCAGCGTACCTGGATCTCTTGAAGAGGCACTTGATGCTCTTGAGTCTGATACTGCGTTCTTGACAGAAAGCGGCGTATTCTCTGACGACTTCATTGCTAACTACATTGCGCTAAAACGCAATGAAGCGAAACAAGTAGCTATTCGCATTCATCCACATGAATTTAACCTATACTTCAATGCTTAATTAGCATGTACGTATGGAGCGCTCAATATCATTGAAAAATGAGATTGAGCGCTCTTTTTTATTATATAGACATACTTACAATGTTTATTATATTCTACAATTTAGTGAAAATTTTCACAATTAACCTGTAGATGAGATTAGTAATGATTTTGATAACGAATACATTTCGGTAGAATCCGAATGATTTTATGAATTTTGTGAATTTCGTTCGATTTTATGCAAAGAACCGAACGATTCCACTTGATGTAGTCTATCAAAATTGATATAGTTTAAGATATTGATGATGGGTAACAGAAAGGATGAAGGTTAATGACACGTGCGTATAATTTTAATGCTGGTCCTGCCGCAATTCCATTAGAAGTGTTGGAGCAGGCACAGGCTCAATTCGTTGATTACGAGGGTGCGGGTATGGCACTTATGGAGATGTCACATCGCAGCGCAACGTATGAAAAGGTAAATCAGGAAGCACAGGATTTACTTCGTGAGCTGATGAACATTCCAGACAACTATAAAATCTTGTTTTTACAAGGTGGAGCAAGTACACAATTTGCGATGATCCCAATGAACCTACTAGCTGAAGGTAAAGTAGGCGCATATGTCGATACAGGCGCATGGGCTGGTAAAGCTCTAAAGGAAGCAAAAATCGTTGGTGAGGCCGTTGTAGCTGGATCTTCAAAAGAGGATCAGTACATGCGTGTGCCACAGGCTTCTGAGATCGTTGTTCCAGACCAAGCAGCGTATGTGCATATTACGTCCAATGAAACAATTGGCGGCGTGCAATATAAGAGCTTTCCACAGTTTGGCAATGTTCCGCTAATTGCCGATATGTCCAGTGATATCTTAAGCCGACCTGTTGATGTTAGCAAATTCGGGATGATCTATGCAGGTGCACAAAAGAACCTTGGTCCTTCTGGTGTTACTGTCGTTATCGTACGTGAAGATTTAATTGCAGAAAGCCCGAAACATATTCCTGCTATGCTGCGCTATGATACGCATGCAAAAGCAAATTCCTTATACAATACACCACCTTCCTTCTCTGTTTACATGGTTGGTCTAGTATTAAAATGGATTAAAGGTAAAGGCGGACTTGCTGCACTTGAGCAATTCAATCTTGATAAAACTAAACTGATTTATGATGTAATCGATGAAAGCAATGGCTTCTATCAAGGCTGTGCTAACAAAGAGGACCGTTCTACAATGAATATTACGTTCCGCATTAAAGATCAGAATGAAGAGCTTGAGAAAAAATTCATTAAAGAATCGGAAGCTGCTGGCTTTGTAGGCTTGAAAGGACACCGTGATGTAGGTGGACTACGTGCTTCTACTTACAACGCTGTACCGATGGAAAGCTGCGCAGCTCTTGCTCAGTTTATGAAGGAATTCCAACAACGTAACGCATAAATAACTAGACCGCTCTCTCTTAATCTAAGAGAAGCGGTCTTTTATTGGCTTAACTGATCGAATTCGCGTTGATACGTGGCTGCTGCATTTTGTAACCGACGTTACGGATGGTCGTAATATACTCTGGATTGCGAGCGTTACGTTCGATTTTGTCACGAAGATGGCTAATATGAACGTCAACAATTCTGGTATCACCTAAGAAATGATAGTCCCAAACTCCATGCAATAGCTGTTGACGGCTAAGTACTTTTCCTTCATGCTTACTTAGGAACAAAAGCAGCTCGAATTCCTTTGGGGTTAATTCGATTAATTCACCGTTTAGAAAAACTTGCCGCTGATCAGCTAATATATGCAGCTTACCAATTGTATATTGCTCTTCCTTCGTTGCACCAGGCAGTGCATCAAGTCTGCGAAAGATCGCCGTTATACGAGAGATAAGCTCCTGCGGGCTAAATGGCTTTGTCATATAATCGTCTGCCCCGTTGTCTAAACCGTTAATTTTGTCCGCCACATCGTGAAGTGCAGTAAGCATAATGATTGGAACAGCGTTATTCTGATTGCGTAAAATGCGACAGACCTCAATCCCATTCATTTTGGGCAACATTAAGTCTAAAATAATTAAGTCAGGGCGAAAGCTTCTTAAGGAATGAAAAACAGCCTCTCCATCTTCTACACACATCACTTCAAAGCCAGCAAGCTTTAAGTTGAACTCAATTAATTTGGAGATTGAAGGCTCGTCATCCACGATTAATATTTTTTTCTGCATGGTAGCACTCCTTTACAACCAATCGTTAAAACTATTATGAAGGAGAACATTTTGCTAAGAATTAACGTTCTGTAAAGTCCATGTAAAAACATTCTAAATTGTAAAGACAATATGAACACGTAAGGAGTAGAAAAATGGCTTTTCACATTGTACTAGTAGAACCTGAAATTCCAGCCAATACGGGCAATATCGCACGGACGTGTGCGGCGACCGGTGCTCATCTGCATCTAGTTCGCCCACTGGGCTTCAGTACGGACGATAAGCAGCTGAAGCGAGCAGGTCTTGACTATTGGCAAGCAGTCCATATTGAATATCATGATTCCTTCGCTGAGCTCCAGCAAAAATATTCGGATGCAACCTTTTATTATGCCAGCACGAAGGGGAAAAAATATTATTCTGAATTCACCTATAAGGATGGGGATTTTCTCGTTTTCGGCAAAGAAACAAAAGGACTTCCTGAGGAGCTAATCCAAGAAAATTTGGATACTTGCATTAAGATGCCAATGACAGATGCTGTGCGATCTTTGAATTTATCAAATACGGTATGTGCTATTCTGTATGAAGCTTTAAGACAAAACAGCTTTCCTAACTTATATTGAAAATTTTTAAAGGGAATGTTAAAGGTTTTGAAGGAATTTGTATGTTTTTGTCGAATAGATTATAGTGCAATGTTTTCTCTCAGCAGTAATACTTGCAAAAACAGACATATAAGAGAGGTGACATGATGAAACCAGCTGGTGTTGTTCGAAAAGTAGATCAACTAGGACGTATTGTACTACCTAAATCACTCCGTAAGCGTTATTTAATGAATGAAGGAGATCCAGTAGAAATATTCGTTCAAGGGGATCATATTATTCTGGAGCGCTACCGTCCGAAATGTGTCTTCTGTGGTTCAATGGAAGAAGTGGCGGAATTCAAGGAAAGATATATATGCAATGTTTGCATGACCGAAATGGATCAATTAAAACAAGCATAATATTCTTTGCAATAAAAGCAGCGATTTCTCACAAGTAGTGAAAAATCGCTGCTTTTATCGTTTTAAATATATTAACCTTACTCGTCATTTAATGCACATATACATTGAGAGCCAGGGACGTAAAGCCCTGGCTCTCGATTTGAAGGCTTACAGGCCGCTTGTTTTATCCTCATTATAAGAGCTAGTTAAAATAGCAGTTAGGAATAAAACAAGTACGGTCATCACAATCCAAAATGTCATTGTATTCACACCTCCATAACCTATCCCTATTATAACCAACGAATACCAAAAAGAAAACTTCAAAAAATAAGAACATAATTGATGAAGTTCGGATATGAGTATAGTATAGGAAGGATGGTGGAAAAATGGCTAATAAAAGAATAAATATGAAACGAGCGAAAAAGAAGCGTGCGGCAAAAGGAGAGCTAGCTTTACGTAATAAACGTAAAGCAGGAGCATCTGCAATCTCCGTCGATGAAAAGGTGCAGAACATTAACCCGCACATAGAAGTTGCTGAAGGGCATGAGGAGAAGGCTTCGAGCAAGCCGGAAGAGCACAAGCAAGGCACATATCGCAAGCTACTTGATGCGTGCACGAGCAGCAAGCATTTAACGGGACAGCTAACAAGCCAACGTTCAGCGCTGCTCATCCAGCTGCCTGCAGCTTTACCAAGCGCCCTTGTTATTCGAGCGTTAAACAAGGATGCGCAGCGATATAAGGTGCTTAGCGTGAACCATATTGCTGCTGTGGACAGCGCTCCTAATCAGCTCGAGCTGATGGTTAACGGGATGAGAGAGGAACAGCTGCCCACGTTGATCGAGGAGCTTGATGAGCTCATTGGAGAATTTACTGCAAGAAGCTAGAGGTTAGAAGCTATAATCTAAATGCTAAAAGCTAAGTCCAGCCAGCGATAACAGCCTCATACTCCTTCAATGCTTGATGGCCTTCTTCAGACAATGCATAGACACCTCGGTTCAGCTTCACAAACCATTGATAATGGTTATCACGAATTATGTTTCCTGCTTGGCGTACACCAGTATGCTTTACTAGCTGTGAAGGAGACGCCTGCTCGAGCTGCTGCAAGGCGTTCGCAATCCGAAGTGCACGCTCCCGGTAAGCAGTAACCAGCTTACGAGCATGACTGCCGCCTACATTATAATCACCACTGCGTTCCTTGAATTCATAGAGCAGTCTTTTCCCTTTGCTTGGTCGATTGCTCCGTTGTGGCGCTTCGTCCGGCGAACAGAGCAGTTCAACGACAGGCGCCTTCGTCACATAAAACGTTACCGTAAGTAAGCCGACTCCAAGTCTTCGGCAAAGCTCTGCCAGATCACCGAAGCGTTGATTAATCGCACCTGATTTTTTGCGATTCCGCTCCACAGCCAAATATACTGATGCTCCTAATCTTAGACGTTCCACTCCTTGCAGCAGCAGGGCGAGGTTGAACGTCTTTTTCATTTCCACGATAATGACCTCATTGGTTTCCACATGAACGCCTACGAGATCACAGTGATTAACTTCCCCTTTTATTTCATAGCCTTTCGCGGTAAAAAAAGCTTTAATTGGCTCGTATAGCTGTTCTTCCTTATGGACTGCCATAAATTATCACCTACATTGCTATCATATGTATTGATTATAGCAAAGCTTGTCTAGTTACAGAGAAATGAAGCATTATTTCACGAAAAAAAAGGGCAATATCCTACAGCAACAAGCATACACTTTAAACATAGTCAGGAACCAGACACTTTAAAGCTTAGCGGTCTCTCAAGCGGAGATAATAGTATGAATCGCGTCTAATGTGATTGGGAGGAGGCAAACAATGGATATCTTCAAACGCATATCGGAGTATCAGGCGGAAAGTGATCGACTAGCCTGGTCAGGTACTTTTAGAGATTATGTTGAGCTGCTAAAAAGTGATGTCTCTCCAGCCATGACAGCACATGCAAGAGTGTATGAAATGATCGAGTCGCATGGGGTTGAGGTTGAAAACGGAGTTAAGAAGTATAAATTTTTCGAGCAAGAGATTTTTGGCCTTGATCGAGCAATTGAGAAGCTGGTGGAGGAGTATTTTCACTCTGCTGCAAGACGATTGGATGTACGGAAGCGTATATTATTGCTAATGGGGCCAGTCAGCGGTGGTAAATCTACGCTTGTAACGATGCTTAAGCGTGGACTAGAGGGCTACTCGCGCACAAGAAAAGGTGCTGTCTATGCGATAGAGGGCTGCCCAATGCATGAAGAGCCGCTGCATCTCATTCCACAAGAGCTGAGGCGTGAAGTAGAAGAAAGCCTAGGGGTTCGCATTGAAGGCAATCTATGCCCGAGCTGTCAAATGCGCTTGAAGGAGGAGTATGACGGTAATATTGAAGAGGTTCGTGTAGAGAGAGTGTTTATATCTGAGGATAATCGCGTCGGAATCGGTACGTTCAGCCCGTCTGACCCGAAATCACAGGATATTGCCGATCTTACGGGAAGCATCGACTTCTCAACGATCACCGAATATGGCTCAGAGTCCGATCCCCGTGCCTATCGATTTGATGGCGAGCTGAATAAAGCAAACCGCGGTATTATGGAATTTCAAGAAATGCTGAAATGTGATGAAAAGTTTCTATGGAATTTGCTGTCGTTAACACAAGAGGGGAATTTTAAGGCAGGGAGATTTGCTTTAATTTCTGCTGATGAGATGATTATCGCTCATACAAATGAAACAGAGTATAAGGCCTTTATTAGCAATAAGAAAAATGAGGCGCTGCAATCGCGGATGATCGTCATGCCGATCCCATATAATCTCAATGTAACGGAAGAGGAAAAAATATACGGTAAACTTATAGCACAAAGCGATATGAAGCATATCCATATTGCACCGCATGCACTGCGGGCAGCCGCGATATTCTCGATACTTACTCGCTTGAAGGAAACGAAAAAGCAAGGCATGGATTTAGTTAAGAAAATGCGCATGTATGATGGGCAAGAGGTTGAGGGCTTTAAGGCTGCGGACTTGAAGGAAATGCAAAACGAGTACGTCGAGGAAGGCATGTCGGGCATCGATCCGAGGTACGTCATTAACCGTATTTCAAGTGCACTTATTAAAGGAGATATGGATTGTATCAATGCACTCGATGTGCTGCGTGCGTTAAAGGATGGCCTAGATCAGCATCCATCGATTACGAAGGAGGAGCGGGAGCGTTATCTCAACTTTATATCGGTGGCACGTAAGGAATATGATGATTTGGCGAAGAAGGAAGTGCAGAAGGCGTTTGTTTATTCATTCGAAGAGTCGGCGAAAACGCTGTTCGAGAACTATTTAGACAATATTGAAGCCTACTGTAATTGGGCGAAAATTAAAGATCCACTTACTGGTGAGGAAATGGATCCAGATGAGCGTCTGATGCGTTCGATTGAAGAGCAAATTGGCATTAGTGAAAATGCGAAAAAGGCTTTCCGTGAGGAAATTCTTATTCGTATCTCCTCCTATTCACGAAAAGGGAAGAAATTTGATTTTACAAGTCATGAACGACTCCGTGAGGCTGTTGAGAAAAAGCTATTTGCTGATTTGAAGGATATTGTAAAAATTACAACCTCAACAAAAACACCTGATGAAAATCAATTAAAGAGAATAAATGAGGTTTCGGCACGTCTCATTGATGAGCACGGCTATTGCTCTACCTGCGCCAATGAGCTGCTGCGTTACGTCGGCAGCTTACTTAATCGGTAGTGAGAACAATTTATAATCGGCTTCATATTGTAATCATCTTATGGTAGTTAGAGTTTAGTGCTGCGGCATGTGTTCTACATAGTGTAGAGCACATGCCTTGTTGTGTAATTGGTTAGCCTGTTAGCTTTCATATCTTTTCTCATAGCATCAAAACAGGGTATCTCATCAGTCAGTCGACTATGGATACCCTGTTATGCTGTGTATTGAGATTGAGATTGAGATTACCTTACGGAAATGAAGCTCGTAATCTCTTGCTCATTACGTATAGACTACGTTAATTTGTATAAAGCAGCACCGTGAGCAGCGACCTGCCCACTTACAAGCTCATCGCTGATGTCTAGCGACTCGCCACTCCATACATTATAGGCTTTTTGATAGCTCCATTGATAATGGCTGAGCTGAATGCTTGATTCTGTGGTTTGTTCACCAACATTGAAAAAAGCGACATAACGGGAGCCATCCTCACCGTCAGCTGTCCATATGATCTCATGGCCGCTGCGGCGAAGTAATCTAGCGTTAGATGATGTTTGATGCATATGAATAAGCTCACGATTCGTAATTAGGTTTAATGTCCATTCATCGTTATCACGCAGCTCTCCTCCGAAAAACAGCGGTGAACGGAAAATACTCCATAGCGTCATCATCGTAACTTGCTCATCCTTCGTAAAGCGAGTCCAACGATCAGCTCCTCCGCCATCTACAGATCGGATGCCGATATGTCCAAGCGGAAGCATGTCACAGTCCGGCCAGCAGCCGTTGCCTGATTTGCCCTGCCATTTCTCGCAGCGATCGAACATATCAAGCAATAGATGCCAATGATCCCAGAAATCATCGGTCATGCGCCACATATTGGCATGATTGGTGAAAAATCCGGCATGCTCTAGCGGAGCAGGTCCTGGAGATAAACTAAGCACCATCGGTCTACCACAGTTTTGTATGGCCTGCTGAATGAGTGCGATTTCTGGCAAATGAGCATCGTACAGTCTCGAAGCTGCAATATCGTCTACCTTTACAAAATCTACACCCCATGATGCATAAAGCTCAAACAAGGAGTTGTAATAGGCTGCAGCACCTTCTTTGTTTGCATCGATCCCGTACATATCAGTATTCCATGGGCAGATAGAATTCGTTGAAGCGATATCACGAGCACGCTGCGACGTTCCAAGCAGTGCTGTATTTTGATGAACGGCTTGACGTGGGATACCGCGCATAATATGTATGCCGAATTTCAATCCAAGGCTGTGTACATAGTCAGCAAGCGGCTTGAAGCCTTGACCGTTCGCAGCTGAAGGAAAACGGTTTTCAGCAGGCATTAAGCGAGAGTATTCGTCCATAACTAGCGGCACGAATGGGCGATAATGTGAGGAAACCGCACCAGGCTCACTCCATTGAATATCAACAACGATCGTATCCCAGCCGAAAGCGAGCAGATGCTCAGCCATGTACTCTGCATTGCCTCGAATCTCTTCCTCTCTAACTGCTGCTCCATAGCAGTCCCAGCTATTCCAGCCCATAGGTGGAGTAGGCGCAAATAAACGATGATCCATCATAATCCCTCCATTATTCAATATTCCAATATGATATGAAATAGTTCAAAGCTAATACCATCATCATACTGAAAAGATAACGGGGCTGACTATAATAATTATACGTACGCAATAGTACAAAATTGCTATCTGTTCTAATCAAAGAACAAGCGTTTATAGGCGAGCTGGTGCTTATTAGATCGAAAGGTTGCAGGCGTTTGCCCGATTAGCTTTCGAAATTTGCGGATGTAATAGCTGGCGTTAGAGAAGCCTACAGAACGCGCAATGTGCTCAAGCGACTGATCTGTTGAAAGCAGAAGCTCAAGTGATTGCTCGATACGTTTTCGATTTACATACTCATTTGGCGTCAGACCGACGTATTTGGAAAAGCTGCGCAAAAAATGATACTTGGACAGCCCAACCAGCTCTGCTAGCTGCTCTTGGCCAATCATATTAGCATAGTTCAGGTCAATCCATTGAACAGCTTTAGCTATCGCAGCAGGCATCGCCGCTGGGACAGAATGGCTATCAGCAAATTGTCTTAGTGACATAAAAAATGAATAGACATAACTGGAAGCAGTAAACGGGTCGGTAATCTGTCCTTGCTGAGCAGCTACGAAGAGTTGAGTAAGCTTAACAATCGGAGCACTGTCGGGCGGAAGCTTTGGCAATCGCCCCATTAGCTCGGTTATTTCATTCCATAGCGGCATTATGGTATGGGGTCTGACTAGCAGGAACATAAACTGCCAGCCTTGCTGATCCTGCTCCGGTACGTAGTAGTAGCAATGATCACTTGGAATTTCAACAAGAAATGCGTGCTGAGCGGTAGCGAGTAACGTTTCTCCATTAAGCTCAAGCACGCCTTGTCCAGCCAAAGTATATTGAAAAAGCAGCAGTGGTCCGTCGCCTCGCTCCTGCCCATGCCAGCGATAATCGTTATGTGTAATTCGATCATGTCCTACCGCGAACAGATGGCATATCGGTAAATGCAGCTCCTTAGAGCTGTGAAAGCGAAAACCGTAGGTTTCATTAGGAAGCTCGTTCTTCATTATCGACACCCCATGAGCCAGCAAAACTAGCTGGTTAATTATCGTGAAAAGGTAGCTTGTATGAAGCTTCTATATAATCTATCAAAATTGCTATCAACCGAATGGAGATGAATCTATCATTTAATCTATCACAATATATAGCTTCGATGCAGCAATAAGCAATTTTTGCATCTATACTTTTAATCTAAATTCTGTAACAATTG
>Ga0180216_1002326_pt1 | contig 15991 bp, 16 predicted proteins | sample eDN3rd37CBELigMG_FD_128879 | JGI IMG/M metagenome (GOLD analysis project Ga0180216, IMG submission 128879) | Enriched Miracle-Growth compost microbial communities from Emeryville, California, USA - eDNA 3rd pass 37_C BE-Lig MG (version 2)... ... | reverse complement strand
TGTCGTGCTCGGGGTGGTCCGCCCCCGGCCCGAGGCTGCAGGGGGCGGGGGGGGGGGGTGCGGGGGCGGGGGCGGCGGGCGCCGGGGGCGTTGGGGGGGGGGGGGGGGGGGGGGGGGGGGGGCGAGCCGAGCTAACCCCACCCAGCTTGGGCGTGTCCACTAACGACGCTGGCGGAACCGCGGGACTCTGCCTGCCCGCCATGCAGGCTTCGCGAAGGAGCTCGTGCGCAGCGGCCTCAAGGTCGTGCTGATCAGCCGCAGCGCGGACAAGCTCAAGTCCGTCGAGGCCGAGCTCAAGGCCAAGAGCCCCGTACGCGTCCAACGCTGGCGATGGCGAAAAGGCGGCGCTCGGATCAGCGCTAAGCAGGGCGGCGCGCCGTGCTCGCACAATGCGTGTCTGCCGCGGCCCGCAGAACGCCACCATCAAGACGATTGCCTTTGACTTCTCCACCACCGACAAGTCGGCGTACAGCGCCCTCGCGAACCAGCTCAAGGACCTCAACATTGGCCTGCTGGTGCGGTCATCCCCACGACGCAATGCGCCAGAGGGAGAGCCCGCATCGCTGACCGCTGTGCATCCACACCAAGCTTCGCTGCGGCCGATGCTGCAGGTGAACAATGTCGGCGTCAGCTACGACCACGCCCGCTACCTGACCGAGGTCGACGACGACCTGGTGCAGCGCCTGATCACCGTCAACGTCACCTCGCTCACCGAGATGACCCGCATCGTGCTGCCCGGCATGGTGCGGCGCCGCGCGCAGTGCTGAGTGGGCAGCGTCCTGGGCACGCGCTCACCGCGGATAGGGGCCACCGTTGGCGGTCCTGCTGGCAGGTGGAGCGCCGCCGCGGCGCCGTCCTCAACATTGGCTCGGCCGCCGGCCTAATCCCGACGGGTGCGCTGACTTGAGAATGGGCACGCAGGCAATGTGCGAGCAGGTTCTAAACGCATTCCGCCCTTTCTCCGCAAACGCCTCGTGCCGGTGCAGGCGATCCGCTGTACGCCGTGTATTCGGGCACCAAGGCCTACGTCGACTTCTTCTCGCGCTCGCTCAACCTGGAGCTGCGTGGCAAGGGCGTTCACGTCCAGGTGCGACCCCGGGCGAGCGCTTAGGCCTGGAGTGCGTGGTGCGCAATCGCTGACACGGCAAGCGGATGGACAGGAAAGACCGCGGCACGCGCCCAGTGCTCGGTGCCCTACTTTGTGGTCTCGAACATGAGCAAGATCCGCAAGGCCTCGCTGATGACCCCGACGCCGGCGACCTTTGCCCGCGCCGCGCTCGGCAAGATCGGTATGGCAGCGAGGGGATGCGATGGAGTGCACACCTTGCGTCTGACCCCGCAGCGATCCCTTGCATGGGGCCATCACGGGCTCCAGGCTATGGCGCCACCGTGGTGCCGTACTGGCCGCACGCGCTCCAGCACTTTGTGATGACGCACATGCCGCTGCCGATCGTCGAGCGCTTCGTCTTCAGCCACCACGCCGGCATCCGCGCCCGCGCGCTCAAGAAGAAGGCCAAGGCCCAGTAATTCAGCCGCACGCTCAGCAGCGGCCATAGACATTGTCGTGTCTGCGTGAGAATTAGCACGGTTCGCGGAGGTACCAATACATGTGAGCTTGCGCAACTATACAGCCGTGCGTGCGGTGCGTGCGGATCTGTACAAGGCCGCTCGAGCGCGCCTAGGCATCTAGCGCGCCTAGGCGTCGTCGGCGTCGGAGGCCGAGTCGACGACGACGCGGCTCAGCGACGCGAGGTAGGCGCTGGCGCCGGCGTCGTCCAGGTAGCCGTACTCGTTCAGCAGGTCGTCGGCGTCGCTGTCGCCTTCGTGGAACTCCAGCTCGCCGCTCGCCGCACGGAGGCCCCGGGCGCGCCGGGCGCCGCTGCCGGCATCGCCGCCGGCGGTCAGCCTGAACCGGTGCAGGCCGCCGCCCACGCGCCGCGCGATGCCGCCGTCCGCGTCGTCGTCGTCCAGATCGACGTCGCGGTCGCCGTCGCTGTCCTCGTCCATCGCCTGCTCCCGGAACGTACGGAAGGCAGGCCCGCGCCACCGGGCGCCCGCGCCTTCGTCGTCCCGGTCGCCGAGCACGCGGCCGACGCGCGCGTAGTACCGCGCCGCCGCGGCGTCCGGGTCGTCGTCCTCGTCATCGCCGAGGCCGATGCCGTAGGCGTCCTCCTCCGCCTCCTCCTCCTCCTCCCCTTCCCCGTAGGTCAGGCCGGCGCCGAGGCCGCCCAAGTCATCCAGGCCGTCGTCGGCGTCGGCGTCGGGCTCGTCGGGGTAGTCGTTGGCGTAGTAGTCCTCGTCGTTCGAGTCCTCGTCCGTGTCGTACTCGGCGAGGCCGTACCGCGCGGCGCGGTCCACGTCGTCGTCGTCGTCCAGGAGTAGGTCCTCGTCAAAGGACTCGAGCCGCACCACCGCGGCCGCGCGGCCGAGCGACGCGCTGCCGACTTCCGCGGCCGCCTCGGGGCTGAGCACGTACACATCGTACACGTAGTCGTCCGCGGGCGGCGGCGCCACCTGCTCGCGTACCATCGGCTGGTTGTTCACTAGCAGCGTGCCCGGCGGCGGCGGTGGCGGTTTCTTCGTGGCGGCCGCGCGCACCTGCGGCGGGCCGCGGCCAAAGGCGTCCGGCGGCGTCGCCGTGGGGTCGAGGCTGTCGCGCACGACGTCGTACACGCGCAGCGGCGCGGCGCCGTCGCCGGCCTCCGGCGCCGCGGCCTTATCGGCCTCGGCCGCCGCAGCAGCAGCAGCCGCGTGTGCCTCGCGCAGCCGCGACACGATCCGGTAGCGCGCCGCCTGCGCCAGCAGCCGCTGGTGCTCGGCGAGCACCCGCCGCCGCTCTTCCTGTGCATCCTGCGGTGTTGCCCGCTTGCCGCGCGGGCCGATCTCGGCGGCCTCGCCCCGGACCTTGGCGCGCGTCGCGGCCACCTGCTCGCGGAGCCGCGCGGCGGTCTCGGCGGTGAACGCCGCGCCGAGGCTCACCGTGTCGACGCGGCGGAAGACCCGCACGGCCGGCGCTGCCGCTACAGCCGGAGGGGCGCGCTTGGCCGCATCGGCGGGCGTCGGCTTGGGCGTCTTGCCCCGCTGCACCTCGAACACTAAAGCGGGGGTGGGGGGGAAACGGCGGCGCAGGGAGGCGCGTCGCGGTGAGCGTGCCGGGCGCGGGCGTCCATAGCGTACGCGCGCGTGCCGCGCGTACGCAGCGTGTCGACCGCGTCCTCGTCGCGCCGCCGCTTCACGCGGAAGACGGTGAGCGGTGCTGGCGCCGCCATCGTCGATGTGGCGGCGCCTGCGCTCACGACTGCCGGACCAGAATCGATCTAAGCCTGAACCTGACATGCCTGAGCTGACGGTCTCTATTGCAAGTTGGCTGTACATGGAGCATGGAAGGAGGGCGGACACGCCTAAACGCAGGACGCAGGCGGCTGCGCTGTTACCGGACTTGGGCATGGGGGAGGGCGGTCACGCCTTGGGCGCGTCCTTGGGCCCTTCCTTGGTCACGTCGCCCTTCGGCGCCTCCGCCTTGGGCGCCTCTTGCCCGGCCTTGGCCGCCGCGTCCTTGTTCTTCGTGTCGTTCAGCATGTCCTTGGCCATGGTCACCGTTTCCGCAATCCGCGGCAGCACGTTCTTGGGCCCTGAGGGCGGCGACGCGGCGCGAGGACGCAGGCGCAGGCGGTTAGGTTGGGCTCTATGGTTGGAGCCAAGGCATCGCCTATGGGTAAGCGCCCATCAGCCGCACCGACAACGACGACGGCGGCCACGACGCCAATGACGACGAGCTCGCCCAAGCTGAGCATGCGCAGCGGCTGCGTGCGCTGCAGCGCGCCGGGGCGGTACGGGCTCATGAGCCGCATGGTGCCGGCGAGTGTGGAGCAGGCGGCACGTCTGCCAAGCGGAGCACACGGAGACGCGGCCCAACACGTACGACGTGAGCGTCCAGAGCGGTCCTGGCGTGGCGTCTCGGGGGACGCAGCGCCGACGCGTCGCTGCCTGCCGCCGACGTACCTGCGCCGCGCGCATCCGCCGCTGAGACGCCTGGCTCACAACGTCGCGCCTTGTCCCGCCGACATACGCTACCAAACACCAATGCCGCTGGCCCGCCGCCTTGCCGCCCGTCACGTCCACGTCCTCAATGTCGTCGCAGGCCGCCTCCACGCGTCCCAAGGCGTGCACGCCGGCCGTCCTCCGTCGCGGGTGGGCGCCCGGCCGCGTCGCGCCGCCCGCCGCCTCACGTTTCTCCTCTGATGACGTCATTGGTCCATAGCCCTCGCCCTAGGCAGGTGGGAGTCCAGGCATAGCCCTCGCCCTAGCGGGTTGGACGAAGGCGATGGCGCCGCGAGGCCATGCTATCGACCTCGTCCCCTCGCTCGCTCTAGTACGGATATCCTTGCTCGCTCTACCTTGCTCTATCATTATAATATCCTTGGATCTCCTTAGCCCTGTCCCTAGCTAGCCCTAGTGCTGCGCGAGTGCCTCCCTCTACCAGGCCCATAGCCCATATAGCCCTAACCCTAGCAATGCCCCTTACTGGTGACGTCATCATTTCATAGCCCTAACCCTACCAATGCCCTGCTGGTGACGTAATCAATTCATAGCCCTAACCCTACCAATGTCCTACTGGTGACGTCATCAATTCATAGCCCTAACCCTAGTGCGTGTTGTGCCCGCTTCATTCGCTCGTCTCGTCTTTGGGGCGCCGCCGCCGCCGCCGCCGCCGCCGCCGCCGCCACCGCAGGAGCACGCAGCAAGGAGCAGCAAGTGGAGCAGCAAGCGGCCCACCTCGCCCACAGTGTTTATTCCCCAGTCACTGTGTGCCGGCTGCTTCGGCTTCGTACTGTCGCGCTTGCGTTTTCACGGGAGCCAACGGACGTCGTCGGAAGGCGGGCGCGCGGCGTACGTAACGGGCCCGTGCGCGCGTTGGCCGCAGGACGCGGGCGGGTGCAGGTACGCGGCAGCGCGGGGCGTGCGCCCGGTGACAGCAGACGCTGACGTGAAGCGAGCGCTGTGGGCGTGGGCGCTGTTGCTTTATGTTCACAGCTACGGCGCAAACGCGTGTGAGCGGCAACGCCCTGTACTCGCGGCGGCGCGGATAAGGACCCCAGTGTGCGCGCCCACGGCGCCGCGTGCGAGCGTTCGCCATGGACGGCGAGCCGACCAAGGTGCAAATTCAAGAGTTTTTCAAGAAGGCGCGCGGGCGCCTGGAGAACAAGGTGCGCCTCGCGCACCCCGCAAGCGCCCACCGCCGTGCACCACACGCTAAGACGTCCTCCCCTCCCGCCCACTCGTGTCACCGGGTGCAGGCATGCTTTGACTGCAACGCCAAGAACCCGGCGTGGGCGTCCGTCACGTACGGCATCTACCTGTGCACGGACTGCTCGGCCGTGCACCGGCGCCTCGGCGTGCACGTCTCGTTCGTCCGGTGCGTCCTGCGGGCGTCCTGGCTGTGGCATGCCTGCGCGGCCGCGCCTGCTCACCAACGCCGCGCCTGCTCACCAACGCCGCGCCTGCCGCGGTTTCTTCGCTCGCCCGGCACCGCTGCAGGTCGACGCTTCTGGACAGCTGGACGTGGGAGCAGCTGCGGATTATGAAGGTGGGCGGCAACGGCGCCGCCCACGCGTTCCTGAAAAACTATGGCGGTGGCGCCAAGTTCAAGGACGCCGCGACCAAGTACTCGTCCAAGGCGGCGCAGATGTACCGCGCCAAGCTGAAGCAAAAGGCCGCCGAGGACGAGGCCAAGTACGCCGTCGCGCATGCGGCGTCAGTGGCTGAGGTGCCCACCCTCCCCCCGCTCATGCGCCGGGTTGCCGCGTCCGGGCTTGGGCGAACGCAGGCACCCCGGCCCGGTGACCTGGGGCGCGGACGTCGAGGATGACGGCGACGGCGCGGCCGCCGAGGAGCCCAGTGTGAGCACGGCGCCGGCCGCGGCGGGCAGCGCTGCGCCCAGCGCGAGCGCGTCGGTGTCGAGCACGCCGGCGGCCGCGCCGGCGTCGCCGGTGGCGGCCTCCCCGGCAGTGCCCACCGCACCCGCGATCCCCGCCGAGGAGCGCCCTCCGGCCGCCGCCGCCGCGGCGGCGCCGACCACGACGGCGACGGTCAGCAACCTGACGTCGCGCAAGGCGCCGGTCACCAAGGGCAAGCTGGGCGCGAAGAAGACGCTGGGCGCCGCGGTGGCGACGGTCTCATTCGAGGAGGCGGAGCGCCTGGCCAAGGCCGAGGAGGAGGCGCGGGAGCGCGCCAAGCTCACGGGCATGCCGGCGCCGACCGCCGCGGGCGCCGACGCCGGCGGCGCGGGGGCCGCGACGCTCAGCTCGCGGCTCGCGTACCAGGACGAGCGCCCGGCCGCCGCGATGTCGCAGGAGAAGGCCGCGAACCTGGAGCGCCTGGGCATGGGCATGGCCCGCCTCGGCTTTGGCAGCGATGGCAGCAACACGGCACGGTGCGTGTGTGTGCGCGAGCTGGGAGGGCGCCATGCGTGAGCAGAAGCTGACAGAGGCGATTGCCACTGTGGCTCATGCATGCCGGTCACCTTCAGACCGCTCGCGTTTGGGGCGACGTCCGCGCCACCCAAGCCCGCAGCAAGCGCAAGCAGCCGGGCGAGCTACGACGCACCAGGTGCGCTGCCGGTGCGCCGGGAGGCTTGGCGGCCGCGCGCGGATTGGTCTGACTGGGCGCTGTCAGCCATTAGGACGTTGCCCGCGCAGACCCCGCCAACTCGGCGCAAGCGCGGTTCGGCAACGTCAAGGCGCTGTCGTCGGACCAGTACTTTGGGCGCAACGGCGGCCGAGGTGCGTTGCGCTGCATGGCCGGCCGCGAGTAGGTTGGGCGCGCGGGGCCCGTCGTGCTCACCCCTGGTTGGGCCCGGATCCCTGTGGCCTGGGAGCTGCGCAGACGACGACGATTTTGACACGACGAGCCGCTTCGCTGGCGCAACGTCGATCTCCAGGTGAGTGGCCGAGCGACAGCAAGCCAACGCGCTAACTCCCACTAAATGACGTTCCACGGTGTGTCCGCGTGCCGTCTGGGGCGGTATCCTCAGCGATCAATACTTTGGCCGCGAGCGCGGTATGTAGCATAAATCGCATTGTTCTCCACCATTTTTGGCATCCAAATAGACTGAACGCACCTGGCACCGCGTGGCGATGCGGCGCGCGTGGCGTCTGCACAGGCGGGCGGGCGAACGACGACTTCCAGGACCGGCTGGCCGCACAAGCGGCGAACGACCTCGAGATCGTGCGCGAGGTCGTTGCGGCGTCCGGGAAAAAGGTCCGTCGCGGGGACGTGCCCAACGGCAGGCCTGGATCACGCCATTCACTGCAGCCGCGATGCCATCGGATGCGCGGGCGTGCGGTGCGCTGCAGCTGGCCTCCTTCGCGAGCGACCTCTTCAGTGACAAGGTAACGTTGTGGGAAGTCGGCGTCTGGGAGGCAGGTATCGACGTTTTGGCTAACGTGGCTGTGGCCGAAACGCACGCGGTGGTGTCGACCCTTGCAGAGCGGGCACTGAGCGGGGCCGCGCCGCGAGTCTGGCCTTGAGAAAAGTCTGTACAACCAATGTTTCGTGTGCGTCCATAAAGTAGTGGTCGGGCCTATGCTCGCGTCCCCAATTTGGATCGCATGCGCTCCGATGCCGAGCGCAAGCAACCGCGATGACGCTCGAGCACTGGTGGCGCGTGCGCATTCCTCGCGCTCTCGCCCCACAGTTAGCATGCCTCTACATGCGCCCCACTTGCACGTCCCACTGCCGTACAGGTGGCTTACATCCCCATGAGGAACCGCAACCAGCTGCGCCCGTGTCAGGCCTGCCCAAATCAGAGTCGATGACGTCATCATGGCGGCGGCAACGGCGGCGGGCGCGCCGGCGGACGCGGCGGCGGTCGCGGCGCCGCCTGCGCCCGCGCCGGCCGCGGCGGCGGCGCCTGCGGGTCCGCCGGGGGGCCACACCGCCGACGGCGGCCGCCCAGCAACCGACGCCGGCGCAGCAGAAGCGGCCACGGCGCCGCCGGACGCCGCCGTCGATGCTATAACGGACGGCATGCCCACCGAGCCCATGGAGGGCGTGGTGGGGACGCCGCTGGACGCGTCGGCAGAGCCGTCGGCGGCGTACGACCTGCCGCTGCCGTTGTGCTGGGACCAGCACCTGCGGCCGCCGCCGCCCACCAAAAGCAAGGCCGGCCGCAAGGGCCGGCCGAGCACGTCGAAGCGGCAGCCGCGCGCCCGCCACGGCCACAGCATGGTCTCGTGCGAGGACGGCCAGCGGCTGTTGATCGGCTGGGGCGGCAACTGCGAAATCATGTCCGACATCTACATGTACAATATCTGTACGGGTGCTCCCCGGCGCTGCACCGAGGCCGCACGGGCGACGTGGTCTCATGCTCGGCGGCCGGCACGGGCGGCGGTGAAGGGCGCGCACAGGGACGGCGGCCTGGACGCTGTGGCTGCCCACCGGCCCGGCGCCCCAGGCGGCGGCCGGCATGGCCTCGGCGACCGCGTGGCTGCCGCGTTCGGGCCACCTCCTCTGGCTGTTGGTGGGCGGTGTCCAGGAGCACGGCGAGCGCGGCGGCGACCGCTACACCGATCAGGTACGGAGGCGGGCGGAGGGCAAGCGACACTGCGGCACGCCTCGCCAAGCCTCGCGCTCACGGGCCGTGGTGTGCTCTGCGCCCCTGGGGCGCGGGCACCCCGGACAGGTGGCGTGTGCAAACATCACGACGTCCCAGTGGCTCCCGACGGAGCGGCGGTGGACGCCGCTGCCCCCAGAGGACACGGCCGCCGATGCCGCTGCACCGGCGCCGACGGCCGTGCTACTCACCGGCGACGTGCCGTCGGCGCGCGTCGGCGCGTCGCTGACGCGCGTGGGCGACCGGCTGTTTCTCTTTGGCGGCATGGACGCGCTGCAGCGGTACGGCCGCCAGGCTCGGGGAGCCGCGCGACTCGGCAGCACACCGCTGACGGCCGAGCACCGCGCACGTGTGTTTGGGGGGGCGATCGTGTGTAGGCCGCTGTGCGATCTCTACGAGGCCCAGTGCTTGGAGCGCTCGGACGGGACCGTGGAGCTGCGGTGGACCCGATGGATGCGGCCGGACGCGACAGCAGCGTGGCCGTCCGCGCGCGAAAGCCACGTCGCCGTCGAGGCGCAGGGCACGTTGCTCATCCACGGCGGCCGGGGCGCCGGCGGCCGGCTCGGCGACCTCTGGCGGCTTGACGTCGGCACGCGCGCGTGGACGCAACGCGCGGTCGACCAGGCCGGACCGTTTGTGCCGCCGCCGCGGTCGCACCACGCCGCGTGCATGGCAGGGCACCTGCTCATCGTGTCGGGAGGGTGGATCGCCGCGGGCGCCGAGGCGGCCGCAACCGCCGCCGTCGCTGGCACGCCTGCGGTGCCTGGCACCGAGGGGCCCCGCATCGAGGATGATGACGAGGAGAACGACGAGGACGGCGGCAACGCTGCCAAGGCGCAGGCGCCCGGACCCAACGGCGCTGCCGCCCCTGCCGCCGCCGCCAAGGCGACAGCGCTGGAGAGCCCACCGCCCCAGCGCATCTGGGAGTGCTCACGACTCCTCTTCGTCTTCGACACCGGTACGACGTTTTCTGCGGCATGCTGCGCGTGGGCCTTGTTTCCATACTCACCCAAGGCGCGCCGATGCGCGGCGGGGCCTCATCTCCAGTGACGGAGCGCTGGCTGCCGTGGCAGTTCACAGTGCCCGGCGCGCGGCCGCCGTCCAAGAGCGCGGGCGCCACGGCGGTGCACGTGGGCGGCGTCACACTGTTCTGGGGCGGCCGCGACGAGTACGGCATCCGCCAAGCCAAGCAGCGGTGCCACAAGCTCCTCTGGCAGGTGTGGGTCGGCGCCGAGGCGGTGGTGCGGACTGTGCACGGGCTGGCCAGCGTTGCGCCCCGCCCCGCAGCGCCCGTTCCACCGACGGAGACCGCGTCGACAGCCCTCGAGGGGCCGCAAGCGTCCAGCAGTGCAGCCCTGGCCGCCGCCGACAGCAGCAGCGAGCTGCCGAGCACGACGGCCGCGGAGGCGCAGCTGCTGCCGCCCAGCGCGCACGACGCCATCCTCGAGGAAGGGCCACCACCATTGGAAACGGCTGCGAGCAGTGAGCCGACCGAGGCCAGTCCGGCGCTGGCAGAGGCGGAGAACGACAAGGAGCGTGCGCCGGCGGACTCTGCCGCCGCATCGCAGGGCGGGAACGCAAGCGAACCATCGGGAACGCCCCCAACGGCAGCGGCGTCAACGTTGGTGGTGCCGTCAGTGTCCCACGGCGCGCTGCCGCCCGAGGCGCCAGCACAACCGCCCGCCACGGCGGACGGCACCGCCACCGAGGCGACCACGACCACGCTGGAAGTGGCCTCGTTGGAGCCGCCGTCAACGCTGGCGTCGTCGTCACTTGCGCCAGTGCCGGTGGACGCTGCGCCGCCGCTGCTGGTGCCTGCCACTGCGGATGGGGCGGACGCGGCCGTCCCAGGGGCCGCGGCTCCGAGCGATGCCGCAGCGCCCGTTCGAGCGGCCCAAACCGCGCGCGAGGCGCCAGCACAGCTGGCAACGACGGCGCCAGCCGCGCGGCCGGCAGACCGTCGCCGCTCAAGCAAATCAAGCAAGTCGGCGCCCGCAGCCGCGGCGCTGGCCGCGCCGGCACGGCCAATTCCGAAACCCATTCCGCGCAGTCCGCTACCGGTGCCGGCCGCTGCGCCATCGTCGGCGACGGCGCCCAGCGCACCGGGGCTGCCATCCCGCGGCGACATGCCGTACCGGCCGCGCAAGCGGCCCCACGTCAAGACCGAGCCCGCCCCAATGGCGGCGGAGCCGACGCCGACGAGTGGCGAGGCCGCCGCGCCAACCGCTGACAAGGCCACGGCGAAACCCAACAAGCGTGGGCGGCCAAAGCACGAGCCCCCTACGTCCCCGGCGCCGGCACCGGCACCGGCACCGGCACCAACGCAAGCGCCAGCGGCACCCGCGCCAGCACCGGTGTCTCCGGTGCCAGCGGTGCCTGCGTACATGCGGCCCCCACCGGCAGGAACCGTGCACCCGATGCCAACCACCGTGCAAGGGAGCACCGCTGCCGCGGGCAATCCGACCACGTTCCCCTCCCACGCCACACCTGCTGCCGGCACCGCCGGCCGACCTGCAAGCGCGGCTACGGCGATGCAGGCGGCGTCGAAGGCGGCCGCGGCAGCTGCGACCGCAGCAGCTGGCGGCCGCGGCGTGCCGCAGGTGCTCGCCGGTCCGCTGCCGGGCACGCCCGCGGTGACAAGTCAGTGGCTGCCGCACGTGCATGGCGAGGTTGCCGGCGCCGCCGCAGCGGGCTATCTGCCCGGCCTGGCCACCGCCCAGCTCGAGCGTGCCGGCGGCCTAGCAAGCCCTGACCTGCCGTGGCCCGCGCCGGGCAGCACGGTCACGGTTAACGGTTCGCCCATCCGCGTCTTGAATGTGGGGTGCGGCACCGTCTGGCTGCAGCTGCGCTTCGACCTGCTGCACCAGGGCCAGGTGCTAGTGTGCCGCAAAGTCTCGTTCCCCGGTGACGTTTCGGCGACGCCATCTCCGTGGAGCATTGCGCGCTTCCACGACGACCACGTCTCGCGCGAGTTCCGAACCCGCTTCACTTCCGAACACGTCGCCGACGCGCTGTACCAGCGGCGGCAGCTGCCCAGCGGCGAGCTGATCATGGAGGGCTTAAGCCGCCTGACCCAGGAGAATGCGCAGCGCCTCAGCGCCATGCAGCCCGCATCCATGCGCCAGTGTTCGGTGTACTGCACGTCGGTGAGCTCCGCCATGAATCCGCTGTCCTTCGAGCTGCACATGTTCACCGCCGACACGTGCTACGAGTTCGCCGTGGCCGACGCCGCACGCGCGATGAACGCGCTCGGGCCGGCCAACCCAGCGCACATTTTTGTGCGTGTGCGCACGTCCGAGGCCCGTACGCCCCCGCGCCCCGGAAGGTGCCGGCGCGACTAGATGTGGCGCACGCACGGCACTGACGATGGCCCACCCGGCGTTCCCGTACGCACGGCTTCTGTGGTGGCAGGACGTGAAGCGCCGCCGCACGGCGCGGCCCCAAGCGGGCTGGCGCCGGCCATGACGACAGCTGGGGCGGCGCTGGCCGCACCGCAGCGGGTGCGCGTGGTCGAAACGAAGCACGACGTGATCACCCTGGCGTGGGACCCGCCACCGGGTGCCGACGTCCTGCAGGGCCAGCTGCAGTACCAGGTCCAGTTCTACGTGGAGACCGTCGGCGGCGATGGCACCGTGTTCGTCCGCGGCGGCGATCGGGCCTACCAGCCGCTGGAGACAGGCGCGGCGACCACCATTATGACGCGCATCCGGACGGATCCGCACCTTTTGCACTGCTTCCGCGTGCGCGCTTTCTGCGGCGGGATCGTCAGCGAACCGAGCGACATGCTGCTGTACTACGCAGGGTCATCGGTTGTCGGTACGACGCGACGTCTCCCGCCGCACGAACGCGAGTGGGCGCCTTGCGGAAAGCGCTGACGTGCACCTCTGCTAGGCGATCTCACGCGGCCGCTGCGCCCGCGCAGAGCCGCCCATCATGACGACGCTGACCTCGGCAGCCATGCCCTGCAGCTACCGCCTGATGAACGGGTGCTTCTGGCCTCTATACTCCTCGACGCTGCCGGCCGTCCGGGACGGACGAGCGCGGTCGCAGTCGCCCGGCGGCCTCGGGCCAGGCGCCCAGCCCCAAAGCGCGACGGAGGCAGGGGGCGCCGCCGCCTCCGACGGTGGTGCGCGACCGTCCCGCGGCCGTCGACCGACGACGGCCCGGCAGGTCCGCCCCACCCAGCCGCTCGTCGTACCGGCCACGCCGGCCGCGCCGAGCGCCGGGCCGGCCACCACCGCGGCCACCGCAGCTGAATCGCGGGCAGCACAGGCGCCCGGCGTGCCCATCGCCCTCGCCAGCAACCCAGAGCGGATCGTGCGGCATTCCGCAACTACCGCTCCGAGGCTGCCGCGCCCGCTGCCGACGACGGGGTCGCCGCAGAGCGTTGTGGCCGGAGGCAGCGAAGCGAAACAGCACCCTCCAGCAGCGGGCGCAGCAGCTACGCTGGAGGCGGGGCCTGCCAAGGTGAAGGTGGAAGAGAACCACGGCAGGGCAGACGAGACCGTCTTGCACGTCGACCACGCCGCACCGGCGTCCCTGGTCGCGCCGGCCTTGGCGTTCCCCGCGAGCGCGATGGGGCCGCCCGCCGAGTCGGACAACGAGGTCCTCGTCGTGGATGAGCCGAGCCACGGCCAGCCCTTGCCGGGCGTCGGCCCTCACCCCGACCGGGAAGCGAGGCCGGCGGAGGCCAGCGCCGCGTCGAGCGGGGACCGAGGCCGCAAGCGGAGCAGCTCCAGCAGCAACAGCAGCAGCAGCAGCAGCAGCAGCAGCAGCAGCAGCAGCAGCAGCAGCAGCGCGGCCAAGCGCAACCGCACGTCGGGGGGTCGTGCCATCCCCCACAGCGACGTCGCCATGGCCGCCGCCGCCGCCGCCGCCGCCGCGGCTGTGCCGGCCAAGGGCGCGTCGCCGCCGGCCGAGAGCCATCATGGCGGGAAAGGCAACCGGCAGGGCCGCGCGGCCAGCGCCGACGGCGAGGAGGTGCTGGAAGTGGTAGCGGACGACCCACCCGCGTCCGAGCCGACGCCGCCCGCGACGTCTGCCGCACAAAGTGGGGCCAGCAACGGTGCGCGCCGCGCTGGCCGCGGCGCCTCCACAAAGGGCGCCGCCTCGGGCCGCAAGCCAGGCGCTGGCGCCGCCGCGCCAGCGGTCCACCAGGACCTGCCCGTCGTGGTCCGCGACGGCAGCGACGCGCCGCCGCCAGCCAAGGCGCGGGCCAGCCGCCGTAGGTACGGTCGTCCGTGAGCGCCCCTTGTACAGTAAAGGTCGATCCGCGTGTAAAGCAGCCAGCGACGGCGCGAGCGCTCGTGTACAGTTTGCGCATGCTGCATGAAGCGTTATCTATTGTGTGTACAAGGTTGGCGGCGCGCTTACAAGAACGGCTCGATGGTGATCTCCAGGGCCGACACCACGCCGGCCAGCTGGAACTCCTTCGACACGTCGGGGTGCAGAATGCCAAAGTGGCCGATCTTCTTGCCCTGGTACAGCACCTCGGCGCACCGGCCCGGGAAGTAGGTCGGGTCTGCCCAGCATCCGCTCGAGCACTCGTACGGGCGGCCGCGACGTGTCAGTCGGCTGGCCGTCGGCGGTGGCGGTGCTAGGCCGCCCCGACGTACCGTCCGCGGCCACGATGCGGTACCCGTCGGGTCCCTGGGCGACGGTGAGCATCTGCATGACGCGGTCCAGCAGGCCGTGCACCGTCTGCCCGCCGGCGCCCCACCACCACAAACCATCGCACCGCAGCGTGAGCGGTACGGTCGCGTGCGCCACGGCAGCGCCGCACTTCGAGGCAGGCCGCGCGCACCTCGAACGAGGCCACGTTGGCGTAGTACAGGGCGCACAGGTGCCGGTCGTTGTGCGCGCCGACGTCGCTCGTGGTGTCGCGCAGGACGACGTCCGAGATCTCAAAAATCTTGATGGGCAGCGGCATCGTGCGGTTGCTGCTGAGCGTCTTCAGCAGGCCCGGCAGCAGCGATGTGCGCGCCACCTGGCCAAGCGACCGTCGCGAAGCGATTCATTCAAGGCCTCGGTTACTCTCTCAAACGCCCTAGCGTGCAGAGTGGGGCAGCGACGGCGCCGCACCTGGAACTCGGCGGTCTTGGGGTTGGCAATGGTCACGGCCGACCCGTCGTCGTCGTGCTTGAGCATCGCAAAGTTCTCCTCGGTCGAGCACTACGCGGCCGCCAACCGCAGGGCACGCCGCCGCGCGCGTGAGCACGGCGGGATCCAGGGAGCCGCCGTGAAGCGGGGGGGCGGCCAGTACCAGCGCAAAGGTCAGGGCCTCCGTGTAGCCCGCGAGGGCGACCTCGCGGCGGAGCAAGTCCGAGAGCTTGTTGATGGGCAGCTGCTGCGCAATCGTGTTGGTCTTCGGGAAACGCTTGGGCACGCGGTCGAAGCCGTACGCGATCGCCACGTCCTCCATCACATCGCACGCGTGGAGAATGTCTGCGTCGGCAGGACGGCGTCCAGCGGGCGCCCGCCGCCGGCTCCTTAGCAAACCGGCCTAGGCATCCAGCGCGCGCCGGCGCATGCGACGCGGCGGCGTACCGCTGCGCGTGGGCGGCACCCGCACGCGCACAATGGCCTCGCCGGCCTTGTCCTGCGCCAGCTCCCCCGTCAGGCCCATGCGACCAATCAGCTGCAGGACCTCCGACGCTGGGAGGTCGACGCCGATGGCTGCGTTGGCCAAGCTCACACCGATGGCATCGACCAGGCGCATGGGTTAGCGGGGGGAAACGGCGACGGCCTCGCACGCTGCTCTGACCGTAGGCAGCTGTACCTTTGCACACATAGGACACCGACACATCAAACTCGTGGTAGGTAAAGTCCGGGTACGTGGCCACGTCGCCCGTGGTCTCGTTCACCACGTCCACCAGCTCCGCACTGCTCGGCCCGCAGCACCACGCCCCCGCACACTGCAGCAGGTTCGCACGCCTTAGTCGCTTACGCACTGCCGGCTCCGCGCCACGCTGGCCATGCGCCCCGTACACGAACGGCTCGGCGCAGTACTGCGAGAACATGGTCAGCATCGTGTTGAGCACGATCTTGGCCTTGGTCAGGTCGGTGCCCGTGCACTCGATGAAGACGTTCTTGGTGTTGAGCGTGATCTTGGAGTGGTCGCCGTTGATGATGGGCGGCAGCGACAGGACGACGCCGCGGCTGTCTCGGATGACCGGGTACCGCGGCGCGTGCTGGATGATCGGCAGGTACTTTTTGATATTGTTGTCCGTCTGCGCTCGCCCGCCCGCCTCGCAAGCGACGCCGCCCGGCGCGCCCCCCCCCCCCCCCCGCCGACGGGGCTGCGTGCCCCCCCCCCCCCCCCCGGCCCCCCCCGCCCCCCCCGCGCCCCCCCCCCGGCGTGCCCCCCCACCCCCCCCC